>JAABUY010005267.1_pt1 | contig 13122 bp, 9 predicted proteins | sample 5560271 | NCBI WGS metagenome assembly JAABUY01 (sample SAMN10711886, study PRJNA513374) | rock metagenome | isolation source: Antarctica rocks | place: Antarctica: Victoria Land, University Valley
CCCCGCTTCTCGGCGATGAGCGTCTTCAGCTCGCCGATGCTCACAAAGTGGCCGTCGAAGGACACCGAGTCGTAGGTGATCTGACTCTTGAACTTGAAGTGCACCATGCCGGCCATGCTGGGCCAGGCAGGCCGTCAACCCGGGGCGGGGCGGTGCACACCAGGACCCGTGCCCAGCCGCCCCTGTTCCCTCACCGGACGGCGCTGTTCCCAACCCGTCCTAGTCCCGCCCGGCGAGAGGGGCAGACCCCGCCTTGTGGCTGAAGTGTGCTCATCGCCTTGCTCTGACCCACTGAAGGTCAGGGTGGAGGGCTGACAAGACGCAGGGTAGGTTGGCAGGGGTTACGGAGCAGGAGAGGCTGCCTACCAAGGTCCCCTCCTGGGCCAGTGCCGCCCGATCAAAACAGTTGGTGGTCCGCACCTGGAGGCCTGTGCCCTTGGATCGTGGTTCCTGCTGACGCGCAAGAGCTCGGGATGAGCGAGGCCATGCTGCCCGACTCCAGCGGCGCAGAGCCCGAGGATGAGCACTGGCTGGTGGACACCGAGCTGTCATCGCCGACCAGCGTGACCGCGGCGTGCGCAGGGCGCTTCGTGGCGCATGGCGCTGCCGCGGCGCCGCCCCGCCCGCAGCTCGCCGTGGCGCGCCAGCACCGCCTGGACGTCTGGCAGCGCTGCGCGGAGGACGACGACGAGTTCCAGCTGCTGCTCAGCGCCACGCTCGCGCAGCGCATCGACCACCTGGCCGCGCTGCCCGGCGCGCCGGGCGGCGCTGATGGGCTGCTGGTCATCGGCTCGGCTGGGAGCGCCGCCCCGGACCGCGCCGCCTGCGCGGACGTCTCCGTCTGGGTGGCGCGGTGCGGCGCGGGCGGGGCGCTCAGCCTGGCACGCTGCGCGCGGGGCGGCGCGCCGCACGGCCCGCCGCCCCGCGCCGCGGCGGTTGCCGGGGACGCGTCCGGCGGCGCGGCGGCGGGCGGCGCGCGCGGCCCGCCGCGGCTGGAGGGGCCGCTCGCGACACCGCTGGAGCGCGCCAGCGCCGGCCATGCCGGCCCGAGCACCGGCGGGCCGGCCTGGCTGTTGACGCTTGCGGCGCACGCGGACGAGGTGCAGGCGCTTCGCGTGTCCTGGGCGGGCGCGGGCATCCCGGCGGTCGCCGTCAGCGAGGCCGTCCTGGACCTGCGTGCGCCCCGCTGCCCCGCGCTCTGTGCCCTGCAGGGCGCGCGCGCGCGGCGCGAGCCTGCGCGCGCGCTGCGTGTGAAGCGCACGCAGGCCTCAGGTGGGGGGCTGCTCGCCTAGCGGCAGCACACGACGGCGCGGCCAGACAGCATTTATTTGATGCGCGCCGTGTGGGCCGGCTCCGTCGTGGGGCGGAGGCCGGCGGGTGCGCATGCGGGGGTTGAGCGCTGCCCCGGCTGGCGCAGTCTGCCGGACGCCGAGCAGAGTGCGCGGGACGCCGCAGGGCACGCGCTGGACGGCGGCGCCGGGCGGCCAAGGGTCGAGGACGCTTCGCACTACGTGCTCGGCCTCGCCCTCGTGCCGGCGCCGGAGGGCGCCACGGACGACCTCCTCGCCGTGCTCTTCGCCACCTCCGGTGCGCTGTACCCTACCCTATATCAAACCCGCGCGCTGACCTCTCCCCGGCGCTGCGGCCGCCGGGAGTGGCTCGGGCCGGTTCAGTGGCTCTTGACCGGTTCAGCGCCGACACCCGCTTGCGCACTTGCCAAAGCTGCATGCACGGCCGCGCCCCGCTGCCCTCCCGGCGCTTCGGCCGCCAAGGGTGGCTCGGGCCGCTCTTGGACGGTGCAGCGCTGGCAGCCATTTGCAAACGAACCAGGCTAGCTGCAGCAGGCACCTGCGCTCAATCAGTGCAAGCCCTGGACATAAGAACAGCCATCTCATAACATTGCCCATGTCCAAGGTTGCTCAAAGGCCATAAGCCTCTGTGCGTGTGGCCGGTGTGGCGGACGGGTTGCAGCGCCGCCCCCTGCATCGCAGCGGCGCGCTGCCAGCCTCTGGATACGCCGACAGCCATGTCCGCTCACGGCGCCGCCTGTCCCGAGCTGCATATGTGCTCGTGACGCAGTGCCGCCGATGGCGCCCGCCGAGTATGTTGTCAACCTGGCCGTGTTTGACGTCTACACAAGCGGCGGGACGCCTGGGAGCAGCGCCCAGCAAATCATGAGGTGGCACGTAGGGTGCGCGACGATCTGACGGTCCCACACATGCTGCGCGGCGAGCGCGCGTCGAGGGAGCATCACCGAGAAGCCTGACGAGCAGGGGTGTGGTGTGGCAAGGGAGGTGCATGAGCCACAGCGCTAAACGGTCGTGCATGCTGGCCAGGAGACCACGGGCTGCCAGAGTCTGCGTGTCGACATCTCTTGCTTTGCAAACGGCTGCAGCATGCTCTCCCATGCCCTGTCTGCAGGAGTGGCGGGTGAGCCGGCGCGCCTCGCGAGCAGAGACCCAGCGCCGCTGCCTGGGGGCACAGGACCAGGCGCTGTCCCCCTGCAGGGTCAGCGCACATGCTTCAAAGTCTGTCCTGACAGCCGCTGGGCCGCGCAGCAACCTGAACCCGGGCACGGCGCTGCTGGCGCGCGTGCCGGGCGGCGCCGGCTACGGCGCCGCCGGCGGCGTGCTGGCGCTCGGCGCGGGCGGCGCGACCGTGTACGCGGCGGCCAGCGGCGAGCTGCTGCACGCGCTGGCGTGGGCGCCCGGCCGGCCGCCGGCCGCGCTTGCGCCGCTCGCGCCCGGCCGCTGGCTCGTGGGCGACGACCAGGTGCGGCGCCAGGGTCTTGCTGAGGGTCTCACGTCTACGGCCGAGCGCCGCCGAGGTGGTCATGATTTGTAAACCACATCCACGCGAGGGCGCCTGCACGCTGTACGGGGCCATCAGCGCATGCCCTGCCGCCTCTCTCCCCGAAATGCTGTGCTATGTGCCCGCAACTGGACGCACTTCTCTGCATGTATTGATGCCCTGCCAGTGCTGAAGCGCCCAAGCCTCGTCCGCGCCTGAGGGCTGGCTGCCGCTGAACATGTTGCCATGGCGCTGGCCCAGTACCCTGGTAGGTTTGCCGGCAAACGCTCCGTCGCGCTGCGCACAGGGCGGCCTGCACCTGCTGGAGCCGGGGCGCTGCACCTGCTGCCTGACCCAGATGCGCGTGCTCGTGCCCTGCGGCCACCAGCCGCGCTGCCAGCACAGGCGCGCCGCTGGCGATGCCGCTGCCGAGGGCTGGCAGCTCGTGCGGCGGGCCACCGCCCGCACGCCGCCCGTCTCCGCGCTGTGCCTGCTGCCGGGCGGGGCGCCGGGCGCAGGCGCGCGCCCCCCGGCCTCGCGTCCCAGACGCGGCTGAGTGCATGACAGCGCCACAGGCAGGCACAGCCTCCCCCGCTCACCAGCACCCACAAGAGGGGACCACGTTGGCAAGACACCGCACAGCAAGCGGCGTCAGTAGCGGGCTGGGCGCATCGCACGGGCACCCCGGTGCGCGTGCAACCTGCACCGCGCAGGCAGCATGCCCCATGTCCCCCGCCTGCGCGGCAGAGCGCCCGCAGGGGCCTGGACGCCGGCTCAAACGCAGGCGCCTTGCCCGCGCCAGGCGGCTGGGGTGCAGGTGGCGCCCGCCGCGCGCGCTCGCAGTCGCGCGCCCGCGCGCTGAGAGCGGGGTGCCGCAGGCGCAGGCGCGCCCCTGCTCTTCGTGGGCAGCCACGGCGGCGACTCGCAGCTGCTGCGCGTGCCAGCGGATGCGTGCGGCGCGCCGCCGACGCTCGCCGCCCTCACCGAGCGGCCCTGGGCCGCCCTCGAGCCCTCGCTCGTGGCCAGCATCGCGCCGGCGCACGACGTCGCGCTGCTCGGCGGCGCCGAGGGTGCGCGCGGCGCCGGCGTGGCAGCGTGCTCATGGGGCCGGTCCTTCGTGGGCAGGCCTGCCTCAGTGCATGGCGGCAAGGTAGGCTCCAACGACCTGAAGCATCACTGCAGGGAAACCTTGCAGGGAAACTCGACCACTCCGGCCATGCAGCCAGGCTGCAACGTGCACGCTCACTGCTCCATGGGTGGTCGGCGACTGCGGAGCCCGTCCTGCCGCCCGTCCAGTTGCCGCCTGCCAGCCTCCACGCGCTGCGCGAGGCTCGCGGGGAGCCCGACGGGCGGGGGCGGGCCGCGGCGCAGGCGGCGGCGTGCTGCTGGCGTGCGGCCTGCCGCCGTGCGGCGCGCTGCGCTGCGGGCGCCTGGGCGTGCAGCTCGTGCCGACCATCCGCGGCGGCGAGGTATTCCCGGTGCGCTGCGCGCGCCGCCGGGAGGAGCCCACCCTGACCCTGCTGCCGCGCCCAGGCCCGTCTCACGTGAAAAGTGACTCTGCCGCAGCGGCAAGACACCAATCATGCGCCCAGCACAGCTCTCACCCCTGCGCTAGGCGTGAGGACATGTGCCTGGGCGCATGTTCGCAAGCGCCATATGCGCCGTATGCGCCGCATGCGCCGCATGCGCCGACGGGGACCGGAGCCAGGGCGGCGGGCGCGCGCGCGCGCAGGGCCGCCCGCGCCTGCTGCCCGCGCGCGGCGCGACCGGCGGCGCGCACGACGCGTTCCTGGCGCTGAGCTCGGAGGTCGGCGCCTGCACGGCCGTGCTGGACGTGCGCGGGACCACGTTCCGGCCAGCAAACCTGCCGGGCCTGGAGCGCGGCGCGGCCACGCTCGCGCTCGCGGCCGTGCCGGGCGGCTGGCTGCTGCAGGCAACCGCGGCGGCGCGCCCCCGCTGACGCGCGGCGCCGCTGCGTCGCGCCGGCCCGCGCCGCCTGCCTGCCCGGCGGAGCAGCGTCCTGCGCCGGCGCGCCGAGCGTGGCGCCCCACCCTGTGCGCGCGTCCTGGCATGAGCGTTGAACTCATGGTGGTGCGGCGCGACGCAGGGGGTCCGCACGCTGGCGGTGCCGCCAGCCGCTGACGACGCGGCGGCCGGCGCCGCCGCCGGCGCGGCGGAAGCCGGCATGGCCGCGGTCTGGCGTGCGCCGGCGCCGCTGGTGACCGCGGCGGTGCTCGGCAGCGTGGCGGCGGTGGGTGCCGGCGCGACCGCGCACGTGCTGCTCGTCGACGCGGCCAGCGGTGCGCCGCTGAGGGCCAGACGCGCGCCCGGGCCCGCCGGCGCGCGCAGTGCTGCTCGCCGGGCTGCCTGTGCTCCTGCCAGCAGACCGCCGTGTGGGCAGACCGCCGTCGCCGCAGCTGCGAGCAGGGCTCAGGGGCGCCCGCCTGCATCAACGGGCTGCGGCCACTTGTCCGCCAGCCCCGCCGAGCGTGCTCCAGCACCACAGCACCGAGGCGCCAGCGGCAGCAAAGCCGTGCGCGCGCGCGGGGCAGGCGCGCTGGCGCCGCTGCTGGAGCTGCGCTACGCGCAGCAGCTGTCGGCGCTCGCGCTGTTCGCGCCCGCGCCCGGCGGCCCGCTGTGGGCGGCCGCCGGGCTCTGGGTCGCGAACGCCGTGGAGCTGCGGCCGCTGCCCGGCACGCAGGCCGGCCGCGGGCCCGGCGGCTCGGGCGGGGGCGTGGCAGGGTGCGAGGCGGGGCGGGGCGCCGGGGACGCGCCGGTCGATGAGGCCGCTGAGGCGGTCATGGTGAGCCTGGGGCGCAAGCAGCCGCGCGCGCTGGCGGCGGGCGAGCTCGGCGGCGCGCTGCGCCTGTTTGTTGGCACGGCCTGCGGCGAGCTGGTCGTGCAGGAGCTGGCGTGCGCGCCGGGGCCGCGCGGCGCGGGCCTGCGGGCTGCCGACTGCGTCTGCTACCAGGCGGGGCCCCGCGGCCACTCGCTCACCCCTGTTCGCTCAAATTGAACACCCCAGGGTTTGCCTCTTCTTCCTTGCCGTACCGGGGCACCAGACCGCATTGCCAGACAAGCGCTGCGCATGCCTGCGTGACCCAGCAGGGAACGACCTACCAACACAGCTGCCTGGCGCACCGAGCGGCTGCACTGTGGCGGGTCGCCGGGGGGCGCGCAGCGCCGTGCGTGCTTTGGCCGGCGATGCGGGCAGGCAGGCGCGCGTGCCGGGGCCCGCACTCAGGCCGGCGGCGGCGCCGCGCAGGTGGGCACCGGCGGCGTGGACACGGTCTGCTGGGTCGGCGCGCGCGGCGGCGCGGCCGCGGCCGTGTACGCGCTGGCGGAGGAGGGCCTGCTGCTGCGCGCGTGCGGCCCGAGCGCGCTGCGCGGCGCCGGCGGCGGCGCGGCGCCCGCCGCCGCGCTCGGGCCCCTGGAAGGTCTGCGCCCGTGGGCGCGATGCGTGAAGCCCTGCGCCTGCCAGGGCTGGCCGCTGTGCTGTCGTGAGCAGCACTGGAAGCCTGGGCGCGGCCGTGCCTGTTTAGGCAGGGGCAGCAGCAGGCTGCGTGCATCCGTGTGCAGTGCTTCGCATGCTGCGCGCGGCGCCGGCTGCTGCCGGGTGGGGGAGCCTGCGTGCCGCGCGCGCGCTGACGGCGGCCGGCCTGGCGGCGGCGGCGCATGTTCGGCTGGCCTCCGCGCTGCACCGCAGGCATGCAGCGCGGCGTCAGGGCGCCGCGCGGCGCGCGCAGGCGGAGCGCGCCTGCACGCCGTGCGGCTGCACACGGCGGGTGGGCTGGCGGCCGTGGCGCCCGTGCACACCGCCGAGCTGCCGGGCGCGGCGGCGTGGCTGTCGCCGGCCGGCGCGCTCGCGTTCGGCCGCTACGACCCGGCGCCGCGCTTCATGTGGCGCACGCTCGGCGCGGCCCAGCCGTAGCCAGAAGCGCTGGGGGGTACCAGGTGTTTGAAGCGTGCATCAGCCTCGCCGCGGGGCAGGCACTGCCTGCTTGCGACGGCTCCTGCACTTGACTTGAAGCAGGCTCTGAGGACCCAGCGCGACGCCGTGCGGGCGACTCAGCCCGGCGCCTTGTGAGGCGCTGGCCGCCCCGGCAGCCCTGCGCCAGCATGCGCGCACGGCGGCCCTTGCGGCGGACGGCCGCCCTGCCGCGCGGCCCTCCGGGCAGCCCTGACGCGCGCGCGCGGGGCGGCGCCGGCAGAGCTGCCGCGCTGCACGCCGCACGCGGTGGCGTATGCGGCAGAGAGCGGCTGTGCGCTGGCGCTGGTGACCTACGGCCAAGAGGAGGCCGGCCTGGAGTGCTCCTGGGTGGCCGCCGCGCGCATCTCTGACTTGCAGATAGTGCGCTCCTTACGGGTCATGCGAATTCGGGGCACATGTTCTGCCGCTGAGGAGTTGCGTGCAAGCGCCACGCCCGCGCGTCTGTCACCGTGGTCGACAGCGTGGGGAGCCCAGGCAGCTGCTCAGGCAGGTGCCCGCCTGTGTGTGAGCGCGCTGCCGGGCGCGCGAAGAGCGGGCTGACACTGCTGGCGCAGCCGCCTGAGCCGCGCCGGGCGCCGCCGCCTGCCCGCTACCACTGGCGCATCATGGGAGCAGCCGCGGTGGCCCCGTGCGAGCCCCGGCAACGCTCCAAAGGGACGCACCCGCACGTGGGGGGGCCACTCGAGGTCACCGCTCGGGGCCGCGCAGGTGCACATCCAGCACGTGCCCTTTGGCGAGGTGGCGACGGCCATGTGTACCGCGCGGCTGCCCGTCTTGCGCAGCGCGCCGGCGGCGGCGGATGGCGGCGCGCGCGCGCCGGGCGGCGGCCCGCCGGAGCCCGAGCGCGGCACCGCCGAGTACATACTGGTCGCGAGCTACCGCGTGGCGGACGGCCAGGTGGACGGCGGGCTGCTGACGGTCATGCAGATCCGCCCGGAGCCGGCCGCGCGCAGGCGCGGGCGGGCCCTGGCCCCGGCGCCTGTTGCGTCCGTCCCCCCGGCGGGCGCTCGCGGCCATGCGTCGCAGCAGGACGCTGGTCGCTGTGCTGGGTCAGGCGCCGCCGCGCCTGTGTGCTGATCCCAGCGCGCATGAGACTTATTCGATAGCTCCCCCAGCCGCCCAAGCGCTGTTCTGACCTGCTTGCCCTGGCATGAGAGTGGTTGCCAGTTTAACAAGGCCGACGTGTCGGCCCGTCGCTCGGACACGCGGCGCAGCAGGCTGACGACGCTGCGCGCCGCGCAGCGGGCTCGACCTGCACATCGTGGGTTACATGCAGATGAACAGCGTCGTCACCTCGCTCGCGGCGGCGCCCGACCCCGACGCATACCGGTCCGCGCAGCCCGCGGGCGCCGCAGCGTCCGGCGCGGCGGCGCCGCCCGCCGGCGCGCAGGTGTGCCCGACTTCGCGCGGCGCTGCTCGCGCGCTGCTGCGCGGTCGCGCGGCACATCTGGGGTTAGGGTTGCTTGAAGTGGGGTGTGCCAGACTGCGCCCTGCGCAGCATTGGTGGCTGCGCGAGCTTGGACACGCCCGCCCGACTGCGGGTGCCGCCGCCGCCAGCCCCTGCCCGCGGCGCATGCGTCCGGGAGCCCGGGCGCCGTGCTGCGCCCGAGCGGTCCGCATGCCGCACGGAGAGGCCAAGGCCAGCGGGGCGACCCTGTGTGCGCGGTGGCGGGCCCCGGCGAGCTCGCGAGCGCAGGCCAGCGGGCGGCTGCTGTTTAGCGGCGACCCTGCTATGCGTGGCAGCCCTCGCGTCTCGGATACTGCAAGCGCTGTCTCTCAAGCGCGCCGGTGGGCGGCGCGGGCGGCGCTGCGGACCCCGCTGTGCCAGCCGGACCGTGGCCCCGGCACACCTGACGGCGGCCTGCGCGCAGGTCGTGCTGGCGGGCGAAGCCGACGGGGAGGTGACGATGCTGCGCCTGCGTGTGACGCTCAGCCGCGTCGTGGGCGTCTCCGCCAGAGCCGCCGCCGCCAAGGGCATCCCTGCGCCCTCGCCCGTCTCTGCTGCGATCGACACCATCTCGGATGGCCACATGCGATACGCGCGCGCGCGCGCGCGGCGCACGGCCGGGCAGGAGGCCGGAGAGGAGGAGGAAGAGGAAGACGAGGAGGAAGAGGAGCCTGCGGCGCCGAGCGCAGCCCGGGACGAGCGACAGCGGGAGGGCGGGCAGGCGTGCGCCGCGGCGGGAGCGCACCCCGGCAGCGGCGACCTCCCTGCAGGCGCCTGGATGAGCGCCATGGGCGCCGAGCTGCGCGCCGCCCTTGAGTGCCCGCCGGCAGCAGGCGGCCCCGCCGGCGACGGCGCGCCGCCGCAGGGCCCTGCCGCAGGCCCTGCGCAGGCTCCGCGGGCCGCGGACGACATGCGGCTCGGCCGCGCCGCGCCGCCCGCCGCGGCCTCGCCGCAGCAGCCTGCCGGGCAGCCGGGCGCCCGGGGGCGCGACCCGCCTGCCGCCGGCGCGGCCGCGGCGGCCAGCTGCGAGGCGGACGTGCGCCAGGAGGACGTGTGCTCGGTTGTGCTGCCGGCGCGCGGGTGCATCACGGCGCTAGACGTGGGCGAGGACGGCGCAATGCTCGCCTGCGAGCTGCTCGGGCCGGTGACCGCGCTGCGCGTGACGCACTGCGGCGACAAGACCACTCTGGACATCAAGAGCGTCGGCGGCTGCGGCGCGGCCGGCGCCACGCACGGCGCGCTGGCCCTGGGCGGCCCTGGTGGCGACCCCGTGGTCGTGGGTGCGCGCCCGCCGCCCCGCCTGCTGTGCAGAGGAAGGGTTGCGCAGGGCCCTGAGCGCTCGCGCTTCGTATGCGCGCCCCCTCGGGCGCCTGTCTGCACGCACGCGCGCCCAAGGCGCGGGATGGAGCGCATGCGATCAGTCGCGGACGCTGACGGCCGCCGGGTGAGGCGTGGACGTAGAGTCAGCAGGCTTGCGGCCGCCGGTGCTGACGGGGGGCGCCCCCGGCAGCGGCGGGCGGCGCGGGCGTCGCACTGCTCGGCCCGCCGCGCGGCGGCGAGTTTGTCGAGGTGCGCGGCGGCGCGGCGCGCGCCGCCGCCCTGGCGCGCCTGGACCTGTGGGCGGCGCGCCACCGCCCCGACCTTGACATGGACGCGGTGCGCGCCGGGGACCCTCCCGACCTCGTCCGCGCCGCGTTCCGGGAGCTGGAGATGGTGCCGGTGGCCGCGCCGGCCGCGGCCGCGCCGGCGCCGGCTGACGTCACGCGCCTGGCGCGAGTGCGCGGCATGGCCGGCCTGGAGGGCGTCCCAGGGTTTGCACCCGGCGGCGCGCCGGGCGCGCCGCCGAGCGGCCCGTGGGAGGCGCTGCTGGCTGCCGCGCGCGCGGCCAAGAATGCCGGGGCGGCGGGGGGCCCTGGGGCGCCCGGCGGCGCGGGTGCCAGCCGGGGGCCGCCGGCGGCGGAGGGACCAGGGGCGGCGCGCGGCCCGGGCCCGTCGTGCGGCGGCGGGGCTGGCGGCGCGGCGCATGCTGCGCCGGCGCTGGGCGGCCGAGCGGCCGCGGACGCGTCGCCGCCTGCGGCTCCGCTCAACCGCTCGGGGCTCGGGCGGAGCGCGCGCGGCGAGGAGGAGAGGGAGAGCCACAGCGGCGCGGGGCGCGCGGCAGCGCTGTACGTCACTGCCGGCGGCGCGGTTGGCCTGCTGGAGGCGCGCCGCATGCCCGCAGAGCTGGCCGCCGCCGCGCGCGCGCTCGCGGGCGTCCGGCCGGCGCCCGGCGGGGGCACCGGCTGCACGGTCGACGGCGCCTGGCTGGCCGCGGCCGCGGGCTGCCTGCCGGCGGAGCTCACGCGGCCGCACGTCGGCACGCACGGCGAGCTCTGCGCGGCCTGGCGGGAGGCGCAGGCGCCGGGCGACCAGCAGCCTGGCAGCCTGCCGCCTCGATGATGATGGTCAGGCACGAGGAGGGAGGGTGATCGGGCGCTCTGCGGCTAGGCCGTGAGCCCTGTGTGTGCCTTGAGGAGTGTGAGCAACCGCATGAGGTCTTGTCTGCCCTGCCTGTCCTGTCTCACCTGTGTATGATCTGTGTATGCAGCAAACAACTTTAACACATGTCACTTGTGCGGGACCTGAGCTTGTCCAGGCTGCAGTCTCCTGCGCTTGTGTGGGCACACGCCCGTTCGGTGAGAAGTCAGCAGCATGCCAGGCGCAGCAGCGTTGCTTGCCGCACCTGCACTCGCCCTGCTGAGTCACGACGCACGCACACCAAGCAGAACGCCTGCGCAAGGCCCAGTGCCTCGCCAAAGGCCACCTGCCGGGCTCCACCTTGCTAGTGTGAAAGGATGCGCATCAGCGTCACTGCTGCACCACGGCCTGTCACGCGAGCCATGTGCAGCTCCGCGTGCTGAGAATTGCCTGCGGCGTGCGTGCGGGCGCTGCCGAGCACAGAGCGATGCTGCACTGGAGTGGCAGACCCCGCCGCATGCCGCCGCAGATGTTGACAGCGAGCTCTGGGCAGTGCTGGATCTGTGCAGCGACGATGAGCTGGAGGAGGTGCACAGCATCCTGTTTGGTGCGTCCCAGGCTGCGTGCATGCACTTGCTGAGCGTAATGTGCACAGTGATGCCAGAGTGGGTGCAAGGTCGTCTCCAATCTTCTGACCTGCTTGGCTAGTGCCGTGGGCGCAGCTGAGACAGCACATACTTTTGTGATGGACCGGCAACGCGCTCAGGGCTTTCCGCACTCAGAGCGCCCTCCGCCATGCTCCTGCATGCTGAGCTGACGTCCGTGCGTGTTGCCGGGCCGCAGGCAGCAGCCCGCTGAGCCCGTTCGTCAAGTCGCTGGTCGCTGACAACGAGCCGGCCGCGGTGAGCCTGCGCGGGCGCGGCGCGCTGATGCATCGCTTGGAGGCCCGGTTCCGGTTCCTCGCGGTGAGCGCCACCCTGCTGGGAGCGCCGTGTGCCTGTATATGACTCCCAGCCGCGCTTCTAGCTGCCTGGCGGCAACGTGCTCGCCGCTGGCGCGCTGCTCTATAGCACGCCTCCTGTTATAGGCCTTCGCGTGTCAAGGAAAGGTGTGCGCAGACCATGCGGTTTCTTCGTGGACCTGACTCACGCAAGGCCCATTTCCAAGGTCAGTACGCGAGGTAAAGCACAGCGCATTCCTTGGGGCACCCTGCTTGTCACCAGCACTGCTTCAGCGTGCGCATAGCGCGACAGGCGGACTCCCGCGCTGTCCTGCGGGGCCGCCGCCCGAGCTACCGCGAGGCGCTGCTGTACCTGCGCGACCACCTCGCCGTCAAGTGCCCCAGCGGCCTGGCAACAGCGGTGCGCGCATTTTCAAATACACTTTGCAGTGCTAGTGCGCCCTGCCCAGGCCGACCGTGCGGACAAATGCGCGTGTAGAGCAGTGCTGTGTATGCGAGTCAGGCAACCAGGCGTGTGGGCCAGCAATATTTGCATGCTCAGAAGTGGTTGCATGACTGGTGCATGAGTTCGTGGTCCGCAGAAGTGTGGGGCCTGAGTGGAGCGATGGGCCCTGCACTGCCGCAGTGTAGTCACTCGTGCCGGCGGGTCGCTGGGCAGGCTACCCGCTGAGTGCAAGCACCGGGGGCGATGCGCGGTGCAGCCAAGGGCGGCGCTGGGGCGCGACGCGCAGGATCTGAACACAGAGGATTGGGAGGGTAGGCTGGGTAGGTGACAGTGAGGGTGGGTGACGTGCAGGACCTGGAGACAGAGGTGTTCCTGCACCTGCTGCAGCGCAACGCGGCCGACGCGGGCGACTCGCGCGCGGCCGCCAGCGCGGCGGTCGCGCACAGCAGCGACGCCGGGCCGCGCCGGTGCGCGCCGCCTGTCGCGCCTGCCCAAAGCTGGGCTGCGCCGGGCGCAGGCCTGTCGCCCGCGTACAGAGCGTGCGCGCTGGCGCAGCCGCAATGTGCAGGCGCAGTGGCGCCCAGGGAGCTCCGCCGCGCAGTGACTGCCCCGCGTGTGCCGGGAACGCCGCTGCCACCGGGCCTCCTCCGCAGGACCGAGGCGGTGGCACGACGGGGCGCGTGAGCGCGGCTGGGCGTGCCGCGCAGGCGCGCGCGGGCGCCGGGCCGCGGCTGGGCGGGCCGCCTGACGGCGCCGCTGGCGCTGGGCGGCGCCGAGCTGCTGCCCGCGCTGGCCAAGCTGGGCGGCGCGCTGACGGTGGGGCGACCGGGCCCGCCTGCGGACTCCGGCAGGCTCCGCGCCCAGCCTGCGTGCTGCAGGCCGCGCTGCGGGGGCTGGAGCGTTTGGGCAAGTTCTTCCACGTCCTGTTCCAACCCTGGATCCTACCCTATGTCACATGAAGTCACCTGGGCATATTGCGCAACGGGCAGGTGGACCGCGTGCGCACGGCGGCGCTGCGGCGGCTGGGCGGC
>JAABUY010005270.1_pt1 | contig 13114 bp, 16 predicted proteins | sample 5560271 | NCBI WGS metagenome assembly JAABUY01 (sample SAMN10711886, study PRJNA513374) | rock metagenome | isolation source: Antarctica rocks | place: Antarctica: Victoria Land, University Valley
CCTATACCCAGTAGTGCTGCAGCCGCGAGCTGGCAGCCAGCGTGCTCGCTGTGCGCCCGGCAGGCGGAGCGCGCCAGGGCGGTCGCTGCCGCGGCGGCCGCCGCCGCGGCGCACGAGGACGCGGGGGCCGCGGGCGCGCGGGCCGCCGCGCTGGAGGCCGAGATGCGCGCGCTGCTGGGCGCGCTGCAGCGGCAGCGCGCGGCGGGCGCCGCGCGCATGGCGCAGCTGGCCGCGGCCGTGCGCGAGTTGCAGGCGCCCTACCTGGCGGCCGGGCCCTAGCGGGGGCGGGGTCGCTGCGCGCATGTTGCAGCTGACCAGCTACTGCGTCGAACTGCAGGCGGCCCGCCCTGCATGAGCACCCCACGTGCATGTGTGCTGCTTTGACGCAGCGCATGACGGCAGGATCATCGCAACTGTCAGCAGTGTCCTCCAGTCCCTTGCAGCGCATGACAATGGGCTGCCGCTGCTTGCTTCAGTGCTGTCACAGCCGCATCTCAAGTTATCGTGGCTTTGCTTGAATGCCGTTGTAAACATCCCAGCGCGCATATATGGCAATGCATAGGAGGACTGTGCTTGTCATGCTTGGCGCCTTCAGTGGCAGGGCAGCCAGGAGCACTGTGGAGTTGTGGTTGCAACTGAGGTGGTCATATGTATATTACACGCCAAGCACCCTGGCATACAGGCTGGGACAACATGCAGAACATGCTAGTCAAGTGTAGGCAAACCCTGTGTATCATACAGACCCTTGCACAAAGTGTGCCCGCAGATGAGTGCATCCAGAAGTCAGCAGTGCCATGCAACAAACACTCAGGACCCGGACGGCGCGAGGACTCGGCGCGCCGCACAACGCCGTGCCATGCACGCACGCCAGGAATGCGCTCTACATTGCGCAGCCACTGCGCGCTGCATCACTCGGCCTTCTTGTCGCCAGGGTAGACGGTCGGCGCCTCAGTGTACTCGATGGGCAGCAGGACATCCTGCAGGCGGATCCAGGACGGCGCGAAGGGCGGCTGCGCAACCGCACCCGCCTCTGTTAGCAGGCCCCAGACCCTGCCAGCTCATGGTGTCAGCCATGGCTAGACACGCCGCTCGGACAGTAAAGGCGAATCGGCAGCAGCGCTTGGCGCTCTGAGCGCCCTCACACATCTGCGTCGGGTCTCCACATCTTGAATATGGTAGAATTACATACATAAGACGTGGAACCTTCCAGCTGCAACGCAAAGCAGGGCCACTGCAGGTAAAATGGCCAGGGAAGTGTGCACCCCTCCATGTCATACACGGTCCTGCAGTGCTTGCAGTGCAGCGTGCAAGCGCGCGCGGGGCAGCGCGGGGGGCCGCGCACGTAGTACTGGTACAGCTTGGTCTTCGCGTCGGGCGCCACGCGCACGCCGGCTTCGCGCAGCGCCGCCTCCAGCTCCGCGCGCTTGGCCGCCACGCGCGCCTCCGTCGGCTGCGGCCCGCCCCTGCAGCGCGGCGGACCCAGCTCGGCAGGTTGCAGCCGTGCGCCATGAACCTGCTCCACGCGGGCCCGCCGACCGCGGCCCGCTCCTGCACGCGCTGCTCCTAAGCATGAAAGAGCAGGACCCACGAGCCTGGACAACTGACGGGCAGCCCTGCATGCTCACACCAGGACAGCCCTGATGAGCGCCGCGCATCGTGTGCAGCTCCGGGCGCATGGCTGCCATGCGCCGTCACTGGCTGTGGGCTGCCTTTCCCACACCCCATGCACAAAATCATTGACGCACGCATGCGCTCCAGCCTCTCTGAGAACAGTCCACAGCGCCTGTTCAATATTGGCCGAATGCAGCCGTCCAGGCTGTAAGGCAAGCGGAGGGCAGCTTGCAAGGCTGGCTGTGAGCGCACCGCCACGAGAGCGCCGCGAGGGTTTGTGAAGGCACCTCCTTGATCTGCACGCGCGCAGCCGACCATTCGGTGCTGCCAGGGTCGATGCAGGGGTTAAGGTTAGGGTCCATGGCAACACCCAGAGGTGCAGCGTCATGTCCTGCCCAGCACAGTCAACAGGCATCGGCGCTGGCCCGTGCCAGCGGTGGCATGGACGCACCTGCACGTTGGGGTTCTCCGGCTTGGGCAGCGTCGCCATTGTGTACTTGGTCGGCATGATGAATGCGACGGTGTACCTGACCAGAGCGCGCATCAGGCCGCATGCATGCCATGCATGCGCAGTGCCGGGGTTGCGTTCATTTATGCACTCTATCTCAAGTATCTATGCCACTGACGATGTGGTGTGTGTTGACCGAGTTTGGAGAAAGCTGCGCACCTGCCGCCCTCCTCCCGCATGTCCGTGGCCACCGGCGAGGTCCTGCAACGACCGGATTTCAAACACACTGCACAGGCTGCCAAGGAAGCGCGCCTCGCAAGGGAGCTTGCTGGAGCAGATGCGGCACGGGCAGGGCCGCGCACATGGCGATCTTCTCGCCGCTGCCCTTGTGGATCTTCTTGCCGTCCTCGGCGCGCTCCTCCAGGACGACCGGCGACGTCATGGCCTGAAACAAGCAAAGCCAAGCGCCGTCACGCCACCGCAGCACTCCCGCCCGCTGGCGCCGCGCCGGACCAAGCATGCCAGGTGACGGTCGGGCGCCCACCACGGTCTCGCTGGCGCCGTTGCCAACAGCGGGCTTATTCCGGCCGAAGATGAACCCCGCCACCTGCAGCGCAGGGGACGTTTTGAAGTGTAATGAGGTGCTGCACTGGCGTTGGTTGAACGAGCCGGTGAAGGCCAAGACGTGAATTGCCCTGCTTCTCACCTGGCGGAAGCCAGAGGACAGCGCGTCGCGCATCTCCTGCTCATCCAGCGTCACCTCCGCCACGAGCCTATTGTTCGGCGTAGCCAGTGTCAGATGGCATTGCGCCACGGCATGAGGCGGGCGATGGGGTCCCAACCAAGCGCAGGCGCGCACGTCGGGTCATATTTCCGCAGCTCGATGGCGGGCGCTTGGTCGTAAAAGGCCCTGCGCAGCCCAGCAGGCCTCAGCTCTCAGCCCGCAGCTGAGCAGAGCAGGCCAGCGCGCGCGTCGCGGGTGTGAGCGGGAGCTCGGTGCGCAACCGCTTCTTGTCGCCCAGCGTCTTGAGCACCGAGTACGCTGGCTTCTCCAGCTTCCTCACCTCCAACCTGCCAGACAGGTAGACACCTGGTTTGTTTCATACCCGCACGAGGACCAACAAGCATGCATGCACAATAGCACTCAAATTCTCAAGCTCCACCAAGACAGGTGATCAACAGGCTTGGGCGGAGATGTCAAACAGTGGGTGCACACCATGTCACCAAGGGCCACAGAAACAGCACCGCGCTGGCGACGGTGCCAACCACAATGCCAGCAGTTTGCCTTGACACCTCTGGCAGCCCCATGGTCGTTACTGAACACAGGCGGGTGTACAAGGAAAGGCCAGAGCTTCAAGCTGAGCTTGCCTGTTACCGAGGGAGAGCAGGTTTCCCTAAGCGGTTTGGCTTTTTTGTTCAAAAAGCACGCAAACGTAGGCCGCAGGTCGACTTTGAGCAGATCGAGAATGGCGATGAAGGCCGGGGCTAAGGTCGCGGCGGGGCTGCCCATGCAGCCCGTGCGTCTATGCAGAGCGCAGTGCTCGCTGCGTCTGGACCAAGGGCGCTGGAATGCAGGACTGCACCTTGTCGCTCCTCTGCACGGCCGCAGGCGGTGCAGGGCCACCCGCATCGCCGTGCAGGCTGCCAGTGCTCTAGCTGTGGCGCCCGCACGTGCTACGACCAGGAGAAAGGTATGCGCACTGCCTGGCTTTCATGCAAGTTGCTCAATTATCAATATGGGCTGAGCGTCCGTCTGGGGGACGGCAGCGTGACTCTGGAGCTGCGCAGCAGGCGCAGGAGGACCTCCTGGAATGTATATCCGGCGTCAAGGTCGGCCACACTCTGTGACGACCATGAAAGCTTGCAAAGTGAGTCAAGCTTTCCGCGCAAGTCCGCCGCAGCAGCAGCGGCGTGAGTCAAGGCGTTGAGCGTGGGCAGGGGCGCGGCAAGAGCGGGCTGAGCGAGGAGCAGGAGGCGCAGCTCCAGAGCGCGGTTGCCGAGCTCGAGGCCGACGGCGGCCTGCCGGTGCGGCTGTGTGCGCGCGTCAGCGACAACTGCAGAACACGCACAGGCTCTGTAACCAAGCGCGTGGTGTGCAAGCTTGTCAGAGTCCATACCAGCTGGCAACGCCAGACCTGCCGGTCCCTCGAGGCTCCTCGGATACCATCAACAGGCATGTCCTGCACCCTTACTTCTGGGGCTCCTCTGATACTATCAATAGGCTTGTCCTGTACCCTTACACACTTCTGTGCGAGCCCGGCCAGGCGCCAACGCGCTCCCCGCTGCTGGAGGGCCGCTGGCGCCTGCTGTACACGACGCGTCCGGGCACGGCGTCGCCCATCCAGCGCACGTTCGTGGGCACCGATGCATTCGCAGTTTACCAGGCGCGGCGCCCTGAGCATGCAGTCCCCATCACACTGCCAGTTGTACTAGCGTGCCGTGTGCTGTCAGTGCAGTCTCTGGGCGTGCCTCAGTGGTATAGGTTTACTATTGCTGAACGAACACAAACATGCCCCCAAACTCTCCTGTGTGTGCAGTGGAACGGTACAGGTCTGCAATGCAGGCAGCCACATGTCATGGGTTGACCTGAGCGTGCAGGAGGTCCTCTTGGACGCAGCAGGCGAGGGCGCGCGCGTGAACAACATCGTGCAGTTCGGAAGCGCGGGGGTGCTTAAGGTGGGCGCTTGCCAGCTTATTCACTACACCAGTTGTATATGGCATTACATTGATTACATACTGGATGGCATTTGGCGCACAGACCTGACCATGGCATTGCCAGGAGGCAGATTCGCCTGGATGCACTGGCTAGTGTATCCAGGCTGGTTTACTGGCTAGTAAATCAGTGCAGACTGGCACGCAGCTTGCACATTGCAGGCAATGTGCACTGGCATTTTGTATTGGACACTCCTTGGGATCCGCTTCCGAGCACTGTGCAAAGGCTAAGATGGAAGCACTTTGCAAAGGCAAGGATGGAAGATAGGGACTTGAGCTGTTTCTACGGCAGAGCTGAGTGGTTGTGTAGGCCCCTACCTATGATGTCGCGCACGGGAGATAAGCCTGCACTGCGTTGCGCAGGTTGAGGCGGAGGCCATCACCGACAGCCGGCCGCGGGCGGGCTTTACGCCCCGCCGCGGTAAGGGCTTCCCGCTCCTAGGCAAATCAGAGACGTACCCGCCCGCTGCCAAGGTGCGGCGCTGCTTCTTGGTCAGGGCTGCCGTGCACCTGCCACCCAAATCGTCATGACTGCGGGCAGGGAAGGGACTTTGACACAGTGTGGCAATCACAGCGTTGCAGCTGGTGCAGCTGCAGCTCTTCTGTCCAGTAGTGCGGCGCTGGTTTGCGGGGTGCTCAGTGATGCACAGGAGCGTGCACATGCATCCCAGTCGCCAGCGCCAGTCTCGCGTTAGCATCAGGCAGGCGACACGGGGGCCGTCACGCGTAAGCGCGCACAAAAGGTGCTGGTACTGGTCACCACCGCACAGGACATGCGCAGTGCCTCCCAGCCAGGGTTTTGACAGGGTCGCACCGCACAGGACATGCGCATTGACTTCCAGTTTGATACAGCGGCGTTCGACCTGCGCGCGCTGCCCTTCAAGATCCCCTACCCCGTGCCCTTCAAGCTCTTTGGCGATGAGACCAAGGCGCGGCCCTGCGCGTCGCTGTCCGCCAGCTGTGTGTTTGGCGTCCGCCATTTGGCGGCATGGCAGGCTGCTACTGAAACCAAGCTGGCGACGCTGCCTCGCAACCTCTCTGTTTACGATACTGTGCACGGCGAAGCCAAATTTATGCTTATATGCCCGATGGTGTAAGCATTTGTCCCGGGTCGTCTGCCTCAAGAGGGGCCGTGCGGCGCATTGACGGATGCGAGCGGGGGCAGGGCTGGCTGGACATCACCTACCTGTCGCCAGACGGCCGCTTCCGGCTCAGCCGCGGCAACAAGGGCACGCTGTTTGTGCTAGTGCGCGACGACCCGCCGGCCGAGCGCCTGCTGGCCGCCATTGCGCGCGGCGCCAGCGACGCGCAGGCGCGCGCCCGCTCGCCGCGTGGCCAGCAGCGTATGAGCCCGTACTGTTATAACTCTTCCCCGCATTATTGCCATGAGCCCGGTGCGCACGTGGCCGGCAGTCCAGCCATTGCTTGTCGCAGTTACGGGTGACTGTTGCAGGGATACATGCATGTATGCATGTGCAGGCGCGCTTGGTGTACATAACAGGCAGCCAGGCGCGCTTGGTGTATATATCAGGCAGCCATAGACAGTATCGCGCATGCGCACAGGTGAGCGAGCTCGTGGACAAGGTGGAGGCGGAGGGCGGCGGCGAGGCGGCGCCCGCGCAGTCGCCCGCCATCCAGGGCACCTGGCGGCTGCGGTGGTCCGCGCAGGTCAGGCCCCCGCGCCCAGGCAGTGTGCTGCAAGCCGAGCCGCGCAAGGTGTCTGGCAGCGGGCTGCGGTCCGCGAACGTGTGCTAGTACAGCAGGCCGTTGCATCCTGCTAGAACACGCGCATTGGCCTAGGCTGCACTGCACGGAAACAAGGTTGCTTCTGTGTCTGTCTCCCAGGTGGCCTTTGCCCACCTCGGGCTCCACGGCCTGGCCCTGACCCTGGCCCCGGCGCAGGCGGCCGACGCGAACCCGCTGCAGCGGCTGGCAGGCCGCGGCGCGCGCAGCTTCCAGGTGGTTGGCGGGCCGGCCGGGCCGGGCCGCCTGGAGAACCGCCTGGAGCTGGCGCCTGGGCTGCGCGCGCGCGCGGCGGCCGCGTGCGCGCCGCAGGGCCGCCGGCGCACGAGCGTGGCCATCGACGACGTCTGCCTGGAGCTCCTCAGCCTGCGGTGCGCTTGGGGCTTGGGGCTTGAGGCTCGGGGCTTGGGGCTCGGCGCCCGGGGCAGGCGCGGGCGTGAGCGCGGCGCCATGCGGCCTGTGTGCGGGGCGCGTGCGGGGCCGCAGAGGCCATCGATGCCATGCAGCGTGTGGTTGACTGGCGGCGTGGTGGACTGACATGGGCGCGTCTCCGCATGAATGGTGAGCTGCACCGCAGCCGCTGGCCTGCGGCGTCGGCAGAGCCGCATGCGCGGCCGGAAAGCATGCCCTTCGCCTGGCTTAGTGTTGGCCCCGCTGCGTACAGTCCCCACGACTACTGCATCCCGCTGCCCTCCGCGCCCTGCGCGCTGCCAGGCCAGAGCGTGCCCGGCCGTGGGGCCGAGCGCTGCGCCGTGACCAGCCACCGGCTGCCCAGCGTGCGGCGAGGCCCGGCTCGCGTGGGCGCGCCGGCGGTGAGGCGCGCGCGCCGTGCCTGGGCGCAGGCTGCCGCTGCCGATCAAGCAGACGGAGCCGGGCTACGTGGACTGGCTGTACCTGGACAGCCGCCTGCGCGTCACGCGCGGCAACAAGGGCAGCGTGTTTGTGCACACGCGGGAGGCATGACCCTGCTGTGCATGCAGCCCTGCTGCTGCATGGCGCATAACCAGCGAGGCTGCTATGGGTGTGTATGTCTCCCACCGGTGTGGTCAGCTGACAACCCACACTCTCGTCATGCAAGCTATATGTGCAGTCCAAGCGCGACAGGACAGCCTGATGCAGCTGGCTCTGAACAGCCGCCGCAGGGTGTAAGTGCGTGCCGTTACAGCAGACAGTTGTTGAAAGGCGACTTCGCCCTCGTGTTCGACTCTGCTCACATGGCGGAGTCAGCTTTCTGCCGACCTGTGCTTTCCGCGCTCCTGTCAATGCACTGACACCTCTGGCGCGCAGCAGGCATGCCTGCATCCACTCATTACACAGTTGCCATCACCATCCCAGAGCAGTCCGACTTGCACGCTCCGACCTCGCTGCTTCCGCCGGCCTGTGAGGGCCAGCCGCGCCTAGCGCGGCGCTGCGCGCACCTCCCCGTGCCTGCCTGGTTTCCTGCGCTGCTTGTTCCTGTCAAATCTGGAGGCCCCTGCTTGCTCCCCCCGCGCACCCGGCGCTGCCGTGAGCCCAGCTGCGCCCTGTTTGCTCCCGTCCAGCGCAGCTGGCTCGCCCTGGCCGCGCCGCCTCGCCTTGCCTTGCTTCCGCCGCTTAGCGCGCTCTAGCGAGCTCTTGGACGCGGGCACAGGCGGCGCTGCCAGGCTGTGCCCCATCCTGGCAGGCAACTGCGCTGCGGGCACAGCCAATGTGGCACCGCTCCGCCCCTCAACCGCTGACGGTGCAGAAGCGACTCGCGGCGCCGCTGCTCGGCCCGCGTTCCGATCAGGCGCCCTGTGCTCTTGCTGCGCGGCATCGTCAGGGCCCCCTGGCACGCCGTGCAGCACGGGGACGCCCCAGTGCTCCCGATCGGTCGTGCCGCGCTCGCGCCGCTGGCGTGCGACGGCCGCGGCAGACGGGCAGCCGGCCGCCATCGCCGCCTTCAGCTGCGCCTCAAAGTCCTGCGCACCCCTCCCGCGCATTGGAGGTAGAGGCTCCTACAGGTTCAAATATACACACGGGGTGGGTCAAATGCACAGAACATGTATCATGGCGGAACTCACAGACCAGCCGCATGTCCTCAAGTATGTCGTGGTTCCTTGGTTGCTACATTCAATTACCGAGTCACTTTGGTCTCATGAGCGACTTTGTCTGGAAGTGCTGGCATGCCAGCAGAGGTGTGCAAGCGAAGGAACTGGCAAGGACACAGAGGCACGAAGACACACAGCTTTGCGGGGTTGTGGGGTGGCAGGCGGCCCAGGCAGAGAGCGCGCCCGGGAGGCGCACCTCGGGGATCGGCCACTTGCGCGCCGCGCGCGCGGTCTGCAGCACAAACACGCCCGTGTCCCACGGGGACTGCCGGTACGGGTCCCGCCGCTGGTGCGACGCGCCATCCAGGTACCCTGCGCAGCGGCGGCACACCCTGGAATCTGCCGCAAGGGCTGCTCTAGCAAGTTAGAGTATGACCTCGCATGATCCTTACAGCTCCGCGGCGCACGCCTGCATCACTCTACAGGTCATGCGAGCACGCACGGTCAGAGGCCCGCATGTGGCTTGCTCGGAGGCAGGTCTGTAGCAAGCGTGCATTGCGCAGTGTAAAGAGGAGTGCCGCCCAGCTGAGGCTCGCAGGAGCTGGCCACGCAACCGCTGCATGAGGGACCTTGCACGGGCAGCGAGGCGAACACCCCCCTCCCCACCCTACCCCAGCATGTCATGGGCATCACATCCGCACCATGGTCCGCTGCGGCCACCACCACCAGGCGGCGCATGTGCGCGCTCGCCTTGAGCGCGCGCCAGGCGCCCAGCTCCTCCCAGCCGGGCAGCACTACTGTGAAAGCCAGCGCCTGCGCGCGCACACATGCGCGCTGCCCGTTAAAGTGTTTGGGGTCAACAGCAATTCCAGGTCAAGAGCAATTCCATCGCATGCGCGGCCTTGGGACGACTGCCGTGACTTCCCCGCCTGTATGAGCTGCCAGGAGCATCATCAATTGCAACTCAAAAAGCACAAACCACAATGCTCAGCTTGCTGCCCTATCAACCATGAAAATGAACACAAAGCAGCGCCCGTGCATTACCGTCCATTACAGAAAAGGACGGTGGTTCTCGAGATGAGGATGGGGAGAAGGGAGCAGCGGCAAACGCATGATGCACATGTCAGGTTGCATCAGCTTGCCCGCAGCGGCCGCTGGCCGACCGTCACCTGGTTGGAGGCGGCGGCGGCGGCCAGCAGCGCCTGCATGCGCGCGGCCGCCGCGTCCAGCACCGCCGGCACGAAGGGCGGGTTGGCCTCGAAGCTGCCGTGCAGCGCGCCGTGGCGGAAGAAGCTGCCCGCGCTGCCGAACGGGCCGTCCACGTCCTGCGCGGGGTAGGGTAGGGTTGTAAAGGGTTAGGGTGCAAGGACGCGCGCGCGTGGCCGTCAGCAGCTCCGCTGGCGCTGCGCGCAGGGGGCGCGGCGCTAGCGGCATCCTGGGCGATGCAGCGCTGCAAGAACAATGGACAGTGAGACACAGACACGTGCAGGCCTGAGTGGCATCCCCAGCCTCATGCCGTGCAAGGCTGTGGGGGCTGTTGCTGCCGTGCAAGCATACGCATGACATGCTGGGGGCGAAGTTGCACTTCCGCGACTAGGAAACAGGCCATCAGCCCGTCAATGCCAAAGCACCGGTGGCGCCGCACCGGGAAGGCTGAGCAGAAGCGGCTGAATCGCGTGTTCAGAGGAGAGGCGAAGCACTCAAAGCCCACGCTGAGCCTGCGCGCAGCGGACACATGAGAACACGTACGCGAACCTGCGGATGCTGCGATGATGGCGGACCCTGACGAGTGCCCGCCTTGGCAGCTACACACGCCCGCAAAGACGCCAGAGGTCAGGATTAGTGCATCTCGATCCTCACACTTCTTCACTAGGCTGCACCCACCAGCAACATGCAGTCCGGCCTGTGCGCTCAGCAGGGCGCGCGGGTCGCCGCGCACTGCGCGTGCAGCACGTCGAACGCGGCGGGCGGCAGCGCGGCCTGGAAGCCGGCGCCGGTGATGGCCTTGTAGCGCAGTAGCAGGGCGAAGAGCCGGCAGTGCAGGGCCGCGCGCGCGCCGCCGTCAGCCTCAGGCGCCCCGCGGCGCGCCGCGGCCGCGGCCTCGCCCGCCTGCGCGCGCGCGCCGCGCGCGCTCGCCGCCGCCCCCTGGCTTGCACGCGCAGCCAGAGAAAGACCCGCGCCACCTAGCAGGGGAGCTGGTCGCTCTCCTGGGGCGTCCAGCCGAACCCATGAGATCAAGCGCTTCCGCTCCAATGCCAGGCCCCATGCCATCAGGCGCATGCCTATCCCCCCCGCCTCCGCTTTGAAGAAGCGGGGGCACACAATGAGGCGGGCAAGGCACGACCGTTTGCATCCTTAGGGACCCCCATCGGTTCCACCAGGTCAGCGCCCCCGCCTCATCGCTACGCCGCGCGGCGGCGCGCACACGCGCGTCAGCAGGGCAAGCCAGGTGCATGCTTGGGAGGTCCCAAGGGGGAAGAAGAAAGGAAAATAAAGGGAGAAAATTGCGAGGCGAGCACCTCCGCCTCAGCCTCGGGCCGCGCGCCGGCGGGCGCGGGCGCAGCCTCGGCGGGCGCGCCGTACCGGCGGTGCAGCGCCGCGAGGCGACCATACGCCGCGCGCGACAGCTTCACAAATGCGCCCGGGCTGGGCGCCTGCGCGGCGCCGCTGGCAGGCTGCGCCTTACCGCTCTCTGCTCCGGCTGCAGGGGAGCCCGGACCCGCGTCTGGCACTCCATCCACGCGACCGCCCTCGCCCCGCCTCCGCTTCCCGGCGGGCGCGCCGGCGGCCGCGCCGCGCTTGCGGGCGCCCTTGCCGCGGCCGGCGCCCGGCAGCCCCGCCGGGGGCTCCCCGCCCGGGGCGGGCCTCCCTGTGCGGCCCACTGCGCCGCTGGCCCCCCCGCCGCTGCCGCCGCCCCCGTCTCCGTCGAGCGCGCCCCCGGCGCTGAGGTCCAGCGAGTGCGCGTGGAAAGCGACGCGCAGGTTCAGGTCGGCCACGCACGGCAGCGGCGCGGAGCGCAGCTGCCGGCCCAGCTTGGCGAGCGCGGCGGCCGCGCGGCGGCTGGCGCCGGCCAGGTCCGCCGCGGCCGCCGCGGCGGCCGCCGCCGGCGCGCCGGCGCGCGCCAGGTCAGCGGCCAGCTGCGCGTCGGCGGCGGGCGCCGGCGCGCCGGGCAGCACCGGGTCCTTGGGCGCAGGCGGGCGCCGCGGCGCGGACGCCGGGCCGCCGGCCTCAGCCGCGGAGCTGGCGCCCGCGACGGCGGCTGCGGGGCCGGGCGGCGCGGGGGCGGCGAGCGGCTCCTCGGCCAGCTTGGCCGCGAAGCGCCAGCGCTCGAAGGCCAGCAGCGGCGGCGCGTCCAGGCCGGCCTCGCGGCACGCGCCCGCCAGCCGCTTGCGCAGCCTGCCGCCCAAGCGGCCAGGAGGGTTAGGGCCTACCCTGACACCTAGCACACTAGCCTGCCGCCTGCGCGGCCAGCTGCTGCAGGGCGGGTGCGCAGCTCGAACGCGGCGGCACACAGAGCGCGCGCGCGCCCTCGCTAGCCGGCTCCCTGCCACACGGCGCGGCAGAGACAGGCGCGCGCAGGAGCGCCACCCGCTCCGGCCCGACACAGGCACTGGCCTGCGGGGCGTCGGCCGGCACCTGTCCAGCGCGGCGGCGCGCGCCAGCTCCAGCCGGACGGCCACGGCCGGCGGCTGCGCGGCCGAGCGCGCGGCCGCCGGCGCCCATGCCGGCGACTCCAGCAGCGGCCCCAGCCAGGCTTCCCTGCACGGCAAGGACAACCGGCTCTCTACTCACAGTGTGACTCGCGCATATGGCAAGCAGGGACGCAAAGCGCTGCGTCGCCTGCGGAGGCAACAAGCAAGTGTTCGTGTGCGGGCTTGCGCGTAACAAACCGCTGCACGTGTGGACTTTTGCTCCTCTCTGAGCAGGCATTGGCGGTCGTTTCACCATAGAGCCAGTGCATGCACAGCTTCTCGCACTCGATTCCACACGCGCTATGGTGCCTAAGTGCGGTACCAGCGGCGTGCGCCCACCCTTTGGCAGTGCGGCCAGGCGCAGCTGCAGCCTTCGCGCCCAGGCCTGTGGGCGCGGCGGCCGTGTGCTGGTGCCGCTGGTCGGCGTGGGGCGCGGCCGCCCGCGCCCTCTTGTGCGCTGCTTTCGGCTTGTCGGCGGCCACGCCGGCTCCCGCCTCCGGCTCTCCCATGCCGCTGGCGCTGCTACGTTGAGCTGCAGGGCGTCAGTGCCCGGGTATGACATTTCGCTTGCCGGTTGCCAATTCCGCATGGGGGCTCGCCGGCCCTCAGCATGCAGAGCATGCCCGCTCTCCTCTGGGTGCGCTGTGCGCACAATCTGGGAGCGATAGCCAGCAGTGCAGGCGCGATGCAGGCGGATGGCAAGAGCGCGGGCGTGCAGGCCGCGCCGGTCGCCCGGGCGGCGCCCGCGCCCGCGGCTGCCGCGAAGCAGGCCGCGGCGGGCGATCGGGCGCACCTGAACGGCGCGCAGACGCACGAGCAGGCTGCGCTGCGCAACGGCTGGGGCCAAGTGCTCAACGGCTTTGCGCTGATGGCGATCTGCGCGATGGCCTTCTCGCTGC
>JAABUY010005274.1_pt1 | contig 13106 bp, 13 predicted proteins | sample 5560271 | NCBI WGS metagenome assembly JAABUY01 (sample SAMN10711886, study PRJNA513374) | rock metagenome | isolation source: Antarctica rocks | place: Antarctica: Victoria Land, University Valley
CTTCTGTGCTGGTTCCTGTGACTCTCGACAAGCCACATTCTCCTTGCACAGCAGGGCATCCGCGGTCTACGACATGCCAGACAGCGCTACTTCGACGGTGGATCCAGGCTGAGACCAGCCCGGCCGACAGCCCCGACCGAACCACGAGAGGACCGAAGATGGACCGTCCGCAGCCACGCGGCACAGCGCTAACCCCATCCCGGGGCGGACTCCCGGAGGATCCGGTACCGGCACCGGCCGAGGGCGGTAGCGGATCCTACAAGCAGGAGCTGGCCCGCTCCCTCACCATCCGCGGAAACATCCTCATCACCCTGTCGGCCGTAACCCCCGCCTCCAGCGTCTTCATCATCATCCCGGCGGTGCTGGTGGCCATCGGAGGAGCCTCGTTCATCGCCTTCGTCGTGGCGGCGTTCGTCGGCATCTTCATGGCCTTCTGCTATGCCGAGCTCGCTTCGGCGTTCCCGATCGCCGGAGGCGAGTACTCCTTCGTCGCCCGCGTGCTCGGCAAGGCGACCGGGTTCGCACTCTTCCTGATGAACGCGCTAACCAACATTCTCATCATCGGGGTCATCGCGCTGGGGACGGGTCAGTACCTCGCGGCGGCGGTCGCCGGTGCCGACTCCAAGTGGGTCGGGGTCGTGGTCATCGTGATTTGCGCCGGCGTCGCCGTGCTCAACATTCGCACCAATGCCTGGGTGACCGGCACCTGTCTGTTCTTCGAGATGGCCGCCCTGGCCGTGCTGACCGTCCTCGGGGTCCTGCACGTGTCCCGCCCGGTCGGCGCGCTTTTCACCCCCCAGACCGTCGACGCCCACGGTGTGCTGGTGGGCGCCGGACTGGGGCTGGTCGCCGCTCAGATGGCCACCGCCATCTTCGCCTACAACGGATACGGCGCAGCCGTCTACTTCGCCGAGGAGACCCGGAACGCCGCCCAGAGTATCGGTCGAGCGATCCTGTGGTCACTGGGGATCACGATCGTCGCGGAGATCGTCCCGATGACGGCGGTGATCCTGGGAGCGCCGGATCTGGGCAAGCTGCTGAGTGACCCGGCGCCCATGCAGTATTTCGTCTCATCCAGGGGCGGCGCCGTGCTGAACGTCATCGTCAGCCTTGCCATCGCCGTGGCCATCATCAACGCCGTCGTCGCCATCACCCTGCAGGGCGGCCGGATGATCTACAGCTCCGCGCGGGACCGCGCCTACCCCGACCCGGTCAGCTCCCTGCTCGGCCGGGTCCACCCCCGGCTGCAGACCCCAATACCGGCGACCCTATTTGTCGGCGCGGCCGCCGCGGTGATCGCGGCGATCGTTCCGATCAAGTCCCTTATCATCGCCACCGGGGCCACCCTGGTGGCCCTCTACCTCATCGTCGCCCTGGCCGCGATCGTCGGCCGGCGCAACGGCACCACGGCGCACGCGCCCTACCGGATGCCGCTGTGGCCGCTGGCTCCGGTGGTGGTGATCGTCGTGCTCGGCTACGTTGCCGTCCAGCTGTGGGAGACCGATCCCCGGCAGGTCATCGTGGCTGCCGCCGTCCTCGTGGTCGGATACGTGTACTACTACGCCTATCTGTTCCGCCAGCGGGAGACGCGGTGGACGATGCCCGCGGCGCCGGACGAGCACGCCGAGGAGCCCGGCGGTGTCCTCATGGGGCCGATCCTGGAGATCGATGCCCCCGGCACCCCGGACGGCGACGGGGTGGCCAGGCCGTGACGGACGCTGCGGCGACGACCCCCACCGGCAGCCGCCCCAGGGCTCGCGCGCTGGGGATCCCGCTCGATGGGTCAACGGGGCCGCTGAACGCCATCACCGACGTACCGGGCGTCGAGGTCGGGTACGCCACCCTCATCAACGGCGAAGGGCCGTTGACCCCGGGCGGCGGACCGGTCCGCACGGGGGTGACCGCCGTCCTGCCGCTCGGCCGGGAGGGGGTCGGGACGTCCTGCCCGGCAGGCTGGTTCTCGCTGAACGGCAACGGCGAGATGACCGGCACCGCGTGGCTCGACGAGGTCGGCGCCCTGTCCCTGCCGGTGGGCCTCACCAACACCCACGCCGTCGGGCCCGTGCACCGCGGCATCATCGAGTGGTCGGTCCGCCAGCAGCCGCACCTGGCGTCGCGCTGGCACCTGCCCGTCGTGGCTGAGACGTGGGACGGGTACCTCAATGACATCAACGGACCGCATGTGACCTCCGCCGTCGCGATGCGCGCACTGGACGCTGCGGCCCCAGGGGCGCCGGTCGAGGGCTCCGTCGGCGGCGGAACGGGGATGAACTGCTACGGGTTCAAAGGCGGCACCGGCACGGCGTCCCGCCAGGTGGAGGTTGGCGGGCGCGGGTACACCGTCGGCGTCCTGATGCAGGCGAACTTCGGCAGCCGCCGGGAACTGGTCGTCTCGGGACGTCCGGTCGGGCGCGAACTGCTGGAGGACAATCCCTTAGAGGACACCACCTGGCTGGCGCCGCCCGGCGCGGGGTCGTGCATCACCGTCGTGGCGACCGACGCGCCCCTTCTGCCCGGCCAGTGCAAGGCCCTGGCACGCCGGGTCCCCCTGGGTCTCGCCCGGACCGGAACGACCGGCAGCCACTTCTCGGGCGACTTGTTCCTGGCCTTTTCGGCGACCAACGCGGGGGCCCTGGACAGCTCCATCGACACCCCGGCCGTGATCGACGCCCTGCCGACGCTCGAGTTCCTGCCGTGGGGCCAGATGGACGCGCTCTACGAGGCCGTCGTGCAGGCGGTGGAGGAGACCGTCCTCAACGTACTGGCCGCCGGCGAGACCATGGTCGGACGCGACGGCCACCGCAGCCCGGGGTTCCCGATCGACCGGTTGCCCGCACTCCTCGCAGCCGGCTGACCCCGCAGCTCCCGGGGCCGGGATGTCGGCCGAGTCACGCACCTGAGCCGTGCGCGCCTGGATTGGCTTCCCGAACCATGATCGCGGCGTGCAGCGAGGTACGTTCGTCGGCAGCGTCCAGGTCGAGACCGAGAATCCGCTCGATGATCGCCAGGTGCTCGTACATCGTCTGCCGGGACACCCGGGCCGCCTTCGCTGCGGCCGACTTGCTGCCGTTGTGGGCGAGGTAGGCGCGGACGCTGCCGAACAGCTCGCTGTCGTGGCGGGCGTCGTACTGCAGGAGGGGGCCCAGGGACCGCTCGGCGAAGTCCTGCACAAGAGGATCGTGGCGCAGAATTACGAGCAGGCCTCGCAGCTGGATGTCCGCGAGCTCGAACACCTGCTTATCCGCACGGAGGCCGCGGGCGGCCTCGAGGACCTGCGTGGCCTCGGCGAATGAGCGGCCGGCGTCCTCAACAGCGCAGACCGACGAGCCGGCGGCCAGGACGAGGCGGCCATTGGTGTCCGGTGGCGGCAGCCGCTCGGCCAGCGCGCGGAGAGCCGCGGCCCGGTCGGCCTCCCGCGTCAGGGAGAGCAACGCGCCCACGCGCTCATCGCCCAGTGGCCCGGTCAGGGCCACTAGGTCGGCTGACCGGATCGCCGCCGCCAACCGCTCCGCCTGCTGGTCCAGGTCCGCGAGCCGGGACGAGGTCCTGCCGATCACGTCCAGCCAGAGCGCCACCAGGATCCGGCGGGCGGTCGGCACCCCAACCGAGGCCGTCCGGGCATGGACGTCGGCGGCGGTGCGGCACCGTCCCTCGATCAGCTCGATCAGCAGCGTCCGGTGCGATTGCCGCTGGCCGGATGCCCCCGACCGTTCCTGCAGGCGCTGCATGGCGAGCGCCGCCGCGGCGCGAGCGAGCACGGACAGCTGCGGCGGTGTCGGCGTGCCGGGAGACAAGAGGACCAGCCGGCCGACTCGCTGGCCCCGAACGGTCACTTCCGCGATCCCCCAGTTCTCGTGCCCGGCGACGGCCGAGCTCGCCGCGGCCCGCGCGTACCGCGACCGGTTCTCCCAGTCGAGGAGCAGGTCCGCGGCGGGATCGGATGAGCTCTGGGCCACCGGACGATGTCCCAGGTCCTCCAGCACCACGGAACCGTGGAGGAGCCGGGCGGCCTCGTCGACAATCTCCTGGACCGACGCCTCGCTCAACGTCAGGTCGGTGAACCGTGCGTGGGCAGCCTCGGATAAATGCATGCCCTCTATCTGCCGGTAGAGGACCTTCGCGTGGATGGCCTCGGTCACCTTCACGAAGCGCACCTGCCGGCGCAGGGCCACCAGTGGGAGACCGCGGGCCTCGCAGGCGCGGACGAGGGCGCTCGGCAGCCGCTCGTAGCGACGACCCAGCTCGACGACGAGGCCGGCCGCCGCGGCCCCGGCCAGCGTGTCCACGTACTCGCGCAGGCCGTCGGACGAGTCCGGGAGCGCGATCCCGGTAGTCAGGATGAGTTCCTGGCCGGCCAGCAAGCCGGCGATGTCGGTGAGCTCACTGACGTGGGCCCACCGAACCGGACCGGACAGGCCAGCTTTTCCCGGCGAGAACCTCCGGCGCGCCCACTGCGAGCGCGGGCAGAACGAGCACCTCGGCGACCGTGGGAAGAAGACCACAGGATGACTTGGCCTGGCTGGGCAACTTCCCTCTCCTCTTGAAGGGGCCGTAGCGGAGGACCGCCTGACGCAGGGTCACCACAGGGTTGAGGGTCTCCACCGACCGGGGGCCGCTTGTCCGCGTCCGAGTCCCGCTGAGTGGCGGATATGGTCCCCACTGACGGGTCAGCGCGGGTGACTATGCCGTGAGCAGTGCTGGTGCCGCCAGTACAAGATTGGTGTCGGTCGCCGCCGCGGGTGGGGTCGCGTCCTGCGTTCGGTGCAAATGACCTTCGGGCGGAGGCTCCTTCTTGTTGCTGATGGTAGGGGTTGGGTCCGACAGTTTCGGGGTCGGCGGGCTACTGGATATTGAGCAGTTCGTTGATGGTGATGATCTCGTTGCAGGTGGGGCAGCAGCCGCCCTCGCCGAGGCGTCGGGCGAACAGGTTGCAGTCGGGGCAGCGGCGCTCGCCGGCGAGCCGCTCCCCGCAGCCGGGGCATTCGTAGACGCCACTGGCCGTACGTGACCCGCCTGCGCCGGGCGGCAGGGTCAGGGTTGGCGCGAGTGGGCGGTGGCGGGCTCGGTAAGCGGCCTGCCGGCGCCGCGCCGTGAGCACCAGGAGCGGGCTCGTCCAGGGGGCATCGGCTGGTGGCAGACCGGGCAGAGTGGCGAAACGCTCGCGTCACGCCACGGGCCCTCAGGCACTGCGGACCTCCTCCTGCGCTGTCTGCTCGTCGTTGTGCTGGTCAGCGGCTGGAGGTTCGCCACGGGAGCGCAGCTCCGCGGGTGGCTCGAGCAGCGTGCGCCGCAGGTCACGCAGCAGCCGTAGCCCGGCCGCGGTCATCGTGAAGCCACGCCAACCGGTGGAGGCCCGGTCCAGCACCGCCCAGACCAGGCTGGTGACTGACCCGGCGGCGGGTCTCCCCGAAGGTCCGCTCGATGAAGTTGGAGTGCCGGACCCTGGGCCAGTGCTCACGTGGGAAGCGCAGGTAGACCGTGAGGCTCTCGCGGTCCGCCAGCAGGCAGCGCATCGCGGCCGGGTAGGAGTCCCGCCAGCGCACCGCCACCTGGTCGATGCGCTGCTGCGCCAGCGCCACCGCGTCCAGCCCAGGCTCGACGGTGTCCGGGACGTCGAAGATCGCCCAGTAGTCGGCCTCTGGCCTCAGCGAGGGCGTTCTTAGGGACCTTGGCCAGAATGTTGCGAGCGAAGTGGATCAGGCACCGCTGCCGCAGCGCCGCGTTCATGGTCTGCTCGGCCGCGATCAGCCCGGGTGCGCCGTCGCTGATAACCAGCAACGGGCAGCCCAGTCCGCGCTCCCCGAGGTCGGTCAGGAACCCGGCCCAGGCGTCACCGGACTCGGTCGCGGCGGTGTCCAGCCCGACGAACACCCGCTTGCTGTCGGTGTCGATGCCCCACGCGGCGAGCACCGGTTCCGCGCCCGGGTTGGCGTGGTACTTGAAGTGGCTGGCGTCCAAGAACAGGTAGTCGAGCGTCACGTCGTCCAAGCGGCTGCGGCTCCAGATCTCGAACTGCTCCTTGAGCTGCCCGCAGATCCGCGACACCGCTGACTTCGACACGCTCGCCTGCTCACCGAACGCCTCGGTGAGCGTCGCCTCGACATCGCGGACCGACAGGCCACGCACGAACGAGGCGATGGTTGCGAGCGAGTTCTCGTACCGCTGGATCACCTATCTGACCGTTCTTGGCTCGGATCTCGAAGGTGAGGTCGTGGCGTTCGGGAGCGCCGTCACCCGTTTTCGGGGTGGGTGATCGTGTGCTCGGTCATGCCTTGAGATCCGACAAGGATCGCAACAGCCCGGCGGAGGGCGTCTTCCAGGACCACACCGTCGTCCTCGCGCACATGGCGGCGTCGATCCCCAGCACCCTGTCGTATGAGGGCGCGGCGGTTCTTCCGCATAGTCGGCCGCCGCTGATCCGTGCCCTGCGGCTCCGTGGACGTCATACGACAGGCTGAAGGCCCACGTCCCCCGGGCGCTGCCCAGCCTACAGGTCAGCGACCTGCTCGAGGCCTTATCGACCGACTAACCAACCACGCTAACCACGTTCACCGGTCAGCGATCCCGTCATGAGAAACAATCAGCGTCGGCCGACTCGGTCCTGCTGCTGGCACATGGCAGGTCGGACGGAGAGCAACGGCCCAACCTCACGAAGCACCCGGTCTGCGGCCACGAGCCTGCATGAAAAGCAACGGACGAGCGGCAGCGAGTGCACGCCCTGGGCGGGGCCTTGCGGGGGCGACCCTGACTGGCCGGTGAACACCCCGCCCGCCTTTCAGTAGACCGAGATGTGGACGTGGTCGTAGTGGCCGCCGGTGATGCCGTCCGGGCTGGTCGGGGTGGTGTTGTAGACGCCGGCGCCGTGGTAGGGCCGCCATCCTTCGTGGGCGCGGTTGGCGTTCCAGATCCGGCCGTACCAGATCAGGTAGTGCACTCCAGTCTGGCCGGCGCTGGCCTGCAAGGAGGCGGCGAGGGCGTCTCCGGCGGCCTTCTGGGCCGCGGTCGGGAGCGTCCCGTAGGTGCCGGGCGGCGCGTCGCAGGCCCTGCCCAGGGGGTGGTCGCTGTGGGCGACCGGGTCGCTGGGCCGGTAGCAGGACGGGTGCCAGCCGCCGGTGACGAGCTGGGTGTACAGCGCGGCCATCCGCGGGGTCAGGCAGCCAGTGCCGGTGGACGGGTCCGGCACCACACTGCAACCCTGGGCTCCCAAGGCGCCGCCGGCGGCGGCGGCGAAGCTGGCCGCCGTGGCCCCGCTGGTGCAGCTCAGCGAGCCGCCGGTGTGGTCCCACAACGCCCCGGCGACCGCGGTGCCGAGCGCGGCCCATTGGGCGTAGGCGGTGCCGTCAGCGCTGCGCTGCACGGCCTGGGCGGCCTGCCACAACGGCTGGCGCTGCCAGCCCGGGACCTGCACCAGGCTGCGCAGGAACGTGGTGGCGGCGTAGCCAGGGTCCATCAGCTGCCCGACACTGCCCCAGCCTTGGCTGGGTCGCTGCTGGAACAGCCCGACGCTGTCGTGGTCGCTGCCGCTGCCCTGGTTCGGGTAGTCCCCGCTGCCCGGCACCGCCGGATTGGCCAGCACCAGCAGCGCCGACTCCTGCCGCCCAGTCATGATCGCCACCGCCGCGGCCTGCTGCGGCAGCCCCAGGGCCTTGGCGGCGGCCACGATGACCCGGGCGTTGCCGGCCTGCTCACCGCTCAGGCTCACCGCCGCACCCACCGGGACGCCCCCGACCCCAGCCGTCGAGGTGGCGGTGACGGTGCACACCGCCCCCGCCGGTGGTGGGTCGGCCGCCCCCGAACCCAGCAGGACCGTCACGGCCAGGACCGGGACCGCGACCAGGGCGGCGCCGGCGGACAGCAGCAAGGGGGCCGGCACAGGGGCTCCTGTTCAGTCGTACGGCGGGGAAGGGATCGGCTCAGCTGGTGGCGGGCACCCCGTCGACCCGCCACCGGCCGGTGTGGGCGCGGAGCAGGCGCAACGTCCAGACCTGCCGCTGCGCCCGGCCGCTGCCGGCACCGCGGTAGGCCTGGGTGCTCAGGAATGTCACGTCGACGTACCGGACGGTCGCGGTGTTCGGCGCCTCCCCGTCGACCCGCGCGGTCAGCACCCGGACCGTTGAGACCTCCTGCGCCAGCCGAACCCGGGCCAGTCCGTCGGCCGTTGGCCGGCTGCGGGCGGCGAAGGCCGCCGTGGCGTACCCCAGTGCGGTCAGCGCGACGACGTAGCCAGTCGGGTCGTCGTACCGGTAGGTGAGCCGCACAAGGACGTAGTCATGCGCCAGGACCGCCGGGACAAGGTCCCTGACTTGCTGCTGGCGGCCTGGAAGGACACCCCGCGCTGGCGCGTGGTCAGCGACTGGGAGACGTGGTGCGGAGGTCTGCCCTAAGGCCCGACCAGCGGGTCCTCCTGCCGTCGCCTGCTGGGACGGCTGGCAGCAGGCCGGGACGGCTGGCCGTTCCGACTGCGGTCGCCTGGTTGCCGGGACCTTGTTGGTGCACGCGGTCAGGACCGGCAGGAGCAGCGCGCAACCGGCTGCGGCCACCCGGCCTGCCGTTGCTCTCGCTGCAGCGGTGCTCACGACCGATTCCATGGCGCCTCCACATCACACCGGTCTTCCAAACACCAGTTGTAGCAGGCTGCGCTTTTGATGCTCCTAGTTCAACCCGCGTGTGAGGTCGTCGGTCGGTCCCAGGTCTTCCAGGGCGTATCCGTCCGGGTAGGGGCCGGCTGGCTGGCCGGAGGTGAACCACGGCTCGTGCCGGGGGGGGCGTCGGCGCACCACCGCTCCGCGAACGCGTAGTGCTGCTGTCAGCAGAACCGGCGCGACGGGCGGTGGAGGAAGCAGTCCGAGGGCGGCCCGGGTCGGCGGGTCGAGCAGGGTGCTGACGGCGACGTCGGCCAGGGGGCGCAGCGGGCCGGGTAGCCGGTCGGCGAGCACGCCTTGCGTGGCGTCCATCAGACGCTTGCTGCCTGCGGTGGGGTGCAGGTGCTGCTGCTCGTAGTTGTGGAACAGCGCTTCCAGGGCGGCGTAGCTGTCCGGGACGTCGCGCAGGTTCATGCGCCGGGCCAGTTCGGCGTAGAACGCCCAGGTGGCGGTGGTCTCGTGGACGGTTAGGGGGCGCCACCCGTAGCGGTTGATGAACCGGGTGGGCACGACGGCGAACGCCGCCAGGACGTACAGGAAGTCCTGGTTGCTGATGTCGTGACCGCGGTGCAGCTGGTTGAGCCGGCGCACGACGGCACGGCCCTGGGGATGGTCGAAGCCGTGCGTGAACAGCTCGTACATCAGCAGACCGGTGTCGTAGGCCCGCTTGCGCGGACGCTGCTCAATCTCCTGCGTCTGCACCAGCAGCGCCGCGATGCTCGGGGCGGCCAAGGTCTGGTAGTAGCCCAGGTTGTGCCCGAGCTGCATCTCCCACGGCAGCTCGAACAAGGCAGTGATCCGGTAGATCTCGGCGCAGTCCGTCACCGGATCCAACTGCAGGATCCGCTGCAGCTGCTCACCGCGGCGCGAGTGCTCAGTCAACAATCGCAACCCGCCGCCTCCTCACATCGTCCGTCCCAGTCATGCTCTGCCCCCGGCGAACTGCTTGTCCTGGTGGGCAGAGGCGAGGACGGTGTCGGCCACCTCCTGGCTGCTCGCCCGGGCGAGTTCGCGGCTCACCAGCTCGAGCCAGGTGGCCTCGCCGGCGAGCCCGGCTGCACCGGGCGGCGCCGAACGCACGTCGCTTCCAGTCGAGGCGCCGGCCGCTTTCGCGCGCGTGGCGGCGATCAGCAGGCCAGCCTCGGCGGTGGCAGCGGCCTTCGCGCCGATGTGGCCCTGGGCGGTGGCGGCGCGGAGCGCGACCGCCCGGGCATCGCTCGGCAGGTAGGGCTCGAGGTACATCAGGCCATCGCGGATCTCGATGACCCGGCGCACCAGGCGCAGCCGGGCACTGCGTGGATCCAAGCCGGCCAGCCACCCTGGCTCAGGCAACAGCACGATGGAGGGCACGGCGGTGAACACCTTTCGCCACAGCGGGCGGAGCCGACGCAGGGACTGCGCTGTGTGCAGCATGGCGACACCGGCTGCCGTGCGGTCTGCCAGTGCCTCGCTGTTGGCACCAAGCGTGCACAGCGTCACCGACGCCCCCAGGATCACCGCATCGGCACCGGCATCGAACCCAGTCAGCCACGAGCCGTCCCCGACGCTCCACACGACCTGCAGGACGACCTTGAGGGCGATGAAACCGAACCCTGCGCTCGTGCCGAGAGTGATCATGGTCAGGCCATGTCGCAGCGCTGGGGACGCGGCGTATCGGCGGTGCCGCCAACACAGCACCGCGGCGCTTCCCAGCGCCCAGCTCAGGTAAGTCAAGAACGCCATCCACGGCAGCACGACCCCGAACGCCGGCCCGTAGAACTCCGCCCGACCACTCAGCCCGTCCGGCAGCAGGTGCGGCGGCCACAGCAGGTATGGCACCACCATGAGCAGTAACGCCCCGGCCGGCAGGCCGAGGCGACGGCCGGGACCCAGCCGCTCACCGGCGAGCTGGCCTACCAGTGCGCGTACGCACGCCGCGGACGCCAAGGCGAGCACGTGCTTGGTGTTCGCCGCCGAACCAGGGGCGCCCAACGCGCGATCCACCGTCTGGTAAACGACCAGTACCTGCAGGGTCTGCGCGACGGCCAAGCAGGCCAAGGCGCACCACAGTGTCCGGCCAGGCCCTGGATGACGCGCGGTGGGCGTGCGCCACAGCACCACTGCCCACATCAGGGCTGCCACGGTCGACATCAGCAGGTCCGCGTCGCTGCCGACACCAAGGCGGGTGCCGGTCACCTCCGGCCTGGCTGGTCGCCAGCTGCCGGGTGCCGCCCCCTGGGGGTGCTGCCGAGCACGTCAGTCCCTGCCGGGACGCGCTCCGAGGGTGCGCGACAACCGTCCCAGCACCTTGGCAGCATCGGCGGGTGAACCCGACGCGGTAACCGCCGGTACGCGGCGCCGGCTGCCTCGTTCCAGGATCAACGTGGCGATGATCTCGGCCTCCTGCTCCTGCGGGCTGCTGTACGTCGTTCGCCCGAACACGTGGCGGACCGCCTCGCCGGACAGGTCCGGCAACCAGCTGGGTGGTTCCCGCAGCAACAGCTCGGGCCGCTGCACCACCCCGGGCTGGGAGTCGGGCTCGCCCGGCTGTGGTCCAGCCCCGTGTTCAGCGGTGTGCTCAGCCAACAGGTGCCCGACCTCGTGCAGGACGATGTGGTCTCGGTGCAGGGGCGACGCCACCGGGTCGTAGAACAGGTAGTCGGTGCAGGTAGTAGCCACCCACGCTCCGCACGGACCCACGCCCGCGACCGCCTGGGGCAACGGCACGATCTGCAGCGGTCGGCCCCGCTGCTCCGCCAGGCCCTGACAAAACAGCTCGAGATCGAATGGGTCCGGGACGGCCACACCGCGCAACACGTCCTCGCCGCGACGGCGTAACCGGGCCAGGGTCGGCCAACGGGTCGCAACCAGCCCGGGCGCGACGTCGCCGCTGCGGCGCCGCCTTACTCGTGCGGGTCTTGCCACTGCTCCTCCGGGCTCAGGATCAGCCATGCCAACCTCGCGCAGCTCGTCGAACGGGTCAGGGTCCACAGCCGCTGGGGAGCGCGTTTCCCACCCCCGGGGCCTTGTGCAGGTCCGGCTCGACCACGCTAACCCCGGCCGCGGACAGGCCGGACCCACTACCCCCGAGGTCGGCGAGTTCGCGCCGGCGCCGGCGGATCCTGGTCCTCTGGCAGACCCTCGAGCTGGCGGACCTTCTCGATAATGTCGCGCACGGCCGACACGCTCTCCGCCGACAGACCCTGAGCCCGCAGCGCGATCTGGCGGACCGGGGAGTCCCGCAGTTCCACCAGCAACCCCAGTTGTGCCTGGATCCGCTCAGCGACCTCGTCGTCGAAGAAGTAGGCCGGTGACACCCCGAAGAACTGGGCCAGCGCCTCCAGGTGCTTCTTCGTCGGGTTGTCCCGCTCCCCGCGGCGCAGCATCCCGATGTAGGCACCCGAGATGGTGGGTCCGCCCTTGGCCTCGATCGCCCGGGCGACTTCCTCGTTCGGGTACTCCCCCCGGCCCGCCGGGTGCACCATCCGGAACAGGTGCTCGAGCTTCTCGGCCAGGGACAGTCCTGGAGCAGGGGCTTCAGCGGCCATGCCGTCCATCCCTCCCCGGCTTCCATGATCGGCCCAACGAGGCTGAGGTTACTGACTAGGCCGCGCCCGACACACGCTGCACGCCTGCTGTTTGACACGCACCGCTCGGCAGGGCACCTTGCTGGAACTCATGTTTGACGGCCCCCGGTGTTCAGGTGGCCGCCTACACAAAGGAGTCCGCCTCATGCACACACCCCCCACGACCGCGATCCCCCGGCCAGTCCGAAGCCAGGTCGCCACGGGCCTTGCCACTCTCAGCCTGTTGGTGGCCACCGCGCTGCTGGGCGCCACCCCGGCCTATGCCGCTCCAACTCCGGGTCAGCAGCAGCCGCCGGGGACGCAGGGGCTGACCACGATGCTGGGGTGGGGCGGTTGGCTCGTGTCGTTTGTGTGCGTGGCCGGGCTGTTGGTCGTCGCGGCGATGATGGCGTTGAAGCACCGCCGGGGTGAGGGCGGTGGCGAGGCGATGGGCAGCCTGGGCTGGGTGCTGGGGGCGTGCGTGCTGGGCAGCGCAGCCGGGCCGCTCGCCAGCGCCCTGATCTGACCGTGCGGTCCTCGAGCGCGTCGGTGCTGCCCGGGACGGTGCGGTCGCCGATGGTGGAGTACGACAGCGGCATGAGCAACGACAAACGCCCCCGCCGGCTGCTGACCGCCATCGCCGTCCTGGCTGTGCTGCTGGGCGCCACCGTCCTGGTCCTGCTGCTGCGGCCCGGCACGCCCACCGGCCACCCGGCACCACCTGTTGGGCTGCCGGCTGCACCGCCTGCGGCAGCACCACCGGCCCCGACTGCGCCGAGGGACCAGCAGGTGCTGACCGCGGCCCCGGCCGGGGTGAGCTGGGAGCTGTTCCAGGGCGTCGCGCTGCCGGTCAGCGCCACCGACGGCCCGACCCGCATCCACGGCGCGGTGCACGCCGGGTTCTCCCACACCGCCACCG
>JAABUY010005277.1_pt1 | contig 13097 bp, 16 predicted proteins | sample 5560271 | NCBI WGS metagenome assembly JAABUY01 (sample SAMN10711886, study PRJNA513374) | rock metagenome | isolation source: Antarctica rocks | place: Antarctica: Victoria Land, University Valley
ACACCTCCGCCGCGCTCGCCGCGCGCGCTCCCACAAGCTCCACCCGCACTCTGCTGTACAGGACAGACCCTGGTTCGCGGCGCGCCCTGGCCCGCACGAGTGACGGACACAGTCGCGCGCTGCTCGCTTGAAGCGCGGCTGCGCGACGATGCAGGCTCCCACCGAGACCCTGGAGCGGGTCTGGGGCAAGGGCCCCTGCCCGTGCCCGACCGGGCAGGGACGTCCTCAGCGCCCCGCTGCAGAGTGCACCACATCGTGCGGCCCTCGCAAGACCCAAGGGAACCCAGAGGCGCCGCTGCATGCAGGGGCCCCGACGCAGCGCGCGCGCGTGCGCTGCGCGGCGGCCCCAGCCCTATGCATAGCCCTGGGAGCCGCCCATGCCGCCGCCGCCGTGCCCCGGCGCAGGCAGCCCGCGCGCGGCCTGCTGCTGCGCGCGCAGCATTCCCTTGTACGCCACGCGCCGCTGGTCCTCCTGGCGCGCGATCTGGCGCCGCCGCATCTCGCGCAGCTCGCGGCAGCGCGGCACGGGGCACTCGGCCGCCTGGCACTGCTTCGCGTGCATCTGCAGCAGCATCCACATGCGCCGGCACAGCTGGCAGCCGCCGGTGACCTTGCGCGTGCACGTCACCGCGTGCTGGAACAGCGCCTTGACCTTCTGGCAGTTGGACGAGGGGCAGGCCGGGTTGCCGCAGCCGCTCGCGTGCACCAGCAGGCCCATGGTGCGCGCGAGCTGCGCCGCGCGCTCCACGCGCTCCTCGTCGGTCATGCGCATGCGCGTCTCGTCCACCTTGCGCGCGTGCGGCTGCGCGCGGCGCCGGTGTAGGGTTAGAATTGGATCTGGTGTGTAGCGCGGGGTCAAAAGGTTGCGGCGGTCCCAGTGCATCCCGTGGGGCTGGCGCGGGTTGGGCTGGGCTGCGCGCGACACGAAGGCAGCCTGCTAGGGCGCGCGCTACGCGCGTCGCACGCGCACCGCGTGACGGCGCGCGTGCGCGGGTCGCGCGCCCTGCTGCATGCCGGCGCTGCTCTGCACACCCCATCAGGTGTCCCGCACGATCGTCTCACCCCCGACGAGTGAACAAGCGAGCACCTGGCTCAGCCAGGCAGCGGTTACCGCAGCGCGCAACATTCAGGACACTTGGCACGTGCAGAGCCGCGATGCGACGCTCCCTCAGCCGCTGGCCGCCTGCTCTGCATCGTACCAGCACAAACCCCCTTGCCTCGAACCAGCAAAGGGCGAGGGCGGCTCGGGGCGGGGTGGGGGACCGGGCGGGCGCGCACGGTGAGCGGGTGCTGGTGGCCGGCGGTCATGCGGCAGTTGGCGCACATGTCGAAGTCCTGGCACACGGTGCATCGGAAGCCCTGCCCCGGCTCAATCTCCACGCCGCACTGGTTGCACGTGCACACGAATGCGGGCGCGTCCGGGTTGTGCAGGTGGTACAGCACCATCATGCTGCTGTGCTTGGCGCGGCGCATGGAGTCGAACTGGTAGTGGTTGCCCTGGCACAGCGACAGGAAGGCCTGCCGCGCCGCGCAGCGCCGCGCGCGCGTCAGCGCCACGCCCGCGGCCGGGCGCACGGCGCCGCGCCGCTGCGGGGCGGCGCCCTGGCAGGCCGGAGCGGCCTTGCGGCGCGCCCAGCGCTCGCCCGTCTGCGAGGCACCGGGACGCTGCACGCCAGGCCGGCAGCAACAGCTCCCACACAAGCAGAGACGAGGCGCAAGCTTGACGCCTGCCCCGCGTCCGCGTCGAGAGCGCGCAGAGCGGCCCCGCTCAACGCGGGCGCGCTGCGGGCGCGACGCGGGCACCTGAGGCAGGCCGCGCCCAGGCAGGGCGAGAGGGGAGCGGCGCGCACCTGGCGCGTGTCGAAGAACTCGCACAGCAGCCGCGGGTTGCCCGTGTCGTGCGTGCCCGGGACCGCCTCTGTCTTGGCCGGCAGCAGGTCGCCCAGCTGGATGCCCGCCGGCAGGCCGCGCCCGCGCCCGCCTGCCGCCGCCGCGCTGCGCGCGCCGCGCCGCCGCGTCAGCCGCCGGCGCGCCGGGCCATGCCCCTCGGTAGCGCCCGGCTCGTCCGCGGCCAGCCGGCCACGCGGCGCGCAAGCCGCAGGACGCGCGCGGCCGGGACGTGCGCATCGTCTTTGGCACACAGCCAGTACAGAGCGCAAGTTGAGCACTGTGCTTTTGGCCCTTTTCAAAGCGCCTGGCATGATGCACAGGGCGCGGCGAGCTGCCGCCCGGGTGCATCTAGGACAGGTGCATCTAGGACAGGTGCAACCGGGCGAGCCCGGCGGAGCGCGCACCCGGCCTCGGCCTCGTAGCACGCGGGGCAGAGCTGGAAGCGCGACATGGCCGCGACCTGCCGCCCGGACGTGCCCGGCGTGTCCAGCGAGATGCCCTCGAACGTGCGCTCGGCCTTCACGATCGCGCGTGCCGGCGGCGCCGGGTGGTAGTACCTGCGCGCACGCGCCGGCGCCGTCAGGCCGGCCGGCCCTGGCGCAGCGGCGGCCGTGGCCGCACGCACGTGCCGGGGCCGGCGTGGCGCAGGCATGGACACAGCCCTCGCAGCCCCGACCAGCGCCCGTCACTGCCGCCTTTACTCGAGCTGTGATGCTGGCCGCGCGCCACCAACACCGGGAACACCGGGAGCAACGCCGGCGTTCGAGTGGGCCGGCCGGAGAGCCGGGGGCGCGGCGCCGCACCGCGTCGCGTCGGAGATGTACGCGCGGCAGAACGAGCACGGCTCCTGCAGGTGCACCACGATGAAGTCCTCCTTCATGCCCTGGATGACCTCGGCGATGCGCGTCATGACGTGCGCGTCCGCGCTCGCCAGGCCCGCGCCGTAGCGCTTGCCCTTGGCGCCCTTGGCGCGCCCGCCGCCCTTGCCGCCGGCGCCCTTCTTGCCCTCACGCCGCGCGGCGTCGTTCAGCGCGTCCAGCACCAGCTCCGCCTCGCCCGGCCAGTAGTCGCCTGGCGGCGTGCGGCGCGACGGGGTAGGTTCAATCTGTTGGGTAGGGTTATAGTAGGGTAGGTTAACCATCTGGTTAACCCTGTCGGGGCGCCGCTGGCAGCCCACGGCGGCTGAGGCCCCCTGCCTGCACAGTTCTCCCTGCCCCTGTGTGTGCTCGGCGCCCTGGAGCGGCCCTGCCGCCTGGCAAGCGCGCGGGGGCCTCATGCAGGCTCCCAAGTGCTGAAGAGGCGAACGCGGCCGTGCGGCGGCTCGCCCTGTAAGCGCATGCCGCCACAGGCGCTGACTCAGCCTGCTCAGAGACAAGGGAAGTATCAGACGCATGAGGCGGAATCATCAGGACTGCGCCGCGCAGCACGCAGCGTTGCTCCAAATGCGGCGCGGCACAGCTCCTACAGCTCGCCGCAGGCTCTGCGACAGAGCTCGACAGGCGGCGGGCCCTCAGGCAAAACCCTGAGGCACCCTGACGAACGCCGCGCCGCGCACCCTCGAAGTAGGGCATGTGCGTGATGGACGCGCGCTCCATGCGGTGGTCGCGGCCGCCCTCGAAGAAGGTGTCGAACAGGTTGGACAGGTGCGCGACGGTGCCCTCCGCTTTGGCCATGCGCAGCAGCGTCAGGTACCACTCGCGCAGGCGGTCGCTGCGCGGCGTCTTCTGCCGGCTGGGGTGGCAGTACAGGATGTAGTCGTCGCCCTGCGCGCGCATGGCAGGGTAGGATCAGGGTTAGGGTTAGCGGGCGCGCCCTGGGCGCCCGGCCCGGCGGGCGCCGCGCTGCGCACGCGCCGCCGGCTGGCGCGGCGGCGCGCGGCGCGGCCGCTGCAGTGCATGGCTCGCTGCATCAGAGTGCGGTCCGAGGCCCTCCACACCAGCTCCAGTCAGACGCGCCTGCTCGGACAGGGCCGCCTTGCTGGCCAAGCTGGTCAGGGTGGCGCGCTCGCCCTTGCTGGCCAGGCTGTTCGCGGGGTGAGCTTGACTATGCCAGGGCAGGGACAGCGCTCACGGCGCTCGGACGCGCGGGTGGGGGTGTTGGGGCGCGGGCGCCGCGCGCGCCTGCAGCGGCGGGCAGGCCCAGATGAACATGCTGGTGAAGCCGCGCTGCTTGATGTACGCCAGGTACGCGAGCAGCGTCTCGTGGTACACCAGCGTGCGCAGCGCCACGCCCGGGCGCGCCGAGTCAAGCTCCGGCCGGAAGTACTTGACGCTGTCAAGGTAGGACAGGTACACCCACTTGCGGTTGGGCGCCGGGCAGCTGTCGTCGTACTCCTGCGCGTCTGGGTAGGGTTAGGGTAGGGTTACAAGTAGGATTCATAATACCCTACCCTTCACCCGCACCCTGCGCGCGCTCGCCGCCCGGCGCACGCCGCCCGTGCGCGGCCGACCAGCGGGCGCCAGGGCACGCTCCCACTTTTCTGTGAATTGTGACGGTGCATCGCAGCGCCGCCCTGCGCCACACCCTGGAAAACAGGCGCAAGGGCTCGGCGCGGCGCGGGTCGGGGCCGCGCCTGCATGTACAGGCAGTACAGGCAGACATCCACGCCGTCCTGGCGCTGGAACAGCAGCACGACCTGCCGCGCCGCGCAGCGCGCGTCAGCAGACCCGAAGCAGCACGTCGGCCAAGTCCACGGAGGGTACTCCAAAGCGAGATGGGTTGGTATCAGCGCAGCGGCGCAAGCAGCGGCGCGCAGAAGATACATCAGACTGCCAGGAGCCGCCGCCTTGTGCACGCTGGTGCCACTCTGGTCCCAGTCTGTCCCTCTGCAGGCTGGCGGGAGCGAGCACAGGGTGGGGTTAGGGTCACAGCCGCGCGCCTTCTGGTTATAGGAGAACTCGGCCGGGAAGCCCTCGCCCTTGAACGTGTCGTAGAACTTGGGCTTCACCTCCATGCGCTTGCGCACGTTGTTGATCGCGCGCACCGTCAGGCCGGTCACCTCGGTCACCTGCGCGACAGCCGCCGGCAACCGATTAGACAAGGGAGCAAAGACAGGGAAGACGGGGAGCAGGACAAGAGCGGAGAGCATGCCTGCTCCACCGCCCACCGCGACGAGAAGGAGAGGAAGGGGAAAAGAGAGCAGAGAAGAGATCAAGAGAGGGACACGCGCGCCTGCTCCACCGCCTACCGCCCTAACCCTACCCTACCTTTGAGAGAACAGGAGCGGGCAGCGCGCCTGCTCCACCGGCAGCCGCGCCAGCCGCGCGCGCTCGTGCCTGTCGCGCCCGACCGCGAGCGCGAGCCGGCGCTCGATGAAGTCGGACAGGTCGCAGCGCGGCAGGTCCTTGGCCTCCAGCATCGCCTGCGGCCGCACGGCGATCGGCTGCCGCCGCCCGCTGTGCAGGCCTGCGCGCGCGCGCGCCCGACGCTGTGAGCCGTGTTCACTGCCGATGCGGGGGGAAAGCTCCTTTGGAGTGCATGGCGTAGCCGCGGCGCGGCGCGTTGCGGATGGCATGGAGCGGGGGCGGGAGGTGCCGCTCGCGCGGAGCAGGGCGGCGCCCGGCAAGCCGTCCCAGGGGTTCAGCATGGGGCAGATGGGTCGGGCAGGCCGCGCTGCTGATACGCTGGCGCAACAGCATTCGTTTGGATCACTGCTGAACTGGGTTTGGCGCACTGGCCTGTCCTGATCAGGTTGCACGGGCAGGCAAAGGGGCAGGAGTAGGGGAGACCGCGGCGCGTCATACAGGATGCACCAATGGGGTGACGCAGGCGGCGCGGGGCGCGCCGTCCAGCAGGCACATGGGGCAGATGTACGGCATGTCCTCGTCGTTGCGCCCCTTGTTGAACAGGCCGCAGATCTGGTGCACCCAGCGCTCGCAGTGGTCGCACTGCACCCAGCCCTCCTCCGTCTCCTCGTCGTTCCGCTTCTTCTCCAGGTCCGACTGCGCCCGCGCGTCCAACATTTCAGTTCAGAATTAGGGTAGGGATCAGAGAGTGCCGCGGTGCCACACCTCTGCCCGCACTGTGGCGTGCGCCCCAGCGAGCGCTGAGCAATCGCAGCCCCCTTCCACTCGCGAGATGCATGAACTTCACGCATTACATCATGGCAATTTTCCGCGATCCCGCACCTCCAGCGCAGCCGCGCCAGAACCCACCCGGCGAGCTCGGCAGCGCAGCACGACTTGACTAATCTTGAGCGGTGCTGCATCGGGAGGCAGTGGGAGGCACAGCCCGCCCCGCTGCCAGGCGGACGCCCCCTCAAAGATTTAGGGTAGCAGCTGCCTGGGGCCGCGGCCGCGCCTTGCGGATGCGCGCGCCGTCCAGCTCGATGTTCTCGCTGCGCGTCTCGGTGAAGCACGCGTGGCACCAGTAGCCCTTGACCTCGCTCTTCTTCATGGGCGTAGTGTAGTACACCTGCGCCGCACCGGCCGCCGCGTCAGCCCCGCGCGCCGGCGGCACATGTGTAAGACACCACGCTAGGCAGTTGTATGTTAAGACCCGGCGCGCGGCTCTCAACACCAGCGCTGCTGCCTTCGCGGCGTCATTGGCGTTTCCGCTGTGCTCTCCGATGCCTTGACGGGTGCCGGCGTCCGGGCGTCCATGACTGGCGGCGCGGCGGGCGCCCGACCGGCGCTGCCTTGCAACGGGCAGGGCTGGTCGCCCATGGGACATCGCCGCCTTATGCGGGGGCAGTAACAGCACAGGGCACTGCCTGGCTTGCGGGTAGGGTAAAGGACTGGGTAAGGGTCGGGGCACGGGTGCCGCGCCTGGCTGCGCTTGATGCGCTGCGCGCAGGACGTGCAGTACACGCTGGGCGGCTCGAACGTCAGCCGCGTCTGCCCGCACGCGGCGCACGCGTTGTCGTCCTGCCAGTTGGGCAGCTCGCTCGCGCCCGCGCCCGCGGCCTTGCCGCCCGCCGCCGGCGCCGCGGGCGCCTGCCGCAGGCTCTCCAGGTGCAGGCTGATCTCCAGCTGCGTCATCGCCTCCACCAGGCTCGTGCCCTGGTTGTTGCCCTGCCGCCGCCGTTCCCCCTGGTGAGCGCAGGCCCGGCCTCCATAGACGCGGCCTCCGCAGACCTCTCTGGGTGACCTGCGGGTACGGGCGGCGCGTGGCGTACAACGACGGTGGTCATTGCGCGGCTTGCAGCATGCGCGGTGAGGTGACGAGATGACAGCTCAGGGTCTGCCCAGAAAAACCTGCAGCAGGGCTCCAGGGCCGGGAGGCGCGCGGCGCGGGCCGCACCAGGAGCGCCGCGTTGGCCGTGCGCTGCCGCTTGGGCGCCTGCTGCTCCTCGTGCGCCACCAGGCCGTTCCGCGCGCCGTTGGCCATGCCGCCCTGCTGCTGCGCAGCCCCGGGCCGCACGCACGTAAGCGGCTACACGGTGCCCGCCAGAGTGCCGCACACCCATGTCGCCACGCCAAGCAGGCAGGGCCGGCACATCCAGCCCGCCTCCTCACGAGCTACGCATGCTCCTGGGCGCGTAGACATCGCGCTGCCAGGGCGGCCACGCCGGCGCGCTCAGCGAAGCGCCGCGCCGCCGAGGCGCATGCATGCGCCTGCCCGGAGGGGGTAGGGCATGAGTCAGGGTCGGGGGAGGGGGCGCACCATGTACTGCTGCGCGCGGAACGCCTCCTGCTTGGTGCGCTGGATGCGCTCCTGCTGCTGCTGCATGGCCAGGCGCTGCTTCTGCACGTACTGCTTGACCGGCGTGCAGACCGGGCAGGCCGGGTTGACGCACTTCTGGTGGTGCTTCAGCAGTTCGCGGCTGGTCACGCACCTGCGCGCACGCGCGGGATTTGTACCGATACATATAGATAAAACTTTTCACGCGCTTGGGCAGGGCGCGGCGGCCGCCTGCGCTGCTCGGTTCACGCTTAGCGCGTGCCACGCCGACCCTCGCGGGGCACCCCCTTGACCAGAACGCAGAGACGACCGCGGCGAACGCGAGCTCGTGTGTGCGCGCGCCCACGGCTGCGGCCGCTCTGCGGGGACAAACCAATGCACGCCAGGGCGCGCAGCAACGCTCGGACTCCCAGCAGGGGGGCGCACCGCGGGTACTCGCAGGCGGGGTCAGCGCAGTTCAGGATGTGCCGCCAGAGCTGCTTGGCGACCGTGCACGACTGCCCGTACTGGCAGCGGCCCTCCGGCGCCTGGCACTTGGCGCAGTGGCGCAGGAACAGCAGCCACCGCTGCTGCTTGGCCACGTACTCCTTCCGCTGCTGCTGCTGCTGCGCGGCCGCGTGGCTCGCGCGCAGCATGTCCGGGTCGATCGGCCCCGGGCCCTCGCCTGCGCGGCGCGCGGGGGGTTGGTCCCTCACCCTACCTCACTCTATAGCCCACATCTCCTGCAATGCATGGATGTCAGTACGCGTGCGCCTGGCAGCCAGCGCCGCCGCCGCGCCTGCGCGTCTCTCAGGTTCTGGGTCGCATTGCCGCGATGCAGCGTGGCGCCCGCCGCAGCACCTTCCCGGCACACCAGCCTCGCCGCCGTAACAGGCAGTCAGGTGCGTATGCTGCGGGCGCTGGTGCCACACGGTCGGGAACGCAGTGAGCCCGCTGCTGCCGCCCAGGCAGGTGCGCATCCAAATATAGGGAGATGCGAGAAATGCGCCGGCAGCGGACGACGGGCCCCGCCGTCAGGCGTGCAGACGGGCCTGACCACTGTGCGTGACGCCTCTGACCACAGCTGAATGTGTGGGCCCAAGCCGGCCGCGCGCACCCAGCTGGTTGCCGCCGCCCAGCAGGCTGGCGCCCGTCGTGGGGATGAGCCCCGGCACCGACGCGGGCATGCCGGGCAGGCCGCCCATGCTGCCGCCGCCGCCGCCGCCGCCGCTGCCGCCCAGCTGCGGCGAACTTACGCCGCTCGGGCCGCCCAGGCCCCCGCCCATGCCGCCCATGCCGCCCACTGGTACCATCCCACCTGCGCGCCGCCCGTCTGCACGGTCAGACCCCTCTCTCTGGCCCCTTGGAAAAGGAGTCACGGGGCAGCCTGGCGGCAGCCCACCTTGCAGCCGTGGCGCCCGGCACGCTCTGCTCAAGCACACTGCGTGTGGAAAGACAAGCGCGGTGTCCCAGGGTGCGGGAGAGAGGTGCTGGGTGCGCACCCTGCATGTGCGGCGGCCCGCCGGGCGGCAGGCCGACGGGCACCATGGAGGGCACCTGGGCGCCGGGGCCCTGCACCGGGATCATCCCGTTGCTCAGGCCCATCATCCCGCCGCCGGAGCCCATCTGCGCGCCGCGCGGGCAGGCCTCCTCAGAGCGCGACGCGGGACGGAGGCAGAGAGGGCGCTCCTCAACACGCATCGCCGCACTGTGTAAACTGTGCAGAGCCCTTCCCAGGCTGCTCAAAGTGCCACCAGCGGGGGGCTGGGGCGCGGGAAGCCGCCCGCCCACGAGCACACCCGCTGCGCAGGCACCGCGCTGGCGGCGCGCGCGCGCGCTGCTCGCGGCGCACGCCATGGCACGCGGCGGGCACCATTGCTGAGCAAAAGGAGGGGGGACAGGGGCCAGGGTTAAGGTTAGCAGGACAGGGCGGCGCACCCGCAGCGCCTGCGGCGGCGCCTGCGGCATGCCCATGCCCGCGCTGCCCGCCTGGCCCTGCGTGTGCGGCCCCGCGCCCAGCTGCCCGGGCGCCATGCCTGCGCACAGACGCTCGTGGGCGTCAGCTTGACACGGCGCCGCTCGACTCGCCATCTACTCGTAAGCTGCCGCCGCATAGCGGGCGCAGCTCAGCGGCAAGGTGCGCCAGCGGCGCAGCGCCGCTGCGCCATACCAGCATGCAAGCTCTGCTTGGCCCGGCACACGACGCCGCCGAGCCCCTCGCATGCATGGGTCAAAGTGCGGTAAGAGCAGACCCATTGCCGCAGCATCGCTGCGCATTTAAACTCGGAGCGACGCGCGCCCCCTGCGGTGCTAGAGACACGCAGCACCTCTGCTGAAACAGCCTGAAGTGGCAGTGCAAGGCGCTGCTTTGACCGGTTCCGCCCCTACCAAAGAAGCCGCGCCCGCGCCCGAAACGGGTCTGCTGCGCGCGAGTTTGCAAGGGGTGCGCGGCCAGCGCAGGCCCGGCACACCAGGCGCTTGCCTCTGCCGCCCTGCAGGCCGGGGCCAGGCGCGGTGCGCACCGTTTATGGTTATCCGGGATGCCTGCGAGCCGGGCGCAGTCTGCGCACGGACAGCCAGCACGTCAGACGGGCGCCGCGCCGGGCAGTCGCACAGACAGCAGTAGCAGCGGCACGGGCGGCGCGGGAGCGCGCGCCTGTATCATGCCCAGCGCCTGGCCAGGCACCCAGTCGCGCGCGCCGCGCAGCAGCACGGGCGCGCCGTTGCTCATCACGGGCGCAGCGCCGCCGGCCATGCCGCGCAGGCCGGGCGCGTATGCGGGGCTGGGCGCCATAGCATCCGCGCCGGGCGCGCCCCCGCCGTTCTCAGCCTTCACCGCCTGCGGGCTGGAGGCTGCGGGATTGGGCCCGGGCTGGCCGCTCGGCGCGCGCGGCCCCGGCCCCGCAAACGGCTGGGCCTGGGCTCCCCCATCTGCCTGCCCAGCAGTGGATGTCTGCCCCATCCCGCCCGAGCCGGGCGGCCCGGCCTGCTGAGCCGCCTGGCTGCTGCCGTAGGCCCCTGCCTGGCCGCCGTACGCCGGCTGAGCGGCCCCGCTGGCGCCCGCAAAGCCATGCTGCTGCGCGCCGGGGTTCGGCCTGCTCGCGCTCCGCGATGTCGTCGACACCATACGCCGGGCCACCGACTGCAGCCGCTGCTCGAGCGTGCTCACGTCCACGTACTCCTCCTGCACCGGGCGGGGAGCAATTGGGCCGGGAGCGCCGGGGCAGGGCAAAACACACTCGTGCACAGCTTTGCCGCACCTTTGAGGCCGCTGTGCGATACAGGGCGTCCTCCAGGCGCCGCACAAAGTCGGGCAGCTTCTGCGCCCACTCCGTGTTGACGTTGTTCCGGTTGCGCGCCTGGAACAGGCGATAGCTGCGCAGTCCCCCGCGCGCCCGGCCTCAGCGCCACGCCCGCCGGAGGGGGCCCAGAGCCGCAGCGTGGGGAGGAAAGGGGTGCCCACATCTGATTTATCAGCTGCCGGCGATCTGTCAGGTCCTCGTCGCGATGCCATTCTTTGTACGTGTTTTGCGTGGAGGGCGCGGGCGACACGCTCAGCGTCTGCGGATTCTCCATACCTCAGCGCGCGCCAGCATCCAGCGCGCCCGCTGCCAGCCTGCTCTCAGCCCCGTCCAGCAGCAGCCCGGCTCGCCAAGCACAGCAGACTCTCTCTCGTGGATTATGGGAGCTTGTGGCCTGCCACAAGCCCTTGATGGGTCACAAGTTACAAGTTATGCTTGCACCCAGTGCCCAAGCAGCAGTCTGAAACAGCTATACTACACAATGAACCAGGCCACGTCGACGCGCAAAACAGCCAGACATACATGCAGCACAGCTGATCGCGCCACTAGCTGTACACCAGACACCACAGCAGACTGTCTGCAGAGCTATCCTACCCCGCTGCCCGCGCCGCCTCCCAGAAGGAGCCTTTTGAGAGGGCACACGCGTCGCAGCTCTGCTCGCTCCGACCCCAAAACCTTTTTTTATAGTACACATGCTGCGCTGCCAGGGCGCACCAAGTCACTGCGCCTGGAGCTGCTCCTCTTATGGGAGGGCGTAGACCCACTGAAAAGCCAAGTAATACACGTTCATACAAGCACCAACAAGCACGGGCAGAGCGGCGTTACCCATGCGGCGTCCCCGTTGCTGCTGGCCGCAGCACGTGCAGTCGCTGTGCGCTGCCAGCTCGCGCGCGCACGTCGCGCTGGCCGGCAGCAATACAAGCCCATGGGCTCGGAAAATGCATGACATGCCTACATGTTGGGACAAGTGCCCCGCGCGCGCCCGCGCCCATGCGCCTGCAGCCTTGGCGCACCGCGCAGGCCGCCCGCGCCTCCACAGCTGCGCCGCCAGGCCACCCGCTGCGGCCAGGAACCGGCCAAGGCCGGTCGCGGCGCCAGCCACTCCGTAGCCGCATCAGCGGGTGCGCTCATGCGCCGACCGCGCCACGCCGCCTGGCCGCAGCGCAGCAAGTCGCCGCAGCGAGCCGCCGCCACAGCGGCGTCCGCCGGCTGCACCAGAGGCCGCCGCGCGTCGCCGCCACGCGTCAGCAAACCTCGCCCACGCCGCCGGGGCCGCCCGGGCCGCCGTGGCCGCCGCGCCGCGCGCCGCCGCCGCCACCGCAGTGCGCGCCCGCCGCGCCGGGCTCGCGCGGCCGGCCCAGCGCACCCAGCTGCCGCATGAAGCCCGCGTTGGGCGCCGCGCCCGGGCGCGCCTTGCGCACGAGCGCCAGTGCCTCCTCCAGGCGCAGGCCGCGCTCCATGACGAGGTATGCCAGCACCAGCGCGACCGAGCGGCTCTGCCCGGCGAAGCAGTGCACGAGCACGGCGCCCTTGCGCCGGCCCTGCGCGCGCGCGGGGCATGCCCGCGTCGGCCGCGGCGATCGGCACGAAGGGGTGGGGGGCTGGTCGCGTGCCGCAGCGCCCTCAGGCCGGCCCTGCACCCGGGCGATCGGGCGGCCGCGGCGCCCGGCCGACAGACGCCCACGGCTTCACCTGCCGCGAGCGCGAGGCGCGGAGCGTGCGGAGCACCGCAGCACCAGGTGTGGGGCGCCTGCCGGCGTGCCGCAAGCTTGGCGGGCGCGGCGCGCCTTGCCGATGAAGCAGTTTGTGTCATGGAAGAAGCGCGCGATGTCCTCCTCCGCGTCGTCAAACACCGGCACCGCCTTGTACCGCAGCCGCTTCCTGCGCCGGGCGCGCGCGTCAGGGCGACTGCCAGCGTTCGCGCCGCGGCGACTGCCAGCGCTCGCGTTCCGGCGCCTGCCAGCGCTGGCACAGAGTGGCAACGCCACGTGGCGAGCTCCGCTGCCACCATGGACCTGGGGCGATGCGGGCCGCGCGCAGGAGGAGACGCAGGGGGCAGTACGCTGCTGGTCGTAGCCATGTGCGCGCGGCACAGGCTGTGGTTCCAAAGGGAGCGACATAGCCATAATGAGGCATGATGAAAGAGCCATGATGACACAGGCGACATGAGCCAGGCAGCGCTGCCGCGCGCGCCTGTGGAAGCAGGGAACGAGCGGCGAGGCGTTGACCACGTGGGTGACGCCGCGCGCGCGCAGCGCGTCCAGGTTCCGCGCCGCGCCGATGGAGCCTGCCGCGCCGCGCGGC
>JAABUY010005278.1_pt1 | contig 13097 bp, 11 predicted proteins | sample 5560271 | NCBI WGS metagenome assembly JAABUY01 (sample SAMN10711886, study PRJNA513374) | rock metagenome | isolation source: Antarctica rocks | place: Antarctica: Victoria Land, University Valley
AGGGCGCGCGCTTGCGGTTGCTGGTGAGCTGCCGCCGCAGCGCCACGCGCTTCTCCAGCTGCCGCACCGCCAGGTCCGCAAAGCCGGACAGCATGCGCAGCTTGTCCGCGCCCAGGCGCCGCGGCGCAGTGTCCACGATGCAGAGCGAGCCGAGGCGGTGCCCGGTCGAGGACAGCAGCGGGCAGCCGGCGTAGAAGCGCACGTGCGGCGGGTGCACCACGAACGCGTTGCGCATGAACCTGCCGCGCGCGGCGCGCGGCCTCGCGCTGCAGCGCTGAGCATCCGCCAAAGCAGCGCAGCAGCTATATAATGCAGGCGGCTGCGCGAGGCGCGCGCTGTGTGCCGGCACGCGTGGCCACTTCCTTCGCTGGCATGGGCGCTCGCAAAGGGCGCCGGGCGCTGCCTTTTGGCACTCTTGTTGAGCGCGCAAACTTGCGGCGGTGGTGGGCAGGCTGAGACGGTGGCGGGCAGGCCAAAGCTACAGGCGGAGAAGCAGGCCCTGCAGCGCAGCGCTGGTCCCCAGGCAGTCCTCCCCGACCAGCACCGACCCTACACCTTACCCTACAGGCGCAGGAGCGCACCGCCGGTCTGCCAGGCAGTCCTCCACGACCAGCATTTCCGGCTCGGGCGGCACCAGCGTGTAGGCGCACATCGAGTGCGCCCGGGGCATGCGCCCGAGGCCATTGGCCGGCCCAGCCTTCAGGCTGGTGGTGGCCCGCTCCACCACGGCCACAACTGCGCGCGCGCGGAGCAGGCAAGTCCTCAAGAGTGCCGAGCTCAGGCCAGGCACTTGTCAGCGCGACGCGCTTGCTGAGGCAAGGTCTCCCAACGCGTGAGCAACTCACGGATCGGCAATGCTTCGGCAACGCGCGCCCGGACAATCAGGCTCTCCTCCTCGCCCCAAGCCTGGTCGGCGTGCTGTAATTGAGTATGGCAATGAGTCTGGCGAAATGCATATGAAAAGAGGTCGTAGGTGGGGGGCACGCACCCGCGAGCGGCACTTTGAACAGGTTTGTCAGCAGGTTGCACAGCGACTCCAGCGCCGGATCGTCATGGTCCACCAGGTCCAGCTCGCCGAGCGCGGCCAGGCGCTCGCTCTCGTCCGCCGGCAGTGCGGCCCCAGGCGTCTCAACAGCACACGTGTTGAGGAGGTCATAGCTGACCTTCATGGCGCGGCCTTGCAGCGCGCCGACGGTGCAGTGCTGTTGTTGACAGGTTGTGTGGGGCCCCTTGGCGCAGATGCGCCTCCACGGGCTGAAAGACACGGCTGCGCCTAGTGCTTGACAAGCGTCAGTCCTCCGCTCAGCATTCACGTGTTCAACACAGCGCCTTTGGGAATGCGGGCACCGCACTCAGCAGCCAGCCTCAGCATCACTGAGCGGTGGCTGGGCTGCTGTGCCAGCTGCTGTGCAGGACACACTGGACCATCTGAATATCTGACAAGCGCGGCTGATGCTGTACTTCAGCCTTGCTCATCTCCCCCTTGCTGAGTCCCTACTGGCATCAAACCCTGCAGAGCTTTCGACCCTCAAGTTGCCAAGCTTGCCAAGTTGGCTGGCACCAAGAAGAAGCAGCTTGGAAGAACTGCCCAGGTGTCACAGCTGCTGGGTGACGCTGCGCATACTGCAGAATAACACAGGCAGCATGCGGCTGTTGAGTTGAGTGAGTGCACATTCACAGCCTTGGCCTTAAGCACATTGCGCCAGGGAGCGTGCTTGCACGGAAGAAGGCCTTGAATGGTGAGCACTGACTGCCCTCTGCCGGTCCTGCTTGTCACGTGAGTCCTGCATCATGCACTCCCCAGTCCTGTAGCAGCATTGCCTTGGGTGTGCAGGTACATGCGTGAGACGAAGTAACAGCCGGGATGCATAAGCGCGGCGGCGGCGCGCCGCCCGCTGGCGGCCGCGGCAGCGACATGAGCGTTGCCGCCGCCTATGCCGCCGGCGAGTCCTACTCGGCCCCAGCGACCCCGCGCCGGCAGTGGCAGCGCGAGCGCTCGGACGAGGTGCGGCACACCGACACACTGCACAACAGCATCCTCGGCGCTTGCGCTGCACGCCGTCGCTGCGAATTGCACAGCAGCCGGAGGCTGCGCAGCTGAAGGTCGCCGCAGCGCACCTGCTAGAGGACACCAGCTAACGCGTCAAGCCGCGCGGGGGGCCGCCGCAGCGCTGCCCGGCGCGCCGACGGCGCGAACCCAGGCGCGCCGCGCGCAGGCGCCGTTGGAGGCCCTGGATTTTGACCTGCCAAGCGTGGACGACCTGGAGGTGGCTGCCGCGGCGGCCGCAGCCGCGCTGGAGGCGCTCGCAGTTGCGCCGTTCGGCGCCGCGGCCGCTTCTGTGAGCTCCGCCTCTGACTCAGAGTCCGAGGCGCGGCCCCCACAACCCGCTCTCACGGTGGCCAGCAGTGCTTCCGACGGTGGCCAGCAGTGCTTGACATGCCTGCAGGCGGCTTCGCCAAGCCGCCACACTTGATAGCACGCTGCTTCTGAAGCGTGACGGTGTCCCTGCCAGTCGACTACACTTTGGCGCCTGCTGAGGCACCTGGGGCTCAACTCCGAGCCGCCTGCCTGCAGGAGGACGAGGAAAGCACGGCCGGGAACCCGCCGAGCGCGGAGGTCAAGGCCGAGCACCCGCCAGGCGCCGCCGCGCAAGCTCGCCCGGCCGCGGCGCCGCCGGAGGCGGGCGCGCGCGACGGCGCCGCGCCTGTGGGGGCGAGCGCAGCGGGCGCGGGGAACGCGGCCCCCGTCGGCGCGCCGCCTGCTCATGGGCCGCCAGCCGCCGCCGCCGCGGCCGCGCGCGGCGAGCGTGCGGTCAGCGTTGCGCTCGCCGTGGAGGGCGGCGCCCATGTGCGCGTGCGCATCGCGCCGGTCACCGGCGCGCGCGCTGCCCCGGATGCGGGCGCGGGCCCCGTGGCCGCGGCCAGCTCGGGGGCGGGCGCGCGGGCGTCTGTCGACGGCGCCGCCGCGGCGGCGGCGCGCCCCAGCGCGGACGGCGCAGCGGGCGGCGCGGCGGCGATGGAGGCGGAGGATGCACGGCCGGGCAGCCCGGCGGCAGCGGCGCCCGCTCGCGGGCCCAGCCAGGTGTGCCGAGCAGCGCCGTGGTGCTCTATTATTGGGTTGGCACCTGGCGCCGGCCGGCGTGAGCGCGGCCGCTGGAGCGCGGCCCTGGACTGCGCTGTCTGCTGCCCACCATGCGCAGTGATTGTGCATGTCGGCGCGGCGGGAGATGCGGCATCATGCGTGCACAACCTGTAGGCGCGGCGCGGGTGCCCGTAGCGCACGTGCGCAACCTGTCGGCGCCCGGCGCAGGCGCCCGGCGGGAGCGAGGCGGGCGAGTCCGAGGACGACTCAGAGGCGGAGTCGACCTCCTCTGCGGCATCCTCCTCCTCATCGGCCTTCACGTCCTCGGAGGAGGACGAGCAGGTGAAGAATTTTTATATGTACTCTTAACATTTAAATTGCAAAAAAAACATCTTTCATTTCACCCACCTCGTGCGCCTGTATTTGACTTACACCATGAAGCTGAGATACTCCAGGTGCACTGAAAAACTAACGATCACCTTTATAGGTGACGGGGCCGCCGGTGGACGCCGCGGCGCTGCGCGCGGAGCTCGCCGCCATGGACGAGGATGGGGCGGACGCGCAGGAGGCCGCGCGGTGCGGCGTAGGATAGGGTATCCAAACCCTACCCCCGGCCCTGGTGCCGCTGTCCGGGTCCCGTGACAGGGAGGGCGAGCGTGGCGGCGGGTGCACGCGGGCTGTCCTGTACCTGGCAGGTAGCAGCTCCCGCACAGGGCGGGTGCTGTCGTGCGGCTGTGGCGCACGCAGCCGGCCGGCACGCTGGAGGACATGCGGACCACTGCTGCCGGCACTGCGCGCTGCTCATGCAGGGAGCCACAGGGGGTTTTAGTCTGACTTGACCGCCAGGGCTGGTGCGATGCTGAGACCTGCAGGTGTGCTGGCTCACACTGAGCGTCACAGGACTCGAGCAGGCAGAGAGGGGGCTAGACACGAAGGGTGGCACCGGTCACGTGCGCAATCTGGAGGCTCCCGCTGCGCCCGCGGCCAGCAGAGTGACATGGTCCCCGCCGCAGGGAGGCGAGGGAGGCAGCCGAGCGGAAGCCGCCCCCAGTGCCGCTGGACGTGGAGGTGGCGGCCGACGACGCGCTGGTGCCCGCCGGGCGCCTGAGCGCCGTGCTGGAGGGCATGCTCGTCGTGCAGGCGCGCCGTGGCCCGGCCGCGGCCTGGCGGCCTGTGCTAGGGAAGGGTTGGGTCCCCCTCCCTGCGCGCCGTTCTATCGGGCATGCTCGTCGTGCAGGCGCGCCGCCGCGCGGCCGCGGCCTCGCAGCCTGTGCTAGGGTGAGGTTGGATCCCTCTCCCTGCGCGCGTTCCGGAAACGGTCGAGCTTGCTAGTGCCTGCGGCATCCCGTGCCGGTCCAATGCAGGGGTTGTTCTTTGGAGCGCGCGCTTTGACAGTAGGGTTGGGCGATGGCCACTGTGCTGCAGTGCCCGGTCCCTTGCTGCGACCGCTGTACAAGGGAGATACGGCGCAGCGATGCCGTCCTGCGCAGCGCGCGCGTGACGCGCGCCGCGGCGGTGCAGGCGCCCGAGGGCGGCCGCGTGTTCGACGAGGGCTCCGTGCTCGTGCTGGCGGAGGGCCGCGTGGCGCTGGGGCGCGTGGAGGAGGTGTTTGGCCCCGTGGCTGCGCCGCTGTACGCGCTGCGCTACGCGGGCCCGGGCGAGCTGCCGCCCGCGGCCGCGCCCGGCGCGCAGGTGCCGCCCCGCCGCTCGCTCGGGGCCGGATGCGCGGTGCCCGGCTCCGGCTCCGCTCTGCTCGGCAGGGCGCCCTGCAGGGTGGGCGGAGGCTAGCTGGGCTGCGAGAGCTGTGCGGCAGGAGGGCGCCCCGTTTACACGCACAGCGCTTGCACCAGGCACCGGTGCCTCGTTGACACGCTGGGACAGCCGGCGTGAGAGCGGCTTGGAGACGCACTCCCTGACAACCCCAGCGTGCATCACCGCGACGGGTGCCCTTCTGAGGTTGGGTCAGCCGGGTTGAGCATGACAAAAGGGTGACGAATTGCAATTTTATCCGGTGCAGGTGTGCGCCCTGGCGCGCCTGGCGGAGGAGGTCTGCTCGCAGGAGCTGCAGTACAAAGGGTGCGCGGCCGCCGCCCCCCGCGCCGCCTGCACTGCTCCGCTTGCGCGCGTGTCGCCAGGCTGTTGAGGCGCGTCGCCCGGGAGCAGCCCCTTTCGGGCAGACAGGCCTGGATGGTGAGTGCGTGCGAGGATGTCACGCCTGCGCGGGCGCGGTGCAGCCGCCCAGGGGTGCACAGCAAGGGAGGCTGCTGCCTGGATCCTGGTTCAGCGCCGGGTGCTGAGGCTTGGCGCCGCTTCCCGAGCGCACGGGGGCTCAGCGCGCGCGGCCCGCCCTACCTGAGCCTACCTCTAACCCTACCCTATCTGTTTCACGCAGCTACGACGCCGCCGCGGAGGGCGCCGCGCTGGAGGAGGAGGAGTTTGCTTTCTCCGACGATGAGGCGGAGGCCGCGTTCTGGCGCGGCCAGGGCGGCGGCGCGCCCGGCGCCGCCAGCCCCGGCCCCGCCAAGCGCAAGGAGCGCGACGCGCCCGGCGGCGGGCCGGGCGCGGCCGGGGGCGCCGGCGGGCGCTTCGCCGGGGCGTCGCGCGGCGGCGGCGCACGCGGCGCGCGCAGCGGCGGCGCGGCGCGCCGGGGCGCGCCGCGCGGGCGCCGGGGCGCGCCCAGCGCTTCGGGTGCGACGCCCGACAGCCCGGCAGCCTGTTGCGTGTCTGGCGCGCCTCTGGCCGCAGGGCTGCGTCAGGAACGTTCGCCTGGCCGGCCACTGGCCGGCCATACCCGTAACTCCTGCGCGCGAGGCTTGCACGGGGTCAGAAGCTTGCAGGGCCTCTCAACCACCTGGACAGGGTAGGGCATAGCTATGCTGTGCATATATTGTATCGACCCATTTATTCTCACCATCTTTGATCACAGAAAAAAGGCCGGCGTACTGTTGATCTACTAGGCCCCCCTTTTCGTCCTTTCTTGGATATTTTCGACAAGAGTAGTGAGCCTGCCTGTCCAGCCAAATGAGAAGCGTGCAGCATGCCGGCCCCCCGCCCGACCGCACACCCTGCTCCAGCCCTTTGCTGAGCGCGCCTGCGCCTGCGCGGCAGGGCGCGGCCGGGGCGCGCCGCGGCCGACCGGCGGCCCAGCGCAGCATGCAGGCGCGCCGCCGGCGTGGCCGGCGCCATACAGCGCATACGTGGGCATGCCCGCCGGCTACGGTCTGCCGCCGCCGCAGTGGGGGCCCGCGCCGCCGCCGCGCATGGCAGCTCCCAGCGCTATGGGCCCGCCGGCGCCCGCGGGGTCCCCATACGGGGCGCCCCAGTACTTTGGCGCGCCGCAGCCGCCGCATGGTGCCACGGTCATGCGACCGCCGGTGGGGGGCCTGGCGGGCGCGTACGGCCAGAACGGGGGCTACGGGGGGCGGGGAGCGGCGCAGCGGCCGCCAACACAGCCGCCGTGGCCGCCCGGCGGGGGCTACGGCTACCAGCCCTACGGCTGAGAGCGGGGCGCTGCATGTGCAGGCGGCGTGCGCGTGGGCGCAGGCCTCATCCTTGCGGACACAGCAGTGGCCTCCGAGCGAGGCGCTCAAGGTCTGGGTCTGGCGTGTTGAAGCACGCCTGTTGTCTGTTTGCCAGCATTGTCTGCGCTGCGATGTGTGATAGCTATGCGGTGCGATGCGCCCTGCTGTTGGGGCGAGCCTGGAACCGATGCGCTTTGGCTGCAATTGCCGCCCTGTGCTTGCTTGGCATTGCGTGCAATAACTTTGCAAAAGCTGCGAGATACCATGCATGAAGAGGTTTGCGGTGGGTTGCCAGGCGGTGCGTTGTTGTATTGCGAGGCGCCCCCTTCTTGCCCTGTCTCTGCACATGTAGTTACCCTAGCATATGCACCCCTAGCTGCTGAGGTTACAGGCTGTAACAGCCACAAATCTAACGCCCACTGCTCACTTACTCAGTGGCACCCAGCTTGCAGTAACTGTTTCTATAGACGCGCTCAACTTCACGGTACCAGCGTATAAAGAATGCCGCGCAGCGCGCAGTGGTGGACAGGCAGGCTGTTTCCAGCAGTGCGCCCTGCTCTGCTTTGTCTGACGTTTGCAGCGGTGCTGAGCTGTGACCGTGTTGCCTCTGAGCGCTGTGTGCTCGGCACCGCTTTGTCAGGGTGCCGCATCATGTGCTGACAGGCGCTCCCCTGGCAGGAGGCAGGCACGGTGGCTCCCGCGCAAGTGCGGCGCCCTGGCGAGCCGCACCCCCCTGGTGTGGGGCACCCAGGTTCGCGTCACTGCACCTGAAGCCCGTTGCATCGCCTGGCCAGATACGCAATGCCAGATGCGCAGCTTGCTGGCGGCAGCGTAGCACTTGTGTCACAGTTGCGAGGAGGATAGCGGTCTGCAAGCAAGCGCACTCTGCCAGCGCGGGACGGCGGGACAGCACTGCTCTGGGACTCTGTGTGCCCTGGGTCACGCGGCTGCAGGATTGCACAGGCCCAGTGGCTTGATGGCTTTGGCGCCTGGCCATGTGGCTGAAGATGTCACATAGGACGTTGCCTGCAGGGTGCAGCCGCTGCGCTCGGTCCTGCTTGAGGCATGCTGCGGGAGCGCTGCTTTGCGCTGCAGGCTGGCCTCCTGCCACTCACCTGCTCGTGTTCACGCCGCAGGCGCGTGCTGTTCATGCCGAGGAGGGCCAGGCGGGAGGGCAGCGCAGGGCAGGCAGCACGGCCGAGGCCGTGCTGCCGCGGTTGCCCGCCAGGGCCGCAGCGCGCGCCGGCAGGCGGCCGCAAGGCTTTTGTCGGCGGCGGGCGCGGAAGGATGAGTGAGCCTGTTGCACACGTATGCCAGCCAGACGAGCAAGGTTAGAAAGGTGCTCCAGGTGCGCAGGCACGTGTGGGGCCTGAAACCCTGGGGGGCACCTCTTGTTTAAACCTGCCTGCGGAAGTCCAGAGCGCAGTTCACGGTCACCAGCAGCCTACAGCAGCCCACCAGCACCTGTCGCGTAGGCCACCTACAAGCTGACCCCGACCAGCAGACTTCGGAGGGCTGCTGCTGCGCGGAGTGGGACGGTTGTGGTGGGCCTGAGCGGAGGGGCTCCGGGCCGCACGGAGCTCGTGTGCAGCGGCTGTGAGCAACATGATGCGGTGCGCTGGCCCGGCCGAGCGGAGCCCACGGGCCCAGTTGTGCCCGTTGTGGGATCGTGCTGTCATGCTTGCCGGGCGTCCCTGCGGACGGCGTGAGCGGGCCGTCCCGGGCCTTCAGGGGCAGGCAGGCGTGCAGTGCTGCTCGCCTGCCTCAGTCTGAGCGGGCAAGCCGGGAGGCGGAGCCGGGGGCTGGGCTGGAGGGGGCGTCTTTGCAAGCGGGGGCTGAAGCGGCCTGCTGGCTTGTCTCCGCAAGGCTCCGGAGGCCCAGTGCCTGCAGCACTGCACAGATGCAACGTGTTTGCTCAGCGGCACGTGCGCGGGGCGCGCGCAGGTGCACTCATATGGACGTGACAATGGCTGACGCCGCTGCGGGCCGCGGTGCGCACCCACGCTCCCTGCCTCCCCGCGCTCCCTGGCACCTGCAATTGCGCCTGAGCTGCGCTCACTCGCGCTGCCGCCGCGCGGGCAGGAGCGCCTGCCGCGACCAAGCCGCGCCAGGGCACAAGCGCAAGGACGCTGGCGTCCTACTGCGGCCCTGTTATCACCAAGACGGTGTGCGCACATTCCTCGCCACCCTGCGCAAACTCCACACACCGCGTCTGTCAGTTGTGAGCAGTAAGGGGGCCGGGGGGCAGAGGTCGCGCACTTGCGCTTTAGCCAAGGTTTGATGTCCGGCACGGGATGGCTGGACGCACGGCTGGCGTGCCACGCGCAGGCACGCGCGCCGTCGCCGGCGCGCAGTGTAGTGACGCTCAACCCGTCCGTGGGCGCGAAGCGCAAGGAGTGGCTGCGGGACTACATCTCGCACGGCTCCGCGGAGGAGCGCGAGCTCCTGGCGCGCCTGCCGCGCGGCGCACCCGCGGGGGGCGCCGGCCGCACGGCTTGCCGCGCGCTCCTGCCGCAGCTCGCGCCCCTGGCGGGCCCGCGCGGCGCCAGCGACCTGCTCGCGCCGGGCGTGGACGCCGGCGCCGAGGTCGAGGGGTTACTGGCGGAGCTGCGCCAGGCCGAGCCGGTCGCGCCCACCTTCGAGGTGGCGGACCTGGCCAGCGGCGCCGCCAGCGCCGCCGCAAGCAGCACGTGCGCGCCGACGCCGGGCTCGGGCACGGCGCCCGCGGGCATGGGCGCGCCGCTGTGGGCGCCCGGGGACCCGCTCTGCGGCCTGTGGCCTGCACAGCCGGCGGGCCCGTCGACGTCGGCAGGCGCCTCGTCGCCGGCGCCGTTCGACTGGGCGGCGTCCGAGCGCCGCGCCATCAAGAAGCTCGAGGACGATACCCGCGCGGCGGCCCGCGCCGCGCCGCTGCTGCCGGTGCGCTCAGCGCGTCGCACCAGCACAAGGGCGGCCTGTGCAGTGCTGGCGCACCTGTGGCACTGCATCCAGGATCATATAGGGTATTGTGTTTGTACTAGGGTACAATTAGGGTTATATATGCTCCAGATATTACAGGGGGTGATACACCCTGTCATCCTGCACTGAGCATGCCTGGGCCTTGTCAGTCCCTGACAAGCACCCTAGGCCAACATGAAATTTAATCAAATTGGTGCTTGATCGCGTGCCCGCGCAGCAGAAGGCGCGCGCCCACGGCGGCGACCCGCGCACCAAGCGCTCTGGGCCCAGCAACAACCAGGACGGCCCGCCTGCCAAGCGCGCCCGGCCGGAGCCCGCCGCGCCGGCGCCGCCCGCGGCCGAGCAGCCAGAGTCCAGCAGCGACAGCGACGATGACGACGACGACTACCTCCCGCGCGCCAAGCGCGCCCGGCCGTCCGCGGCAGCGCCGGCGCCTGCCGCCGCCGCGCCCGCGCGCGAGACGCGCACCGGCCTGGTGAGCCCAAGCCACGCAGTGCATTGGCCTGCGCTTGCAGCCTTTGAGCGCTTCCGAATAATGCTTTGCGTGAGGGTCACCGTTCGTCACTCATGACCCTACGCTCCTTGCGCGGATGCCGGCCGCGCCTTCTTGAGACCGTGCGGCGAGTGACTGCTGCTCCCTGAGCGCCGCAGGCGCCGCCCAACCGCTGGACGCGCACAGCGGCTCGCTCCGTCGGCCGGCGCCGGCCGCGCAGCGTGCACCCTATCCTTGGCGTGCTGCAGCACAGCGCGGCCGCTTGCGGGACAGTCACTACAGAATTTATGCTGGGCAACATGCGCGTCATTGTGCGCACTTAGGCCTGCGCCGGGGCTGTCTGGCCGCCCGCCTGCGCATACCCAGTCACGTGGAACCGCCGTGTCCAGCGCGCTCACTGGGTGCCTTGTGTGTCACGCACATACAGCTATGCTTGCCCTCAGTTGTTTTGCCTGTTGTTTATGTTTACCTGTTTTGCATGCCGCATGATGCGGCCTTTGGCACCGTCTCCTGTCTGGCGTGGGGCCCGGTAGGCTGCCCGGCATGCATGGGGCGGTGGGAGTCCCGGGAGACCAGCACTTTTTAGTGGCTGCCCTCAGCAGCGCCAGCCTGCACGTGCCCACGCGTGGCTGCAGACAGTGACGCGCACAGCAAGGTTGGGTGCTGCATGATATCTGTGCACATGATGCCTATTCCCTATTTCTGCGAGGCTGAATGTAATGCAATGAAGTTCAGCCTCTGTCAGCCAACCAAGCGCAGGTCAAAGCGCCTTGTGGCCTCCGACACAGCGTGCACACATGCTCGTGCAACGCAGGGAAGACTGCGCTGTGTATTTTTGAAGCATGGTCTTGGACGGTGCTGGGTGAAGACTGAGAATGAGAAGGTCCGGGGGCAGTGATTGGCTTCTTGAACAGGCAAGAAATGCTCGCACATATACAAATAAAAAACACACTTACAAATGTAAGCGCAGCGCAAGGCACCTTGCTGGCCCTCTCAATGCCTCCAGGACATATGTTGCACGCTGCGATGTGTGCTTGCTGCGGCAGGCAAGGTATGCTCTGCAGTGCATCCTTATGCTTGGATCTTGCAGAGGCGCGGCCATGCTGCGGGCATGCTGCCAGTCAGTTCTGTGCTCGCATATGCCAAGGAATTGCGCCATGTGTTGGCCAGTCTTCTGCGAGACTGCAGCAAGTCTGTTCCCAACCAATGCGCGGCGCCCTGTCCTGTGGTGCCCAGGCATAAGGAACCAACTGCCTTGGATTGCACTCAGTGAGCATACCATACCTGAATGCGGGCAGGTGCCGGTAGCAGGGCGTTGCCATCACCCAGCAATGTTTGCTTTACACATGTCTCGTTCACAGCGGGCTTGGCTGCGGTTGTTCTTCCTTGCAGTGTGTATGCTTGCATCCGCTTTGTCAAGCCACGTGCCTGTCACCTGTTTGCAGAAACATTCCTGCCCGGGCAGTCCCTGCAAGCGCCCCAGGCTGGGCCACATGCCATGGAGCGGCTCAACTGGCGGCACCCACGGGTGCGTGCCCATGAGTGCGTTAAGGCGCCGTGTGCAGCTGCGGCGCAGGCGCGCGCGGGCGTCGTCCTTTATTGCCGTGATTGTGCTGCGCTTGGACGCCGCCCAGTTGACCGGCGCCGGCGACGAGGCGCCTGCCGAAGTTGAAGTGCCCGCCGGGCTCTGCAGGCCATGAGCTGCAGAGCGGCCGCCCACGCACCCACAGCGGCCCGTGCACGCTGGCGCCGTGCCCGTGCCCGAGCCCTGCGCAGGCGCGCACGCGCTGCTGGCGGTGGCGCCGGTGGCGCTGCTCACCAGGTCCGCCACCTCAAATGTGGGCCCGAGCAGCTCGTCCCCGCGCAGCGTGGCCAGGCACTCCTAGACCTTGCTCTCCGGCGTCCACGCCCGCCGCGAGCAGGTCGCTGGCGCCGCGCGACCCCGGCGGCGGCGCGCGCTGCGGCAGGGGCGCGCGGCCAGCCGTGCGGCTGGGCCCCCGCCGGCGCGCCGCGTAGGCGCGCCAGGAGCTTCCGCTCCTCCGCGGATCCGTGGGCGATCTTGTCCCACAGGGTGTAGAGAGTGCCCTGAACGCCTGCGGCCGGGACGCGCGTCGCGAGGCAGTGCGCACCCCACCGCATGCCGGCGATGGCGTACGTGCCTGAGGCGCCACGCGCAGACGCGTGCGCCGCCGCCGGCACGCAACATCACGACGCGCGTCCTGGCCGCGGGCGGCAAGCGCACCCACTGGACCCTGGGGGATTACATTGCCCACGGCTCCGCGTAGGGGCGCGAGCTGCTGGGCTTCGTCTGCGAGGCGCATGCGCGGGGGCCCCGGCTGCACGGCTGGCCATGCGCCCCTGCCACAGCGCGGGCCGCTGACAGGCTGGCGCATCGCCAGCGTCTTGCTGCGAGCGCAGGTGGAGGCCGGCGCGCACGCGAAGGACTGGCTGGCCTCGCCGGGCGAGGACGAGCCGCACTGGTCCCTCATTGACACGGCGGATCTGGCCAGCCGCGCACCTGCCAGCAGCATGTGCGCGCCTGCACCGCGCGCGGACAGGCCTGCTTGCACGGGCGCGCCGCCGTGGGTGCCCCTGGGGCCGCTCTGCGGCCTGTGGCCTGCGGAGCCAGCGAGTCCTTCAGCTTCGACAGGCGAGGTGTCGTTGGCGGTCGACTGGGCGGCGCTCGCGCGCCGCACCATCACGATGACAGAGGCGACAGCGGTCTGCGGCGCGCCGCTGCTGCCGGTGCGCTCAGCGCGTCGCACCAGGACGAGGGCGGCGTGTGCAGTGCCGGCACACCTCCGGCACTGCATCCAGGATCACATAGGGTACTGTGGTTTGTATGTAGGGTTTGAGATAGGGTAGCATATAGGCTTAGGGGTCATAGGGTTCCATAGGGTGAATTGTACTCTGTCCTTCTGCACCTCTGCTCCACAGAGCATGCTTGCGCCTTGCCTGTCCCTGCATCAGGGGCACCCTGAACCCGCAAGCGTTAGTGCTTGATCGCGTGCCTGCGCAGCAGAGCAAGGCGCGCGCCCAAAAC
>JAABUY010005281.1_pt1 | contig 13089 bp, 11 predicted proteins | sample 5560271 | NCBI WGS metagenome assembly JAABUY01 (sample SAMN10711886, study PRJNA513374) | rock metagenome | isolation source: Antarctica rocks | place: Antarctica: Victoria Land, University Valley
TCTGATGAACATGCTGAGTATGCTTCTTTTTGCTGTTGCTATAGATCAAGATATCATTCATGTACGCGATGCAGAAAACGTTCAAGAAGTCATGCAGAGTGTCATTAATGAAGTTCTGAAATGATGATAATTCATTTGTGAGTTCGAAGAGCAAAACGTTGTACTCGTATAAGTCATAACGTGTTCGAAAAGCGATCTTTCACTCGTCTTCATAAGTCATTTGCAGTTTATTAAAGACTGCAATGATATCTAACTTGATGTAGTACTTGATCTTAGTCAGTCGATCTAGAGTTTCTCGAATGAAAGATAATGAATATTGATTCTTAACTGTTATGACGTTCAGATCTTGATAATTCATGCAAAATCTGAGTTCTTCGCTTGATTTTTTAACAAAGAGTATCAAAGAGATCGCAAGAAAAGAGCTGACTTGAATAAAGTCTTTGATCAAATTATTCTTCAGATATTTCTTTAGTACTCGAAGCTCATCTTGAAACATGTCATATAAAGACTCGAAGATAGAAGTTTTGCTCTTCTGCAGCTGAAATTTATGATCATAGAAACGTCGTTCAGATAGAGTGTTCATCAATTCGTGAGAGAAAACATCTAGAAAGTCGTGATATTCGAGAAGCAATAGCGTGGCAGAATCAACGAAAGACGTGATTTTCAGAGCTTTGTCGATATTTCTCATGAATATGACAAACAGATCATGATTCTTTTTTCTAGCGAGTCGCAGAAACGAAGCACTATTTATAGCGTAGATCTTCAGATGTTTTGAAAGCGAAGACGTCGAAGAAGCTGATACTGACACAGTCGAGATCAAGATGCTTGAGAGAGTTTCGAGTACGAGTTCTGAGTTGACTTGAGATTCAAAGATGAGCTGATTATGACGCAGATCTATAATTGCTTTATGACTTTTTAATCAGAGCAGATCTAGAACAACTGAGAATTGTGAAAGTTAAGTGACATAGAAGAAGATTTCTTCGAGCTCTTCGTTTGAGACTTGAAGTTTGACAAGAGCATAATGAGTGATTGAATCGAATACAACTGATTGATCGTCAAACCTCTGAAGAATACAGATTTCAGACAAAGAAAAACAGGGCAGGAAGTGTCTTTGCGCGAAATAATCATCAATAAATGCATAATCGATGACGTTGATATTAATCAAAACAGAAAGATTGACATTGATTTTATTACTTTCTAGATTATCTGAGAGCACGAGATGATCATTGTTCATCTTCTTTTCTAATCAATGAATTGAGCTAACTGAGAGTGCAGAGATTTTCAGACTGTTCGATTGTCTCTGCGAGCGACTGTACACAGAGACTAGACTTTTTTCAAGGCGAAAGAAGTATCGAAAGCGAGATTGTCGATAGAGATTGCAAGAGTGAATAATGAGATGACTCGTAGCTGAATCTGTCACGATTTTAGCATGTGTTACTCGAAAGGTGTTGGGAAAAGAGGTGTTAGATCACTTAGATGATGTTGAACAATATTATAGATGATGATAGACGTGAGATTATCAGTGATGTTATGAGAACCCCTCGATACGGATGGTACTCAGCGTTCATGAGGTATAAGAATCTCTGAATGATCTCTTTCTTTTCTTTCTTCTTCGTGCAACGTCTTGTATTTAAAATCTAGTTATTAGAATTTCATTCTGATTTCATTCAGCTCTCAGTTCGTGACACTTATACTCTGACTATCTGAATACAATCTTCTTGCATTTTCAGCTAAATGTTCTGTACAAGATACAAATCACTTAAAATCATTTTCATGAAAAGCTCTTTGAATCTTTCTTTCATTGATCTGTTTAAGAACAAAGAACTTTTCATGAGTTCTCTCATGATTCTGAATTCTGAATGAATCTCTTCATTTAAACTGCAGTCAGAGCTTTTCTGATGCAACATGATCAAGTCTTGAAGCTGATGATATACAGAATTAACGCTTCAATCATACTTATAAGTCATATCTTTTCATTGTTTCTATGATAATGCTCTTACATAGTTATGAAAGTCTGATTTAAATCATATGTATCGTCTTATCTTCTTAATATGAAAGACAGACAGACAGAGCTCAACTATTCAGTTGAAGATGTTTCATTCAAATAACATCAATAAAGTAGAAGAAGTAGATGTAATCTTCTGAATTGAATCAATGATGATATCAATAGAAGACATTTTTAAATAATTAATGACTCTGAAATTAATGAACTTAGTGACTCAATTCAAAGTTTGATTTCAATCAACATTTTCAAATGACTTTCTGAGCACATTCTTTAATAACTTGTTGAATATCTCTATTATGTCAGTGCTTCTTGAGAAATCAGATGAACTGTATGATATTGAAATATCTTCAAAGTTCAAAAAGTTTCTGACAATGAAATTGTTGAAATGCTGTCTTCGATCACAATATATGACGTAAGATTTGCAAAATCAGATGAATATCTTTCTTAAAAACTCAACAACATCAGATGCATTGATTGAAGATGTAGCAAAAAATATTATCTTCTTATTGAAGTAACAGATCATGTTGAAGATGTATTTATTGTCTGCTTTTGTTTCTATCAATGAATTTATAAAGTTCATATTTAAAAACTGAAATGAAAATAATACTTTCATTGAATTGAGCAATTGTGATCTAGTAGCAGATTCATGATGAGCACATTTCAGACAATCAGCAATATATTTTTCTACATTTTGAGATTGATTCAATCAGTAGCACAGATCTTTAAGTCTGACTAAAGTTTCGATCTTTGCTCAATGATCATTATCATCATGTGCTTCTCGTAGTATCATCAGTATCTTTGACTTCAAAATGCAGAATAAATATAGTTCTCTTCAATATATTCAGAGAACATTATTGAATATTCAATAATTGAAGACTTTCTTGATCTGCAAAGCAAAGATACTTATAGAGTTCTTTGTTAGTATCTTGTATATCTTTGAGAATCAATCTAAATTCTGATAGACTTTGATTCAAGCATTTTCTTCATCTACTACTATTTCAAGAGTAAACATTGACAGATCATTGCTGATTTCTTTCTCTATGATCTTGACTTTATCTGTCTGATTCAGTGAGAAAAGAAACTTCTCAAATTCTTTCTTGTCATTCTTTCATATTTACTGTTCTTCGTGTGCTTTCAGCTATTTCGCAATCATAGTACTTCTGACATCTTCGTTGCAATTCGTCTCAAACAAGATTCTTGATAAATTGTTTATCACTTTGTTTCTTGCTTCTGAAATGTATTTGATAGTTACATTCAATCGTTGCAATTTATTGACTCAACTATCATAAACATCTTCATGTGCATCTGTTTCTAGAAAGTGCATAAGTGATTTGTAATTCATGTGAATTACAGTCGATAAATACAGATGTTTACACAGATAGTCATATTTTTTATGAAGATGACTATAACACATAGTTTCTTCTTATAAGTAAGATAGTTTCATTGTGAAAGACTTCATGAAAATGAGTCATAAATGATGAAAATCTTCATCAAAGAGTTACTTTTGCTCAAGTTCACTAATGTCACGTTCTGAAACTGAGTAATGACTAGACTTGTTGCTCAATTCAAGACATCGATGTAAAAGTGAATAAATAACTTCAGATTCATCTCATGCATGCTGATTTTGATAGCGCACTTTATTTGCAGAATATCAAAAGATAACTGCTTGATTGATTCTCACTTTCATAAAATCTTATCAGTCAGACAAGACAAAGATTTAGCTAGTTTCGCAAAATTCTTGACTCATCTTCTGATAAAGCTCACGACTTCTAGAAAGAATCTTACTTCAGTTTGATCTCTCAATGCTTCTCAAGCTACTATTTTCTCTATTTTCTCTATTTTATCTTTTAAAACTTGAATAAACTCATCAATAGTGTGAATTATCTCAAGAGCTTTGATTGATTTCTCAAATAGCTTGAGCTTTTTAAATGAGAGCTTTAGCTTCGCTCACTCAATTCTTGAAAGAAAGTAATGTTGAAGAAACTGATATTGTTTCTCAAAGTTCTCAAATTTTTCAAAGAAGTCGTTCATGTAAAATGTCAATGAAGATAATGTGTTTGAACTTTTAAAGTGCAATAGAGAGAACTTCTTCATTGACGACGACAAGATCTTGAAGACTCAATATACTGCTTTCGTCATGATGAACTTGATGAATTGAAACTCTTGCTGCATTCTGATAGACTGAAGCTGATCGATTTCTGAAATGATGAATGCAAAGTAATATTTATTCTTTGAATGCATATCAATAGTTAAATATGCATGCTTAAGATTCACTGTCATTAAACATTTATGTCTTGAATCTGTCAAATTATTATGAATCTTACTATTTAGTTTCATGAATGTGTCTGATAAATCTTTTGTCACTCTGAAATAGTTGAATGTAATTCTTGACTCATTCTTTAATGTAGAGTCTGCAACTTTATCTACTATCATCACTCTGACATTTCAATGAGACAAACATTCATTGATCAATTCAGTAAGTTCATAAATGTTTTCTTTAATATCATTCTGAATAATCTTTTGCAATCATCATTCTGAGTGAGCTGATTATCTCTTCTGAATTAACTTCGACGTTGACTTTGTTTCTTTTGCTATTCATACTTTGTGAATAATCAGATTCATACAGAGCAGATTCTTCAGATCTTTTTCATCAAGATGTTTATAGTAATATAGTAAACACAGAACTTTATGTTTCATTTCTTTCAATGAAATAAGCGAATTTAGCTTTAGTTCTGCAATCTTGACTCATTTCTTCAATACATTGAAAGTGACATGAGTGTCAATGCTTGATCATTTTATCATTCTATTTGAAAATGAATTTAGCTTTTCACTTTTGTCTCTTCTTGATTCTTGATCATAAATGAAAGTTTCAAAGACAATGAAAGCATTATTAGATCATTCTGATCTACTAACAGACAATGTCTATTCTTGAGAGAGTTCTGTCTAATCTGAATAGAAATCACAGATGATCAATACTTGATTCATCTGTGAGTGAGCATTCTGATGTGAAAGATCTGAATGAACAGTTATTGAATGCTCTGACAGTTTAGAGTTTTGCTTAGAACTTAGATAAAAGAAGACTTCAAATTCTCAATCATAGACACATCATCATCGAAATTGAAATCTTCATTAAATTCAAAAGATGAGTCGTTTGCATCTTTCACAGTGACATGCAAAGCAGTCACAATCAATTTAAAATACATAAGAAGATTATGATTCTTGCAGAAGAACAGTTCTGACTCAACAATCTTGTGTATATTCTCATTGAAACTGAGATTCTTTATCATTATCTTTGAGTTCTGTATGACAATAATGACGTTCATGATTCAGAGTCATGAAATCTCTAGTATAAGATTAAGATACTCTTGTTTATCATTATTTTTTGTGATGAGTTTTGAAGTTATGAAACATCATATCTTTCTTCAAACTTCTTTCACATCAATATCTAGTCAGATTCAGTCATGAAGAACAGTTTCATGATGATTCGCAGTACACATTGATAGTTCAGCAAATTCAATCTCATTTAGCGAGTGTGATTGTAAACTCAAATACTTGATCAATTCAGTTGAAATCACGTTCATATTTGATCTCTGATTCGCTTGAACATAGAATTTATTCAGATGCACGATAGATTCATCAGATTTCTGAATGAAACAAAGAATTCTGAATGCTTTGTTCTTATCGATCATTGTGCTCAGAAATCATGTGTGATGTTTCACTTTCACTGAGAAAGCTTGCATAGTTTCTTGAATGAATTGATTCTGAGATTGAAATTGAGAATATGCTTTAGATGAAACGAAAGAATCAACGCTTATGTTCAACTGCATAGATTGAATATTTTGCATTAACTGAAACGCAGTAAAAATGATCTGAATTGAAGATAAGATCGTGAGCATCTGAAACATCTGATCATCGTAATTAGATTCAAATGTAGAAGCAAATTGAGATTTAATGTTTAATAATTCTGACTAAATTTGCTGAGATTGCTTCGTCTTTGAATCTTTCTTCTTAGTCACATGAGTACAAAGTTGTTTGAACTTTTTACAAACGACAGAAAATCAGATGATTAAATTCATTCAAAAGATATTCACTTTGTTTCGCTGCAATATCTTTTGAATAAATATTGAAGAATCATATCGCTTCAGAATATCATTGAACATACTCACTAAAGATTGAGATTTCATCTTCTTTTCAACATGCTTTTGTTTCTTACGTTTGATATGATCATTCATAATTGCTTGAAATTGAAATGACTGTTGAGACTGTTGAGACTGTTGAGATTGCTGTAATTGCTGAGATTGCTGTTCAATTACAGATTCTAGATAAGATCTTTTATTGAAATCAGAGTCTTTTTCATAGAAGATCTTTATCGCTTTGATCTTTGCATTTCTGAATTCATTCTTTTCAATCTTCAGATCAGTGCATTCAAATTCAATGAAACTAAAGATGAAAGTGAATGAAGTCATAAATTCTTGACTTGAAACTCTACTCATATTTGTCAATTGATTCATTTCATACACAGATATATTTTTGTTATAAATTTTGTACAAAATTATTGCAAAGTTTGACTGTGAACTCTCTTTAAAGATGATACTTTTGAAATAGAATTGTTTTCATGCAAATAGTACATTGTCTTTGCACTTTTTGCTTACATGATTTACATGTTTACATTTGACACATAATCTTTCTTCTTGATAGAATCAGATTCTAGTTTCATTGATTCACTGATTTTTTGATGTCTTTCGATCTGATAAATTCTTAGAAAGAATATAAGATTCAAACTTTCTGATCAAAGATTTGAATTTTATATTACTTTTATTCAAGTTTAATATTAATGTTCAATTCATAACTTCTGATCTGTATGTGAAAGTCATAAAGAGAAAGATGAATTGAAACTGTGAAGAATCTGAATGAAAAGTTCAATCAGATTTCTGATTTGAAGTGATCATTGAATGATATGCAGTCATCAGCATGTTTATTTGACTCTTGAACATATTTCTCTCGATCAGATTCTTATAGAAGATCAGTTCTTTTGACTTAATCTCTTCGTTGAACAGCTTCTGTATCTTCAGATTCATACATTTCATCTTTTCAGCTAAATTGTAAATAGATTTCAATGATTTATCTGTTGCAATCATGTTTCTTGTGATCTTTCTCTGTATGATATGATTCAATATTTCTTTTATAAAAGTTTGTAAAATAGTGTTCAGCATAGCTGACTTCAACAGCATAAGAATAATGAATGAGATGAATGTTGATTTATCTTTGACATCAACATGCTGCATCAAGCTCGTGATTCACTTATAAAAGAAGATTAAAGCTTCATCAGAGCGCTGATGTAGCTCAAACAGTTCTACATCAAAGAGTATGAAAGATATTTTGATTGCTTTAGAAGAGAATCTTTCACACAGCAAGAACTTAAAACTAGTCAGATCTTAAGCTGTTAAGTCTTTGATTGATAGCAAGTGTATAGCATCTGAATGAAACTTTGCTCACTCAGCAGCATCGTTCGTAAGCAACATATTGAGAATGTCTAGATAGATAATGAGATTGATGACTTCATCAATCTTATATTTTGAGAGCTCATGTTTCAATCATTTTAGTCAGTGAGCTGCGAAAACGTGATCGATATCTGAGAAGATATCACAGAAAGAGAAAATTGAATCAATCTGCTGATACGTCATATTGATCAGCGTAACAGACGTATTGAGTGTGATTATTGAGAGTGTAGATGCTTGAGATGTAGAAGTGCTATTCAAAAAGAATCAGAAACTAGAATGTTGCTCGAACTCGTCTAGATGATAATATCTATCTAGCTCACTGAGCAGATCTGTCAGAATGCTTAGTAGAAGATTTGATCAATCAGATGAAGCTTATTGTCTTTTGATTTAGATGAAGGAAACGAAAGAAGTGATAAAAATCTCTTCAGCGAGATCAGATGCAAGATAGAACGAGTTGTAATGAAGGGAATTGACACGAAACAGAACAGATATAGAAACAGGTACTTTCACTAACAAAACACTTCCTGAATGCAAGGCCTCTTGAGTTCCCGTGCACGTTCACCAGATGAACACAGGCACACAAGGTTCTGAGGATAGCATAGGAGTGGAATTTCTAAGAACAGAGCTGAAGCTCTGCGGAACTAAATAGTTCTGGGGGGGGCCAGCTGACTAATTAGGCCCCCCATCCGTGCCGGAAGGAACATCCGATCGAAGAAACAGAAGACAATCGATTCACCGATTCACAGTACCCTCCAATCCGCATGCTCTCACGCACGTCACTACCACGTTCGATCTTGTCTCCTTGACTAGCGCCTTCAAACACAAAGATGTAGTCATCAGCACAATATCAGGCGGCGATGTCTCTTTCCAGAAGCTTCTCATTAATACTGCCATTGCCGCTGGTGTACGTCGCTTCATCCCCAATGAGTTTAGCCACAACACTCAAAACCCAAGGGTCTGCGAACGGTTCCCCCATGTCAAGCAAGAGCAGAGGTTTTGCAATATCTGAAGAAAAAGAGCAGAGAGCATAAAAAATTCAGCTGGACAGGGCTGGCAATGGGTTGTCTTATTGAGGAGGGGCTGAAAGGGGGTTTGCTAGGGTTTGATCTACGGTGGTCGAGTGCCCTGGTTTACGAAAGTGGGAGGGAGAGTCTTGCGTGTAGTACGTTGAGAGGAGTGGGAGAAACCGTGCGGGAAATCCTGATGAAGGGCGAGGAAGCGAGGAATAGATACCGCTATGAAGCGGGGATTGTAACCTGCCAAAATAAGATTTTGGCGGCATTGGAGAGGAGCAGTGGGAAAGAATGGAGTATTGGGGTTGCAGAGGTGAAGGAGGCCGTGAGGGAGGGGAATATGAGAATGGACAAAGGCTTCTTAGATGGAGCTATGGTGTTGCTAGAGAGAAGTGTGTGGTTTGGCAGACTAGACGATGTGGGAATTTGGCAAAAGGCAAAAGCCGATGTTAATGGCCAAAAGCACGCAGGAAACGTGGTGGGAAAGGCGGTAGAACAGGTATTGATGGAGTTGGAGAAGAACGGTGAGATGGATTGTGGATGTGGGTAATCTAGGAGGTCGAGGAAGGCAACTAAATGCGACTCATTCCAAAGCATCGATCTCTCTTTCTCTTTGCCAGCTTTCGCTTTCCGTCTTCCTCTTCAGATCATGTTCAACTGCAGCGCTTAATGATTTTATCCCACCGTTGTGCATCAGTCACCACAAGATACTACTTCATTAAACCGGCAATTGTAGGCACATGTAGCCCCTTTTCAGACAAGTGCCGGACCCCCGCCCCTTTTCCTCCTCAGAAAATGCACTGTCGTTCGGATCAGCTCCCGCACATTTTATCACTGACCCTTAATCTCATCAGAGCTCCACCAAGGCCGCATAACCCTCTTCAACTCCGGCCTACAACTGCCGTTTATAGCGCAAAGCGGCCATCGTCACTGGCGCCCATTTCCAGTCTGGGTCGGGCCATCAATATTGCCTATATGCGCTAAGGTGCTCGAACCGTCTGGGCAGACCTCACGTCTGACGAACGCCCAGTGAAAAGGGAAGATACGGCGATTTTTGCTTTCAAGCTTGTGGAATCAGAAGGGGGTAGGGGAAATCTGTGAAGGCGGATGGGGGAGATATGGGGGATCTGGTTGGGAGAACTGTGGAATGTTTTGGATGAGTGAGGTTCTCTTTATTTTTACTTGTCAATTCAGTATGTGGAAAAAGCAATCAACCCACATATCTCCCAACGATATCTCGAACACATTTTGTGCGAGTCATTACTGGCTGTCCTAGGCTGCAAGTACGCAATTACGGAATGCTGCTGCAGGAACTGTGTTCCAGCGGCGATCGAGGTCGGATCATCGACCTTAGCTCGAGACTCGGCTTGATGGTTTACGCAGGCACACGCTTTGATACTCTATGAAGTCCACGAAGTTGAGTACCTATTGTCGCAGCTGCATATTGGGCCTCCGAGGGAGCCCTTGTTTGGTGACTCGGCAGATCGCTGTGGACTACGAGAATAAGGTTCATTGCAAGTGTCTTTCTCCTTCAAATTTACGGATCTGTTTGAATGCTTATTCGTTGCCTCAGAGGTACAAGTCGCAATGCTAGAACATACATCCAGATTACTCGGCGATGCTGAATATTCAGAAAGGCCACATCCGTTTCGAGGACTCGCTCAGCCGAGAGATATCGCAAACGCAGCGGTGTTTTTGGCAAGTGAGGATACCAGCTGGGTTCGCTGACGTACCGCTGCCGGTTGATGGTGGTTATACTGCTTAATGAGAAACCCTTCCCAGATCATTGATTGTTACTGCAGGATAGCCCTAGCAGTACTTCCAACTACACTGATATACTTTAGTTCTTCGGAATTGGCACTACATATGTCCGTTGCAGGTGAGGTAGCTACCTTACCCAGTCATGTATGACCATTAGGCGGTACCTGGAAGAGGTTTGGCTTGCAACTTTCCGCCGGACATGATCGAGTAGGTCCTGATCTTTGGCCATCAATTCCCTTCGACAGCGGACTGTGGCTGTGAAGGTTACAATATATCCTGATAAAATGGATGTAGAGGCTGGGAAAACCTAATGGTAATTCGGTATTAGGATAATAATTAATTATAGTCACGAACGTTCAACCTATATCATGGACTGTGTAAGAGGAGCTCTAGTCGCCTTTCCTGATATGCATGACCACGAATCCTCCCATCCTTTGACACCATCTCCCTCTCGAGCATTAATCGTTCTGTGGCAAATTCCTGTATAAAACTAACTTAGAGAGTGCGACGCTAAATACGGTCTAGCGCGTAGTTCGCCAAAAATCCTTAGCGGCTCACACATTTACCTTAACATCGTGAAAGAAAGTCTGTGCCGATTATCACGACACACCGACACCGACACCGCACCCCGACAACAACCGCCAAAATGCCTCCCAAGAAGCACCAAGCCACAGCCAAGACGTATGCCATCTCTCCAAGCCTTTTACTCACAAAATTTTCGTGTCCCACTGTCGTATATCCTGTCCCACCTCGCTGGAACCGTTGATACACTGGAGTGCATCAGCGCCAGCTCGATACTTCCCGCAGAATGCTTCTGACAAGCCCGATCAATCATGATTGACTTGTCTGTAGTAGACAATGGGGTCTTGAGGCTGAAGGCTTCCGCTTTCTCCTTGAAATTCAGTGCCGCACTCGACCTTCGACAATAGCTTGTTCCATACTCGCTGCTGCTCAAGGAAGGCTCGAACATGTGCGCGTATCATTCTTAAGCATTGCTTGAGGTCTTGTCGGATGAAACGCATTGGTTCGATTGCAAAAAGCCTTGACTTCAGTAGAAGGTAGCTTAGTAGCAAACGTACCAGTCTCACCGATTAAATTCATTTCGTCGAGTCTATGCTCCAGTCCGAGAATGCAGCGTCTCAGCTGCAATTCCCTACTCGACGTATTTATCCAATCCTCTACCGGGCAGACTATACTGACCTTGCCTTTCTTGGCCAAACACAGGAGCGTGCCGACAGAGGAACAGATCCTCGTCCCCGAGACTCTGTTGAAGAAGCGCAAGAGCCAGGAAAAGCAGCGTGAGGAACGCCAGGCCGAGCTCCAAAAGAAGAAGAAGGTAAGACATACAGACCCTTTTGCGATGCACCAACATCATTTTAGAGGGCAGTCGTGGACGATGGTGATGACAAACACCATACTCGCGACTAGACCTCCCGGTCGATGCTGTCGCTTATATTAACCATCTTTCGGGTCTGAATCGTCCACAATTGGAAATCCGATGAGGCACTGCAGTTTAAAGGAGTAAGCTGACGTTGAATTACACAGGCTCAAAAAGAGAAGCGTGGCGTCATATTCAAGCGTGCCGAGTCTTACGTCAAGGAGTACCGCGATGCAGAGCGTGAAAAGATCCGTCTTGCTCGTTTGAGCAAGCAAGAAGGCACCTATTACGTCCCCGCCGAGCCCAAGCTCGTCTTCGTCATCCGTATCAAAGGGTGAGTCTTTCACTCTCTTCCCCTCCTCTCCCACTTAACCTGCCCTGCTAACATTACTTCCTTCAGTATCAACAAGATCGCTCCCAAACCCCGTAAAATCCTTCAGCTCCTCCGCCTTCTCCAGATTAACAATGGTGTCTTCGTCCGTCTCACAAAGGCTACCTTGGAAATGCTCAAGGTCGTCGAACCCTATATCGCCTACGGCTACCCATCCCTCAAAACCGTCCGCGACCTCATCTACAAGCGCGGTTACGGCAAAGTCGACAAGCAGCGTATCCCCCTGACAGACAACCAGATCATCGAGGAGAACTTGGGTAAATTAGGAATCGTGTGCATGGAGGATCTGATCCATGAGATCCTGACTGTCGGGCCAAACTTCAAGCAGGCGAGCAACTTCTTGTGGCCATTCAAGTTGAGCAATCCTACCGGTGGGTTTAGGACGAGGAAGTTTAAGCATTACGTTGAGGGAGGTGATCTGGGAAATAGGGAGGATAAGATCAATGCTTTGATCAAGCAAATGAATTAGGTGGAATGGCGGAGGGTTAGAATGCGGTGGCTGGAGCAAGGTGGTCGTGCTGATATCGTGGCTGTAGACATGGGCTTGGAGGTAACCTAGTAGATCTACATAAGAGCCGTATGCACTACCTTCAGCTACACTATGATGGTCTCAGGAAATTGAGATCTCCATAATTTCTCACCACCGTTACGTTACTTATCCAGGGATAGGCTAGTGTGAGCATCAACATAAAAAGCGGAATGCGAGCTACCCCCAGCTAAATCATGAAGGTTTCAGGAAATGTAAACTTATCAACATACTCTTACTGTCGTGATGCTCACTCACCCTGAGATGAGACCGGGCGATCATGGCTACCGCAACGGCTGCCCTGGACCTGAATCGTAGTAAATTACCGTAGCATAACCAACCAGCATTCCATAACACGACGGCAAGTAAATATGATCGAAAACAGCTTATCCTAAACCACCCCCTTTCACTTCTCGACTACACCTCCATCGCAAACCCAAACAGTGCGTCCATCTGCACCCACACCCTCCCACACTTTTTCAAATACCCCTCCACAACCCCCCGCACCGTCCCA
>JAABUY010005282.1_pt1 | contig 13088 bp, 9 predicted proteins | sample 5560271 | NCBI WGS metagenome assembly JAABUY01 (sample SAMN10711886, study PRJNA513374) | rock metagenome | isolation source: Antarctica rocks | place: Antarctica: Victoria Land, University Valley
TCAGCGACGACGGGTTGGGACGATCCATCCTCGACGGCTTGGACGATGCGCTGGCGGAGATCTTCAGAATATGCTTTCATGGCCTTAGCATCGCACCGTCTCTATATTTTTGCAAACCGCTCTAGCAATCACGGTATATCTATACATCAATTTATTGGTCCCGATCTTGCGATCCGTATTATGCGGCTTTTCTGTGCGGAAGGGGTCTGATGCGTAGCGTACTGAATAGTCGCGCCGACACGGGGAACGCGTTTCACGCGTTACGCGACTGATCCGCTCCGTGTCCCGTTCCGTATTCGTGTCATGAACTATGATTTACTAAGTGTAAAGTAAATTAAAGTTCATAAATACACCGAGGGGGCGTGGCTAGAATCTGTTCTGCCGCCCGTCATCGGCTATCGGCGCGGGAGTCCCTATCCCGGTTCGTCGATCCCGGAGCGATTTACTTGGACGGTATGGCACGAATCATCCCATGTCTGAGAGGGGACACAGCATGTTGAACGATCCGACCCGATCCGCTGAGGGTACACCCATCTCGTCGCTCGCGACGCCGCGCTCGCGGCGCACCTTTTGCGGCACCATCGCCGGCCTCCTGCCAAGCGGTGTTGATGGGGTGATAAGGGGGTAATGTCGATGCTGATCGGTTATTTCGCACTCACTTTTGGTTCGCTACTACTTGCGACCCAGTCCGCGTACTCCGCCATGCTGATGCTCTATGCGTGGGAGAGCGAGGAACGGCACAGCCGCAACAGCGTACCCCGCCGATACGAGCCGCCGCGTTTGTCCTTCACGTTGCTCCTGCCCGCACGCCACGAGGAGGCGGTGATTCAGGAGACGATCCACCGAATGGTGAACCTTAACTACCCCCGTCACCTCGTCCAGATCCTCGTCGTCATCGAGGCGGGCGACATAGGGACGATTGCCAAGGTCGAGGAAACAATCGCGGATCTACGCGGCGTGGATATTGGGCATGTGCGGCTCATGACGTTCGATGACCCGCCGATCAATAAGCCACATGGGCTCAATGTTGGTTTGCGCGAGGCGACGGGAGACATCGTGACGATTTTCGACGCCGAAGATGAGCCGCATCCGGATATTTTGCAGGTCGTCAATACAGTGATGCTCCGCGAGCATTCGCCCGTCGTGCAGTGTGGCGTGCAGTTGATGAATTACGCGGACCACTGGTTCTCCGCACTGAACGTGCTGGAATACTTCTATTGGTTCAAGAGCCGCATGCATTACCATGCGGCGCTGAACATGGTCACACTGGGCGGCAACACCGTCTTCATGCAGCGCGACCTGCTCAATGAGTTGGGTGGCTGGGACCAAAACTGCTTGACGGAGGACGCGGAAATCGGCATCCGGTTGAGTGCGCTGGGCATCCCAATCCGCGTCCTGTACGATGATGAGTTCGTCACGCGGGAAGAGACGCCGCCAAGTGTTAGCCAGTTCATCAAGCAGCGAACGCGGTGGAATCAGGGTTTCCTTCAGATCCTCGGCAAGGGGGATTGGATGCGCCTGCCGCGCTGGTCGCAGCGGCTGCTTGCGTTCTACACGCTTGCGTTCCCGCTGTTGCAGGCGGCGACGGTGCTCTATATCCCGGTCTCGCTCTGGTTCATGTTCTATGCGAAAGTCCCGGTCATTGTCGCGCTGATTAGCGTGCTGCCAATGTACGCGCTCCTGATCCAGCTTGTTGTCAGTATCGCTGGGCTGTACGAGTTCACGAAGACGCACAACTTGCCGCATCCGCTCTCCACGACACTTCGTATGGTAGCGGCGTATCTGCCCTACCAATGGCTCCTCGGCTACGCAGCGCTCCGCGCGGTATGGCGACAGGCCCTCCGCGTCAATACGTGGGAGAAGACGCAGCACATCGGTGCGCACCGCACGACCGCGCTCGCCAACGTGACGCCAATGCAGCCGGCTGCCGTTGCCCTCGAAATGGAGACGGTGCAGCGTGGCTAACCAGACTCTGCTCCGGCCGCCCGTGCTGGCGCGGCCGGATACCTCCTTGCGCCTCGCGCGCTTGCGCGGCACTGCACGCGCCCTCGTCGCCGAGCCGGTGATTGTCGCGGCGCTGATGGTGATTGCGCTGGTGGCGCAGGGCCTCAACATGTTCCATTATCCCGCCTTCACGTTCACGGACGACGAGGGCATTTATCTGTCGCAGGCGTGGGCCACGCTGCGCGAGGGTCGCCTCTCGCCGTACACCTACGTCTACGACCACGCCCCAGCCGGGTGGCTGCAGATCGCGGCGTGGACGGGCCTCACCGGCGGACCGGACATATTCGGCTCACCCGTGAACAGCGGCCGCATCCTGATGCTGCTCCTCCATCTGGCGATGGTGCCGATCCTCTATCAATTGGTGCGCAAGTTCCGCGTCAGCCCACCGCTTGCCGCGCTTGCCGTCGCACTCTTTTCGCTCTCGCCGCTCGCGCTCTTCTACCAACGACTTGTCCTGATTGATACGATCATGCTCTTCTGGGCGCTCCTGAGCATCAACCTGCTACTAGATGGCTGGGGCCGGTTGAGCCGCGTCGTCCTCAGCGGCGCCTGCTTCGGCATCGCGATCCTTTCCAAGGAGACCGCGCTCTTCCTGCTCCCCGCGCTCGGCTTCATCGCATTCAAGCAGCGGCGACGGCATCAGGGACGATTCGGGGTCGGCAGCTGGCTGCTGGCGATGATTGCAGTGATCAGTTTCTACCCGCTCTTCGCGCTCCTGAAGGGCGAACTATTCCCTACCGGGCAGGCGGTGGGTTTCTCATCCGTTAATAGCTACGCGAACGCCAGCGTTTCGCTGCTCGACTCGGTCTGGGGGCAACTGCGGCGCAGCGGTGGTGGGATGTTCAATCCGCACAACCAGTTCTGGACGCTCGTGAGCATGGACTGGCTGCACCGCGATCCGATCCTCTTCATCGGCGGAGCAGCGGCATCGGTCCTCAACCTCGCGCGAGGGATCGGCTGGCGGCGCATCCGCAACCGTCAGGCGTTCGCCACGGGGTTGCTCGGCGTGCTGCCGCTTCTCTATCTGGCGCGGGGTGGGCTGGTGCTTAACTACGCGGTGCTCTTCGCTATTCCCTTCTTCTGCCTGAACATCGCGGCGCTGCTCCAGCCGCTCGCGGACCGGCTCCCCGCGCCCGCTGTCGGCATCTGCGCCCTCGTCATTCCTCTCGCGCTTCTCGCCGGGTACTGGCACGCGGGCACGTTGAAGCCGCTCTATACGCAGCAGCCGGACGCGGCAGGGCACGACGCGGTTGCGTGGATTAAGCAGAACGTGCCCACGAACAGCCTGATCATCACGCGGGACGATCTCTGGACGGACCTCCACGAATCGGGCGATGGTGGCCCCGGCTTTCCCGGCGCGCACAGCCACTGGAAGGTGGCAGCTGATCCCGCGATCCGGCGCGATGTCTTCCACGATGATTGGCACACGGTTGATTATCTCGTGATGTCGCCCGGTCTGGAGCAGGAGTTTGCCGCCTCGAACGACACGGTCGCACTCGACGCGCTCAAGCACGCGCACCTCGTCAAGCAATGGGCGGCGGACGCAGGCCCGGCTGATCTCCACCCACAGCAGATCGTCGCGCTGTGGAAGGTGGACAAGCCGGACAGTACCGACGCGCGCCTCCTCCAGACAAGCAATGCGGGTCTGACGAACCGCTTTGAGCGCGACGGTGCGTACGTTGCGGCGGACGGTACGGTCACGTCCGAGGCGCAGTCCTACGCGATGCTCCGCGCTGTCTGGTCCGACGACCGCGCCACGTTCGATCGGACCTGGGGCTGGACGAATACCCACCTCACGCAGCCGGACGCGCTCTTCGCGTGGCAGTGGCACGCGAACACGGTACAGGATACGAACAGCGCCACGGACGCGGACACGGACATCGCCCTCGCGCTTCTCCTCGGGGGAAAGCGATGGAACGACCCCGCGCTGATTGACGCCGGGACGCGCGTCGTGAGCGCGATCTGGGTCAACGAGGTCGCGCTCATCGGCGGCGTGCCGCATGTCACGGCAGGCAACTGGGCGCCGAACGCGCCCGTTGTTGCCCTGAACCCGAGCTACTTCGCACCCTACGCCTACCGCATCTTCCACGAGGTTGATCCCGGCCATGATTGGCAGGGCGTGATTGACTCCGGCTATCAGACGCTCTTCGATATCTCTCGCAGCACCTTCGGGGCAAGCCATTCCGCCGGCCTCCCGCCCGACTGGGTCGGTATGAACCGCGAGACGGGCGCGCTCGTCGCCCTGCCCTTCGCGTCGTCGGACACGACGCGCTATGGCTACGACGCGGCGCGAACCTACTGGCGCGTCGCGCTCGACCTGCGCTGGTCGGGCGATGGGCGGGCGCAAACGTACCTTCAGCAGGCGGGCTTCCTGCGGGACGAGGTAAATCGGAAGGGGTACGTGAGCGCCGTCTACGCGCACGACGGCAGCATTATCACCGAATCGCCGAGCATGGTTAGCACGGCGGGGTCCGTCGCCGCCCTGCTGACCCTCGACCCCGCTGCCGCGAATGCGCTCTACGCCCGCGGAATTGTCGGCGCGATGAACCATGACCGCGCTGGAGTGCACTGGGACGACCCAAATGCGCTGTATACGCAGGAATGGGGCTGGTTCGTGACCGCCCTCTACAGCGATGCCCTGCCGGATCTCTGGTACCACCCACCCGCGCGCTAGCGCGTCATCACAGCACGAAAACGCCCGGAGGTGAAACCAATGACGATGCAACAGGCGACACTGCACGACGACAACGACGAGTACAACGGCCGTGAAACGGCGCAATTGGCGGTGATCACCCCGGGACAGGAGCCTCCCCCCACCCCGCTCGGTACGTCGGAGCCGGCGGAGGCGACGCCGATCTATGCCATATCGGATGCAGTACCGCATGCGGCGCGGCGCGACCGCGGGAGATTGGCTATCCTCCTCGTGACCCTCGCCGTTGCTATTGTCCTCGTCGCCGCGCTCGGCCGCGGATTCGCGCGTGCGCTCCCCGCAACGGACGCGCCGGGCGATCCCAACGGCACGCACCGCAGCCTGCTCGATCAGGTGCAAGGCGCGATTGGCAGGCTCGCGCCAGTCATGAACCACCCCGCGCCGACCGTCGCCGCGACCGCAACAATTGCCCCAACAACGACTGCTGCGCTGGCGTCCGTCGCTACTGACGCACCGCCTGCGAGTACGTCGGCGCCCGCGACAGCGCCCGCTCCTGCCGCACTCGTGCCCGCCACACTCGTCGGCGCGCCTGCGACAACGCCGGTGCCCACCACATCGCTCGCCGCCACCGGTCACATTCGTCCGGGCAACGCCAGTGCCGTGCCCGCTGCGTCCGGGAATATCCCCACCGCACCGACGACCGTGATCCCCGGTGACTCCGTCGTGCCCGGTGCTGTTGCCACGACCGCCGCCGTTGGGATCACCGCGCCGAACGCCACATTCGCGTCCTCACCGCCGCAGATGGACATTGCCACCGCGCCGGGGCCGACGCCCGAAGCCGCACCGACGACCGTGGCGGCATTCGCACCCACCATCGCGCCATCGCCATCCGCCGCACCATTGCCGTCCCCTACGCCATCGTCTCCCGCGCTGACGGCGAGCGTGCCAACGGTCAGCGCGCCAACCGCCGCCCCGCCGCCTGCCACCGTTGCACCCACTCCCGTACCACCGGTCGCGCCATCAAGCGCCGGCAGCCCGGCGACGGAGCCGCCCGCTGCGGTTTCTCCCACGGTGGCGCCGCCGACGCTTGCGCCAACAAGCGCGCCGCCCGTGCCGACGACTGCCCCGGCGGCACCCACGGTGACGCAGCCGACTGCCGTGCCGCCGACGCTTGCGCCAACAAGCGCGCCGCCCGTGCCGACGACTGCCCCGGCGGCACCCACGGTGACGCAGCCGACTGCCGTGCCGCCGACGCCCCGCCCGCCAGCGGTGACCCCGTCGCCGAAAGCGACCGCACCCGCGACTCCGACCTCGCTTTCATCGCCGCCATCAGGTAGCGGAAAAGGACACGGCAACGACCCATGCGTGCAGGTCGAAATCCCGTTGACGCCCGGCCAGCACAAGAATGTGGAGGCGGCCTGCAAATGAGACATCACGATCGTCGGCCCCTGATCCCGACGCACGCGCCAGCGGCGGTCGTCACTGATGGCGATGCCATCTATCACGTCGCCACCACGCCTCGAATTGATCGGCACTCGCGGCGGCGGTTCGCCCTCGCGCTCGTGGGCACGGTCGCGCTCGTCGGCATCGTCGCCATGCTCGGAACCGGCTTTGCCAGCGCGATACCGACAATGGGCAACGTCACGGACCCCGGCGGCACACACCGGAGCATCGCCTCCGATTTGCAGGCGACCGCGAGCGCGCAGACGTTGCCCACCATCGCTCCATCCCGCGCCATCCTCGCGCCCGCCCCGAGCGCGGATGCCGCAGTGCGGGCGCGGCTCGCACAGGCAGAGGCGACGCTGCGTACCGGCCAGATCGGCGCGACGGTGGATTTCGGCAACGGGATGCGCACCGTGACTGACGTGCGCTTTGACTTCGGCGGCGATGGAAGCGCGGCGCGCTTCGCGATTACGCGCGTCTATGGCAGCATGACGGGTACGCACACGCAGGAACTGATCGCGATCGGAGACCGCACCTGGCAGCGCGTGGACAGGGGAGCGTGGAGCGTCGTTTTCGTACCGGTCGCGGTGCGGGAACAGGTACGATCGCTCCTGCCGAATGTCAATGACGCGACGGACTTCGCGCCCACCGAGCAGAATACGGACGCCGCATTCCACTGGTCCGACACGGATCGTAATGCGGATGTGACGCTCACCGTTGACGGCGCCACCGGCATTCCCCGACATCTCCAACAGGTGACGCATCCCACCAACGCGACCCTCGCCGTTACCTACACCGGCTGGAACACGGCGGTTGACATCCGCGCGCCAATGTAATCGGGTCTGAGAATGGGGTGTCCTCGGAATACCCAATGGTTTGCCCATGAATCTCGGCTTCTGAAAGGAGCGCATGATGAACAAGTCTCTGCTTCCTCTCTTCGTCCTCGCAATCGGGTTGCTCGCGTCGGCGACCCCGACCGCCCTGCCAGTCGCGGCGGCGGAGACGCAGACAAGCCTCGTCCGCGCCATCCACGCCTCGCCGGACACCCCGGCCGTGGACGTCTACCTCGACGCCGCGAAGATTGTGGCCGCACTGACGTTCGGTGGGGCGAGCGCATACCTGCCGGTGGCGGTCGGGGCGCACGATATCCGCGTCTTCGCGGCGGGCGCGAACCCAACGAGCGACAAGCCGTTCATCGCCGCGCCCGGCACGCAGATTCCCGCAGGGGCGCGGTTGAGCATCGTCGCGGCGGGGATATTCGCGAGCATCCGCGCGGTGACGGTGAACGACACCGCCCCGCCGCCGCCATCGGGCCGCGCGAAGGTGCGTCTCGTCAACGTCGGCGCGGACGTCCCCCCGGTTGACCTCGCGGCGGCCAACACGGTGCTCTTCTCGAACGCGACGTTCGGCACGATCACGCCATACCAGGAGGTGGCCGCGCAGCCCACGACGCTCGACGTGCGCCCCGCAGGTGAGACGAAGCCGCTCGTCACGACGACCGTCCAGCCCGAGGCTGGATCAAATTTTTCCGTGTACCTGATGAGCCTCGGCGTCGTCAAGACGTTCGTGGACGCGACTGCCGCGACAGCGACTACGAGCGATGCGAACGCCCCGAGACCCTCGAACACGACGACCACGGCGCAGCCGGTCGCGACCAGCGCCCCGATCCCGCTCGCGGCGTCCGCGCCCGCGAACACGCCTGCCATGATCGGCACGACTGGCCGCTCCGCCGCGCCACACAGCCTGCTGCCCATGGCGCTTGTGCTGACATCTCTCGCTGCGATTGGCGGCGGGTTCATGGTGCGGCGGTCACGGATTACCTAATCTCCATCCCCTTCCCCACGGCGAAGAGGAAGTCGTACCTCCTCTCCCGATTCGGGAGGGGGTGAGGGTCGGACAACCGCGCCACCTTGTAAACATCGAAGGAAGGATCACTTTGAAGCAGTACGATTTGCATTACGCAACATCGACCATGACGCGGGAAGGATCGACACCACTGCCCGCGACGCAACGCGGCGCACTTATGGGGGGCGGCGCGATGGCGGGCCAATTTCCACTCGCGATCCCGATGATCGCGCTCGTCGTGGGGGCATTCCTGGTGCGCGTGCTGATGATCGGCGATCAAAGCGCCTACATGGACGAAGGCACGTTCATCCTGACCGGTCGCACCCTGATCGAGAAGCATGCGGTCTTCTTCAAGGCGCTGGACTGGACCTATGGGTCGTATTTGTGGTCGTTGGTTGCGGCATTCGCCGATATCCTCGGCGGGCTGCGCTTGGTGCGCATCGTCAATGCATCGTTCGGTGCGGTGATGGCGCTTGCGACGGCAATTATGACCCTGCGACTTACGCCGGTTGATGCACCGCATGCGCGCCCGCGCACGGTCGCGCTGGTCGCGGGGCTGATCATGGCGCTCTTCCCGACCGCTGTCGGTGTCGGCCGTTTCGGCACGTACGACGCCATGGCCGGCGCGGCATTCATGAGTGGTGTGGCGCTGCTCGTCGCCTACCGCCAGACGGGGCGATGGCCCCTATTATGCGGCGCGGCGGCGCTCGTCTTCATTGGGTTCCTCGCCAAGTATGTGGTCGCGATCTACCTCCCGTTCATCTGCCTGTATATGCTGATCTCGGCGCGCGATTGGCGGACCCGGATCCGGAATACCGCCTGCTTCATCGTGCCGCTCACCGCCGCGTGCGCTGCATATTTCCTCGCCTTCCATGCCCAGTTGATTAACCTCCTCCGGTTCTCCAGCAGTTACAGCGACCTGAAGAGCGCAACGCCGCTGCGCGAATACGTCTGGCAACGACCGGAACTCTACGTCCTCGCGGGGTTGGCGCTGCTCTCGTGGCCGCGAGTTGGCCGCGTCGAACGGCTGATTACCCTGGGCGGCACGGCGATTATCATCGCTTTCCAGGTGCTCTCCCGGCCCGATTTCGATTGGTGGAAGCACTCGATTTACCTGATCTTCTTTCTCGCGCCACTCGTCGCCTTCATGATTGCACCGCCGATCGAGCAGCTTGTACGGTCGGGCCGGCGCTGGGGAGAGGGGGTGAGTAGACGGATCGTCGCCGTGAGTATCCTCACTGCGGCGGCGCTCATCCCGGTCCTCGGCCTGGGGTTCATGACGGCCGCACGGACGCTGTCAGCACGGCCGGGTTATGCACGAATCCATCACACCGTCACATTGCTGCTGCTCCTGGCGGCGCTTCTCGGGCTGCTTTTCGCGCCGCTCGTTGATGTGCTTCGCGAGCGGCGCGGCGCGCGCCCGCTCCGTATATCGTGGCGGGTGGTGGGGATCGCGCTCGCCGGGCTTGTCGTCTTGCCTGCAATAGTCGCCAGCTCGCTCGGACATGCGGACGCACTCGTGACGTTCTACCCGGACATCACTCCGGCGGTCGACGCGATCCGCATGGACACGGCGGGGGCGAAGACGGTGTTGGTGGATGACAGTGTCCTGCGCTACTACCTGTACGGCGAGATTGACCCGGAAAAGGTCTTTGATCCCTTCGCGTTTCGTTATCGCGGGAAAGCGGACATGGACGCCTACCGGCAGGCGATCACCAACCGGTACTTCGATGTGATCGTGCTCGATGGTGGCATCGGGCCGTCCGGCCAGCGGATCAGGAAAACATTTGGCGGCTTGATCCCGGATTATTACGACCGGGTCTACGCCACCACGGATCGTCAGGGCATTCCGATCGAGATTTATCGCGCGCGGGTGCTGGTTGATATGCCCGACACGCAGGTCCCGAATGGCGCTTCCGTCTATCGGTTCGATAGCGATCTCGGCGGCTGGGGCGGGCAACCGGAGAACGGGGAGTTGCAACCGGGCCTCCAATCCGCCAGTATGATTGAGCAAGCCTGGAATGGGCGTCCGAGCCTCCGATTTATGCCGACCGATCAAGTGACGTTGCTCGGCGTGCGCCGAACGGGCCTGGTCTCCAAAGTGACGGCCCAGGTCTTTATTGTGCCCACGGATCATGCGGCCCAGGAGATTCGGATCGGCATGATGGGATTCGATACACACTGGCAGTGGCACGATGATGGTTTCCAGAATGTTCTGCCGGTCGGCCGCTGGACCGAGATCACATGGACCTTATCGGATCCTGGGCAATTCAATGAGATCGGGCTGAAACTACAGCCCGGAGCGGTGCAAACATTGTATGTGGGCCGCGTCGAAATTGATCCGTGATCTGGCGCGGCGGAAGAAAAGCGGCAAAGGAGCGGCAGCGTGATGAAGAACAGGATTTTGCTCGCAAGCATGGTTGTTTTGGTCCTCGCCCTTGGGGGATTTGGCACGATGAGGGCCCGTGCCACGGCCAATGAGGCGGCGCCGGCGGCGGAAAACGGCTGTGCATCGTCGCCTCTCGACGCGGCGACCGACTTCAACCTTTTCGTGCTCGGCGACCTGACGCAATCCGGCTCCGATACCGGCGGCCGCATCGCGGTCGGCGGACGCGCGACGCTGACCAACTACAGCATCGGCGCGGCGATCCCGAACGGGTCGAACGACGTGCTGGTCGTTGGCGGGGACCTCGCATTTAACGGCGGCTCCGTGAACGGCAACGCGCTCATCGGTGGGCAAACCTCATTGACCGGTGTCACCTTCGCCAGCGGCAGCGCCGCCCGCCATGGCGCGACGCTCGACTTCGGCGGGGCGCGCGCGTCCCTCGCGAATACTGCGGCGTCGTACGCAGCACTGCCCGCAAACGGCACGACAACGTTCCAGTACGGCGTGCTCACACTTACCGGAACGGATGTGACACGCGATGTCTTTACCGTCGCTGGCGATGACCTTAACACCGCAAACAGCCTCACTATCCGCGTGCCCAGCGGGGCGACGGCGCTCGTCAACGTCACTGGCGCGACGATTCGCATGGCGAACATGGGCATCAATCTCAGTGGAACCGACCGGGGTCAGGTGCTCTACAATTTCTCCGACGCGACGAGCCTGACACTCTCTGGCATCGGCGTGGACGGCAGTCTCCTCGCCCCACGCGCGGACCTCGCTTTCCCGAACGGCGTGATCACCGGGACCCTCGTCGTCGCCTCGTTGGACGGACCGGGCCAGGCAAATCCCGCGCCGTTCACCGGTTGCCTGCCACCGGCGGGTGGGTCGTCGCAGGCATATCAGCCGCTCGAAGCAACGCTCTCCGTCACGACCGGTGCGACGCAGAACGCTGTCGTCCTCACGAGCGGCCCGTCGGCCCGCCGAAACAGCCTGCCAATCGGCTCGACCCTCGATTACCGCGTCGTGAACCCAAGCACCGGTATGGCCCTCAGCGATACCCGGAACACGACGGTTATGCGGTCGCCCGCTGGTTTCGGCACGATCAACGTAGCGCTTGCGCCTTTCGGTGCCACCACCGCCCCGGACGGTACATACCTCGTCCAGGTCAGTGCGAGCCCCAATTTTCCGATGATGACGGACCCGTTGGGTAGCACCCCACTGAACCGTGGAGGGGGCGGGATTTGAAGGGAAACGGGTTCTGTGACACGCTTGCTGATGTCTGACGTCAGCAGGAGGCGCCAGATGAACCCGCAGGAACAAGTCTGCCACAATCCCCGCTGTTGGGTCTACGCCCGCAGCGGTGAAGGCCACATCGCCATCCACAGCCAGCGCGAGCAGCGCTACAAGTGCAAACGCTGCGGGAAGACCTTCAGCGCGACGACGGATACACCCTTCTACCGCATTCACCAGCCGCGCCCCTTGTTCGTCCTCGTCGCCACCCTGCTCGCCTTCGGCTGTCCCGTCCAAGCGATTGTCGCTGCCTTCGGACTCGACGAGCGCACGGTGGCGGCGTGGCAGCGGCGGGCGGGAGCCCAGTGCCAGCGCGTGCATACCCACCTCGTGCAGGCTGGCAGGGTGACGCTGGGACAGATCCAAGCGGACGAACTGCGTGTGCGCGTGGTCGGTGGGATTGTCTGGCTGGCGATGGCGATCAGCGTCAAGAGCCGTCTCTGGTTGGGTGGGGAGGTGAGCGTGCGGCGGGATCGGGTGTTGATCCGTACCCTGCTGATGCGGGTGCGGACCTGCGGGCCGATTGGTGCCCTCCTGCTCTGCACCGATGGGCTGAGCAGTTATCCCCGACAGGCACTGCGCTGTTTCCGATCCGCGCAGCACACTGGGCGGCGCGGTCGCCCCCGGCTGATCCTGCCGCCGGAGGTACTGATCGCGCAGAGTGTCAAGCGATACGCACGGCGGCGCGTCTGTGCGGTCGAGCGACGGATCGTGCGCGGCAGTGCGGCAGCGGTGGCGGCGGTGCTGACCGCAACGCAGGGAAGTCCAACCGGGGTGATCAACACGGCATACATCGAGCGAATGAACGCGACCTTCCGCGCGCGACTCGCCCCGCTGGTGCGACGCAGTCGGGCGACGGTGCGGCAGGTGAGGACATTGACCGCCGGGATGTGGCTGGTGGGAACGGTCTATAACTTTGTCAGCGTGCATCACACGCTGAGGGCATGCACCCCAGCACAAGCGGCGGGATTGACCGATCATCGGTGGACGATGCATGATCTGCTCACCTTCCCCGCACCGCTGCCGACGGTGAAACGACGGGGACGACCACCAAACTGGCTCCGGGAGGTGGCCCCTGCTGCCTGACCACGCTTCACTGGGGTATTACCTGGCCGGGACAAGAGAAAAGTTATCGAGCTTGATATCGGGCCGGATGAGTGCCTTGGGCGGTCTGATAAAGCGGTATTGGCTGACGCCTCGCCGCATCATACGAGGCACCGGCGTGCATTGTCCGTGGCAGGATTCCCGGCCACAATGCCCATTGAGCGTACGGCTCTCTCCCTTACCACGCCAGGGATTTGTATCACGGCCAGTCATAGATGCATACCTCGCCAGAGGAGGGGGGCTCTCCCGCACTCTCGATGCAGTCAAATCGCTGCATTGGCAGTTGCAGCAACGACTCCGGCGCTCGGAACCAATACGTGCATGTGCATCACTTCGCACGCGCTCTTCGCTCACTCTGGCAGCCAC
>JAABUY010005283.1_pt1 | contig 13087 bp, 9 predicted proteins | sample 5560271 | NCBI WGS metagenome assembly JAABUY01 (sample SAMN10711886, study PRJNA513374) | rock metagenome | isolation source: Antarctica rocks | place: Antarctica: Victoria Land, University Valley
GCCCATGGCCAGATGAACCGCCGAGGCCGCGCCCGTCCTCCCCGCACGCCCCGGCCGCCGACCACGCACATCGCCACCGCGCCCGGTGACGTGTGGTGCTGGGACGTGACCTTCCTGCCGGCCCAGGTGCAAGGACGCTGGTTCTATTTGTATCTCATCCTGGACCTGTTCAGCCGCAAGATCGTCGGCTGGGAGGTGCATGACAGCGACAGCGCCGAGCACGCCGCCCACCTGGCCCGGCGCACCGCCTTGGCCGAGGGCGTGCACGCCAGGCCCACCAGGCCGGTGCTGCACGGCGACAACGGCGCCACCATGAAGGCCACCACCGTGCTGGCCATGCTGCACTGGCTCGGCATCAAGCCGTCCTACTCGCGCCCGCGGGTCAGCGACGACAACGCTTTCGCCGAGGCGCTCTTTCGAACCGCCAAATACCGGCCCGACTTCCCCGCCGATGGGTTTGCCGATCTGCAGGAAGCCCGGCGATGGGCCATGCGCTTCGCCCACTGGTACAACCACGAGCACCGGCACAGCGGCATCCGCTACGTCACCCCCGCACAGCGCCATGCCGGGCAGGATGGGCCCATGCTCGCCGAACGCCACGTCCTCTACCAGGCAGCGCGGGAGAGCAATCCGAGGCGCTGGAGCGGGCAGACCCGCGATTGGACGCCCATCGGGGCCGTGACGCTCAATCCGGAGCGCGACATCCTCGTCCAGACAGCCACCGTTCAGACGCTGACAAAGCCCGGATAAGCACACGTCGTTACGAGACCCGCGCGGCAACCACTTTGACACTCACCGGCCGCGAGGCGTCCCGACGGCGGCCGCGCCACCAGCGCGCAGGCCAGCCCCAGCGCCAGCACCGACGCCGCGAAGCCGTACAGCACCGAGGCGAGCAGCGCGTGCAGCGCCCCCGCCGGCAGCGGCGCGGGCTCCGGCGACAGCAGCCCCGCGCACAGCGCCAGCAGCGGCACGCCGCAGCCCAGCCCCGCCAGCAGCAGCGCCGCCGCACCCCCGGCGGCGCGCTCAGGCCACGACGCCGGGCGCCGCGGCGCCGCAACGCCGCGCACGGGCGGCGGCGCGGCTGGCGGCGCGGGCAGCACCAGCCGCGCCGCCGCCGGCAGCAGCGCCAGCAGCACCATCAGGTCGCCGGCCCTGGCCGCGCGCGCCCACGACACCGGCCAGTTCGCCAAGCTGGCGTAGATCTCTGTCGCCAGCAGCGGCAGGCGCAGCCTGGCCCCGAGCGTCGCCGCCAGCCCGTATTCCTGGATCGTCTCCACGAACACCAGCAGGAAGGCGGCCGCGGCGAACGGCAGCACCGGCCGCAGCGCCGGCAGCGTGCGCCGCACCGCGCCGCGCATGGCGTCCTCGATCCCCGCCGGGCGCAGGCTCCAGCCCGCCCGCGCGGCCAGCACCGCGACCGGCAGCGCCTTGAGCGCCGACAGCCCCACCAGCCCCGGCCAGCCGAGCAGGGCGTCGCGCAGCCACGGCGCCGCGCGCAACGCCGGCTGCGCGAGCACGATCTGCCATCCCGCCGCGGCGAGGTAGCCCGGCAGCAGGAACAGCAGCCACAGCGCCACGCTCAGCATCCGGCGGCCGTGCCAGCGGCGGCGCTCCAGCATCAGCCCGAGCCACAGCGCCAGCGGCACCGCGCACGACGCAGTCAGGAGGCCAAGCTGCACCGAGTTCAGCAGCGCCGGCCCGAGACCCGGAGCCTCGCCCGCGGGCGAGGCGTAGGCGGGAGCGAGCCCCGGCAGCACCGGCAGCAGCAGGAACCGCAGCAGCGCGCAACTGACCAGCAGCGCCAGCAGCCCGGGCAGCAGCGCCACGGACCGGGCCAGCGCGGCGGCCGGCGCACCGACGCCCGGGCCGCGCCAGCGGGGCCGGACGGCGGGAACGGGAAGCGGCAGGGTCCGGCCCTGGCTCGCGCTCATGCCGGCGGCTCCATGCGTCGGTCTGAAAGCAAGCAAGGCTGGGCTCTGCCCAGACCCGCCAGGGGCGAGCCGCCCCTGGACCCGGCGCAACTTAAGGGAAGCCGGTCCAGGGGGGCTCCCCCTGGCGGGGTCCAGGGGCAGAGCTCCTGGCCTTTCTTGCCCGGCCGCTCGCGGCCGAGAACCTTCAGAGCCGCCGGCGTCACGGGGCGATCTCGCGCCGGAACCAGCCGATCTCCTCGCCCTGGCGCGCGCCCCACGTCGCTGCGTCGGGGTGCACCAGCGAGAGCGCGGCGAGCGGCGGCAGCGCCTCGGGCGCCGCCACGCCGGCGACCGGCGGCCAGGCCAGCCCCTCCGCGGTGGACTGCAGCGTCAGGCGCTGGCCCTCGGCGCTCAGCAGGAAGCGGATGAAGCGCCCGGCCAGCGCCCGGGCCGCAGGGCTGGCGCCGGCGCTCACGGCGACCACCTCGGGCATCAGCCCGGCCGGGCGCGGCACGGTGACGCGCAGCCCCGGGTCGCGTTCGGCCAGCGTGTAGGCCGCCTCGCTCGGCAGCACTGCGAGCGCCACGTCGCCCGCCGCCAGCCGGCCCAGCAGCAGCGGGTTGGTGGCCGCGACGCCAAGGCCCGTGCCGCGCAGCGTGCGCAGCAGCGCGTGGCCCGCCTCTGCGCCGCCCGCCGCCTCCATCATCGCCGACAGCACGGGATAGGCGGTGCCGGAAGCCACCGGGCTCACCAGCCCGACCCCGCCCGCATAGCCCGGCAGCGCCGCCCACGACGTCGAGGGCGGCGCCGCCGCGGCGTGCGTCAGGAATACTCCGGCGAGCGTCAGCCCGGTCGGTAGCCAGGCACGGTCCTCGGGCAGCAGGGCGCGCGCCGCGGCGGTCCAGTCCGGCGCGTCGCCGTGAAGCGGCGCCGGCCGCACCAGCAGCCCCGCCCGGTCCAGCGCCGCCATCGCCGCGTCGCCTACGAACCACGCCACGGTCCAGCGCGGCCGCGCGCCCTCGGCGTAGATGCGCGCCTGCAGCGGGCCGCCGCCCATGTTGACGTAGGTCACGCGGACCCCGGCCTCGGCCTCGAAGCGCGGGATCAGCGAGCCGGGCGGGCCCATCGCGGAATAGATCACCAGCGAGTCGCCGCCGGCCGGCCACAGCGCCGCCACCGCGGCCACCACCAGAAGCGGCAGCGCCGCCGCGAGCGCACGCAATGGCGTCACCGTGCGCCGGCCTGCCAGCAAGAAAGGCTAGGGCTCTGCCCTGGACCCGCCAGGGGGAACCCCCCTGGACCGGCTTCCCTTAAGTGATGGATTCCAAAGGCCTGCCTTTGGCGGAGTTTGAGGCAGAGCCTCAACCTTGCTTGCTTCACCGTTCAGTTCACAGGGCCGTCGGCATCAGAGCGCGACCGAGAGCGAGGCGAACACACTGCGCCCCGCCTGCACGTAGTAGATCGGTGTCTGCTTGGTGCCGGCGTACAGATCGAACTGGTCGATCTTGCGGCTGTCGAGCAGGTTGTTGAACTGCAGCCGGAGCGCCAGCGGCGGCAGGTGCGGCGCACGCACGGTGTATACGATCGAGGCGTTGAGCTCGTTGAACGGGTCGAGGCCCTGGCGGAGGCCGACGTCGCCGTAGCGCGAGCCTACCCACTTGTCGAGCAGCGAGGCATACAACGCGCCGCGGGCGTAGATCACGCCGCCCGCCGCGGTGGCCTCCGGCGCGTTCGGCACCGGCTGCCCGGTGGCCCGGTTGCGCGCGACGTTGCCGCTGCCGTTGGCGTACAGGCTGACGCCGTGGCTCACCGCGAGCGTGCCCTCCGCCTCCACGCCATAGTAGTCCACCGCGCCCTGGTTGAAGTAGATGGTGTTCACGCCGACGTTGCGGCTCGCGATCATGTTCGAGAAGTCAATGTAGTACAGGTCGCCGGAGATCGACAGGCCCGGCGTCTGCCAACTGGTGCCGACCTGGTAGTTCTGGGTCTGCTGCGGGCTGATGTTGGTCTGGCTCGGGTCGGCATTCTGGATGTAGTTGAGCTGCGGGGCGAGGAAGCCCTTGGCATACTGCAGGTAGGCTGCCCAGTGCGGGTTGATGAGGTAGTGCACGGTGACCGCCGGCAGCGGCGCGCCGTACGACTTGTCGTAGGACAGCGGCTGCCCGGTGCCGACGTTGACCTGCGCGTTCAGCGTGCGCCGGAAGAAGTCGTACTTCACCCCGGGCGTGATGGTCAGCCCCGGCAGCGGGCGCAGGTCCAGCTCGAAATACGGCTGCAGCGTCAGCAGGTCCTCGTGGTCGAGGTAGGTGAACGCCTTGAGGCTGTTCGGGCTGAGGATGTTGCCGCGGGTGAGGTCGATGTTGGCCTGGCTGTAGGCGTTGGCTTGGTTCTCCACCCAGCCGCCAACCTTGACGTCGCCGTAGGGGAAGGACCGCATGACCTGGAACGTGTCGCCCAGCGCCCTGTACTGGTTGTTCTGCGCCGTGCCGGGAATGTCGCTGCGCCCGTAGGAGGTGCCGGGGAACGTCGAGTTCGACACGTCGATCGCGCGCACGCCCTTGAGGTCGTAGCCGTAGGTGTAGATCTTGGTCTCGAACGTCCAGCCCGACGGCAGCGCGGTGCGGATGCCGGCGTAGTCGAAGTCCGAGTGGCTGCGGTTCTCGTTGTACAGGTAGTAGTTCTGCAGCTTCGGATCGTTGGAGAAGCCATAGCCCGGCCCGAACTGGGCGATCTGGGCGCGCGAGGCGCCGCGGCTGAAATACTGGTCGGTGGTGTTGTACATCCCCTCCACGGTCAGCGTGGTATAGGCGCCGAGCGGCATCGCGTACTTGCCGAACAGGTTGGTGCGCGACGCCGCCGCATAGCTCAGCGCGCCGTCGCTGGCGGCGTGCTCGCCGTCGATCACCAGGCTGCCGCCGCCCGGCAGGAGCCCGGTGTCCAGCTCGCTGCCGGCCAGCGTGGTGTTGAAGCTGCCGCCCGCGGCGTACGGCGTGAGCAGCGTGCGCGTCGCCGGCGCCTTGCTGTCGAGCGCGATGGTGCCGCCGAACGTCGCGTCGCCGATCGTGGACGCCGTGCCGGGCCCGCGGTCCACCGCCACCTGCGACAGGTCGCGGTTCATGAAGTAGGCCGAGCTGTGGTGCGTGTAGTTGTTGGAGTCGCCGAACGGGATGCCGTCGAGCGTGACGTTGTACTGCCCGTCCTGGAAGCCGCGGATGCCGACCTCGCCGGAGAACGCGTTGCCCGGTCCGTTCTGCTCGATCGCGACCACGCTGGGCGAGATCGCGATGACCTGCGCGTAGTCGGACTGCGGCGGGACGTTGTTCTGGATGTACTCGCTGCCGAGCACCGAGGTCGGCTGCGTGGCGGACAGCGGCGCTCGCGTCGGCGCCTGCAGGATCGCGTCGTTGTCGGGGTCGCCGCGCGCGTAGACCTTGTCAACCGGAACGACCTCCTGGGCCTCGGCCCGGGCCGGCAGCACGATCCAACCCAGGGCGACGCCCAGCCGGGCGCGGGAGGCCCAGCGTCGGGCGGCAGCGCGCGGCACGGCAGTCTGACGGGAGGCTGACATGGGCGGGGTGATATCCGCGATGGCTGAGTACCGGGATGATTGTTGTGTGACGCGGCACGCGGCGTGCCTTGGGGCGGGACACGCCCTCTGGCGCGGCGCGGGGCGACGTGCTTCCTGGCGCGCATGACCGGCACGACGACGCCTCGCGCAGCAAGCCCCGCCTCGTGATCGCGGCCCGATGACGCCGGACACGCTGTATGCCGCCGCCACCGCCGGCGCCGCGTCGCTGGTAGAGTTCATCGAGGCGCTCACCGTGGTGCTCGCGGTGGCCGCGACGCGCGGCCTGCGCTCGGCGGCGGCGGGCGTGCTCGCCGCGCTGGCCTTGCTGGCGGGGCTGGTGGCGCTGCTCGGCCCGGTGCTGCGCCACGTGGCGGTGGCGCCGGCGCAGGTGATGTTCGGCACGCTGTTCGTGCTGTTCGGCACGCGCTGGCTGAGCAAGGCGACGCGGCGTGCGGCCGGCGTGATCCCGCTGCGTGACGAGACGATCGCGTTCCGGCGCCACCGCGACCGCGTCGCCGCGATCGGCGCTCCGGTTGGGCGTTGGGACGGCGCCGGGATGGCCGTGGCGTTCCAGGCCACCGCGATCGAGGGCCTGGAGGTGGTGTTCATCGTGGTGGCGATCGGCAGCGGTGGCTCCGGGCTGCTTGCGCCCGCGGTGCTCGGCGCCGCGGCGGCGCTCTGCCTGGTGGCCATCCTCGGCGTCGCGCTCTACCGCCCGATCACCCGGGTGCCGGAGAACACGCTCAAGCGTTTCGTGGGCGCGATGCTCGCCGGGCTCGGCACGTTCTGGGTGGGAGAGGGCGCCGGGCTGCGCTGGCCCGGCCAGGATGTGTGGATCGTGCTGCTCGGCCTGGGGTTCCTGCTCCTGTCCTTCGTGCTGGCGGCTTGGTTGCGGCGCGCAGGCCGGACGCTCGCCCCGTGAACCTGCTGCGTCGCAGCCTCGCGGAGTTGTGGGGCTTGTTCGTCGACGACCCCTGGATTGCCGCGCTGATCGTCGGCTGGATCGTCGTCGCCTGTGCGGCGATGCGGCAGCTCCCGCCCACGCCCTGGTCAGGGCCGGTCCTGTTCGCGGGCCTGGCTGCGATCGTCGCCTATGGTGTCCGCCCTGGCCAGCGCTGAGTCGGTCATGCCGCTCTCGGCCGGACGCCTCGTCCATGACGGTTGCACTTCCAGAAACGGCTCTGCTCCTTCGCCTGTCAGCAAGGGTCGGGGATCTTCGATCTTGGTCTGTTCACGTGCCACCGGCAGCCGCACCTGAGCGCGGCAGCCGTCGCCCGGCACGAAGCGGACGGAGCCGCCGTGGCTGCGCACCACCTCGGACACGATCGCGAGGCCGAGCCCGCTGCCCGGCGAGCCCGGCCGGCCCTTGCGGAACCGCTCGAACAGGCTGGCGGCAAGGTCCTCTGGCACGCCCGCGCCGTCGTCGGCCACCTCCAGCACCGCCTCCGCGCACCCGGCGCCGGGCGGGTGTGGCGTCGCGAGCCGGGCGCTCAGCCGGATCCGCCCCACGCCGTGCGCGAGCGCATTGTCCAGCAGGTTGCGCACCATGTCGCGTAGGTCGTCCGCGCGGCCCGCTACCGCCAGGCGCTGCGGCAGGTCGACGACAAGCTCGCGCCCCGCCGCCTCGGCCAGCAGGCTCACCGTGGCCGCCGCCTCGCGCGCCGCGCGCGACAGGTTGACCGCGGCGCGCCCCGGCAGCGCGGCGACCGGGGCCTCCTGCTCCTTGCGCGCCAGGTCGAAGAGCTGGGCGACCACGCGCCTGAGCTGCGCCAGCTCGCCCTCGACGCAGGGATCGATCCGCCCCTCCGCCCGCGCCCGCTGCAGCCGCAGGTCGAGCGCCGCGAGTGGGGTGCGAAGCTCGTGCGCGGCGTCTGCGGTGAAGCGCTGCTCCAGCGCGTAGGCGGCGGCGAGCCGGGCCAGTGCGCCGTTGAAGGCCAGGATCAACGGCCGGATCTCGCTCGGCATGTCCTCGTCGGAGATCCGCGCCTGCCGCCCCGGACCGACGGCCGCCGCCTCCTGCGAGGCGCGGCGCAGCGGCGCGAGGCTCCAGCCGCTGACCAGCCAGATCAGCAGCAGCATCGCCAGGCTGAAGGCCACCAGCACGGTGATGTCCTGGTAGGGCTCGCGCAGCAGCAGCCCGAGGCCGCCGAGCCGTCGCCCCGACAGGACCGGCGACAGCAGCGCGGCGAGGTTCAGCCCGTCGAGCGCGGAGGCGGCAGCGGCGCCGAAGACGAACACCCCGAGCATCGCCAGCATGAGCCGCCCGCGCAGGCTGTCCGGCCGGACCAGCCGGACCAGCCGCCGTGCGGGGCCTGGCGAGGGCAGGATGGCGCGACGCGCAGGCGTCATGCGGACGGCATCGCGAGGCGGCAGCCGATGCCGCGGGCACTCTCCAACGTCGGACTCGCCCCGGCGGCGGCCAGCTTGCGTCGCAGGCGCGAGATCACCGCCTCCAGCGCGTTGGCGCTCGCGCGCTCGTTGACGCCGTACACGCGCTCCTCCAGCGCGTCCCTGACGACGATGGCCGGCGCGGCCCGGATCAGCGCCTCCAGCAGAGCGGTCTCGAGACGGGCGAGGTCGAGCCTGGTCACGCAGCCGTCGGGCGCGGTCACGCTCGCCTCGCGCGAGGCGGGGTCGTAGGCGAGGTTGCCGAGGCGGTGCGTGGCCGGCAGTCGCGAGCCCGGCCGGCGCAGCACCGCGCGCAGCCGCGCGTCAAGCTCGACCAGGGCGAACGGCTTGACAATATAGTCGTCCGCCCCGGCGTCGAGGCCGCGCACCCGGTCCTGCACGCCGTCGCGCGCCGTCAGGATCAGCGCCGGCAGCGGCAACGCGCCGGCCCCGCGCAGGCGCCGCAGCAGGTCGATTCCGTCCATGTCGGGCAGGCCGAGGTCGAGGATCGCCGCGCCGTACTCGCACGTGCGTGCCGCCTCGATCGCCTCGTCGGCGCGGCCGAACCCGTCCACGACGAAGCCGCGCTCGCCCAGGTGCTCGGCGATCATCGTGCGCATCGCGACGTGGTCCTCGACCAGGAGCAGCCTCATGGCGGTGGACCCTGGCGCGGGCGTGCAAGACAGCAAGGCTGGGCTCTGCCCAGACCCGCCAGGGGCGAGCCGCCCCTGGACCGGCGCTTTCTTGAGTGGAGGATTCCAAAGGCGAGCCTTTGGCGGAGTTTGAGGCAGAGCCTCAACCTTGCCTGCTTCACCGCTCGCTCCTGGGGTCCGCTGGTGTCATGCCTGTTCCGTCCGCCCGGGTTGCGCGCAGACACAACAATCATCCTCGTGCGGCGCACAGCGCCGCCGCCCGCCGACGCGTGAGTTTCACCAAACTGACACGATCGCGGTCAGTCCCGCGTCAGTCCCGTCTTCTATTGACTGCGCAGCCGGCCGGCGCGCGGAGGCCGGGAGGATGTAGGAGCACCGATGAGACATTCGTTCAGGAAATACCCGCTGGCCGGCCTGTTCGCGCTGGCACTCGCCGCGCCCGGGTGGGCAGCCCCCTCGCAGGCGGCCGCCGACGCGGCCACGGCGCGCACCGTGGGCCCGCAGCGCGACGGCTCGATCGTGGCGTCGGACAATCAGCTCCTAACGCCGGCCGGCACAGTGGTGCAGCTCGGCTCGCCGGTGGTGGCCAAGGCTGCCGCGGTGAACCCGAACCACAGGACCAGGACCGGCGCCGTGCTGCTGATGGCGGCGGCGCAACCGGTCATCGTGTTCAGCACGACCACCGGCGAGGTGATCCAGCGCTACGTCCCGGTGTCGATCAGCGGCTCGACGTTCAGCAACAATGCTCACGGCTCATTCACCGGGATCGCCTACTCCGCGGACGGCTCGAAGCTGCTGTTCAGCCAAGACAACAACTTCGTCGCGGTGGCTAACGTCGACGCGTTCACCGGCAAGCTCACGCCGGCCGCCAGTGTGACCCTGCCGCCGCCGCCGGCCAACCCGCTGCTGTACGACGCCACCTCGTCCAACCCGGGCGGCCTCGCGGTAATCGACAACTCGATCGGCCTAGTGGCGCTCAACGCCAACAACACCGTGGGCGTGCTCAACCTCAACAATTCCACGCTGGTCTCGCAGATCCCCGTGGGCAACGCACCGAACAGCATCGTGGTGCACAACAACTTCGCCTACGTCAGCAACGAGGGCGGCCGCCCGGCAAAGCCCGGCGAGTTCACCAACCTATCGGATGGCACCGCGATCGTCGCCGACCCGACCGACGCGTATGCCACCACCGGCACCGTATCGGTGATCAACGTCCAGACCGGTGAGGTGGTCAGGACCATCAACGTCGGCCTGCATCCCGCCGGCATGGCGATCTCCGGCTCGATGCTCTACGTCGCGAACTCGTACAGCGACACGATCTCAGTGATCGATACCGGGATGAACCGCGTGGTGCGCACGATCGGCGTCGGCGTGCCGGTCAAGGGCGGCGCGTTCGGCGCGGGCGCCAGCAGCATCGCGATCGCCGGCTCGACCGCCTACGTCACGCTGGGCCAGAGCAACGCGGTCGCCGTGATCGACCTCACCAACGACTCCGCCAACCCGGTGCTGGGCTACATCCCGACGCTGTACTTCCCGACCACCATCGCCTACGACTCCGCCACGAAGTCGCTCGTGGTGGCCAACGACAAGGGGCTGGGCGCGCAGGGCTCGATCGGCACCGCGCACGGCGTGCAGGCGTTCAACACGCACCAGGAGACGGGCACGCTCAGCCTGATCCCGGTGCCCACGGCGAGCCAGCTCGCGGCGTACACCAAGCGGGTGATCGGCAACAACCACTGGAACTCGGCCAACGTCTACGCCGGGCCGCAGTACGCCGACCCCGCGGCCAAGCCTGTGGCGATCCCGCTGCACATCGGCGAGCCGTCGCTGATCAAGCACGTGTTCCTGATCATCAAGGAAAACCGCACCTACGACCAGATGCTCGGCGATCTGCCGCAAGGCAATGGCGACCCGAGCCTGGCGGTGTTCGGCGCCAACGTGCCGAACCAGAAGGCGTTGGTGAAGCGCTTCCCGCTGCTCGACAATTTGTACGCGCCGAGCCGGCAGTCGGCAGACGGGCATCCGTGGATCGTGGAGTCAGGCTCGTTCTACTCCAACGACATTCTCTCGCCAGACTGGATACGCTCGTATCCCGGCGGCAACAGCAACGACGCGCTGACCTACACGCAGCAGGGCTTCCTGTGGTCGGGCGCGGAGAAGATGGGCCTGTCCGTCAAGATGTACGGCGAGTGGAGCGGCGGCTACGTCGTGGCGCCCAAGGCGGACGGCACCCAGTACAGCTGGGCCGACTTCTACAACACCTCGCTCTACAAGGAGACTGGCGGCAAGCAGGGTGCGATGGCGGTGCCGGACAACTCCGACACGGAGACGGCGACGATCCCGTCGGTGACCGCGATTCTCGACCCGCACTACCCGTCGTTCAACCTCGGCATCCCCGACCAGTACCGCGCCGACTATTACATCCCGATGCTGCAGGCGCAGGACGCGGCCAACGCGGTGCCGAACCTCACCATCCTCTGGCTGCCCGACGACCATACCGCGGGCACCTACACCGGCCTGCCGCTGCCCAACAATTACCAGGCGGACAACGACCTGGCGCTGGGCCGCATGGTGGAGGCGATCAGCGCCACCAAGACCTGGGGCTCCACGGCGATCTTCGTCGAGGAAGACGACAGCCAGGACGGCGTGGACCACGTCGACGGCCACCGCCAGCCGGCCTACGTCATCAGCCCCTACACCGTGGTGCCGCAGTCGGTCGGCGTAGGGAAGGTCATTCACACCACCTACACCCAGGAGAACATCAACCGCACGATCGAGAACATCCTGGGCCTGGCCCCGCTGACGCAGTTCGATCTCGTGGCGTCGCCGATGTTCGACTGCTTCCAGGACAAGGCAAACCTCGCGCCGTTCACACACGTTCCGGCGAACACCCCGCTCAACATCGGGCCGGGCGGCACGCCGATCGCGGGCACCGGCCCCGCGAACTACGCGGCCCTGCGCATGACGCCGATGCAAAAGGCGTGGAATGTCGCGTCAAACCGGATGCTGAAGGGCCGCGAGGGCAAGGCGGATGGGGTGGACGAGAGTTTCCTCAACCACGCGATCTGGTACTCGGCGACCCACTGGACGCGGCCCTACCCGGGCGAGGCGAAGATACAGCTTCCCGCAGCGTTCATGCGGGCCGCACTCGCGCACCACAGCCAGGACAGCGACGACTAGCGCCGGGCAACGCGTCCGCCCAGGCTGCAGCGTCCGGGCGGTCCAGCGATATTGTGGAAGTAGCCCTTTGAAGTGACAGGCCAGGCATGCAAGGTTGAGGCTCCGCCTCAAACCCCGCCAGGGGCGAGCCGCCCCTGGCGGGTCTGGGCAGCGCCCAGCTTTGCTCCCTGACAGGTCAGTGCAAGGGATTCCTGGCGTCAGGCGCCTTCCTCCTGGTCTCCACTTTCCCCATCAGGTGTTTTCCGAAGATCCGTCTCTTTGCGAGTTCACGGCTCGGCGCCGCGGAGTTTGTTACACCAACGGCCTGCTGCGTTGACTCAAAGGTGAGTAGGTCCGGCTTGGGGCTGGGTGGTGTGGTTTGCCTGCATGAGGGATGGGGCGGCCATGACGGTGTTGATCACGCGGACGGAGCACGCGGCGGCGGAGTTGTGTCGGCACGCAGGTCTGTCGGGCGACGCGGCGCTTGCGCGGCGGCGGCTGGCGTTGGCCCTGGTCCTGGACGGCCACAGGCGCGAGGACGCCGCGCGGCTGGCGGGCATGGAGCGGCAGACGCTGCGCGACTGGGTTCACCGCACCAATGCCGGTGGCCTGGCGGGTCTTGCCGACCGGCACGCCGGCGGCGTCGGGCGGCGGCTCTCGGCCGAGCAGGAGGCCGAGGTGGCGCAGTGGATGCGCCGGGCCTGACGTGGCGACGGACGGCGTCGTGCGCGGCGCTGCGTGGACATCCATGAGGGACGGGGCAGGCCCGGCTTGCGCGTCTGTTCGGCCTCGCCCTGCACGAGCGCAGCGTCGGCAAGCTGCTGCACCGCCTGCGCTTTGCCCACGTCTCCACGCCCACGTCTCGACACCCACGTCTCGACGCGCCCGCGCCACCCCGGGGCGGACGTGGCGGCGCAGGCGTCTTTCAGGCCGGGTTCGCCGGTCTCGCCAGCGCAGCGCTGCCCGAGGCTGTGCGGGCGGCGAACACGCCCATCGAGGTCTGGCACGCAGACAAGGCTCGTGTCGGCCAGCAAGGCAGCCTGGCCTACGTCTGGGCCGGGAAGGGCAGCCGACCCGCGGCGCCCAGGGACGTTGGCACCGAGTGGGCCTCCCTGTTCGGCGCCGTGTGCGCAGAGCGCGGCGTCGGCGCGGCCCTGGTGCTCCCCGACGTCAACATCCACGCCATGAACCTGCACCTGGCCGAGATCAGCCGCAGCGCGGCATCAGGGGCTCATGGCCTCGTCGTGCTGGACGGCGCCGGCTGGCACCGGAGCGGCGGGCACCGATGGCGTCCGTCAAGCTGGTGTAAAATGCGGTGTAGTTGAGGTGGCCACCGATCACGCGGCTATGGTGGCGATCTCGGTGGGCACGCCGTCGATGGTCTGCGGCATGAGGTCGGCCATGGCTTC
>JAABUY010005286.1_pt1 | contig 13074 bp, 11 predicted proteins | sample 5560271 | NCBI WGS metagenome assembly JAABUY01 (sample SAMN10711886, study PRJNA513374) | rock metagenome | isolation source: Antarctica rocks | place: Antarctica: Victoria Land, University Valley
TCCCGTTCGACCGCATCAAGATCGACCAATCCTTCATACGCGGCATGTGCGGCGACGACGGCACCCTTGCTATCGTGCAGGCCATCATCCTGCTTGGCAAGCGCCTGGACCTTGCCGTGGTGGCGGAGGGGGTCGAAACCGAGCGCGAGCTCGAAACGCTCCGCAGGCTCGATTGCAGCCTTGTCCAGGGATACCTGGTCGGCAGGCCGATGGCGGGCGAGCAGGCGCTGGCCATGCTGGCGCAGCCGGTTCCGCTAGGCGCGCGGAGGCAGCCGGTGCTTTCGCGCCTGCCGCGGCTTCAAGGCCCGCGTTCCGCCCACGTGGTTTCCACGCCGGCGCGTTCCAGCCATTTGTGACTGCGTTTGTGGCTGGCAGGCTCCAGGCTACGCCACACGGGCTGTTCGGAGGGGGAGATCAGGCTGCTGCTTCAAGCGGCCGGGTCCACCACCAGACTGCGGCTGCGATGGCGGCGAGCGCCGCCATGGGAGCAGCGACGGCCAACTGCCCCAGGTTTGGCAGCAGGACCGCCACCGCGGCGCTGGTCAACGCGCCAGCGGCGAGCTGCGACACGCCGATCGCGGCGGAGGCCGCTCCCGCGTGCGCCGGCTGCCGCTCGATGGCGAGATGCTGCAGGTTCGGGGCGGTCACGCCCCGGGAGAACAGGACCACCAGCAGGAACGGGACAAGGATGCCCGCCGAGGCGATGGCGCCGAAGCTGACGCTGACCAGGGCCAAGGCGGCGCCTGCCGCGATGGTGAGGCTGGGGCCAAGCAGGCCAGACGCGCCGAAGCCACGGCGGCTGAGCCGGCCGCTGGTCCATGCGCCGGCCGTGAGCGCTGCGGCCGTGCATGCGAACAACCCGGCGTAGGTGGAGGAGGGCAAACCCATCTGTTCGATGATCACGACCGGCGATCCGGCGATGTAGGCGAAGACGGCCCCGTAGCTGAGCGCATTCACGGCCACGAGGCCGATGAACTGGCGGTCGTCCCTGAGGCGGCCAGGGCTGATCGCACTAGGGCTGGCCGCGGCAGGGCCGCCCACCGTGGCTTGCGGCTTGCTCTTAGCTTGCGGTTTGCTTTCAGGGACTCCCAACCACACCACGAGAGCAAGCAGGGCGCCGGCCAGGGCGAGGACGCCATGAACCGCGCGCCAGCCGGCAAGCTGCGCTAGCCATGCCCCGAGCGCCGGGGCGAACATAGGCACGACGCCGAACACCACGGTGACGTAGGACCGTTTGCTGCGGGCCTGGTCTCCTTTGAACAGGTCTTGCACCATGGCGAAGGCGATGACGGAGCACGCGCCGGCGCCGATGCCTTGGACGAAGCGGAAGGCCAGCAGTTCGGCCCCGGACAGCGACAAGGCGCAGGCAATCCCGGCTGAGGTGTAGCAGACCAAGCCGGTCAGCAGCACCGGCCTCCGGCCGTGGCGGTCGGAGAGCCGGCCGCCGCCTAGCTGTCCGAGCGCGAAACCTGCCATGAACAGCGACAGGGTGAGGCCGGCGACGGTCAGGGAGGTGTGCAGTGCCTCTGGCAACAGGACGAGCGTTGGCGCGCTAATGTCGATTGAGAGTGCAGGCAGGGCGGCAAGAACCCCGAGCACTATTGTAAACGCAATTGTTTCGGGGGCGATGCGCACTGATTGGCCTTGTCGGAAATATTGCTGCATAGCCTCTGCCCAGATCTACTTGGATAATCCATCGTTGTCGAGCGCCGATGCGACCTGACGCCCTCCAAAATGATTGCAAATGTCATGCAAACACATGTTTTATTCTGAATAGACAAGCATGCCTGGTTTGTCTTGGCGAATGGTTCAAAAAATCCTTGCCACACGCAGATTTGCGGTGGAAAGGACGATGCATGGAGAGGCAAGCGACTTTCATCATACCAGCATTATATTGACATCATGCGCGCATCTAGCTTTCGGCGAGCCTAGACGAGCATACTAGGAGTAGGTGACAACCGAAAATTGGGATAAATCTTAAAACTCACCTGTTCTTAGTTATTGACCTTGACTTGTTGGGACAGCTTGACCATTGTCAGTATAACGATTGTTGCAATATCTTGTGATATAGAACTAAAGCTTCTAGACATTGTTGACACTATTTGAAAGTTCCGGGCGGTGTGCGTGGGCGATGCTCGCCACGCACACCGCAAGCGATCGAGGCACGACTGTACGCTTGTGGTTCACACTGAAAATCGTCTTCTCTTAATCAAATTTGGCATCAAGGCGAGCAGTGTTGCGCAGCATGGTTTTTGAACAGCCTGATTGGTTCCCGCGGCAACAGCGCGGCACTGCCGAGGTCTCGGACTTGCAGCTTGGGTGGAGGATGGCTGTGTTGCCATTCCGCAACCTTGGCGCACCGGCCGGACGCGGGATCGCGCTTGGGATGGCGGAGGAAGTATCCGCGGCGTTGTCCCGGTATCGCGTCCCGCGCCTGATTGCGACCGCCACGTTTTGGGACGGCAAGGGCCCCGCCGCCGATGCGTGGGAACGGTGCAGGATTTTCCAGCTCGACTACGCCGTCGACGGCACCCTCCAGGTGATCGACGACCGCGTGCGTGTCGTCGTGACGCTGTTGGACGTGGTGCTGGATTTTGAGGTGGTCTGGTGCGGTCATTTTGAGGGTGCTTTGGACGACCTGTTCTCGTTGCAGGACCGCATAGCGTTTGAAACCATCGTGCAGGTTGACCCGGCGTTGTCCGGGCGTGGGTGGGAACTCAATGCACCCGCCAAGACGGCGATCGCTGCCGCCCACCACTCCGTGCTGGCGGCGATAAACGGCATCTTCCGGTTAGACCGGCCGAAGTTCATGCATGCACGCGATCTGCTGCTGCGCGCGATCGAGCTTGATCCCGAGTATGCGGCGGCGCACGCCTGGATGGCGTACTGGAGTATCATGGCGGTTGGTCTGGGCTGGGTTGACGATGCTCGAGATGTGACAACCTTGGCTGGTATTTCTGCCGAGCGTGCTCTCCTGCTTAATCCATTTGACGCTCGCGCGGTTGCGATTGCTGGCCACGTTAAAAGTTACCTTTTTCATGATCTGCGCAGCGCCCTTGTGCTGCACGCGAAAGCTATTGAATTAAATCCTAATCTCTCAATAGCATGGACATTGAGCAGTTGGTCCAAGATATATAATGGAGAGCACGCTGCCGCCGTGCGCCATGCTATGATGTCGCAGTCGCTTTCGCCGCGCGATCCCCACATTTTCTTTGCTGAGCATGCTTTAATGACGGCGCATCTATTTCTGCGTCAATTCGATGAGGCAGATATGCTTTCAGAAATTGTGCTCGAGCGAAATCCCGGCCACATGTCGGCGTTGAAAGGCCGTCTCGCGATTTTGGGTCATATGGGCCGCAAGGATGAGGCGGCTCACTGTTTGGCGATGCTTCGGGCCATCGAACCTGGCATAACGATCGCTAAGATCGTCGCCCGCCCGCCGCTGCGGCCGGAGGACCGAGAATTTTACATAAACGGTCTGCAACTCGCTGGCGTACCCAACTAATCTAGGCAGGACTTATACCAAGGCTCACTGATCAGAACCCATAGAGGTTGGGCACTCTGCCCAACGGCCCGTGTAGCCCGCAGCCGGTGAAGGTCTGATGGGTTCTGGTCAATGAGCCTTGGTATTACAGTTAATCACACAATTGTTTTATTCACCAAGCGGGAATGCATGACTAATCGGACACATCCGGCGTTTGCGTACTGTTACCGCATAGCTGCCTTGGCGTAACTCCCGGTCTGGATGGGGAAGTAACACCTTGCCAAGACGTTCCCAATCCACCTCTGCCACGTCCCCTACCTCTTTACAGGCGAACGAGGCCAAAGTTTCCTCTCGGTAAGCAAGTTGCGGGACAGGTTGGACCTGTAGGAATGGTGTGCTGGCCCGGATGTGGACCGCCACATTGGTCCGGGTCAACCGAACATTGGTGAAGAGCGGGCCAAACCAGACGTCGGTCTCGATGACCCCCTCCCAGGCGCTGAGGCCAGCAGTTGGAGGCAGGTTGACGGGAGGCCGCACCAGCAGGCTCCAGCCCGGCCGGGTTTTGGCCAGGAGGCCCGTCCAGATCTGCACACCGCCCAATTCCGGTAGGGCGGTCAAGAACGGCGGCGAGTAGCCACGCAGCTTCTCAGGAACGGTAGCGTCGAACGCGGCGGCATAGCCAGGATATTGGACGGCGCCGCTTTCAGTCCCAGACAACGGCAACCAGCCATCGACGTCCCCGTAAGACCAAAAGACCTGCTCGCCGTCCCAGAGAAGTTGGATGCCCATTGGCGGGAACATCCAATAACCATAGCCAGTGGCGGATGTAAGGGCATCACAGTATCGCATGGCCCGGCTTGGCAAGTAGCCTGCGGCCGAGCGTTCTGCCCGCTTCGGCGGCCTGCCCTGCGGGATCATGCAGAAGAATTCCACAATGGGGTCTTGGGGCATATGCATTCCGCCGAAGCAATGGGGGCGGCATCCCACACGGACATGCGGGATGCCTCAACGCCTAGAGCTGCTTAGAAGCGCATCAAGCCGGCGCCAAGATGCACGCGCCCGGCATCCTTGGTGGCGGCCTGAGCGTCGGTGGTGACAGGCTGGCCAGGGCGGATGTTCGAGGAAACCAAAACATTGGTGTCCGTCTCGGTCGACTTAGCTTTCGGCGCGGAATGCTGAGAGGATTGGATCATAGTCGCTGCTCCTAGGCGTTATTGCCTGAGATCACTGTTACCAGAAGGCTTTCCAAATATGTAGTCAAATAGAAATTAATTAATCATCAAACAATAGTTAATATACTAGAGGGTTATACCAGTGCTTGATTGTGCTGTGGCGTAGTACATCTCTTAATTTCACTATAAATTACATGTCTATTAGACAAAATAAGCTATTCAGTTCTTCTGTAATGGGCATAGTAGGTTGCTGCCCAAAAAGACGCCGATTTCCCGCCCGATAAATCGCCGGAACCGCGTCCAGGCCATTCCACACCGAAGTCCCTGCCTGCCTCGGCATGGCCAGGCCTAACCGTGTTGGCCGCAGCCCGGTTCTCCCGTGCCGCCTGGTTGGCAACAACGATGAGCCGCACAGCGAAGGGCATGGCGGGAGTGGCACGCGCGACCGGCCAGGTGCATCAAGGAGACCGGACCGTGGGACTCACGGCGGCATCGGGCTATTGTGTGATGAAGCCGCGCTGGACACGGCCGGCGCGCGAGGTGCCCTGCTGCCGGTTCGTGCCGTCATAGGCGGTGGGTTGGGGCACCTACTGCCAGGTGACCGCTTTTAAACCGACGCCATGCATTTGCAGGATGGCCTTTTCGGGGCAAACCGCGCGCATCGGTTCGGGGTGAAACCTCTAGCGGACCGCGGCCGGGCCGGCATAGCCGTGGCACAGGGATAGGGACCCAACTCCCCCACTCAAGCCAAGTGCAAACGAAAACGGACCCGAATGCCACCGTGCCATCCGGCGCACTACCGTTGGCGTTCAGGCGCGATGCTTCTCAATAAAACCCATTCGAAGGGTGGTGGCGAAGAGGCGCAGGCCCTGCCGCTAATCGTCCCCGGCAACATGCGCGGCCGGCCCTGCCTGGGGCACCGCTTCCAGCTCCGGCTGCCCACTCGTGGCTGGAGAGGGCCTCGCCAGGAAATCCCGGTCAAGCTGGAAGGTGATCGGCCGGCGCTTGTTGCGCTCGCGCGTCAGCAGGCCGCCCTTCGCCGCCGCCGCATACATCGCCGTCTTGGCCCAGAACGCCGGGCCGGACACGTTGCGGGCCGGGTTGAGCTTCAGCTTCTCCCGCAGGATGCCGTTGGCGCCGTTGACGAACATGCGCCGGCGGATGTCCGTCGTGAAATACTCGATGGTCATGGAAACGCTGAGCTCGTCGTCGTTCTCGATCCGGTGCGGCATGTTCAGTGGCCACTGCGCCATGTCGCCGGCCTTGAGTTCCAGGGCCGTCGCGTACTCGTCGTACCATGTCTCGTAGCGGATGCCGGTCTCATTGTTGTACAAGATGACGTTCTCAAGGCTCTCCGGCGTCAGGAACGGGGGGGCAGGGGGATAAAGGTAGACCCGCTTGCTCCCGGCGATCTGCCACAGCGTTTGGCCGGCGGTGTCAAAGTGGTAGTACACCTGGGCGCGCGGCGACGAGATCAGGATGCCGTTGATGCGCTTGAAAGTCTTCAGGCCGGGCACGCGGCCCTCAAGCTCGGCGAAAATCTCGTCCAGCAGCTTGCCATAGCGCGGGTCGATCTCGTTCACCCGCAGCAGGTTCAACCAAATCCGGCCATTGTCGATAGCCTCGATGACCCCGGCGCCATCGAGCTGGCCGATCTCGCCCTCGCGCCAAAGCTTGCGCTCGTTAGGCCGGCCGGTTTCAATCAGCATGTAGTTCGACTTGGGCGCGGCCTCGATCAGGCGGGCCAGCGCCGGGCGGCTGAACAACTCGTGCTGGTGCAGCCGGTGTTTAAGGCGGAGCGGCACGTTGCCCCAAAGCGCCGCGTGTTCCGGCTGCCAGGAGGTGAAAATCGGAGAGCTCATGCCAAACTCCAGGCGATCATGTTCATCGAGCCCAGAATGGGCAATCGATCGCAGCGTGGCGCCCACGGGGGCCATGCGTCGCATCAATACAGGTAGTTTTCGCCTCGTGCCAGTGCAGTGGTCCATCCGATCCGGATCGATAGACCAATCATAGGGCCACAAGGCTCGCCTTGAAAATGGAGGCCAAGGCTGCCGACCGCAGCTAGGGGCACTCCTTCCGCCATCGACGACGCCCCCAGTGCGGACCCAGCACGGACGAGGTTGCCGATCTCACCCTGCGACAGACCGAGCGAGGCCACGACCTCCCGGCTGTGCCGGTTCCGTCCATAACGCCTCGTTCATCCGCCCCGCCGTTCTTTGCCGGGCCTTGTGGCGGCGCTACTCGAACATGTCTGGCTGCGTCGCGGCGATCTGGTCGTACAGCGTCTGGAAATGCAGCCAGCCAATGAAGTCGTTGCCGACGTGCTCGCGGCTGTAGCGGGCGCTCTTCTCCGACACCGTTTGCGGCTTCACGCCCGAGGCCTCGACGAGCAGTTGCACTTGGCAGCACCGCTCAAGCGCGATGAACCAGAATGCCGCGTCGTCGATGCTGTGCCGGCTGGCGGTCAGCAGGCCGTGGTTCTGGTGCAGCGCCGCGCGGTTCTTGCCGAACAGCTCGGCGACCGACTGGCCGGACTCCTTCTCAACCGCGACGGCGCCGGCCGAGGCGCCGATCACCACATGGTTGTCATAGAAGCACGCGGCGTCCTGGCTGATCATGTCGAGCGGGCGTCCGGTGGCGCACCATGCCGTGCCGTAGGTGGTGTGGGCGTGGCACATCGCGACGATGTCGGGGTGCGCCTCATGCACGGCGGAGTGCAGCACGAAGCCGGCGCGGTTGATGGCGTGGGTGCCCTCGACGACATTGCCGGCGTGGTCGGCCAGCACGAGGTTCGAGACCTTGACCTGCGAGAAATGCACGCACATCGGGTTGGTCCAATATAGCTCCGGCCGCTCCGGGTCGCGCACCGTCAGGTGCCCGGCGAAGCCGTAGTCGAAACCGTTCATCCCAAAGGCGCGGGTGGCGGCAACCAAGTGCTCCTTGCGGTATTTCCGCTCCTCGGCATGCGAGGCGAAGGCCGGGATTTCCGGGAAGATCAGCCCCTGCTGTTCCGGCTGGTAGATCGAAACGCGGGTATCAACGGTGTCCAGCATGGTTTTTCCTGTGTTGTGGGTCTGTGGCGCCTAGGTCTATGCGGGGGCACCGCCGTTCAAAGGTCGAGAACGAGCACACCAGCCTTGGGGCGCGAAACGCAGGTCGTCAGATACTCCGCACGGTCGTCTTCCGACAGGATGTAGTCCTGATGGTCCACCTTCCCCGAGAGATAGCGGACCCGGCACGACCCGCACAGGCCCGAGACGCAGGAGGTCTCGACCATAATCCCGGCCTCGTGCAGCACGTCGACGACAGCAACGCCTGGCGGGACGGCTAGCCGCAGGCCGGTGCTGGCGATCTCGACGCTTGCCGTTTCGGCAATAGGCGTGGCTTGGCCAGCAGCCGGGCCGGGGGCCGCGGCCGGCGCTTTAAAGTGCTCGCAGTGGACGGTTCCAACGGGCCAATGCGCAGCCGCCACCGCGCAGGCGGCCATGAAGCCGGGCGGTCCGCAGTAGTAGAGGTGTGTGCCCGCATCCTGCGTGCGCAGCAGGGCCGCAATGTCCAACCCGTCCGCCGGGTTGCCGCCGTCGTAGTGAAAGGCGACGCGGCCCTCTCCGCTGAGCGCCATGAGTTCGTCCCTGAATGCCGCATGGTCCGGGCTCCTGGCGCAGTAGTGCAGCCGGAAATCCGCGCCGGCAGCGGCCAGCGTGTGCGCCATGGTCTTGAGCGGCGTGATGCCGATGCCGCCGCCGACCAGCAGGTGCCTCTCGGCCCCGGCTGCAAGCGCAAAGTTGTTGCGCGGCAGGCCCACCGGAACCACGTCCTGCACGCGCAACGTTTCGTGCAGGTGCCGCGAGCCGCCGCTGCCCGCATCCTCGCGCAGCACCGCGATCACGTAGCGGCGGCGGTCGGCCGGGTCGCCGCATAGCGAGTACTGGCGGGTCAGGCCGCTGCCAAGATGCACATCGACATGGCTGCCGGCCGTGGCTGGCGGCAACTCATGTCCCCTGGGATCGACCAGCTCGTAGGAGTTCACGCCGGCAGCCTCGAACCGGATTTGGCGGACCAGGAGCGGCAGTGTCGCCGCCGGAAGAAGTCCATCCATGGGTGTCGCCTCTGTTCCAAGCGTTCGAGGGTGCGTGCGGCCTGGCCTGCAAGGCCAGGCCGCATCGGGCGCCCCTCCCTGATCAAGCCTGCAGGACGGACCTCTCCAGCGCATCCAGGCCATCGCGCATGAACGCCACGCGCTCCTCGCCCCGCTTGCCGTCGCTCTCGGTCAGCAACGCCACGATCCCGCGCGCGACCCGGCGGCGCGTCGCGACCTCCTGCTGCACCGTCTCGCCCTCGGCAATGTCGAGCACGTTGCCGCAGCAGTAGCTGTTCGGCGCCCCGTTCACCCCGCGCAGCCACTCTGCGAAGTTCTCGGCCGAGGCCAGCGGGTTTGCCCCACGTAGCGCGTCGCGCAGCATCTTGCGGAACATATACAGCCCAGCGTCGAACTTCGTCGGGTTCTCCAACGAATGCACGGCGATGGGCCGCTGGCTGATGATGGCCTCGTAGTCGCCGGGCGCATACTGGGTTTCCTTGTAGTTGGCGCGCTCCCGGTGGTTGCTCGGGATCGGCGGCAGGTCCTCCAGCTTGTACTTGCCGAACCGCTCCGGCCGCCGCATCGCGACCTGCCCGTCGAGGAAGTCGATCGTCTCATACCCCACCAGCGACCGGTCGCAGACTCCCCGCGTGTCGATGCCCGGCCCCATCACGCGCCAGCCGATCATCTTGCTGTTCTCGTCGTTCACCGGGACCGTCCAGCGGATGATGTGGAACCGGCTGAAGTGCTTCTTGGCCGAGCCGTCCTCAGAGGTGTAGGCGTGCAGGCTCAGGTTCGGCAGCGCCTGGTGCTGCACGCGGACGAACAGCCGGTCCTTGTCGACCCGGCGCGCCCCGGCGCAGGCCAGGCCCCGCCCACCATGGATCGGCACGAACTGCATGTCGGGCGCGACCTCCATCGACGCCGCGCCGACCTCGTCGAAGGTGGTGCCCTGGTAGTGGCCGTCGACGACGTTCTTGCCCGAGTGCAGCGCGGTCGGATGGTAGTTGTCGGCCGCGTTGTCCTGCACCTGCAGCCAGTTGCAGTGCTGGAAGTTGCTGTAGGGCACGAGTTCGTCCGTGGGCTGGACGGTGAAGTTCTCTTCCCACTCGGGGAACGGCGGCTCGGTCTCCGGCGGCCCCATGTAGGCGAACACGAGGCCGCTGCGCTCGAACGCCTTGTAGGCGCCCTGGCGGATCGAGCAGGCGAACTTCTCGGAGTCCTTCTCCTCGCCCTTGGGGTAGGGCACGTGCAGGCAGGCGCCGTCCACGTCGAACACCATGCCGTGGTAGCAGCACATGATGCCGCGGTCCTGGATCGAGCCATACTCCAGCGATGCGCCGCGGTGGACGCAGTGCGCGTGCAGCACGCCCACCCGACCGCTTTTGTCGCGGAAGGCGACCAGCTCCTCGCCCAGTACCTTCAGGTATCGCGGAGTGTCCGTCAGCTCCATCGACATGCAGACCGGGTGCCAGAACGAGCGCATGTACTCGCCCATCGGCGTTCCAGGGCCGGTTTCTGTCAGCTCGGGGTCGTGGGCCGGGACCTTGTTGCTGTAGTAGCCGCTGTAGGGCAGCAGAGTCTTCTTGCGGTTGTCGGGCGCCGGCGCCTGCCCGGCTGTCGCTGACGCTTGGGTTGACGATTGGGTTTCTGGACCTTTGATCGCGTTCATCGTTGTTTCCTTCCCTTGCCTTCAAGCCGTCGGGCCACCTGTGATTTCGGGATACCGTATTCCGTCTTTGTCGTCCAGCGCCTGCTCGCAGCGCTTAGTCGGCTCTGATGTCTTGGGCGCGCCGCAGCCGCTCCTCGGTATGGGCGCCTGCCTCGGCGGCGTGCGAGTACGCGGCGTCGGCACTCGCGCCGGCGTCGCCCCTGAAGATGTCCTCCATGATCTGGCGGTGCTGGCTCCATGCCTGCTTGCGCAACTTATTGGCCTCAAGGACCAGCACCATCGCCCGTTGCATATGCGGCCACAGCGGCTCCAGCGCGTCGGCGATGGCGTCGTTGCCCGAAATCCGGTAGATCGCCTGGTGGAAGTCGATGTCCGCCTGCACCCGCTTTGACATCGCCGTCTCCGCACCCAGCCCCACCCCGGCGTTGAAGGCTGCGCGGAGCATATCGGCCTCTGCATCGGATAGGGCGCCGGCGGCTGATCGTTCAGCCGCCATCCGTGCCGCAAGCGCGTCGAGCGTTGCCCGAACCTGGTATAGGTCGCGCACGCGCGCCGGGTCGACCGGCGCGACCTCCAGGCCCTTTTTGCCGGACTCCCGCAACAGGCCCTGGTGCTTGAGCACCTGCAAGGCATGGCTGACCGGCGCGCGCGACACTCCGAGGCTGGCCGCCAGCTCCGCCTGCAGGATGCGCTGGCCCGGCAGCAGCGTACAGTCGATGATTGCCGCCATGAGCCGCTGATGGACGGCATCGACCAGGATGGGGTTCGTCGAGACGGGTTCGATTACGATGCTTTCGCCTTCCGCGATACGGCCGGCCGCGCCGTGCCGGGCGCCGCCGCCGTGCATCTGCCACAACGGATCGCCGATGGCGACCAGCGGCCGTCCAAAGCGGCGCGCTAGGCGCCGTGCGGCCTGACGCGCCGGCGCAGGTGCCGGTCCACTCGGTCATGCAGCAACTGAACCAGCTCCGGCTGCATGAATGCGTAGTTGTCGGGAATGTCGAGGCAAATCACCTGGACGTCCTTAAGATGTTGCCTGAAGCGCCTCGAGAGCCGGTTTCTATGGGCCTTTTCCATTACGAACACGATGTCCGCCCACTGAAGCAGCTCCGGTGTGCACACGGTTTCGGCGTCGTTGTCCAAGCCGGCGGACGCCACTTCGGCATCGGCCTCGGTCGAGTAAACCTGCTCTGCGGTGGGGCTGCGCAGGCGGTTTTGGCTGCACAGGAACAAGATATGCCTCATCCGCGCTTCCTATGCGGCAAGGCAGCACTTCTTGAACTTCTTGCCGCTGCCGCAGGGGCAGAGGTCGTTGCGGCCGACTCCGCGCAGGGGGTTGGTGACGGGTTGCTGAACCTCGTAGTCCCGTGGGTCGGGAAACACCGGCGCATCACGGCCAGAGAAGGCGAACCACTTTTCCAGCTCGCCGATCGCGTCCGTGAACGGGGCGACCCGTTCATGCTCAAAACCCGCCATCCCCGGGGGTCGTCGAGCGTGCGCTTGAGGTCCTCCTGGAAATCTTTGATGCCGGAGTAGACGCTGTCCACGAACCCGCGCCTGACCACCTCCTCCGCCTGCTCGGACAGGTCGCTGTAACCCAGGTCCGCGACGGCCAGGAGCCATCCGACCCAGACGAAATTCTCGGCTTGCGGCTGCATCTCGTCCAGCAGGCGCAGCAGGTAGGCGCGCATCGCCGCCTCCGGCACCCGGCCCGTGCGGGTAAGGTAGGCGAGCGCGAGCAGGGCGGCCTCCCTCACGAAGTCGTCCGCCGCCTCTGCCTCGATGACGGCCTGCAGCGCCGTGGGGTCGCCGTCGTAGGTGCTGACCAAGATGCAGCGCAGGGTGGTGGTGATGGCGTCGCCGAAGATCAGGTCGGACGCCTCCCTGTCCCGCAGCAGCCGGCACAACGGCGCGAATGCAGCGGTCTCGGCCTTCTCGCCCAGGAGGTGGACGATGAAGAACAAGGCCTGCTCTGTCTGCTCGGAGCGGTCGGCCCCGCTGGCGTAGCTGTCCAGCAGCGCCACGAAGCCTGGGCCGGCCTCGTCCCAGTGCTCGAGCGCCCACTGCATGGCCGGGCGCGGTAGCTTGTTGCCGGCCGTGGCGAGTTCACGGACTGCGTCATTGGGAGTCATAGTGGCCAGAGTCGTGACGCTGCCCGTTCCGGTCAAGGCCGCCTGCTTGTTTCCCCATGCGCTTGTTTCCACAATCGTCTAAATAAAATATCAGGCCGTTTCTGAACGAGGAGAACCACCTATGGCCCGCCAACCGAAGATCCAGCTTGGCGTCGCAGCCGAGACGGCCATGCCCGTGGCGGAACCCGTTGCCGCCGATGCAGCCTCCGCCCCGGTGCGCCGGGGCCGCAAGCCGAAGCAGCCGGCTGGCCCGGCGGCGGCCTCCGCATCCCAGGTCGATGACGCCGCGGGTGGCGGTCCCCCCCAACCGGATGCCGACCCCGGCGGCTCAACTGTTGAAGCGGCGCAGTCCTCTGCTGAAATGGATGCGCCCACTCCGACGAGGCCGGCGGCGCAGTGGGACCGGGCCACCGGCATGGTGCGCTTCGACTGGCCCGAGATCGAGCGGATGGCTGCACAAGAAGGGCCGAACCAGGGTATGGCCAAGCTGCTGGTCGCCGCCCGCGCAGAGGGTGCCAACTCGCGCTGGC
>JAABUY010005288.1_pt1 | contig 13072 bp, 25 predicted proteins | sample 5560271 | NCBI WGS metagenome assembly JAABUY01 (sample SAMN10711886, study PRJNA513374) | rock metagenome | isolation source: Antarctica rocks | place: Antarctica: Victoria Land, University Valley
GCTCGACGCCCGGCGCACCGTCTGTTGCTCAGCTCCCGGTACTCGTTGTAGGTGCCGCACAGGCAGCAGCCCCACCCCGTCGTCTGGAAGCTGCAGTACTTGTTCACATACCTGCAGCGTGCCCAGCCGCTTTGCATATGAACTTGCAGGCTGCTGTGTTTGCTGGGTGTCTGCTGGCACGGGCACCGGACACCCACAACACAGCGAGCAGGGAAGTATGTACGCACGCGTAGCACTGCCGGCAGCGCCCAATGTCCTTTGCGCGCACGATGGCGGGCTTGCTCAGCGGCGCGTCCTCGACTCTTGCAAAGGGCTGCACGACGCAGGCAAACGGCAGCCCGCACTCATCCTTCAGCATTCCTGCACACCCACACTGAGTCAGCAGCCTGAGCTTGTGTTACTGTCCTGCTCCGCTTGCCTTCCACCTACATAGCGCACACCATTGACGGGAATCTTTCTTGTGGCAAGATATACAGCCATCTGTGCCTGTCAACATCCACAGTTTGCTCTGCTTTATCTGCAACGCAGATGTGACGCAGTCTTCAACGGAAGCTGGACGATGTCAAGCTTACACGCGTTGCACAACTCTTGGCAAGTTTTTGCCTGCAAACGGACAGCATAGCTGCACTGCAACAAACAGAAAACACACAGTACGACAACCATGCATGCAGCTCTGTCGCAGACCCAGAAAACAGGAAATGTCCATGGCTAGGCGATTGAGCCATGGCCAGGCCCAACAAGCCTCCCTCATTAGGGGTAAGGGGTAGTTGTGCCTTGGCCAAAGGCAGCATGAAACGCATCCCGATCACCAGTGCCAAGACACAGGCACCTGCCTTCCCAAGTACAACAACAAACCACACAAGTGCAGATGCCGAGAACCCGCGCCGCGAGGCAGCCTCAGCTGGCGGCCTCAGCAGCGTGCGGCAGCTTGTCAAGCAGCGCCAGAACCGCGTCGACGCACTCCCGCTCATGCCCGTGCATGCCATGTCCAGCACCTGGGACGATGACTGCCTCCGCGTCTGGCCCTGCTGCCGCCTGCTCCGCGACACCCACAGCACGCGCAGTCATAGGGGGCTGCAGCAGATACATCCGCGCAAGCAGTGGAGAGTCCAGACCTACAAGGACATGTCTGTTCATCATAAGCGTGTATGCAGTCTCAGCAACAGATCAACACATTCATGCACACCATGCAAACCATGCACCCAGTGTGTACATAGCACATGTGAGGCCAGTAGTCGCCACCTTGAACCCTCGCGCCAGAGCCGAGAGGTCAATGTGGCCTGGCACAGACTCGTCCTTGTCTCCGAGCATGAACAAGGTCGGCACAGCCGCCAGCGGCCCCAGGATTGGCTGCAGCAGGCACACAGGTGTTACGGAAGGCATGCTTCTGGCAGTACACACTGCGAGATACAAACAGCAGATGCATGCCTTTGACAATTCCTATACTGCAGTCCCGCAGTCACCCATGCATTTCGCCTGAAGCCCAGGAGGCCGGCCCAAGACCGCTTCAGAAAGCCATGCCTTTGTGGCATCCACCCGTTTGAATTGATATGCATTTACTTGCACAGGCATGTGGCAAAAATCAGGAAAGCGCACGCATGCTCCATGCCAACACAACCCGGCGGGGTTCACACAAGGCCAAGGGCAGGCTGCGTTTGAACCGCACCTGCAGCTCAGCGGGCGTGAGGTCGCTGCTGAACATGTCGTCATCTCCCAGCCGCGCCGCAAGCGCGTGGAAGCGCCGCGCGGTCACCGGCGCTGCGCGCCAGCCGCCGCCACTCAGGCACCCCTCAGGCGGCTGGCGCAGGGACTCGCATGCCAGAGCAAGCAGCTCTGCATGCATTCTGGCAGTCACAACGCGCACGGGTGGGCGCCCTGGTGATGCCTAACTGCTTGGCCTCACTCTCATCACACGTCACTCTATGTGTGTATGAGGGAAGGGGCTGGGCCATGCTGACAGACAGCCAGAAGCGTCCACATAGTTTTTGCAATGGTCCTAATGGCAAAGTGCTTCAAGAACATGTCTAAATTGTACATCCACTCGAACGGTGCTGCATGCCGCACACACACACTACCACGCTCCAGCCACGGCGCTCGACCTTTGCGGCTGATACAGGTAGACACCTGAGCATTGGCGCTTAAAAGCAGCACTAGCCACCAGCACCTGTGTGTCAGCGCAGCTCCTGCGAAACGCGAGCAGGCGCGCTGCGGTGCGCAGGGGGCGCACTGCGCAGCAGGCCGGTGTCGCGGTACAGGATGTCCTCGCCCTCGCCGCGCTCCAGCATGGCGGTCGCCTCCGCCAGCTGCTCCGCGGTCTGCACCGCGTCGTTTGCCACCAGGTGTTCCCGATCGCTGACCTGCGCGCGCGCGGCCGCCGACTGTCACCGGCGGCGCCACCGCGGTCAGCCTTGCCTGCTGACGCGGCGCTCTTGCGCCTCGCAGCAGCTCGCTCGCGTGTCGCCTCCGCCTGCAGCTCCGCTGCACAGGGCGAGACTGTCCCTGTCGCTACCCTACCCGACCCTACTCGCCTGGGGCTGTTGAGCAGCCAGCCGCTCATGCTGCTTCCCTGGGGTTTCGCCTCCAGCCTGACGGCCTACTGCCATCTGTTTAAAGCTTGCAATGCCAGATTTAGGATTCGAGCAGAGCGATGCACAGGCTGCCAAACAGTCATCACAAGCCCGGTGCGCGGGGGCTGCTGGCCTACCACGCTGGCAGCAGTGCCTATGAGCTGAAGCACGCGGCCGCAGGCCTGACAGGGCGCACCGGCGCCTGCAGCACCACGCCCAGCAGCTTGGCAGCGGCGCGGTCGTCCGCGTACCGCTGCGCATAGCGCACCGCGCTCTGGCACCTGCGGCCGGCGGCGCCGCGCTCCATCGCGACCGCCCTCGATACAGGCACAGGTTCATGAGGCTCCAGCCGCATGTGCACAACGGTCGGACATACATCGCACATACACGCCGCGGGGGCCGCGGCCTCACCCAGTGCTGTGGCCCATGATCACAATGCCCTGCGCGCGAGCGGCCCACCCGAGTCGGTGACGTTCACTGGAGCCCATGCAGAGGCGTGCGCTGCAGGCTGACATGCACGTCACTGCCTATGGCTGCAAACGTGTCTGTCAGGGCCTCATAATCCTGCAGGCACGCACAGCTGTGATGCTGCGCGATGGGGTTGTTCGCCCATTGCCTCCGGAACAGGCCCATCCCTTTGTGGAGGACAGGGGCTTAGGCTCTAGGACAGGGGCAAGCGGACATCAGGTCCGGCTTTGTAGTATCAGGCTGACATCGGCGACAGCGGGGCTGCCGCATCAGAAGCGCACCGTTGAGCCAAAGTGCTGCCGCAGGTAGCGCGCCAGGAGGTCCAGCTCCTCCGCGTCCTCGTCCAGGCTGCCCGCGCCCCAGCCCGCGCCTGACGAAGTCAGTTGGGTGTGCACCAGCGTCCTGCCGCCGCGCCGCCCCGCGCTTGCTCGACGTCGCAGCCCCAGCCCGCGCTGTAGAGGGAGCAGCTGCGTAAGGAGCAGCGCCGTGCCACACCGCTGCTCCTGCAGCTGTTGTCATGCACGCCGGCACTGTCCTGGACGCAACGGCTGCACTGAGGTGTGTTGCCACACCACGTCAGGTGCAGACCCACCGCCTGTGTGCTGCGGCAGGCTCCTGCAGACATCTGCGTATGCCAGCCTTCCCCCTCTGCCCCTTGTGGCATCTGTATGGCTCTGTGGAGCCAAATAGAAAACAATGCTCATTGTCGTATGGCGCTATGAGGACACATCGCTCGTAACTCTACACTGCAGAGCCCGAGAAGCGGCCGCAGCTGGCTGATACACTGATGCTTTTTGTTCCATACCTGGGAGGCATTGGGAGCGCACCAGCCGCGCTCGCCCAGGCGCGAGTCCAGCAGCTCCCAGTACGGCGCGAAGAAGAACGCATCAGTCAGCCCGCCCACCAGGACCAAGTGCCGCTCATGCTTGTGAAAGAGCTTTTCCCGGGTGCCCACTGCGTGAGGCCTGGGCCGCCCTGCACCGCCTCCAGGCCGTGTGGGGCATAGCAATGCGTTGGTGCACAACAGACGTGGCTGGGCTTTCGAAGCCCGTCACAAAAGGGGTGCGCCCCCAAGTCGGCGCTTGCAAGTGCCACGCACCAGGCCGTGCTGATATGAATGCGGTGTTGAATGGGCCGCCTGCGTACTTTATCAGGGTGCCCTGCGCCGCGACAAGGGGCTCCGTATCCGCGCGCACTCCCGTCGATGCCTCGGGCATCGCGGCAATGGCGGCACACAGTGCCGCGCAGGCGAGCAGCAAAGCGCTCATGTAGGCATCACGTATGTCGACCCATGTCCTCAGACTGTAGTACACTACTTCTACCCAACACACCAACAAGAGCATGTCACCCACGTGCCCTACCCCAGCCACGTGCAGAGCGCCAGGAGTTGTCTTCCAGGTCGTGCAGGTTTGACGGTAGCTGTGTGTACAGGATGTGTATGTACATCGTGTGCCATTGATAGACAGTAGATGGTGCAACACAGTCTCATCCACTCATCTGTGCAGGACGTGCTCTGGGCATATGCACACGTCAGACCCCAACCACCCAGAATCACAACACGGCCATTCCACCACCATCCAACCACCTGCAGGCACCTCCGCTCACATTCCTAGCAATGCACTGGCAAATTTTTCACAGACTGAGGTGCTACCCCCACTCCAATATCATACCATTGGGCAGCGTCTGTCAAGTCATGCAGGGCTATTTATAGCTAAGCAACTCCCTGTCATGGACAGCACGCACACGGTGGCGCATGTTGAGCACGCAGCCGCTGTACCATGGAGTGCCAGAGAGCAGCCAAGCACACAGTGTATGTAGGAACAGAGCCATTAAGTTCACGGGTGGGCACTCGCGCTAGTTGGCATGTAAGCCAGCATGATGCGCAATAGCGCCCCATGGCAAGCGCAGACAGCCATTTGCAGACAATATGGTCGCGGATGGGCAGCAGCAGAAGCTGAATATGTGCAAAACTATGCATTTATCACTACCAGCAGCCAGCAAATTCCTAGCGAGGACCGCACAGCGGTGCGGGCCCACGGCGCTCATCGTTGCGACTGTGGCTCTTAGTTAGACACTCTTATTCATCCGGGGGAACCCACAACTGACGCCAAGCCCAACCTCGCACAACCCGCTGAGGCTGCAGTCACGGCTATCATATGTCATAGCGCGTCTGGGCTCTCTCTGGCCTGCTGCCCGACGTTGGGCAGCAGGGTGGGCCGAAAAGTTGTCAACCTAAGTCAGCAAGCACCATGATGCTGTTCAAGCCTCATTTCACAGACGGGCACGCTGTTGAATGCGCCGCCTGCGCGCTGCGCGCCGAGCGCCACGGCTGCTGCAGCAGTGCGGCGCGACTGCGCGCGCCGCCGGCCCGGCGTCCCGATCAGCGCCGGGCGGCCCCGCGCGCCGAGGAGTTGATGCGGGCCATGAGCGCCATGACGTCGTCCACCGCCTCGTGCTCAAAGCCGTACAGGCTGTGGTCGCCGCCGGGCACCACCACGCTCTGCGCGCTTGGGCCCACGGCGGCCGCAAAGCGGCGCCCCTGCAGCGGGATGTCCACGTCCGGGGGCACGGTGGAGTCGTTGCCGCCCAGGATGAACAGCGTCGGCACCGCCGCCAGCGGGCCCAGGATGCGCTGCGTGCGCGCGTGACATGCTGAGCGCCCCCCCCCCCCCCCCCCCCGGCACAACAAGGCGGGGCCAGGTGGGGCCTGGGCACAGGCTGGGGCGCACCTCGGTGCATGCGAGCAGGAGCCAGCTCCACGGCAAGCGCGCGCCTGCAGCCTGCAACACGGCGCCCCACCCTACCCTAAACCTAACTTGCAAGCGCGGCGCGCGCCTGCAGGTCCGCGTCGGAGAGGTCGGAGGAGAACATGTCGTCGTCGCCGCCGCGCGCTGCCAGCGCGTGGAACCGGTTGGCCGTGATGGGCGTGTTGCGCAGCAGCTTCTCGCGCTTCAGGATGTCGTCGCCCTGCCCCGCCGCGATCATGGCGTCCGCGCGCGCCAGGTCGGACGCCGTGTCCTGCACATACTTCTCTCGGTACTCGCGGTCGCTCACCTGGCCCCGCGAAGCCGGGGGTCAGGCGCCGGCTGCATCGGCGGGGCGTGCAGCGCCGCGGCGCCCGCCCGCGGCTCCACCTGCGAGCGCGTGCAGCAGAGCAGCGCGCTGGGAACACGGGGCGTTGCTGAGACGCTGTCAAGGCTGGTCCTGGCATGGCGGCCGCTCGATGGAGGGCGGACGGCGCAGTGAGCGCGCGGACCGCACCGGCGCCTGCAGGATGGCGCCCAGCAGCGGCGCCGCGTGCGGGTCAACCCCGTACCCCCGCTGCACGTACCGCACGGTGTCCTGGCACCCTGTGGAGTGGCCCATCATGACAATGCCCTGCGGCAAGCGCGGCACCAAGACGTGAGCGTTCCAGGCTGCATGCAGCTGACACGCACAGCCGCCACAATCTCAGGGGAATATCCTTGATTTGGCGGCCCATGTCTCATGCAGGGTGGATGCTGCACACATCCCTATAACGACGCCGATAGTGCCGAGCGCATGTGCACCGTCGACAGCAGGATGCCATGGCCGCTCGAGCAACTCGGCCCTGCTGCAGCGCCCATGAGGCATCGGGTTTGCGCAGCGCCGCGCGCGAGGCTGGCAGCTGTGCAGCAGCGGGCACCTGGGAGTTGTAGAAGCTCGCCAGGTGCTCCGCCAGCTGGTCGAGCGCGTACGCGTCGTCGTCCAGGCTGCTGGTGCCGTAGCCCGTCCCCGACGACGCCAGCAGCGGCTGGACCATGGACCTGCGCGGCGCGCAGCGGGTTACGGCAGGCCGCGGCTCCAGCGCCGTGTGGCCCTCCCGTCTGCCAGCCCTGAAAGGCGCAGCCAGGCGGCTGAGGCCTCGGCGCCTGCCAGGACCTAGCAGGCAGGTCCACCACCGCCATCTCCCAGCACACACACACGTGGCCTCTGCACGGTGTGTGTCCTACAGCGGCGTTGTAAAGAGCCAACAGCTGACTGTCAGGCAGTGCCCCTGGCCATGAACAGAAGCGGTGCTGTGAAGCTTCGCACCATCGCATGTCGTTTAGCCGCTCCGTCAGCAGTTGTACATAGCTGGACCAGGCACAGACCCGCCGTCAGCACGGCATGCACAGTGAAGAACACACGTTGGCGCTGCAGCTCGAGCATTGCTTTCATCATAGGTGGCTGCTCGGTGCGCTGGTCTGGGTTTGCAGGGCGCACGAGGTTACGAAGAAGTCGTCTGTCAACCCGCCGACGAGGATGAAGTGCCTGGGGAAGTTGCCTGCAGAATGCCCCGGTAATGAGGCCCGGCGCCGTCATGCATGCTGCACAGAGCGCGACTCGGCAGGCAGCGCCGCACCCGTCATGAAGGCTACGTTTAGTACCCCGTGCGAGTATCGGAACAGCGTCCCGTTCAACGCGTCCTGGGCGGCCGCGCCCAGCAGGAGCGTGGCCAGGCACGCCCAGCGCCCCAGCGCAGCAAGTTGCATTTTGCACGTCGCGTGCGCTGCCAGCGGCGGCTGTGCGCTGCGCGATGGTGATCAATATGAGCAGCGGCTGTGTTAGAAAGCAACCCTCAGGGCTGCCGCACCGTGCCCACGGCTGTACCCAAGACCCGTCGGTCGCCCTGTCCAACGCTTGGGTAGTTGAATGGTTACATCAGCCTATGCAGCCTAGCTGGTGCTTCGCAGTGCAAAACACTCATCTGCCATTGGGAAACACCATGCTTACTGCGCACAGGCAGCCAATGGAGTTGCAGTGTGTATTGAGCCGGTAACGTCTGTGTGCTCCCCAACCGCAAAGACTGTACTGTGCAAGCCCAGCTTGGCCTGGTCATGGCCCAACGCGGACACAAGATGCGGCCGATGCCTCGCTGCTCGGGATACGAGGAAAACAAACGCCAACCGGTTGGCAGCACAACCGCACGACATCAGAGCATGGAGCGTGTCCACCGCCTGGTCTTTACTGCCTGGATGCCAGCGGGTACTGCCAGGGCCTCACCGTCAACCACGAAGACCGAGTCTGGAACAGCAACTGCCAGTACAACCTGCGCTAGGCGACCGCGAGCGAGCGCGCGCGGTCGAGCGCCTGCTCGCAGTCGCCTAGCGCAAGTTGTCCAGGCAGCTGTTGTTGCGGTTTCGGTCTTCATGGTCCACAGTGAGGCCCTGGGGGCACCTGTCGAGCGTCCAGGCAGGACGGACCAGGCGGTGTTCAAGCTCCTTGTGCTGCCATCCGAGTGGCAATTAAGGTGCTCATATCCCCAGCGGTTAGGCCGCAGCCGCGTCACACTGCGCAGCCCCAAGCTAGGCGGATGACTGTCCAACAACCCAAGCGCTGAATAGCACAACTGACGCCAGGTGCATGTTATGGGTACAGCCGCTCAAACAGTGGGTGGCTGATGGGAGGAGGCGGGAGTTAGCTTCATGCCTGACGTCAATGATTGGGCCGCAGTTGGCCACGCTTGTGGCTTGCCCGGCCCACTGTGGCCTCTTTGACCTGGCCTGAGCTCCTTTGCCGTTGCTAACCCTCCAGTGCACGGGCCGCCCTGGGCCCCAGCAAGCTGATGCGCACCACAGAAGGCGTTTATATATATAGGCCTGCAACGTGCGGCACCTGCGCCTTATTCTACCATTTGCGCTGGTCTTGCTGGAACCCAGCAGAACACCAGGTACCGCCTGGGCCCTTTCTTGGGTGCAGGACCAGATGCGCAAGCGCAGCTGCCGGCACGCGCGTCCGGCCCGCCGGCGCCCTACAGTATAGCCACCATCACCTCTAGCCTAATTTCCAGTGACCTCACTGCGCAGAGTTGCATCCTTAGGATGATGCTTGGCAGACTTTAAAGGCTTGCCTCGACGGCCAGTCTGGTCCATATTATTCTCGTATCACTTCTGTGGTGGTGGTTTCTCGCGTCCGTCGCACGCCTTAACAAAATTGCCTTAAAGGAGCGGAGCTAGCTCGAGCTGTCGCGCTCAAGGGCGGTTCTTAAATAACCGGTTGCAATTAACAAATACCCCCCAGGGATGCTGAGAGGGGGGAGGCCTTGCTCGTGTGGCGCGAGTCCCGGGCACGCTGCTGGCGCTAAGAGGCGGGTGGCTTGTAGTGCAAACAAGTGGCGTGCGCGACGCGTGCAAGCAGCGCGTAAACGCGTGCAAGCAGCGCGCAAGCAGTACCCCAGTACCTGCGCTGCGTGCACAGCCAGCGCAGGCAGAAATGGCACCGGTTGCAGCGGTGCTGACGCGGAACACGTGCGCGCTGTGGTGCACGCCCTCATGCCCGAGCGCCAGGCTGCACAGGCAGCGCAGGCGAAGCGGCGCGCTGCGCGTGCACGCCGCGTTCGGCGAAGACGTGCGGAAGTTCTTCGACGGCCTGTCGTTTGAGAACTGGGCCCCGCGCAGCAGCCGGACCTGGAGGCTGCCTCCGACGCAGCGCAAGGCCGTGCAGACTGGTGCGTGCGCCGGCCACGCGCTGGGTCCATATGCAGCATGCGCGGTGGGGTGTGCGGCAGACAGCACTGCCACACGGCAGTGGCGAAGCATTGTGGGCGGACTTCTGGGCGGTGCTGTGTGGGAAGATGCGGGCGAGAGGGTCAGCGCTGATAAGCGCCTGCTTGCTGCACTGGGCACACGGAGCAGGCCTGCCGTGCAAGGTTTCCACGGCCCCTCCTGTGGGCCTGGCATCCCGTGGCGCCACCGCGTGTGCTGGTGCAGAGCGCAGTGGGGCGCCGCAAAGGAAGCGCAAGGCAACGGGGTGCATCGCGGAGCCCAGCAGACCGAGCGAGCGCGCCTGCCGCCAGCCGCGGCCGAGCCGCTGACGCCCTGGCGGCGAGGGCGCGGCAGACGAGAAGGCGGCGGCGGACGAGGCGTTCATCAGCAGCCTGAACGAGCGCATCATCGCCGCGTCGCGCGACGAGGGCGACGGCCCAGCGGCCGGGCCGCCCGGCGTGGCCGCCAGCACGTCCTTCGACGAGGTCGACGACGAGGAGCTGGCCAGCTCACTGTCGGCGCGCATCGCGGGCATGGGCATGGGCGAGGGTGGCGCGCCGGCAGCGCAGCCAGTCAGCCCCCTGTGCGGTGTGCGGCCCTGTGTCAATATGTCAAGCGCCCGCTGGCGCAGCGCTGCGCATTTGCCTAACAATACTGCGTCACTTTGCTGCTCCGCTGCAGCATGGGCACCTCAGAAGGCAGCACACCCACAAGGCGCCTTGCTGAACCTCACGGCAGTCTGCTTACGACCCAGCGCGGCCTTGTGGCCGAGCGGTACTGCCATCCAGCACGGAGGTGGGCGGCTCATGAGCGCAGCAGGCAAACGTAAGCGAGAGGTGTGCACTCAGCATGGTATTCATGGACATTGGCTGTGCCCTGCAAGCAAGATGCCTGGGGCTGCCAGGCACGGAGCTGCGCGAGCGCATACAGCGCAAGTACGGCCGCACGTACGACCTGTCCATCGTGCGGCGGCGGCTGGCGGGCAGGACAATCGTGGCCATGAATGTCATGGTGCGCATAGACCAGTCCCTGCAGGCATGTCTGCGCTGCAACTGCTGCGAGGGGTGCGATTGCACCTGTGCAAACGTGATGAGAGCCTCCCCGTGACGCACTGCTGAGCCGCTGCAACGTTGCCGTGTGGCACGCACAGCATGTTGTTTCATGGGCGTGCTGAGCGTGCGGCTGCGGCGCCGGCAGTGGACGCACCTGGAGCAGCAGTCCTTCCCGATGTCTGAGGCGGAGTACATGGAGAAGCTGAACAACATCGCGTTCTACCTGGGGTGCGCGCCCCTGCCCCGATGCATGCACCCCGATGCGCGCACGGGCCACGCGCTGTGCGTTTCAGAACGCCCACACAGCCTGCCTGCCATGCCACTCCTTTCAAGGAGCAAGGCGCCTGAGTTGTCGTGAAACCTGGCTGGCTGGTGTGCAAACGTGTTAACGACGACGACGACGACGTTGCATTCGCAGCCTGACGGCGCTGTCGGCGGGCTCTGCGTGGGCCTGGCGGCGCGCGTCGTGCGCGGCAGAGATGGGCTGCTGGTGCCAGGGCCGAGCGCAGGGCGTGTGTGCAGCCGCCGAGAGCAGGGCGGCGATTCCAGCCGCCGGGCCGCGGCGCGCAGGGCGTGGGGCCAGACGGAAGTGGTGCGCGCGTTCTTCGACGCGCCGGCCAAGTCGCGCAACGGCCTGCCCGGCCGGCGGCCCGTGGTCGGCAACGCCATCAGCCTGCGCCTGGACCTGCCGCCCGCCGTCATCGAGGAGTGGTTCGGCAAGTGAGCGCGCGGAACGCGCGCGGGGCTATGCTGCCCATGCGGCGGGGCGCTGGCGCGCACGCGCGCAAATCTGGGACCAGTGTTGGGAGTGCTGCTTCCTCGTTGGTGGGATGGCGGCAACCCTGGCTTGGCGGCTGCTTCAGGCATGCGGCCTGCAGGGGATATGAGCGCGAGGCCACTTGGATGCGTGCAGAAGCTCTGGGGGTGTGCCGCTGGGTGCATGGGCAGCGCTGTTTGAGCCGAGAAAGGGGCTGCATTGTTTGGGGCAGGGCAAACTGCGGCATGATGCGTCCGTATGAGTGCGCTCTGCGCCTACCCTGCCTGGGCCTGAAGCCGGCGGGGCACTGGGCTGCAGCCACCTGGGGCGGCATCCAGCTGCAGATTGCAAGGGCGTGTCTTGTGGTAGTGAGCAAGGCAGGCAGATGTGTTGCCGAGGCCAACGTCGTATCTGCTCAAAAGGGCAAGACAGGGACGCGCACACTCCCGATGACTTCACTTTTGGTGCGCAACAGGGAGGGCGCAGGCTGCTCCCGCAGCTCCACATTGACAGTCCTTGGCGCTTGGCGCCTGGCACGCTTCTCGGCCAGCACTGCTGGCTGCAGGTGTGCAAGGGCATGTCATGCAAGCACCATAAATTTGCTCGTGCTAGGCATGCAGCTAGCGGCCTGGGACTGCGCCGAGCAGTGTATGCCTACTTCCAGTCATGTTGGAGAGAGGCTTGTATGACTGCAGGACAGGTCGCAGCGCATTATAGTGCTTTTGCTGAGAGGCAAGCATGTGTCATATTTTTTGCTCGCACTGCTGGCAGACTGCAGTGTACACGCGGAGATGTGTGTGAAGGATGCGAGGTCAATGGTGAAGGTGACAATGGAGGCGATCCGCAGAGGTGGTCCGGCCCGTAATATAGCCAAGGTGCATCAGCGCTTGAGGTATGTGTGGCATGGCCGTGCGCAGCATTCATACGAGCAAGCCACCCTTTTTGCACTTGTCCATTTCGTGTCCGGAGCACAGCAGGAACGCGGGGCTGTATGCGGCGCCGAAGCAGACTCAATCAAGCAGTGCTTGAAACAGCTTCCCACCAGCCTGCAGTGTTACATTTGTCCTGCTCACTCATGTCAAGCAGTGCACGCGACTGCCAGCACCGGCACGACTCACCATCAGCGAGGCCATGCAGACGTGCAAAGCCATGCATCTGGCATGAGGACAGGAGTACTTAGCCCCCGCACAACGCCCCTGCGGCCGACCGGGCAGCTCAGCCTGTCAGCGCCTGCATGCTGGGCATCGCGCTGAAGGCGCGCTGCTGCTCGGCCAGCATCGCGTCGGCCTCCTGCACCTGCGCGCGGGGAGCCGCCGCCCAGCCCGGCGTCAGCGGCCTGCAGGCCGAGCATCTAGGCGCTCTGTGCTTGAGTGATGACGGGCGGCCCTGGCAGCGCCCGCAGAGCATTTGGACCGCGCCCGCGTCAGCATGAGCGTTTGCAGCCTGGGAGAGAGTCTCTGGGCGCGTGCCAAGCCGGCAGGTGTCCCCCGGGCTGCTGCCGCAGGATCCGAGCGGGCCACGCCAGCGCGGGGAGCCGGGAGGCGCGGGCGCGGGGGCGCGCCAGGCTGGAGAGCGCGCCGGCGGCGGCGGCGACGGCCGCGCTGGGCGGTGCGCCCCCCGGCAGCGCGGCCTCCAGCTCGCCGACGGCCGCGCGGCCGCGCCGCACGATCGCGTGCAGGTGCCGGTTCTCGGACGCCACGCGCCGCATCAGCCGCCGGCCCTGCTCCAGCTCGCCCTGCGCGG
>JAABUY010005299.1_pt1 | contig 13045 bp, 13 predicted proteins | sample 5560271 | NCBI WGS metagenome assembly JAABUY01 (sample SAMN10711886, study PRJNA513374) | rock metagenome | isolation source: Antarctica rocks | place: Antarctica: Victoria Land, University Valley
ATTCGAACAAATGCTATGAAATATGCAATGCAAGACAAACGTCGAAGCATTTACTGCTGAACTGCAGACATTATAGAGCAGAGCAGAGAAAGCTTAAGGAAAAAGCTCAGCTCAAAAACACAGACATAATATTGACACTGTTCATCATCAAGATTGAAAGAATCGCAACGCTAAAGTATTTGAGAAATACTTGAATTGCAACGAGGAAATGACTATGAGAAACGAAAGAGTAAAATGCAAAGAGTGCGAAGAAATGAAGAAAAACGAAAGTACGATTGCGAGAATTTAAGCGAGAGCGCTTGTATACGCAAACTATCGATGTGATTGATCAACGAAAAGATATAAAGCAGCGACTTTGACCAGATTACATGTAACGTAGCACACACACAGCGTCTAAACAGTGTCATAGTCATAGACTGCATGCACTTAATGAAGAAGAAAAAAAAAACTTGCATCTTAATGTGATTCTTGCTCTTCTGCAAGATTTGCTGCAAAAGCTTTATTCATGTTTTATTATAATTCTTACTCTTGAAAGTAATGCTTTGTTTTCATGAAATTAATAAATTCTTGTTGACTGAAGTATTTTTTATAAACTTCGTTGATTGAGAACAGATTTTAAACATGTTGTATCATATGTAAATTGCAAGCGTAATTATGTTGAAGTTCATCATAGTTACATAATATAATAAATGAGTTGCAAGCATGATTATAAACAGTCAGAAGATGATTGAAGAGAAACATAAAGTCAAGTTTTCTAATTCTCATCATACATAAAATGATAACAGAAGATTCTTTGTCTTAAAAAGAATCAATCATGTACACTTCAACATTTTGAACTTTCAAATCTGAAATTAAACTTCTCTTCAATAGCTGAACTTATACAATATATTTTGTAAGAATAACAATGTTCTTGATAAATATTTTGACTTCAGCGTAGATCTTAACTAGCTCAATTACTACAATGACTTCAATCTCATTCTGCTTGAACTGAAATGCATTGACTTTTATGTTAATTTCATTGACGTTGAGAAATGTCAATGATCATTTTATTTTGCAAAAACTCTTCAATGTAATAATTGCAATAATTATATTGAATTGAAGTGAAGAATTAACTGAGAAGTGCATCTGAGCTTTGTATCAAATAGTGAATATGATGTCATTTATGATGAGAATTGCATGATACTGTTCAGTGAGAAGAATATGAGAATATTCAAGCATAATCAGATGTTCAAATAAACTTTTATTTATATAATGCATGAAGTAATTATTCTTGATGTCTTCTTTCATCAATTGAAGTTACTCATCATCATTGAACATATGCATTGAATCATTGCTGTAAATCATAGTAATAAAAATCTTTGCATTTTCAACTTTTATGACTTCTTGAATGATAGTATGATTTTCTTTGAATTTTTTTAGCATAATAGTGTTGAAGTTGACAAGCGTGCAAACAATAGCACTTACATCATGCTCAAGAATATTTACACTTAACTTAATTTCAATGCGCTGAAAGAATTCTTGATCTTTCTTGTTGAAAGTTTCTCTCATCTCAATTTTTTGAAAGTATCAGCAGAAAGTCTTGATAACAGCGTCATGCTCAGTCTCATTGATACTTTTATTTAGCTTGATATTGATAATTCTCTGAAGTATATGATGTTTAGATTTATGATTTCGCTTCAAGAATTAATGTATAACATAAGAATTAAAGTCTTTGTAATTTACATTTGCTAAATTCTCATTATTCTTAAAATCTTCATAAATCATATCAACTTCTTCATTATTAATTTATACAATTGAAGAATCTTGTGTCTTATGCTGCTTGTCATTCTGTTTATTCTGTTGACTTTGTTTATTCTGTTCATTCTGTTGACTTTGTTCACTTTGTTAATTCTGTTGACTCTGAAATTACATTTTATTCATAAAATGATTGCTTAAACTCATGACTTTTAAAAGCAGAGTGTTAAGACTGATTTAATGTAATTTGTATTAATAATTTTTAATATTATGTAAAGTTTTCTTGCTTTGATTAATAATTTGATGTGTCAGTTGATTATAAAAGACATCAGATAACTGATGTATTATCATTAAGTGAGATTATTGTTTATTAAATGAAATGCATGACTGTCTTAAGTAACTATCTGACGTTCAATGCATTGCAAGTGAAAATGAATAATCTTCTTACTCATCAGAATAATATTTTTATTTTCTAGTTATTGAAGCTGTTCATTCAGTTTAAGAATGAATGTATCAGCTGTGTTATTAAATGAGTTCAGCATTTTGACTTTCTTGCTCAACTTTAAAAGTAGCATTGTGATAATGACATTCATCAATATTTTTTCAATCTCAAAAAATTTCTTAATAAGATCAAAATCATTAAAAATATTTTGAAAATATTGCATGATCAACATTTAAGACTCATTCAACTTAATATTTCATTCAGCAAGAATAGTTGAAAGATTCAAGTCTTTAAAGAGAATTAATGTAAATTTGATACAAAGATTCTGATTCAGTATAATATCATAAAAACGACTGTTATATTCATATTTTTTCTTATTAATATAAGCAGAATTAAGAGTTCTAATTGTTGCTAGTTTGATTTTATCAAGCTTGTTAAACATGATGAAATGAACTGAAATTATGATTAATGCATTGAAAAGACAATATTGAAATACATCATGATTATCATTCTGTTACTTACGTTTGCAAAGATTAAATGTTGACTTCAACTTAATTAAGCTTTAATCTGTCTTGATGAGAAAATGATGAAGAGTTATGCTCACATTTATTATGTTGAAGAGAAGAAATGATTTAACAAGAATGATAACAATTTATTTATCATCATTGATCTGCATTTCAAAGTGATTCTTTGAGTCAAATTAATAGTCAAAGTAGAATCATCACTTCATCATACTCTACGCATGTGACGACAGCGATCTATTGAAGCGTATAATATATCAAATTGATTAACAAGTTAGAGAGCACAATCGTATGATCAAAATGAGTCTTCATTCGACTCAATAGCTTCACAGATGACTGTGTCGTAAGGTAAAAATCGAAAATCGAAAATCGAAAATCGAAAATTTTCGCGCTTACGCAGATCAAAATCGACGACGAAACAAGAGTTCATCAGAAGAAGAAAAAATCATCAACTCAAACAGTAATTTGAGTAACAAATCAAAGAGCAAGCTCAGATGAAAAAAACAAGTCATCAATCGATCTCAGAACAGCAAAGAAGACTACGTGCTGAAGCAAAAATCGAAATCAAACTTTCTTTTACGCTCGAAAATCGCACAAGAAACAACGTTGTTTCAGAGAAGTACAGCATCTCTTATCAAATCACTATCTGTTTTATCTTTTCTTGATATGCAAGACAATAAGTTGAGATCAATCGTTATTATTCTGAGCGAGATAACGTGACTACTTTGATATCTGAGATATAAAGCAATTGCGTCAAGCATCTTTTATCAAAAGAGTAATATAGACTTTTACAAACTAGATTTATATCATTTTCATCTGACATAAGTTGATAATAAAAAATCATTTATTGCAGATTTCAAGATAGAAATCGAAAAATCTTTACACTAAAGTTACTGTTTACGTGAAACGCTCTGAATAAAAGATTAAAGAAATATTTAAGCGATGTCAAGTGAATTTTTAGAAGTCAGAAGCTTGAAACGAGAAAAAATCTTTATGAAAAGAAATATAAAAAGTCGCTTTATGCACTCTTTCTTGTCTCGTTTCGCGAATGATAACGCGAAACTCAGCAGAAGCAATAGCTCAGATTTTTATTTTTTTTATTTCTTCATTAAGTGCATGCAGTCTATGAACTATGACACTATCTAGGCGCTCTGTGTATTCTAAATTACATGTAATCTAGTCATAATCGCTGCTGTATATCTTCTCATTGAACAGTCACATTGATAGAGTGCGCATACGAGCGCGTGAACTGTCTATATAATCAAGTGGTCACATAGACAACCCAAAATTGTGAAAGCTGATCACTTCGACGTGAGCTTTCGACTTGTCTGTATGATCATCAAGCTAAGCGAGCTAGATGAGCTTTGATCTATGTAGATAAAAGCTGACCACTTCAACGTAAGCTTTCAAGTTCGCTGTATGATCACTTAGCTGAACGAACTAGGTGAGCTTTGATCTATGTATTTGCGACGCATGTAAATCGATCAGAAAACCGAAAAACCGATCGATTTACTGCATCACGCGAGCGTGTAGATGCGCAAAAGCTGGGTCGTGCCTTCGCAGTGTGTGTGTGTGTGACGTATATGAGTTGCAGCGTGTGCGCAAAGACGTTGCTGTCGTTCTGTGTATATGAGCAAAGACTGTGTCGTGTCTTCGCAGTGTATGTATTTGCGACGCATGTAAATCGACCAGAAAATCGAAAAACCGACCGATTTACTGCGTCGCATCGATGTGTATGTGCGCAAAAGCTGAGTCGTGCCTTCGCAGTGACTGTGTGAATGTTGTATATTAGTTGCAGCGCGTGCGCAAAGACGTTGCTGTCGTTCTGTGTATATGAGCAAAGACTGTGTCATGTCTTCGCAGTGTATGTGATTGCGATGCATGTACATCAATCTGATAAAGCGAAAAACCGATCGATTTACTGCATCACGCAAACGTGTAGATGCGCAAAAGCTGAATCGTGCCTTTGCAGTATATGTGTGTATGTCGTATATGAGCTCAACGTGTGAATAAAGCGCTGTTACTGCTCTGTGTGTGATTGCGCTGCGTGTAAATCGGCCTGAAAATGCGAAAAACCGATCGATTTACTGCATCACGCCTGTTTGTATGTGCGCAAAAGCTGAATCGTGCCTTCGCAGTATATGTGTATATGTCGTATTGAGTCGTAGCATGTATGCAAAGACGTTGCTGTTCTTCTGTGTATATGCGAGCTTCAACGCGCTGATAATCGCGTTGTTATTGCCTCGCTTTTCGACTGTGTGTGAGCTCAACGCGTGGATAAAGCGCTGTTACTGCTCTGTCAATGTTGATGAGATTGTTCAGCTCTTCTGACAAGCATAGCTTGCAGAAGGTTCGTAGTCAGCATCTCGTACAGGTAAATCTCGTTGCCGACCTGTCTAGACGCTGTGTGTGTGCTACGTTACATGTAATCTGATCAAAGTCGCTGCTTTATATCTTTTCGTTGATTAATCACATCGATAGTTTATGCATACAAGCGCTTTCGCTCAAATTCTCGCAATCGTACTTTCGTTTTTCTTCATTTCTTCGCACTCTTTGCATTTTACTCTTTCGTTTCTAATAGTCATTTTCTCGTTGCAATTCAAGTATTTTTCAAATACTCTAGTGTTGCAATTCTTTCAATCTTGATGATGAACAGTGTTAATATGATGTCTGTGTTTTTGAGCTGAGCTTTTTCCTTAAGCTTTCTCTGCTCTGCTCTATAATGTCTGCAGTTCAGCAGTAAATGCTTCGACGTTTGTCTTGCATTGCATATTTCATAGCATTTGTTCGAATTATTCTCTGATAATCGATGCAAATAGCTCTTAAAATAATCATGTTTCATTTTCAGCTGAATAAAGATTGAGAACGTTAGTTTATCGATTTTTCTCAGCTCTTTTAGTGATTTATGACTTAGATTCACATTTGATATGTTCTTTTGATACTGATTTTTCTTTTTGATACTGCTTTTTCAAATCTTTAATCATTGTAATTTCATCTCTTTGCAAATTTGCTTTTTGACAAAGCTTATGATGATTGCTTTCATGTTGTCAATAACTGATACTTCTTGAGCAGCAATTTTGATCAATTGATCTGCTTTTTCATTCTCAATAATGTTTTTGTGACTCGATATTCACTGTATGCAAATTTGACACTGTTTCTGACGTAAATTGATCAAATTTTGTCGTATGTCATTGAATAATCTTGCATTGACGTTGCTCTTTGCATTTAGTCTTTGCAAAGTCATTTGACTGTTCATGTACACTCAAATTTCGCTGTTTTTGAATGCTTTTTCGCTGCACATTGCGATTGCATCGCTAATAGCTTGCAGTTTCGCTTTCGTTATGATGATTTTGCCTGAAACGCTTGTCGCTTTGCTGCATCTAACGAGTTCATACGTAAATATCACTGTTGTTTCGATTTCTGTTTCAACTTCTGCTATCTTTTTCCGAATTTGCGATGCGTCTGTGTACATCACTATGTTTTTCGCCTTTTTGATAATTCTTTCTAATTCTCTATAGTGTGTATTGATCGTATTGCACGTTTCGTCTTTTGCAAATTCGGTTTGAAGTTTTGCTAAATGCTCAATTTCTTGTTCTCATGATTTCTTGAAGTGAGAGATTTCAATTTCTTTTATTGAATTCAGTGTTTTTTGCACTTTGTTCAATATTCAATATATCTGCGTGAGTCTGTCTTTGTACTTCTTAGCTTTTCAAGATACATTCGTCTTCATCTTGTTTCAGTTCAGATATTTCGATGCGTTCAGATCTAAATTCAATTCGATAGAGTATTGAGATGAATACGTAATAGATGTTCTTTTTCTGATAGAGTGTTTTTTCAATAATTCAACTATTCAAATTGCATAGTTCTTGCACTTTTGATTTAATCATATCTTCATCAACGAGATTTTGACTTCTATTTGCATAGCATCTATCGATGATGTTCGAAACGCACTAAGAATTTTTCATAATGCAGCGTTTTGCAGTTTGCAAAATTTGACTAAGTAGCTTTTTTGATTATTTCACCATATTTCGACGTCATAATTGCTAATAGATGTGACACATGTCAGATATAACTGCTTTTCTGATTTGACATTTAGTTCTCACTCGCTATTCATTAATCTAAACAATGAGTGTAGCGTTCTTGTGACTGTCGCAATTTTCGTTTGCATAGACTGATCGCGACGAGTTGAATCATCGAGGTCGAGTCGAGTTTTCAACTTGTCAAGACTCGATTCGAGTCAGAATTTTGAAATCGAGTATTCGAGTCGAGTCACAATGTTTGAATCAAGTATTCAAGTTGAGTTAGAGTGTTGAAATTGAGTATTGACTCGAATTCTCAACTTGACTCGTCAAGACATGAAGCGAAGTACTACTAATATTTATCTGAGTGTCTGATAATGCAACAGAGTAATGCAATTGATTGAAGAAAACTCATGCTTGTTCATTTACTACTGCTAATCTGAGATCACTATTATCTCATCATTCTTCTTCTTCTTCTTCTTCTTCTTCTTCTTCTTCTTCTTCGTCTTCTTCTTCTTCTTCTTCTTCGTCTTCTTCTTCTTCTTTTTCTCGTACTTCTTCTTGTACTCATTCTCGTACTCGTTCTCATTCTCAATCATATCTGCATCGTCATCTCTCTTGCTAAATTTCATCTTCTTGTCATTGTCGTCAATCTCAATGATTCCGTCAGATTCATCATCTGATAAATCTAGTGAATTAACTATCTTTCGATCAATCGCATTTTTTTCATTCGAAAATGCGCTCATGAATTTGTCAAATTCTTGTATGACATCTGAATCATTCGTCACCTTCAATTCATTCAATTCTTCATGATGTAAAATGCGTTGCTGAATTAGTTCAGTAGTAGATATCATGTATCTTGACATGTTTTTTCCAAGTTCATCTTGTTGTGCAATAGTTTAATGCATACGTTAGTCTTGTCTTTCACATCAAACACAGTACATACATCAACAGTAGAAGTAGTATTGAATGTCGTCTTCATGACTATCGCTTCAAGCTTCGCTCGCTTCGCAGTCTTTTTCTCTCTCGTCTTCTTCATCAAATTCATCTTGAAGCATTGAGCTATTATACAATCAGCTTTTGAAACACATATGCATTACTCAAATGCATTATCATGCAGATTCTTTCCCACTCAATCATTCGTGATTGTATTTCACATATTGTTTTTCATTTTCATCTGCTTCGCTTTGATGACTTTCTAATAAACGCTGATGCTTCTCAATTTGATGAGTTGTTTATAAAGAATCACTCGATCTGCACTTTGTTTGATATAAAAAGTTTTCTGATCTTTGTTTTATCTCATTGCATGATTTCTACTCGTAATTAACTGCGACTTGATTGATAGATTAAACATTCTGCGATTTTAATTAGTCTCAATGATAATGCATATAAATAATGCATAACAATCTTCTTATCTGATAGTGATGTTGAAGTGCTTTTTCTAATGAACTTAGTCACAATAAATAAGTGCAATAAATAAATGTGAGACGTAGAAAAATTTAGAGTTAGAATAAACGTTAAGCGTAGATAAAGTTAGAATTAGAATAAATGTGAGATGAGATGTAGATAAAATTAAAGTTAAAGCTGAATGTTAGAATTTATTCATCATCTTAGAGCTGCAATCAACACATTCATCATATTAGTGCTAATATCAAAACATTCATCATATTGATTCTACTATAAACACAGTCAACAATCATCATCTCTTGTTTACACATTATCTCTTGTTTACATCGTACTTTACTTTGCTTTCACTCAACTCGATAGTCTCAATTTTTCAAATCGTTGTCAGTTAATATACATCATGACTCATTGCAAGCAAACAGATAATGCATTTAGATAATGCATTTCTTGTTACGCATTGCTGATAGACTTGATTTAAAACGAAAGTCTAAAGACGCATCATGTGATGATTTGAGAATTTCAACTCATGATGATATGACATCAGATAATCATATCACGAACGAATCAAGAGCAGACTTCAAGATCGTATCTGAAAGTAAGATCAATAAAGTTCAGAAGATAATGCAAACAGATAATGCATCAAGCTATCAACAACTAATTTATTGCAACAGTTAAAAAGAAAATGAAAGTCAGAAATCATCACACTTCAAGAGATACATTGTTATCAAAGAGATGCAAATTTGTTGATATCGAAGATCTCATTCAAAAGAATAGTTCGCGAAATCATGCAGAATGAGATTGATATGAACAAGACGAGTCAAAGAATAAGCGATGCAAACTATAAAATTCAGACTTCGACATTGCTTGCTTTTCAGAAGATCACAGAAGCGTTTCTATGTGAATTTCTTGTCAGTAAGTGCATTACTCATTTGCATTATCATTGATGTTTTACAACACTTACTGATATAATGCTTTACATATGCAGATAGCAATCTTCTTGCTATTCATGTCAAGCGAGTAATTCTTCAGCAGAGAAATTTGATACTCATGAAAACTTTGATGCGTAATCTTGAAATTCAGTTGAATGCTCAATGAAAATAGCATTCGCGATATCTTGATCAGATCAAGTTATCTAGCATAGCAATACATTCTATGAACTGCATTATCTTTTTGCATTATCTCGTAACTGTGTTATCATACTACATACATTAACAATGCAAAAGTGACTTCAAATGAAATGATATTGAACATCTAAACAATAATAGAATGTAAAACATTCTGCAAATCTGCTCTGAAAGAATCAGCAGCTTCATCAATTGCGTTATCTTCATCTTCTTCTCTACGATAAATATCTCATGCTTCGATGATAGTCTTCTCAGAATTCAAGTTCATGATATGATTATAATACTTGAGAAGCATTATCTGTTCAACTGATTCTAAAGTCATTTGTGATCAATCTCATTGACAAACTCTTCTTGCAAAACTGAATGTTCATTCAATATCTATGAAGAATATTGAACATGAAAGAACATTCTTAGTCATTTGAGTCAATCTTGAATAGTTCAAGACGTTGTCTCTTTAATACTCTCATGTTGAAAACTTTTCAACAATAGCGTCAGTGCAAAGATATTGATCATTTTCACTAACAGATACAGATTGACGTTGAGTTTTTTGAAGAAGAGTTTGTGTAATCATCACAACAAACTATAGCATTGTTAATAAATGATCAATTGCATTATCATATTGCATTATCTGATCAACATCACTAGTCACTTGCGCTCTGACTTCTGCAGTTGTAGTTTTCTTTTCATAATGATGATGAAAATAGTTCTTGAACTCTTTTCTGTACTTGTTGTAATAAAAATGAGAATCATTCTCATTTGCATCTCAATCTTGATACAAATTCAGCTTTTGAGTAGAATCTAAAATCATAGCGAGATTGTATATCAGTTCATCTTTGCTTTTCGTCTTGAAATAGTACTTTGCAAGCTTGTTAGAAGCTAGTTCGCAAGCTCGAAGAACAAGTGCTTGTGAAGTACATGCATTATCGCGTACTATCGTCTTAATAACATTGAGATGATTGAAAAGAGCATCAAACATTTGAAATTTTAAATGTATATCAACATTGATGATTCTAAATATGATCAGAGTTAGCTCGTAGAAAGAATTTAACATGTTGTCAATAAGTAATACTAATGATCATTCGTTCTTCTTTAATTGAATAGCTTGAATCTTTACATCTGTCAAGAATTTCTCAACTCATGTATCAATCATGTCACGCAGTTGATATGCACGTCGAAGCATCAAATAGATAGAGTTTCAGCGAATGCAAATGTCTTGTATCAATTTTCAAGATCTTGTTACTTGCAGCTTTAAAAAGCGAAGCTTTCGTTGAGAAGAACTGTTGATAGCAATAGTAATAGCGCGAATCTGTTTCATTGATTAGTAAATGCATTATCTTTTTGCATTATCATCTTGATAAATATCTTCTTGACAACAGTGCAAAAATCATTGCTTGTGATTACATTCTCAACTTGATCATCGTTCAATGACACAGCGAAATTGTCATTCAAAGTTTCTGATTCAATAGCTCTGATAAACTCTTGAGTCACTAGATTAATGTTATGAGTCATACAAGAAATCGAGTTTTGTGCTCTATTTCATGAAATGTCGCGTCAATTGAGTGCTCTTTCAAGCTTCTTCTTTAGAGTGTCATTGTTGCTTGCATTATCAGTAACAACATCAAAAAGCTTGTTCTTGATGTCATATATATTTAAAATCTTGAACAGCTTTTGCATCAAATGACGATCAGTATGCTCAACTTCAAAAGATGTAAATTCAATGAAATGTTCACGATATTGAAATGTAGCATTTATTCAATATATCAAGACTCTCAGATAAGCGACTTTTTGAGAACTAGATCATGCATTCAACGTAATAAAAACATGTCGTGACTCTTTTAAATCTTGCTTTATCTTTGCATGAATCTCATCATATTTCAAGAAAATCATGTTTGACAATTTAGTGTGATGCACGAAAGTAATCTCTGAACGAAGCATTTGTAGTAACTGTTGAAAATGCTCATTTTCGATGATTTGAAAAGACAAATTCAGTGCAACGAAGATCTGATACAATATTTTTTTCCAATTCGGTTGATTGAATTGAGATGATAAGTCAATATGACTTTTCTTCTATAAATATGTTAACTTTGCATTATCTATTTGCATTATCATATTGAACTTACACAACTGAAATCTATCTTGAGCTGTGAAAAAGAGTTGAGTCGTTTTCGTTTCATGCAAGCATTTGTCTTAAGATGCTTGATCATATTGATTGTACTAAATTCATCAATCGCTGTAGAATGATCTAGAATTTTAAAACAATTCTTGCATGAAATCTTAGAATATTCTTTCAATGTCGAGATCATTTGAATAAACTGATTTCAGATGTTGAATTGTCTATTTACTTCAATCTTCTTAGCTCAAAGTAAATTATCTATCTTTCTTTGAGTCTTGTTGATGACACTTTCGTCAACAGATGTCTGTAGTCATCATTGTTGAAATTGAGCATTGATATCAGAACTTCACTCAACGTACTGATTATTCTCTCTTAATATTAGAAGAGAAGTATCGCGATGAATTCTATTCATCGCTTCTTGAAGAGTTCATTTCTTTTCGACGAAAATCTGATTAATGTTTCGTGAATCTTGACTTGCGAAGTCATTAGAATGAAGACTACTGAAAGTAGATGAATGAACGATCGAGAAATTAGATTCTTTCTCGATCGAAGATTCTTGATAATTCATATGTCTTATCAGAATCAGATATCTTGCAATGTATTTTATTGATAATGCAACAAGGTAATGCAAACAACAAGAAGATGATAATGAAGAAACGAGAAATAGTTTTCTTTGTTGCACGTAGATCTTTCAAATATAATGACGTAATAGATTCAAAAATAGTAAATCTTGATATTTGACATCATTTTCGATTGCTTGACGAGTCGAGTCAAGAACTCAAATTCTGACTCGACTCGAGATCAATATCAAGTCAAGTCACGACATTAATATCGAGTACTTGAGCGAGTCAAAAAGTAGGTATGAAAACTTGACTTGACGATCAGTATTTAAAATACTGAAGTTATTAACATGATTTTTATTGATGAATCTTTGATGTCAGAACTATGTAAATGCTTTGATATTCAATTAATATTGTTGTCAAAATCAAAGTTGATTTGATCATATGATGAAATTTCTGATTGAAAGTCAATTACACATGCTTTGTAGACATCAATCATGATACAAGAACACAAGCATGAAATAATGTTTTTATTAATAATTTATTTAAATCAGCATAAAATAATCATTGAAAATTTTTAATTGAAAAGAAATCAAATTTTGATAAATTTTGCAAATGATTGATTAACATCATCGTTGAAGATTCAAACATTGAAATCTGTTGTTTTAAAAGTAAGCAGTCAATCAGCATTTTACAGATTTGAGTCAAGTGAAATTTATAAAATGAAATGAAAGGACTTAAACTTGATTGTTACATCAATAATCATCTTGAAGAAACTCATGAATCAGAAATCAGTGAAAAAATTCATTGAATCTGCTCGATGTATTGAATCTGCATTCATATGAAAGCAAAGCATTCAAGTTAATCTTGATCAACTTTAATTCTTTCAATCAACTAAAGTAAAAAAGATTGTCAATATTATCATGATTAAAGTTGCTGTATATTGAACTTTAATCAAGAATAAGAAGATTAAGATCTTTTTTCTGATCATTAGCAAAATTAATAAAGCGCTTAACTCAGTTGAAGATTTCGCAAAACTGAATGAAATGACATCAATCATATCATTGAATTAACTGAAGAAAAAACTCTTAATCATTTATCACGACTTTCTGAATGTTTTTGATAGAG
>JAABUY010005300.1_pt1 | contig 13041 bp, 13 predicted proteins | sample 5560271 | NCBI WGS metagenome assembly JAABUY01 (sample SAMN10711886, study PRJNA513374) | rock metagenome | isolation source: Antarctica rocks | place: Antarctica: Victoria Land, University Valley
GGGCGGCGCGCGCGAGCGCCGCGCGGCCCTTCCTGGCCGGCTACCGCCTGCGCCTGGGCATGGCCGCGATCGTCACCACCATGGTGCGGCCGCGGCCCCGCCGCCCGCTCAAAATCTCAGGTTCCTGGGCTGCGTCATGCGGTGGTGGACTGGTGGCCGCACAGAAAAGGGCTGTGGAGTGCCCTGAGGCATGTCGAGCAGGAGTGGTCTGGTAGGATGCCGCCCAGGGTGTGGCCTGCTGCTACGGGAGATCGCAATGTCCTTCTGTTGTGTCTGGGGGGCCCCGTAAGCAAGGCGCGCCTGGAGGCGGCGGCAGCCTGAGCGCTCTTACACCTGCGCCGCGCCCCGGGCGGCCAGGTGTACTACTTCCCGCGCGGCGCGGCCTCGCTGGGCGAGCACCCGCGCGCGTTCGCGGCGCTGGCAGCGGCCGGCGTGGCGACCTCGTTCACGTCCACGCTCATGTTCACCGCGCTGGGCTCGCTGTACAACCGCGTGAGCGACCCCGGCATGGGCGGCTCCTACCTCACGCTGCTCAACACCATCGCCAACATGGGCGCGCGCCCGCCCGGGGCTGCCTTGATATCTACCCTGCCCCACCCTGTCAGATCATTTTTAGGATATGACAGGGTGTAGCCACACGCGCCCGCTGGGGCAGTCGCGCCGACCTTGGCTGGGAGTGGACATGTTGAGAGTTGGCGCGGCGGCGGCTGCGGGGTGCATGTCGCCTCCTGTGCTCTGGACCACCGGTTGCGCATGCAGCTTCCGCTCTTCGGCGCCGGTGCTGACATGCAAGCGGGCCTGTAGCGATACACGCGGGGCAGCCTGCTGTGCGTTATGTGCGGGTCTGCGATGCGCAAGTGCGTGCGTCCTCGCGGTCCGTTCCTGCACTTGAGGCAGCTGCAGTGCCTGCAACGGGGGCTCGCCGCAAGATAGGCCGCAATGCGTGCGCTACGGCCTGCTCCCCTGGCAGCGCCACCCCTGCCGCGCTCAGCGCCACGCGCGCGACAATGCCGGAGCCCGCGCTCCGCCGCGCCTACGCCCTACCCTACCATTTCCTAAATGGGCGGGTGCGCGCAGGCGTCATCCTGCCCAAGCTCGTCATGTTCGCGCTGGTGGACCTGCTGACCGTGCGTCGCTGCGACGGCCCCGACGGCCCCAGCGCCGCGTTCGCCGCGCTGCCGTGCGCGGCCGCGCAGAAGGCGCTGGCCGGGCGCGGCGGCGCGTGCGGCGCGGCCGGCGGCACGTGCGTCGTGACGCACGACGGCTACTACCTGCTGTCGTACGCGGCGGTCGGCCTGGGCGCCGGCCTGTACGCCTGGCTGGCGCGCACGCTGCCGCGGCTGGAGGCGCTGCCGCTGGACGCCTGGCGCGCCAAGTCGCGCACGCACTAGCGGGGTTAGCCCTACCCTAATACTAACCCTAACCCTCAGAGGCGCGGTCGCGGACCTGGGCGGGCGCCTGCGCGCGGCGCGGCCGGCGCGCCCGCTGGCGCGCCCCGCGGCGCCGCCGCTGCGTGTCTGGCGCGCCAGGTCGCGCGCGCTGCGGGGCTTGCGGGGTCAAGTGCACGCGCCTGTCGCGGACATGCACCCCCTGCGTGCAAACCGCGCGTGAAGGCGGGCCTGCAAGGCCTGTGCGTTGCTTTGGTATGTGGCGACGAGTGCGCGCGCGTCGCCGTGGTGTCCGCTGCGGCCCTGGGCGCCTGGCGCAGTGCTAGAGACACAGCGGGCCTTGCAGGGCTGGTACCGTGCGTGCGTCGTTGCCGACCGCGTGACGTGAACAGTGTGCAGGATTGAAAGAGCGGAACTGGGTGGAAGCGGCCCTGGGAGGCCGGGCGCGTTTGGCGTGCTGCAGGGCCGCGTCCCGCCCTGCTTGAGGTGTGAGCGGCTGTATCAACAGGCAGTGGAGCGAGTTGGCTTGGTGTGCGTTGGCAGCGTGTGCGCAGCGTAAACTTGCTTGGTGCGTGCGGCGTGTGCGTGCGGCGTGTGCGTGCGGCGTGCCTCGGCCATACCGGCTGCTCTGAGTGCGGCCGGGCGCCCCGCTCTCACGTGCAGGCTTCGGCTGCACGATGCGCCGGGGTGAGAGCCCATGCAGAGCAAACTGTGCAGGTGCAGTTGGGTCATTGATGTGTGTTCGGGAACAAATGATCAGCACTCACTGGCCGCATTCCGAGGTCTAAAAAATGCTTGACGGAGAAGGCGAAGAAGAAGCTCTCTGCCTAGGCCTTTTCACAGCTGCAGCTAAACTCAGATCTGAACCCAGCTTGTCAAAACGAGCTCGACAAGTGTACGCAAACATGCAAGCACAGCACGGGCGCGGCTGTCGGTGCGATGGGGGACCTGGCGGCCTGAGGTGAGCCAAGTGCGCCGCGATGCGCTTTCCCTGGCCCCGGCGGGGCGGTGATAAGAAGCGCGGCGGCGCGGGGCCCGATCAAGGGAGCCCGCTGCTGGATCCGGGCTCGCCGCAGACCTTGCACTCGCAGTCCAACAATACGCTCAAGGCGTATGCGCGGGCGCCGCTGCGGGACGACATGTTCAACCCTCCAGAGCAGGCGCGGATCTTTTAGAGGACACAGCCATCACTCAACCTGCTGTTCACAGGTACTTAGTTGATGTGCTGCCGGCGCCACTGTTGATGGCCTCCTTAGCGGAGCTCGCTCAGGACGTATGAGTGCCTGCCACTCTCAGAACGACTTGATAGTGCTGGTGCTATAGCAGCAGGCTTCAAGCCAGCTGTATATACGCAAGCGTTGATGTTTGCACGTGCTATGTCAAACGTGATACGAACGAGCTGTGCATGAGCAGCGTGAGGCAAAAGTACCAGTCTGCGTGCAGTGGAGACCGCACTTGCATTGCGAGCGGGAACGAGAGGCTGCCTTGCTTTGCCGCCGCACCGAAGTACGCGTGCCCGTCAGTGCATGTTGAAGTGTGCGGTTGGTGCCGGGAGGGAGCCGGAGGCCACAGCGACGCAGCCATGCTTGCCGAGCAGCGTGCACGCTCCCTTGGAAAGCCTGGTGGCAGTGCAGGCGTGGACCAGCGGCGCCGCCGCCAGCGCTGGCACAGCGCATCAAGTTGGCCCACAAGCAGGCCCCAGGCGACGCCGTTTGCAGAGCCTGGGGCACCTGGGGCCGTGCGTGCAGGGCGCGTGCGGGGCGCTGCCGGAGCCGACGCCGCCAGGTACTTGTTACGAGGCGGGGGGTGGGCTGGCTTAAGGCATGCTGCACCTCTGCAAGCCCAACTGGACTTCGGTGCGTGCCGGCAGGCGGCGGAGGCCGCCGCACCGCTGCCAACGCTGGCGCAGCGCGCGTTCCCGGCGCGCGCCAACCCGATGGCGGTGGCCGCGTCCTCGGCCGCGGGCGTGGACGTCAGCCCGCCCTCGGTGCTGCTGCGCCACCCCGACCGTGGCACAGGTGCTTCGTCGGCCTCAGCTCTGTCTCCCTGTTATTATTCCCTGGCTTTGGGCCCCGGGCGCCGTGCATGGCGCCATTATTTCCTGCTATAGCAGTCCCGATAGCTGCTCTGTTGAACTCGCTGGGCGGCCAGCGTGTGCTCTTGATTTCGCGTGTTGCCCCTTGCCCATGCAAAGTCTGTGCCCTCTCTGTCGTCACAGGGCGCGCTGTGGCGCCTGTGACCCGCCGGCTCTGCTCGAGCACCAGGCGCTGGCTCGCCCGCTGCCAAGCCACCCCTGGTGATACACGGGGGCCCGCTCCCAGCTGGCGTCTCCGCTCGCAGCACCCCCAGACCCCTCGCGCGCAGCACCCCATCCCCCCATCCGCCGTGCTGCAGGCGGAGCGGTGCTTGCTCTGCCGCATGGCATGTGATAGGGTTTAATGATAAGGTCAGTGAGCCTCCCCAGCAGCAGGGCTGGACACCCCACCAGCGCCTGCTTCCCGCCGCGCCAGGCTTCTTCCACGAGGCGCGCGAGCGGCAAAAGCGCGCCAGCCTGGTGGAGACCGGCCGGCACGCCGGCCGCTCGCGCGTCAACTTTGGCGGCTTCCGCGGCGTCACGCTCAACTACCACGTGTGGAAGCGGGGTGCGGCGGCCCCACGCCGCGTGCAGAAGCTGCGCCTGAGTGTGTTCGAGCTGTGCCTTCTGTCCCGGGGAATGTGCTGCGCAGTGGCGGCCAGCCCGCATGTCAGTGCCTCCGCTGAAACAAGGGTTGGCAAGGGCCGAAGAGTGCTCCGTGTCGATCCGGGGAGACCCCCAGGAGACCCCTGGAAGAGGTGACAGACAAGCAGGCGCTCTCGCGCCGCGCCGCGCCCGCGCGCTCGGAGCAGCTGGTGCGGGCTCTTGAGGCGCGCGCCGCGCGCAGACTTCTTCTACTCCATGCTCAACCTGCGGCTGCCGATCGCGCTCGCGCTCATGGCCGCGGCGTACCTGCTGTCCTTCATGCTGTGGGCGCTCATCTGGCACAGCGTGTACTGGTGCCCCACCCCAACCCTAACCCTACATGGCGCACGCCACGCCCCCTGCTGTCCTTCCAGCTGTGGGCGCTGATCTAACACAGCGTGTACTGGTGCTCCACCCTTCACAGCGCACGTCGCGTGCACTGCTGCCCTGGATGCACTGCACAGCACCCTGTCGGTGTTCGCGGCCTGCCCAAGCTTCACATGCACGGCGTGCGTGCGCATGGCCCTGCCCGTCACCCAGCACGTCCGTGGCACAGCCCGGCGGGCTCGCGCGCGCGCGCCTGCCTTGCGCCGAACGGCGAGCCCTGCAGTGCGCGCGCGCCCTGCGCGCCCACGACGCCGACCGCGGCGGCCGCGCCGCAGGTGGGACAAGAAGTGCGTGCACGGGTTCGACCGGCGGCGCACCTACCTGTCGGCGTTCCTGTTTGCCACGGAGACGCAGCAGACCATCGGTGAGCCCCTGTGCCCTGCCTAGCGGTGGCGCCTTGCTGCCAGGCCTGCCAGCAGGGCTGCCGCACAGGCGGCGCTGCGTGCGTCCCGCATGCCGGCCCCCGCCCAGCCGGGCCGCCCGTGCGCTAGCGCGCCCCGCAGCATGCTTGCGCTCCCGCGCGTCCAGCGGAGCTCCGCGCCGGCGCGGCGCCCGCGGCGCTGCCGAGGGGCGGGCATGAGGCGGCGGGCGGGCGCGCCGAGGCCGCTGATATTACGGTTGAACTCCCCGTGCGGCGCTGGGCGCAGGCTACGGCACGCGCGCGCCGCGCGACTGCTGGGTGAGCGCGTGGCTGGTGGCCAGCGAGGTCATCTATGGCCAGCTGCTGGACGCCGTCACGCTGGTGCGGCCCGCTCCAGCGGCGGCGCCCTGCTGCACAGCCTGCCCCAGCTGTGTCCAGGAAGCTTCTGGCCGACGGCCGCTTGCCTGGCTGTGGCAGCAGCAGGGCGAGCGCTCACTGCCCGGAGAGTGGCGCAGAGGCCAAATTGAGTCAAAAACAGTGGGCGGGACGCTTGTCCCGCCCGTTGCACGCTATGCCCGCTGCCACGAGACTAGACTAGCCCAGTCAAGGTCAGGGTAGGCAAGACCCTGCCCGCGCGCGCGCAGGGCATCATCTTCGCGCGCATCAGCCACCCCAAGAACCGCGCGCGCACGGTCTTCATCAGCGACTGCGCCGTTATCGCGCGCCGCGACAGCGTGCTCAAGCTCATGTTCCGCATCGCGGACGTGCGCCAGACGCAGGTGGTGTCGCCGACCGTCAGCGCGGTGCTGTACACGTGGACCGCGCGCACGACCGCCGAGGGCGAGCACATCCCGGTGCGCCCGACGCTCCGCTCCGATGGGCCCGGCCGACAGCAGGCCGGCTTTGCGCCGGCTCGGCCAATCCAGCCGCGTGCGCGCGAGTGTGTCAGCAGCCTGCTCCTGCTTGAGTCTGCAACACTGAGAATCTGCAGCCCGCTGAGTCCAGGCTGCTTTGTCACCAAGGTGAGGACCTCTTCTGTGGGCGCATACATCGTCAAGCAGGCCGGGAGAAGCTCCACCCTGCACGCATGGCTCTGCTCCGGGCCGGCGCGCAGCTGCACAGCCGAGCCTCATGCCAGGCTGGGATCAGGGCTCCCGCCGCCGCAGGTGCGCGCGGACCCGCTGGAGCTCACGCCGCCGGCGCCGCTGCTGCTGCTGCTGCCCGTGGTGATGGAGCACACCGTGGACGAGCGCTCGCCGCTGTTTGGGCACACATCGGACTCGCTGACGGTAGCGCCCGGCCGCCCGGCGCTCGCGCGCGCCGCGCGGCGCCCGCCCTGCCTGCCACCCGCGCCGCCCCAGCAGCCGTCGCTGCTGTGTTGCGGAGCGAGCCGCTCTCCGCCGTGCGGCTGCGCCTCCACATCGAGCCTCACGCGCCCTCTGCAGCGGTGCAGGGCCGGTCGAGAATTACCTTGAAGCAAAAGATTGTGTGCAGTGCCGTTTGCGCTGCCAGTGCTGCTGCCAGTGCATCCCTGTGCCGTGGCGGCAGCGGTGCTGCTCCAGCCAGCGCTGAGCTGGAGGCAGGGGCGGGGATAGGAGTTTGCGCCCGGCGGCAGGCGCAATGAGGTGGTGGATAAGTTCGAGGGCGTGGGCGTGAGAGGGGCAGCAAGGCCCTACCCTAAGCCCGCACCCTGGCAGCAGGTGCTGCATGCGGAGGTGGTGGTCACGTTCGAGGGCGTAACAGGGGCAGGGAGGCCCGCCCCTAACCCCACGCCCTGGCCGCAGGCGCTGCACGCGGAGGTGGTGGTCACGTTCGAGGGCGTGACCGAGGCGGGCGCGCTGTTCAGCGCCAAGCGCAGCTACCTGCCCAGCGAGATCCACTGGGGCTACGTGTTTGCGCCCATCGTGCACCCCGCGCCGGCCGGGCTGACGCAGCACATGGTCGACCTGTCGCGGCGCGCCCGCGCGCCGCTCGACGCCCCCGCCAGTGACACATACGCATGCCAAGTGATACGCGGGTGACAGTGCCGGGGCCCGCTTGCGCGCTTAGGGGCAATCAGCAGGCGGCGCCGCGCCGCGCCCAGCCGCGTCCGCATGGCTTTGCTGCGGCCCATGCCCCTGTGCACACAGACACCCAGCGCCTGCCCGCCGGCGTCCACCCGCGCATGCATGCCGCCGGGCGTGCGGCCAGCAGAACCGCGCTCTGGAGCGCGTGCAGCACGCCACAATCAAAGGCATCACATGCGCATCCCCACACACTGACGTGTGTGCACATACGGGCGACCCTCAGGCGGGCGTGCGCAAACCCTAACCCTTCCCTATGAGGGCGCGCCGCCAGGTTCCACGAGGTGGAGCCGCAGCGCAGCCTGGCCGAGCTGGTGCCGCCGTCGGTGCTGTCGCGGCGGCTGTCCGCGCCGCCGCGCCGCGGCGTGCCCTTCCCAACGCTCTCCGAGAACACGCTCGTGCTGTCCGACGCCGCCACGCTCGGCCACCTGGACGGCGCGCTCTGCCTGTCCGTGCGCCTGGGCGACACATACCCCAGCAGCATGATGCAGGTGCAGGCGCGCATGTACCTCTACCGCTGGGCCGAGCGGCCGGGACCCGAGGCCGAGGCGCACGCGTACGAGGCGCGGACCCCGGCCCCGGGCCAGTGGACCCGTCTCATGAAAGGCCCCTGGAGCGGGAACACTTCAGTTGTGAGTGGTGCAATCCAGAAGCTCTTCAGTACCTGTGCTCTGGACTGCGGAGGAGCATACACGCAGCGCGGCGCGCCTGCCTACACCTGGGGGCCTGCCATGAGGTGCTCAAGCGGTGCGCACGCAGACGGCTTGCCCGTCTACAGACCGGTGAGCTGGCACGAAGGCGGCTGCGGCCGCGAGGGCGGCCGCCGCCGCGCGCACGGCCGGCCAGCCTGGCCGCGCGCGCCGCCGGCGCCGGCCCGGGCCCGCGGCCGCCGCGGCGCTAGGGCAGGGTATATGTTTAGTCAAACCCTTACAATACCCTAACCGCCGATATGCCTTGCGCGCGCGTAGGTGCACGAGCTGGACGTGGGCCGCCAGCGCCTGCTGCTGCGGCTGCCGCTGCTGGTGAGCCACCGCATCACAGAGGACTCGCCGCTGCGCGCGTGGCGGTCCGGCATGGCCGCGCTCGCCGCCGACGCGAGCTCCGAGATCGTGGTCGTCGTGGAGGCCGTGCACTACGCCAGCAGCCGGCCCGCGCTGCGCCAGCACACGTACCATGTGCACCCGGATGTGCGCCAGGGCCACCGGCGCGCCCCTCGCTTCCGGAGAGCGCTTAATTCCGCGCCGCGCGCGCCTGCGTGCGTGCCGCGGCCTCCTGCACCTGCTGGCCTGCACGGCCTGCCCACTGCGGAGGCCTGCCCTCTGCATGCAAAGGCGCTGGTCGAGCGCTTCAGGGCGCCAGAGGGGGGACCGCCTGCCCTGTGCTGTGCGCACCAGCACCAGCATGACAGCAGCCTGGCGCCGTACCCGCAGCGCCGCCACGCGCGTGCGGAGAAGACTCTAGTGCCTCTGCTCGCCGCGCCCACGCTCGCAACGCCATGCCAGTCTGCGCGCGGCGCGCGCTCACGTCCGCGCCGCGCGCGCAGGTTCGCGCCGATCGTGTCGCGGCCGCACGGCCACGGCGCGCCGCGCATCGCATGGGCCAGCTTCCACGACACGGTGCCCGCGCCGGGGGGCTCGGGCGCGCCCGCCGGCCCCGCCGGGCGGCCCCCGCGCAGCGCCAGCGCGTCGCTTGGGTCGCTGGGCGCGGCCGCCCCGGCGCAGCGGCGCGGCAGCGGCGCGCTGGGCTGGGCGCCGCGGCCCGCCGCCGCGTCGGGGCACGGCACGCCGCGCGGCAGCGACGCCTCGCCGCCGGCGGGCGGGCGCACGCCGGCCGACGCCGGCAGCCCGCCGACGCAGCCGCCGCCGCCCGCTGCCGCCTTTGGCAGCGTGCAGACCTCCGTGAGCAGCACTGCGCTCCGCGCGCGGCTGGTGGAATCCGCGCAGCCCGGCGCGGAGGGGGCCGCTCCGGGCGCGATGTCCAAGCTCCAGGCCCTGTTCAGGGCCTGACGCCGGCCATCCTGCCCTGCCCCTACCCTAAGGTCCAGGCGCTGTTCAGGGCCTGACGCCGGCTGCTCGCCGGGCACTGGCACTGGGCCTGCGCGGCGACCGTGCAGCGCGGCGCGGCGCGGCGCGGCGCCGCGCCGGCGGCCGGCGGCGCGGGCTCGGCCCGGGCCGGCAGCGCGCCCTGCACCCCGGCGCCCGGCGCGGCAGCGTGCAGGCGCCTGGCGGCGCTGTGCTCCTTGCGGCTGGAGCGTGCGCTCATCCAGGGCAGGCGCCGGATGTGTGCTCGGGCGCCGCACCCGCCCTGCGCTGGCGGGTACTGCTGCGAGGGTCCGCTGCCAGCTGAAGGTCGCTCGGCCCGCGGCGGCCGCGGGCGCTACTCTGCGCAAGCCTGTAGGCGTGCCGACAGTGACATCCCCGCAGCGGGTCTAGGAAGTCTGTTGCGCTGTGCTGCCTAACAGCATCGACATGGAATGAGTGGCGTGTGCACTCTTATGGTTCCGCGCCTAGCCCATATGTCAAATCTTCTCCGCAGCAGCATTGTTGTCAGGAACCTTACTTCTGTGCAGTTGGAACGTTGCCATGGGCCACCAGCCCCACATGCATTCTGCTTGGCCCCTTCCGGGCGCTGGGGCGATCGGCGGCAACTTGCGCGTGCGCAGTCAGCAACGCATGCCGCCTGCTGAGCAGGCGCGGCTGGTAGCTGCATGTGCAGCTGCTGTGGATGCATGCTCGGTGTATCATGCCTTTGTCAGAGCCACCGAATGAAAGGCTTCTTCACGCCTTGTATGCAAGGAGCGTAGACCGTCTATTTCCGCACCTCTTGCATGACTCGCGTTATTTTGTGCTTGTGTTGGCGAAGTAATGAAACATGCAGGTTGCAAGCTCTATGCATGGCCATGTACCTTCATGCAGTGTGTGCTGCCCATGTTTGTGTGCAGCGCGTTTGCTATTGAAGTGCATGCATGCTGTCCACTGCACTTGCCCAGCTGCGAGCTGCAAAATGGAGACTGCACTTGACACCTACCTGAGCGGCTCACAGCATGCACGCCCAAACAAGCGCGTGAAGCCATGTGCACGCACCCATCACTCTCTGCATGCATTCCCCAGCTCATCGAGCAGGCGCAGCCGGGACGCATATGAGCGCTCTACGTCACGAGCATCACGTCGGTCACCACAGCAAGTCAGCAAGTCTGGGCGGGTCGACGAGAGTCAAATACAACGTCGTCTTGAGACAGGTACAGGATGCAGGGTCACAGCAAATGTAACACCTCTGAAAAAGCAGATTAACAAACCGCACTCGCTGTTCACAAGGTCCAGTGTGCCCTATGCACACACGGCGGCCTTCAAAGACTTCAGCGCGGCCCACCAGTTTGCTGCACCCAAGGTGTGCAAGCTCAGTAGCGGGACTGCGAGCGCGGCGGTGCGCCGCCCTGCTTGCTGGCGGCACCGCCGTTCATCAGCTCCTTGCCTTTGCTGTACAGCCAGCTGCTGCCCTTCTGCGCCGCTGCGCTAGCCTTGACAGCAGCCCTGCAGCCCAGCTGCAGCAAGTCACCAACGCGCAAATGGCTTGCGCTGAGGGATGCCGTGCATATGAGCGCTGAGGTAAGCCAGAGGAATGCCCGTCTGGTGCGACAGGGGCGCACTCTTTGGTGGCCACGCCCGCATCCTGAGCCAGCTTCTTCTCTTTGCTCCAGTCGCGCTCCTTCACCGCGCGCGTGCCCGAGACCGCGGTGTCTTTCACATACGTCGCGCTGTACTGCACGCCGCCTTTAATTTCTGCACGCAGGAGTGAAACTTTTTTATCTAGCAGCTTCCCTGCTCGGCGACGGCACCGCACAGGTGGCGGCATTCACTACAGGCACCCAAGCAGCTGCTTTGTGTCGTGCACACGGCCTGCGCCGCACGTTCCAAGACCGTTGGAGCTGGCTTGAAGGTCGCGGGGTCGACGAGGCGGTTGGGCGGGTCCATCCAAGTCCCGCTCGCCTCTGCTGATGCTCAGAGAAGGCTATCGGCTGGCTTTTGCAAACGCTGTGTCACCGGTCAGTGCTGCGCTTCCCCTGTCAACTGAGAGAGTACCTTGCAGGTAGTAGCCAAGGGCCCTCGACAGAACCTGATGCCCAAAACAAGTCGAGCGGGGAGCGAGCAGTGACAAGCAGCTTGCGCATTGCCCGTGCTTGCGCTGGCCGAGGTACAGAGCGGCGCCTGTGCAGCCAGGTGCGTGAGCAAGCGCGGCCGAGGACGCTGAGTTGCCAGCCATCCTACCCGACCTGCTTGCCTATACGGCCAACAGGCGGGCAGGACACACAAGGAAGGCCCGGCATTGGCAGCAAGTCCGATGGGCGCCGAGCCGCCTCCGCCGCAGCCCGCAAATGCGCCGCAGTCGGGCGAGCAGGTGCCTTGCTGCCGCAAGCATGCTGTGTCCCTGTTTAGGGAACGTACGCGCCTCCAAGAGAGCTGGCACGGGAGAGCAATGAATGAATGAGTTGGTGCGGCGCGGCTGCAGGTGATTACGCCGTGGGATGTGCGGGGCGGCGCCGACGGCCGCATCGACTACGACAAGCTCCGGCGCGACGTGCGCCCGGCCGCCCAGCGCCCGCCGCCCGCTGCCGTGCCCGCCCCACACGCTGCCAGCTCAGGGGGCCGCCCGGGGGCGCAGTTCGGCTGCGCGGAGGTCGACGACGCGCTGGTGCGGCGGATAGAGCGGCTGACAGGCGTGCCAGCGCACCCCTTCCTCAAGCGCAGGGTCTTCTACGCGCACCGCGACCTGGCGGCGCTGCTGGACGCGTACGAGAAGGGCGAGCCGTTCTACCTGTACACGGGCCGGGTGCGGCGCGCCGCCGGGGCCCCTGCTCACAGGGCGTCTGTGACAGGATAGGGCTGGGGTAGAAGGGGTCCCTGTGCGAGCCGTTCCACCTGCACACGGGCCGGGTGCGGCGCGCCGGCGGGGCCGGGCACTCTGGGGCGCCCACTGACAGGCCGTACGTGGACTCTGTCGTCCTTGCCATTGTGCAGGGGTGCGGCGTGTCGCCGGGGCCTGGCACCTTGGGTCCCCACTCACAGGCCAGTGTGTGGATTCTGTCGTCCTTGCCATTGTGCAGGGGCCCATTCCATGCTCAGCACGGGTGCGGCGTGCCGCCCGGGCTGGGCACATCGGGGCCCCCACGCACAGACTGTATGTGGACTCTGTCGTTCTTGCCACTGTGCAGGAGCCCAGTCCATGCTCAGCACGACCCCAGGCACCAGGGCGCTTCTCCGTCGAGGGCTCCGGAGCACCTGCCTGCCAACGCAGCTGCACCGGACCATGGCCGCGCAGCCTGAGTCTGCTGTGCCATCAAGGGGTGAAAAGCCCGTCTGCATGCGAGGGCAGCTGCAAGACACACCCTCCACCCTCCAGCTCAGCGCTCCCGCACGGACTGCCAAATTGCGTTCAGCGCGCCTGCCGTGCGCCCGATCAGGCGCTGAGCCCCACCCGGCCGTCACGCACTGAGCGCGCGCCAAGCCTGCGCAGGGGCCGTCGTCGGCGAACCTGCACCTCGGCCACCTGGTGCCCTTCCAGTTCACGGCGTGGCTGCAGCGCGCGTTCAAGGTGCCGCTGGTCATCCAGATCACGGATGACGAGAAGGCGCTGTGGCGGTGCGCGCGCCGCGCCCCGCGGCGCAGGCGCCGCCGCCGCCCCGGGACGTGCCACGCCACATGTGCTGCAAGCGTGCGCCGCCACAGGCTCTGCAAGCGTGCGGCGTGACAGGCGATGCGCGGGTGGCGGCGCCCGGTGGAGGAGCGCCAGCACATGCGTGCGCATGCATGCATGCAGGCGTCCTGAACCGCCACAGGCGCAGGCGTGAGCCGCTGTTGCAAGGGTCGTGGCGGGTGCGCTGCAGCTGCGAGTGCGCCGCCGGAGGACGCATGACGAAATCCTCGGCCGGTGCAATGGAGAAGGCCCGCAGCGCGCGCTCGCCTCGAAGCAGCGCGTTCGGCTGCTGCGCGGCCCAGCCGGCGGCGCGCGGCGCGCAGGAGCCTGACGGTGGAGGAGGCGCGGCGGCTGGCGCGGGAAAACATAAAGGACATCATCGCGTGCGGCTTCGACGCGGCCAACACGTTCATCTTCACCGACATCGGCCAC
>JAABUY010005301.1_pt1 | contig 13040 bp, 6 predicted proteins | sample 5560271 | NCBI WGS metagenome assembly JAABUY01 (sample SAMN10711886, study PRJNA513374) | rock metagenome | isolation source: Antarctica rocks | place: Antarctica: Victoria Land, University Valley
GATTTATAGAAATAAGTGTTTAGTTGTGATTTTAACATCAAAACACTGAATTTGAGTGTGATTTTCAAAAAAAAGTTGCAAAAAGTTCTGAGCAAACTGAGGAGCCAACATTCTAGGAATAGCTGTATAGAATCGAAGTTGGTAAATGAATTCAGACAACCAGAGATAACGACCGTACAACAATTGTCCCTCACTCCGCAAGCGCGAGCATGGGCTTGTCGCTCAGACTGTCCAGCAAAAGCGCGCGCAAAAATTCAACGACGACCGTGGCTACGCACGGCAGTGCCCTGCATTTGCTCAAGTTCACTCTCCAGATTCTTGATGCTGGAGATCTGGTCAGCAAAGGTTGAAACAATTTTAAACATCTCATGAAGAACGTACGCCGCGTGAGTGCTCTCCAGATCCTTATTCAGTCGATCTCTCTCCGAGATCAACTTTTGCTCCCATTGCCTGAACCTATGCTCCTCGACCTTGACCTGCTCCGTAAATCTCTTTCGTAGACTCTCTTCCTCCTCCTTGAACTTGGGATTGTCCAGCTTCCTGGGCCTTGCCTCCCCAAACTTCCTCGTCTCCATCTGTTGGGCGCGGTAGGCTTCATAGTGCATCTCTTCCGTTGTATGGATGAGGTCGAGCATGTGCGTACGGATGAGGATAGAGCGAAGTTTCTTGAAGTCGCAGTGGTCTTCATTTTCCACTTCGGCAACACCCCACTGGTACTGCCGGCCTTTCACGATGCGACCGTCGGGGGCTTTGACATCCTTCTCCGACCCAATAACGGCGAACGGCATGGCGGCCATTAGGCTCCGTGCGTGCTGAGCTGCTTTTTCGTCGTCTTCCTCAACGGGCGGTTGGTAAATTCTGATTCCTTGTGCCTCCACCACGGCTCGGATCTGGATCGGCTGTCAGTCTGGCCCTACGCTGACACTTGGATTGAATTCTGGCTGAGACCCACCCTGTGCTTGAATCGCGCCAGATCGGCAGGGCTCAGCGTATCCGCCTTGGCAACTACAGGTATGAGGTTGACTCTCGAGCTAAGTCGCTTCATCACCTCAATGTCAAGGGGTTTCAGAGTATGTCCGGTAGGTCGGATAAAATACAAACAAGCATGCACACGCAAGTCGATCTTGTCGACACGTCGTGGCTGCTGCTCCTGTAGCATATATGACTCATGCTGGTCGTCGAGGAATTCGATGATGGGCATCCAAGAGTCGCGATTGTTGACATAGTCGCCGAAACCAGGGGTATCAATGACAGTGAGACGGACTCGTGCCAGGGTCAGCGACGTGTTCGGTTTTGTTACGTACAAGACTTACCCTTGAAGAATTTCTCCTCGAGCTCCGCTTTGGTAATCTCAATCTCCACAGTCTTGTCCACCTGCTTCGCATGCCTGCGCTTGTGATCGGCGTAGTTCTTGATAGTAGTGGAGAAAAGAGTATTGATGAAGGTCGTCTTTCCTAAACCCGATTCGCCAGCAACCTAATACCAGCGTTACTCCACGACTTTCGAGTTAGTCATACAGGGTCTCCCTACCATTATGGTGAACGCAGCCCCTCTCTTCGCAACGATTTTGTGCCTACGCCCAGTATCAGCTCCCAATCGTGATGGTCACACTGTGTCATTCGAATGGTACCGTTGATTGGGAAGCTGGTTTATTTGTCAGTGCTACGCCCGCGGGTGATATAATGAGCATCGCAGTGCTTCAGGGGCTTACATTGGCAATCCCAATAGGCGACGGTGACTCGGGAGTTCCTGGAACCATGGTTGAGGTAATTGTGCTCTCAAAGCTTGACAGTGACGTTCCAGTGATGGTAAATTGTTGTATGCAGTATACAGTACTGTATGCTGTATGTTGTATGCTGAATGCTTTGGAGGGATTTGTGCCTCAGGATATACGTGACTGAAATAACACAATAATAAGGGGTACCTCAACTTTAGCAACACTAGCTCTCAAAAGGAACTAGCGGCTCTAGGTACAAAGTTCTTCCATACCGGCGAATGTAACAGTTTTTCTTCAATTCTGAGATACAACAGCCTATCTGACGATGAAGACTGAATACAAGGTTAGCATTCTAGGTTGCAAAGCTCTATTTCGAGTTCCCATTCAGCTCACTGATTAGTTCTCTAACCTACTAGGTACTGTTTATCGGAAAGGGAATCTTCTTTTTACCCCCGACGGAACTTGCCTGTTATCACCAGTGGGCAACAGGGTGACGGTTTTCGACTTAGTCAAGTGAGGTCGCTCAAATACGGAGCCCAAGAAGTGCACTAACAACCTGTACAGCGATAAGTCCTACACTTTGCCATTTGCCCACCGCAAGAATATATGTCGCATCGCCCTCTCACCTTCGGGAAACCTCCTCCTCTCCATTGATGACGATGGGCGAGCGATCCTTTCAAGCTACCCGAGACGACTCGCAATTCATCATTTCTCATTCAGGACCGCTGTGTCTGCTTTGGCATTCTCCCCAACAGGCCGGCATTTTGCGGTAGGAATTGGCCGAGATGTAGAAATTTGGCTTACTCCGTCAACACCTGGAACTACGACAGATGGCGTCCTCGAATTTGCTCCCTTCGTACGACATCGCGTCTTCGCCGGCCATTTCGATGTCGTACGAAGCCTTGAGTGGTCCAGTGATTCCAGATTCCTTCTCTCCGGTTCCAAAGATCTCACAGCCAGGATATGGAGCCTAGATCCTGAAGAAGGGTTCGTCCCCACAACGTTGGGCGGTCACCGGGATTCTGTCATTGAAGCTTGGTTCTCGAGGGATCAGGAAACGGTTGGTTGGGCATTGGCCGGTACCAGAGGCAATCTGCTTATTCGAGAACAGATCTACACACTAAGTCAGGACGGTGCCTTGTTCCAGCGAGCATACGCGTCAGAGTCCAGACCCGACGAGTCAGGTAGTGCTTTGAAGAGTGAGGCGGAGACAGGTACGCAGTGGAGGATAACGAAGAGACATTATTTCTTGCAAAACAATGCAAAAGTCAACTGCGCTGCGTTTCACACTGGGTCAGATCTACTCGTGACAGGATTCTCGAACGGGGTGTTCGGCATATACGACTTGCCCGAGTGCAACATGGTGCAGACTTTGAGGTGTGTGCTATGCGATTGCAGGGTTCGTATCAATGCTCACTGCGTGTAGCATCTCTCAGAGCAACATCGACTTTATTTCTATCAATAAGACGGGGGAATGGCTGGCTTTCGGCGCAGCCGAACTAGGGCAACTGCTCGTGTGGGAGTGGCAGTCCGAGTCGTATATCCTCAAACAACAAGGTCATCATGACTCAATAAGATCGTTGGTCTATTCTCCAGATAGCCAGCGTATCATTACTGCTGCGGATGATGGAAAACTTAAGGTCTGGGACACAAACTCTGGCTTCTGCATAATTACTTTCACAGAACACAGGGGTGGAATTACAGCGTGCCAGTTTGCGAAGAAGGGCAATGTCATGTTCAGCGCCAGTTTGGACGGTTCAATAAGAGCTTGGGACCTTACACGCTATCGCAACTTCAAAACATTCACCGCTCCCACACGGTTGTCTTTCACATCACTAGCAGTAGACCCTAGCGGAGAAGTGGTCTGTGCAGGGTCGTTGGATTCCTTCGAAATCCACGTGTGGTCTGTGCAGACCGGACAGCTTCTCGATCAGCTGGCAGGACATGAAGGTCCAGTTTCATCCTTAGCCTTCGCTCCGAACGGTGGAGCTCTAGTCAGTGGAAGCTGGGATCACACCGTTCGCATATGGAGCATTTTCACCCGCACTCAGACAAGCGAGCCCCTGCAGCTGCAAGCGGACGTTGTATGTGTTGCGTACCGGCCAGACTCCAACCAGATAGCGGTCTCCACCCTTGATGGCCAGCTAGCGTTTTGGTCGGTCTCTGGGGCAAGCCAAGAGAATGCTGTCAACGGACGTCGTGACGCTTCGGGAGGCCGTAAGCTCACAGATCGACGAACTGCCGCCAACGCCGCGGGAAGCAAAAGCTTCACGACTGTGACATATAGTACCGACGGCACATGTGTCCTCGCCGGTGGTAACTCTAAGTATATTTGTCTCTACGATGTTCAGTCATGCAATCTCATCAAGAAGTTTACCGTGTCGGTCAATCTCTCCTTTGACGGCACCCAAGAATTTCTTAACAGCAGCAATCTCACCGAAGCGGGGCCGGCAGCGCTATTAGATGACGGAGCCGATGCTTCAAATGTCGAGAATAGATTGGACCGTACATTGCCTGGCGCAACTCGGGGCGCCGCTTCTTATATGATTGGTAGACCAGAAATTCGGGTACCAGCTGTGGCTTTCTCCCCTGCTGGGAACGCGTTCTGTACGGCAACCACAGAAGGCCTTCTCATTTACTCGTTGGACAATGTGCTGCAATTTGATCCGTTTGATCTCGACATCATGGTCACGCCTTCGACTACTCTACAAACTCTTGCAGAACATGACTATGTGAAAGCAGTAGTCATGGCCTTCCGCCTCAACGAGAGACCCATGATCCGTAAGGTCTACGAGGGCATACCTGTTGCTGATATCGCGCTTGTAGTCAAAGATTTGCCGACTGTTTACATTGCAAGGTTAATCAGATTTGTAGCTCACGCTACAGAAGAAACTCCACATCTGGAATTCAACCTCCTCTGGATCAAAGCAATATTGAGTATGCACGGTCGATATCTACTAAACAACGCTGGTGGAGTCAGTGCCGAGCTCAGACTTATACAACGAGCTGTTGACAAAATACAAGCAGAGCTTGCAACAATGTGAGAGCCGCGTGCATTGAAATAGCACTGTGACCATGCTGACTCATCAGCCAGGGCCGACGAGAATATCTATACTCTCAGATACATACTATCACAGCCAGCGACACAGTCAAAGAGCGTTGGAATATCGAGAGTTATGGCTGAGCCCGTCCATAACAGGAATGTTCTCGGCAGCGATGCTTCAGCCGATGACTGGATAGGCTTTGGCGATACTGATTGAACTCATTCGGGGATACCGACAATGCTGCGGAATATGAGTAGGGAGTTTTCGGGGTATCTGATTGAGAATGCAGGACTTGCACCTTGATACCTCGTGGTATTGCTGTGAGGGATGTCTGCATAACGGCTTCTTATTTGGATCTGAGCTAGCTCCGTGAGATACCCTGCGTTAAAGCATCACATTACAGTCGTGTGTACAACGCGCAATGATAGGTTTATCTTGACAGAGTACCTATCTATCTGGGGTGTTACTACGTTCTCTTTCGCCGTAGTGCACACTTTTGGATGTCATACTCGGCAGTGAAAGAACGACACAAAAAGTCACACCGCCAGACCCTCAGCCCCTGAGCGCCATGAATCTTTTCTAGGTAAGGTAGGTACGCAGCTTACCTAGTACAGAGCTCAGCTCAAGTGAACCAAGTACAGTACAAGCAACACTTTCACAACTCGTCAGGAGGTGAACCAGATACGAAGTACTTGTAAATCGTTTATGGATCGTCGTGGTCTCCGTAGTCATCTTCACTTTCTCATTGCATCCTGTCACATCCTGGGTTCTATGATCTCCATGAACTTTTACTTTCTCCCTCAATCACCCTGAATAAACAATGGCTTCATTAACGACATCTTTGTCAAGGGTGCTACCAAAACCAAAGTATACTGGAGAATTCGAAGAGCTGCCCATTCATACCCAGTCTAGAGGTCCGCGACTCCTGGGAGCCGACACTCTCGGTGAAACACAAATACTCATAAAGGTAGTACTTTAATCTTGTAAATTCTGTGTACAATACTGATCTAGCGTAGAGGTCTGGCCCTCCGCCGTATGGTAAACGAACCGGGTGGCGGCCGCGGACAGCGGAAGACTACGGCGATGGGGGAGCCTTTCCGGAAGTTCTGGTTGCTCAGTATCCGCTCGATATGGGTCGCAAGCCTTCCACATCGTCGAATGCACTAGCTGTTCAGGTTGATGCAAAGGGAAAGGTGAAGTATGATGCCATTGCTCGTCAGAGGCACAACGACAAGCGCATCGTCCACGCTTCGTTCAAAGATCTGATCCCTCTTCGCCAACGAGCAGACGGCGGAGAAATCTCTCTGGATCGACCGTCAGAGGAGGAAGTAGCCGCGCAGACAGAGAAAACGAAGAATGCTCTGGCAGCCTTGGTGACTGGTGCTGTAGCAGCACAGAAACCAAAAGACGTTAAAGGCACGAGTAGGAAAGATCCGACCTATGTCCGCTACACGCCAGCAAATCAAATGGGAGATACGAGGCGGATGAACGACCGGATAATGAAGATCGTTGAGCGGCAGCAGGATCCCATGGAACCACCGAAGTTTAAGCATAAAAAGATTCCTCGTGGCCCTCCCTCGCCCCCACCACCTGTCATGCATTCCCCACCACGCAAGCTTACTGCCGAGGACCAAGAGGCGTGGAAAATCCCGCCTCCAATATCAAACTGGAAGAATCCGAAGGGGTACACTGTACCGCTGGACAAGCGTCTGGCAGCGGACGGGCGGGGACTTCAGGACGTTACTATCAATGATAAGTTCGCCCAATTTGCTGAAGCACTCTTTACGGCGGATAGACACGCACGAGAGGATGTCAAGCAACGGGCCCTAACGCAACAGAAGGTTGCTGAGAAGGAGAAGGCTCAAAAGGAGGATCATCTTCGGATGCTGGCGCAAAAAGCTCGAGATGAGCGATCTGGTGCTGCACGACGTCCATCTCGATCGAACCGCTCATTCAACGGTAGTGGAAGCCCCTCAGCCTCCTCCCAGTCTGATAGCGAGGACGACGAAGCTGCTCGAGAACGGGAGCATATGCGGCGTGAGCGGCGCCAAGAAGCTGAGCGTCAGCTCCGACAATCACGGATGGGTACAGAAAGACGAATACAGATGATGGCACGTACACAAAACCGCGACATTTCGGAGAAGGTAGCCTTAGGTCTTGCCAAGCCCACGCAGTCCTCGGAGTCAATGTTGGATTCCCGATTGTTCAATCAGACCAGCGGTTTCGATACCGGCTTCAACGAAGATCAAGCCTATGACAAGCCCCTGTTCGCAGCCCAGGACGCAATCAGTAGTATATATAGGCCACGACCCAACGTGGATGACGACATGGATGCAGAGAGTGGAGGTGCTGAGCTTGATATGATACAGAAAAGCAACCGTTTCGAGGTGCTGGGGCGGGCAAAGGAGGGGTTTAAGGGTTCCGGTGATGTTGAGGTATTGATGCTCCTACTATCCATTCGTCCCATTCTCCTCACTAAGATCTTTATACCACAGGCCCGAGACGGACCGGTGCAGTTTGAAAAAGACAACACAGATCCCTTCAATATCAACGAAATGATCTTGGAGGCCACAGGAGGTCAAGCAGGCAGAAAGAGACATAAAGCGGAAGGACCAAACAACAGAAGTCCGAAACGCATGAGGACAGACGCAAATGAAAAAGAATTAGAGCAGCACTGACAATGCGTGAATATCAGGATAGAATCACATGTATATCATCTCAACAAAATTGTCAAAGCAACATGTAGCCACACATACAGTCATTCTGTGATCTATGTCTATTCAAAATGAGTAAACAATTTAAGTAACCAGAGATTTAATGTATGAGTAAAAGACTTCGCTGATCTCTGCAACTGCATAAAAGACTTAAATAGTCAACACTAAAAATAAGTACTCAGACAAACAATCTTCTGAGTTCTTTACTGTTACTTACATCATTGCTGTGCTTAGATTATTACTGTTGTTTATGTTGCTGTTACTTAAATTGTTACTATTGCCTATGTCACTGTCACTTACATCATTCTTTACATCATCACTGTTCACTTAAGATTCTGATCTATGCTCTTATCAATTATACTCATTTTAATTAGTAAGACATTGATGACAAAAACAGCAATAAAAGCAGCAATAAAAGTAGTAATAAGAGTAGCAATAAGAGCAGTAATGTCAGAATTGTAAGATTGTAAGAAGCTGAAATCTAGCTATAGTGAGAATACTGTACTATATATACATAAGTTTCATAATCAAATAAGTATTATTTATTCTATTAACTTTCTATTCAATCTCTATCTAGATCTATGAGAACAAAGCATCTTTACAACAAAAAAATTTAAGTAAAAAAATCTTAATTCTGTCTTGCAGACACTATTCTAACAAAATGTTAATTAATTATTATTATCTTTTTTGTATATCAATAAATCTGTATTATGTCTATCTCTTAAACATTTGCTTTCACTGAACAGCAAATAATCTCTTTTAATTCATTAAATCTATCTCAATTCATTAAATCATCTTTTAATCATTTAAATATGTAAAATCTTCATATTTTAAAATATTTTTCTGAATGATCTGCTGCACAAAATTAAGATAACTAAGTAAATTATTTATAATTAATCATTAAGTTATTTAATGAGTGCTAACTACTGTAAAAAGAGCTCTACAGAGATTTATGATTTCAGTTTTTTAAAAATAATAAGTGTAAATTTGATGTAATTTGAGCAAAAGAGAAACACATATTATACAGTTTGCATTAATTAATTACATAAACATTACTTATTAATCTCTGAGATTTTTATAGAAATCAGTCAGACATTAAGATTCAGCATCTTTATGTAGAACAGAAATAGTACTATTATTTTGTGCTAATAAAAACTATTATAAAGTTAATAAATTGATTGAGCTCAGTCTGACTTTTATGTAATTGCTTTTTATCTTATTGATTTGTAAATTTATCTTTATTTTTACTTTAAATTTATTTATTTAATCAATGTTTTCTGTAAATTCATCTACTATCTTCTTAATTGTATTTAAAGCTGTCTTTACTTCTTTATTTATATCATTACTCTTTACTGTAAATTCTTCACTATTATCAGTGACTTAATCACAAAGACTGTGCTGCATCTATATTTTCTTAACATTTTGTCAATAAAGACTTAAAGTATCATTTAAATTATGTTAATTACTTATTTAGTTCTTATAGAAACTGAATTGTCAACTGTTTTAAGAAATCTCTGCATTATTTTATGTTTTATATATAGATTCAGAGACTGAACATTGAATTTTCATTTTAAATAATTATGAATGTTTTTTTATAAACTTTCATTATCTTTCTTAAATAACAGTTCTGTAGACACTTCAGTGACTTAATGAGTAAGATAATTAATAAAACATTATTATTTTGCAGATCTTATATTTACAATTTATATAGCATAATTAATTAGATTATTGCTGTATAGAGTAGTCAGAATTACTTTGTAAATGAATTTTATATAAATAATATAATATATAAAAAAACTTTAAATGTTATAATGTCTTTCTAAACTGTTTATTACATATACTCTTTTCATTTTAACTTTATGTCAACCTAAACATTTAATATCTGCAATGTTATCTTTATTGAGATCATTTAATCATTAAAATATACTATATTCATTAAATTCTCACTGAGATCTTTATAACATCTTGTAAAATAAATTAGCTTATATTTATTTAATATAAATCTCAATTTATATCTCTTTACTTATACAATACATCAACTATAAACTGACTTCAATCTGCAGCAGTTTGTCTGTACTAAGATTCTTTATATAATTAAATTTATATTATTTACAAAGTTAAATGTCATTATCTTATCTTTTAAGCACTTAAATGTCATCAGCAGTTCTGACACAAAGAATAAAAAGAAAATTAAAAAGAATAAAAATCTTTAAAATAATAAGAAATCTTTATTTTTATAAATATTCAGTTGCTTTTAAATTCTGAAAAAACTATTTTTGTGTGACATTTGATCAGAAAGCATTCTATAATGTGAATAATTTATAATAAGAATTTTACAGATTATATAATGTATAATAATCTTTTGTGTAAAACATTGTTAAATATCTTATTAAGATCAAGATTAAACATTAAGACTATGCATTTTGACTTTGTCTTTTATGCAGTATTGATACAGAATGTGAGCAGCTTTAAAGTAATAAGAATAAATCTTTTTTTTTAATTTTTTTTTAATTTTATAAAAAAAAATTATATATATTTATTGTCTCAGCAATCTGCTCTGCAATCAGCTTTTTTAATAACTTTATAATTGTGTTCTTCAGTGCAATGAGACAGTAACTGCTTAACAATAAGTAATTTATTTTTCTGTTCTTTTATAAAATTACTATAATGAATTCTTAAAAGCTTTTAGACATCAATTTATTGATGAAGTATCTATTAATTATTTATATAAGATCATTTTTAATGAAGAGAATCACAGTCTTAAAAACTTCATTTAAAATATTGTTTAATTTTAAAACTTTATTATTTAACAGTTTATAAATTGTCTGCTTAATCTGCTTTACAGTAATTGTTGAGAAGATATTAAATATAAAGAATGCAGATAATTCATTATCAATATTTTTAAAATTTATTTGCTTCTCTTTTAAAAAGAACTTCTCTGTTAAAATTTATATCTTAATAAAATTATCATTACTTACATTATTCTGATCTAATCTCTACAAAAATAAAATATAAAATGATGCTTAAAATTTGTCTGTATAGAGCTTACTTTATCATAATAATCTTTATAAATTCTTTTTATAAAAGTTATTTAAAATTAAAATTGACTGTTTAATGAACTGTTATCAATTTATATACTTTATATATTGTAGTTTCTTTTTAAGTAGATCTTAAAAGAATTAATAAGATGTCTTATTATAATTTATCTCAATGTCATTATATTATTATTTTACATATCTTATGCTCACAAGAAATTTTAAGATTCTTAATGATCACTGAGAATTTACTTATATATATAAGTAAGTTTTTAAGTAATGTTTCTTTAAATCTTTATGAATAATCTATTGCAGAACTGTAAATAGACATAATATATATATTTATTTTTTCTGATGCAGATACTATTCAAATTTCTTCTTGTTAAGCTTTTTCAGTGCATAGTACTTGCTTAATGTTAACTTCTTTGTTAATATTATAATTTAAATATTTATTGAGATATAATTTTAAATGATTGCTCAGTGATTCATTGAATTACAGAATTAAATTAATTTCTTAATTGCTATTAAAATAAATATAAAATTAATGACACTTTATTAATTACTTCTCTTTCAGATTGACAGTTCTCTTAAAGTAAGTAATGAGAGATTATTTATTACTGTTATAGTGTGAAGATATTTTAATTATGTTTCATAAACAACATGTAAACTTTCTCAGAAGAAAAAATGAGTATTGAAATCTTTTAAAAGTATAATTTTTTTTTTAACTTCATAAATAATTTATTATATAATATATTAAGTTTAAATTTGTGATCTATTGCTTCACAAATTATATACATTTATAATGATGATGTTCTTGTCTATAAGACACATATGCAGTGCTGTTATATATTAATTATATAATTAAAATAATCAGATGTAAACTGAAATCTTTTTGCTGATCAAAAAGTATACTTTAAATATTGAATTAATGTTACTTATTAAAATATAATCTTAAAAACAATAAATAAATACTGTATATCTGTTGAAAGTCTGTTTCTGTATGATCAGCACTTAATAAAAGTTTAAGTTGACTATATTTAGAATAAATTTCATTACATTATAATTTGTAAGACTGCAGTTAAATTGAAGAATTTAAATATTTAATATAAAGAAAACTTTAATTGTGCAGCATCTTCTTTTATAAGATCTGTCAGCATTTCATTTTGCATCAAGTAACTTTTCTAATCACTGTCATTAAACTCTGATGTAAAAAGCTTAATTTAAGTGAAATCTTATGCTGCTGTTAAAATATCTTATAAATAATTAAGACTTTATTTAATTAATGTTAACATAGTATTTAAGAATTATTCTTACTTTCTTAATTAAACAACTCTAAATCTGTCAGACTGTGATGACAGTTATATTGTAATTATAAAATAACTGTAAATTATCATCATTTTAACTATTAAGATCATATATTTCTTTTAATAAATAATAAGAAAGCTTTTAAAGATTTTATACACTGTCTTTTGTTATGTTTTGTGAGTCTGATCACAATTTATACATAAAATTCTTTTTTTAAAGCAGTTCATAGTTTAATGTATATTTATATATATGCTGTACTTCATCATCTTTTCACAGACAGACTATATATAATCTTACTGTTCACAGTTAAAATACTGTTTAATCTGTGTGCTGTAATTGTAAAAATAAACATTATATAACTAAAAATTAATGATCAGTCTCTTTTAAATAATCTTATGCTGTAATGTCTGTATGAAAAGACTAACTATCATAGTTTCTTTAATTTTGTCTTTTTGCAGTTAAGATTTATGCTGCTTAAATATTTGCAGTTTATGAATTTTATTTATGATGAATATAAATAAAATGATCTTAAAAGTGATGCAAATCTTCTATATAAAAATTACATTATTTATATCTTTTCTGCTGTTAATCTACATAAAGAGTAATACTTATCAGAGTTTTATAAAGTAGTTTTGACATAAAATTTAAAGTTTTCTTATCTGTAACTGATTAAGCATTCAATTCTTTGTGTACTGATCAGAAACTGACATCTTAATATTATTATTTTGTAATTATTTCACTGTGTATATCTCTGTAATTAAAGACTTAATTTTGACAAGAAGTTCAGTAAATAATTTGTTTTGTAAGTTTGACAGTTATACTCTGACTACAGTGCATTGCAATAAGAATTTAATTATTTAATGAATGTCTTGCATCATTATACTTATTCATATTTAATTCATTGAACCTCATTCTCTCTGCATTTTTAGCTGAGCTTAATTCATCAAATCATCATTTATTAACAGATTATTCAGTTTTTTCTTTATTCTTAAGAACTGCTTTTAAGTAAAGTTCTTTTTTTAATTTAATTATGTTCAGAGAGTATACACTCATTAAGTTAGATCTGACATTTTGTTTTGTTGTTAATCTATTTCTTTAAACTGGCCTGCGAAGACTCTTCCTCCACGCGGTGCAGGCTGGGAACCTGAAAGGCTTGCCTTTCAGAGCTAATAGAGTCACCGGTTGAGCTGTGGTTGTCGCAGAGCAAGGTGCCACGGTGGCGTCG
>JAABUY010005304.1_pt1 | contig 13034 bp, 19 predicted proteins | sample 5560271 | NCBI WGS metagenome assembly JAABUY01 (sample SAMN10711886, study PRJNA513374) | rock metagenome | isolation source: Antarctica rocks | place: Antarctica: Victoria Land, University Valley
GGTCACAGTAGCTGCGCCATCCTCCACCCGCACCCTCATATCCCTCCTTTTGAGCGTGAAAACAGCCCCGCACCACCCCCGCGATGCCGGCGACAACAGACACATTCTGTGCCGATTGGCGCACCTAATGTGACCATTCTGCAGGATCGGCGCACCTAATGTGGAAATTTCGGCGCGCCTAATGTGGTTTAAGGCCTCGATGTAAGGGTGGAACCCGCGCACCTAATGTGAAAACTTACACATCCGCAGGCGCGACGGTGCACGGCCTTGTAGAGAAGCGCACTAAAGAGGAGGCGCGACGCGACGCGCCGACAGACATGCGCACTAACAAACGCGCTGAAACCGTGCCGCCATACTCCCCTATTTTACCTCTGTTTTAGCCTTTTTTACACTTGCGATTGAGTGATATTTCATGCTATAATGTGGGTGTGAGGAGCGATTGGTCCCCACGGACGACGAGGCTAATAAGGAGCGACATGACACGGCAAGAGCGACGACGCCAGAGCAAGGCCACCGCCCGCGTGGCCACTATCCGCCGGACCGGCGCGTACACCTTCGAGATCGACAGCCGCACCCGCCCCGGCCACACCCACACCATCGACGCGCTACGCCTGCAATGCAGCTGCAAAGCCGGGCAAAAGGGGATGCGCTGCTGGGCGCTCGCCCTCGCCCTCATGATCGAGCAAGGCTACCGCGCCATCACTCCTAAGCACGCGCGCCCCGCGCCGCCGCCGCACGCCCCCGCGCTCACCCGGCCCGCCGGCACCGCCGCCCTGCTCGACGCCTTCGGGGCCTAGACACTCCACACAAAAAAGTGGGCGGGGATGACAGCCCCCCGCCCACTATCAACCGGACCACGGAAAAGGACACGCCGACATGACCACGCACGCCATACCCGCTACCCACCTCGCGGCCAGCATCCCCAGTATACCGCCCCATCCCGCCGTCGCCCTCGACGACGGTGAGATGTCCGTCACCGTTACCTTTCGCCCCTGCTCCCCCATCGGCTCCACCGACGTGCTCACCTCCCCCGACCCCCTGGATGATACCGGCCTGCTTACCCTCCTCGACGCCACCATCACCCGGCTCACCCTCTACCGCGACGCCTTCCGTCTAGCGCGAGACGAGGACACGGACCCTGCGCCGCCGCCCCCGCTCCCTCTGCCCACCCCCTGGTACGCCTGGTAACGCCCGGTAGCGCGTGCCGCGTCCCCCGAGGGTTGGCCTCCCCGCCAGCCCTCCCCTCCGTAGTCGATGGAGCATAGACCGATGATCACTGAGACCACCAACCCCACCGCCGCCAACCTCGCCAAGATCGACGCCTGGATGCAGCGCCTCGCCGACGAGACCGACCAGGCCGCGCAGAGCGCCGAACTCACCCGCTACCTCACGACCTTGAGCCGCTTTTACACCTACAGCGCCCACAATTGCGCCCTCATCGCCCTCCAGCGCCCTGACGCCACCCGCGTCGCCGGCTACCGCGCCTGGCAGGCCCTCGGCCGCCAGGTCACGAAGGGAGCCAAGGGTATCGCCATCCTGTGCCCCGCCCCCATCAAGGGCAAGACCGACGCCGGCGACGACGCCGTGATCGCCCTGCGTTTCAGGACGGGGTACGTCTTTGATGCGGCCGATACCGACGGCGCGGACCTGCCCACGCTCACCGTCCACGCCGTCGCGGGCGACCGCTACGACGCCCTGCTCCGTCAGCTTATCCAGATCGCCGAGCGCGGCGGCCTGCGCGTGACCGTCAAGCCGCGCCTTATCCACAACGCCAACGGCGTCAGCTACGGCGACGGCCGCATCGACTTGAAAGAGGGCAACCCCGCCGGCAACCTCTGCAAGACGCTGATCCATGAAATGTGTCACGAAAAGATGCACCGCGCCGAGGAGCGCCGCTCCTTCTCCACCCAGCAGGCCGAATGCCAAGCGGAAAGCGTCGCCTATGGCGTGTGCGCCGCGCTCGCGATCCCGACCCCAAACACGCCCACCTACCTCGCGTTGTACAAGGTCTCGCGCGCTACCCTCGCCGCGAACTTAGACGCCATCCGGGCCGGCGTCGCCGCGCTCATGCAGGAGATCGCCCCCGCGCTCGCGGCGATGCCGGCGGCGGCGTGAGGTGACCACCGGGACGGGGCCGCCGCCCGGCTCCGTCCTCCCCCTCCCGCACGTTCTCCCCGATCAACGGGCACCCTCTTCTAACCGACAACGAGCGGAACGGCTGCCGGGAGCGGTGGCCCGCCCCCTAGAAGGAGCACCCCCCATGGACCCTAGCGGCTACCTGATACATGGACACCCCCTCTGCCCGCGTTGCGTCGACGACGACGACCGCTTCGACCCCGACGGTGCGACCTATGCCCACGACGGCCAGCGCGTCACCGGCGACGTGACGCCCATCCACACCGGCACCCCCGACGACGGCGCACCGTGCGCCGGCTGCGGCCTGCCCCTCACCGCGTCCCCGGTGGACGCGCGCATCACCTGGGCCTGCCCCGACTGCGGCTGCACCGCCCTCCGCGTCTTCTACAGCGAGCGCCGGACGTGCCGCGTCGGCACGTACGCGGACGGCCCCAACGCGCCCGAGCCCTGGCCGAGCTACACGGGCGACGAGTTCGTAGACATCGACCCCGCCCTGTTTGCCTTCGCCTGCGACGCCTGCAACGCCCACGACATCACGCCCTGCACGAAAGGAGACACTCATGCCCTGGGCCGTGACCAAGCCGCGTAGCGCCTGGCTCGCGCAAGCCAAGGACGCCTGGGCCGCACTGGCGCCGCAGGCCCCCGAGGGCGCGCAATTGCGCGCCCTCGCCGCCATCGACAGGGAGAACTTCGCGCGACTGATCGAGGCCCTGGCAGCACTCAAACCCGGCGAGGTGAGCCAGGAGCTACAGGACCTCGCCGGTTTGCGTCCGGTGGGTGAGGTCGTGGGGATGCCCGATCGGGGCGACGTGGACACCGACGACGTAGAGGACTGGTAGGAGGAACATGCGGTGGACACCGTTGACATAACACTGGCGCCGGCGGCATGCCGCCAGATCACTCGCCTGTTCCGCGCTCAGCAAGCCCTCTTCGGAGGAGATCATCGTGCGGGCCTCGCGCGCGCTCAACGTGCTAAAGGGGCTGGGCGACGACGAGATCGGCCCCTGGGACTGCGCCCTGCTCGCCGCCGCCTTCGCGGCGCTGGGCGAGGGCGAACGCGCCCGCGTCGCCCCCATGCGCGACGGCCTCGACGCCCTGGGACCCGACGCCGACGAGGAGCACGAAGAGACGCCCCATGATGCCGCCTAACAGCCCTCCCACGACGCGCCGCGCCGGCCAACGCGCGGCACTGCGTCGCCTCCAACGCGCGCAGACCGCGGAGGCTCGGCGCATTCGCCAGGCCATCGCCGACGCGTACCGGCTCACGCCCGCGCTCCTCCGCTGCCCCCGCCGCCCCGCCACGCGCGCCGAGGCCCGCCAGGTGGCGATGTACCTCATGCGCACGCGCCTGCGCTGGCCCCTGCCCGCGCGCACCACGGCGTTCCCCTGCACGCGCATTGGCCGCCTGCTCGGCGGCCGGGACCATGCGACCGTGATGCACGGCGTCGCGGTCATCGCCGTCCGCCTGGCCAGCGGACGGGAGGAGGACGCCGCCCTGCGCCAGATGGTCCGTGCCCTCGGCGCGATGCTCGACGCCACGCACGAGGACCGCGCGCCCGTCGGTTGGCGGGCCGCGTAGACCGGAGTTGGGAGGGCTGACCGCTGACGGTCAGCCCTCCACCAACGGACAGAGGAGCCACCAGTGATGACGACTGATGACGACACGGACACGCTCTCTCGCCTCATCCGCCCTGTTTGTCCTGTCGGAACAAACACCCACGCGGTACCCTAGGGGCATGGCGGAAAAAAAACATGACGACCCCCTCTACACGACCCCGCGTTTCACGACGACCCAGGCCGCCGAAATGCTGGGCATCAAGCGTGCGACCGTCTACAGCGCGATCCAGCGCGGCCACCTGGAGACCGCGCTGGCGAGTCCGGGCACCCGCCTCATCTCGCAGGCCGCGATCGACACCTACCGCGCGAACCACCTGGGCCAAGTCGGACAGCCCACGCGCAAGAGGCAGCGCATGTTGAACAAGCTGGCCCAGGCGCAGACGCAGGCGCGGAAAGCCGCCGAGGCCGCGCGGACGCCTCCTCCCACGGAGACGAGTGGAGAGGGGCAGGAGCACGAAGGAGATCAGCCATGACCCTCATCCCGACGACTCGCATGCGCCGCAAGCGGATCGTGTGGGGCGGCGACGCAGGCGGCGCGCTCGCCGAGCTGCTGCTGCGGGCGGCGTCGATCACCAGGGACGAGGCGGCCGGCTTCGATGCGAAGCTTGTCCGCCGGGCCGAGAGCGGCGAACTGGCCACGCCGGCCGGCAACGATGCGCCCACCAGTCGTGCCGGGGTGGAGCGGCTACCGGACATGGACGCGCGCGACGTGGACGACCTGCTGGTGCCGGACATCGGGCACGACACCGTTGATACTTGACCTACTAGACGATAGGAGGCGACACCATATGAGCACGGCGACAGTTATCGCCCTCGCCAACCAAAAAGGTGGGCAGGGCAAGACTACCAGCACCCTTGCCCTGGGCACAGCCCTCGCCGATCGTGGCCACCGTGTCCTGCTGGTGGACCTCGACCCTCAGGCGAGCCTCACCATAGCCAGCGGTCTCGACCCCGAGGCGCTGCCGGCCACGCTATATGACGCGCTCACCTACTATCTCAAGGAGAGCGAACCATACCCGGCCGGCGATCTCATCCAATCGCTCGGCCCGACCCTCGACCTCCTGCCCACAAGCATCGACTTGGCTGCGGCCGAGATCGAGTTGCTCAACGCCGTCCGCCGCGAATATGCCCTGCGCGGCCTGCTCAAGCCCGGCCTCGACGCCTACGACGTTGTGCTGATCGACTGCCCTCCCTCGCTCAGCCTGCTCACCCTGAACGCGCTCACGGCCGCCGATGAGGTACTCATCCCCCTCGTCCCCGAGTTCCTAGCGGTGCGTGGCATGGGCTACCTGCTCAACACGATCGCGCGCGTGCGCAAGAGCGAGCTAAACGCGACGCTGGGGCTCGCCGGCTACGTGCTCACAATGGTCGACGAGCGCACGAACCACGGCCGCGAGATGGCCACCGCCGTACAGGCCCGTCTCGACGGCCAGATCCCCTTCCTCGGCCGGGTCAAGCGCAGCGTCAAGGCGTCGGAGGCGTCGGCGCAGGGCATTTCTGTGATGCACTACGCCGCCCGGAGCGACCTAGCGCTGGCCTACGGCGAGATCGCCATGACGCTGGCCGCACGCTGGGGCCTTCCTGCGCCCGCGTCCGTCGTGCAGCCTACGACGGAGACGGAGGTGACCCATGCCTAAAGGCGACCCTTCCCTCATGCGCGATCCGCTAGCCAATCTCTTCACGAGTCAACGGGCTGCCGGCGTTGGCGACCTCCCTGGCGCACGCACGATCACCGTCGGCCTGCTCGATCCCAACCCCTACCAGCCGCGCACTACCTTCGACCAGGCCGCACTTGAGGAGCTGGCCGCGTCGATCCGTGAGCATGGCGTCCTACAGCCGCTCACCGTGCGCCAGGCCGGTGATCGCTACCAAATTGGGGCTGGCGAGCGACGCTGGCGGGCCGCCCAACGCGCCGACTTGGCCAATGTCCCCTGCGTGGTGCGCGCCCTCTCCGACGCGGAAATGGAGGTGCTGGCCCTAATCGAGAACGTCCAGCGCGCCGACCTCGACCCGTTGGACGAGGCGTATGCCTACCGCCGGCTGATGGACCGCTTCGGGCTCTCCCTGCGTGACATGGCCGGTCGCGTCGCCAAGAGCCATGAGCACGTCGCGCGCCGCCTCCGCCTGATCACCGACCCGGCCGTGGAGGAGGCCGTGCGGTCCGGCGTCGTCGGCCCGAGCGTAGCGGCCGAGCTGGCGCGCATCGAGGACCCTGCGCGTCGGCGTGACCTGCTGGAGCGAGCCGAGGCCGGCGACCGCCTGAGCATGAAAGACATCGCCCCGCCTCCCGCTGTCACAATTGTGACGGGGGCCATGAGCGCGAGCGAGTCCCCCACGATGCCCGCCCAGGAGCATCAGGGCCAGGCGGAGCCTGTCACAATTGTGACAGCGGGCGATGGGCACGCGCGATCGACGCGCCAGGAGGGGCGCACCGGCGCGGACGACGCCCCGCCCGTCACAATTGTGACAGCAGCAGACGTACAGGCGGAGGCCCCCGCCGTCAACCCGCCGCGGCGGCCACACCAGGTCCGGGACGGGTGGATCGCCAGCGCGGACCTGCGAACGGTCGTGCTGCTCGCATCCATGGAAGGGCAGGCCCCGCGTGACCAGGTGCGCGCCGCGCTGTGGGCGGACCTGGAGGCCCTGGACGGGTAGGGTGGACACGGACGACAAGCACGCCACGGACACGCCGGCGCACGTCACCTTGACCACGGATGAGGTCACGGCCGACGCCACCGGCCCACTTGCCGATGCCCTGCACGCCGCCGGCGTCGCGGTCGAGCGCCGCGCCTTCCTGCCCGTACAGGGCGAGGAGCAGCACTCCTGGGGCGTGCTCCTGCTGGCCGCGTCTGGCCCGCCCCTACCTCTGGCCCGGCTCATCGCTCCTGCGACGGCCCCGGCCGGCGTCGTACCGGCCCTTGTCGCCGCGCTCGGGGATGGGAATGGGCAGCGTGCGGTGCTGGCCACACTCCAGCTCAAGACCGATGGCGTGTTCGTCTCCATCAGAGGCCGTGACCTATTCGACATAACAACGGCGCTCGACGCGCTCCCGGCCCACCTCGCGCACCTGGACACGCGCCGGGGGGAACGCCGGCTCGTCTATAGTGAGGGTGCGTGGCGCATCGACCCATGAGAGGGGGCAGGCTGTGCAAGACGACATAACGCACGCGACGGCGACCGCTGAACACGACATAACAACGACGACGAGCAGCACGGCGGGGGAGGCGAGTGCGGAACCGGCTGGTGCCGCGCCAACGACGGAGGTGGAGGCTCCGCAGAGAGAGGCGACGGCGGCAGAGGTGCCGCGGCCGGTGTCGTACGTGTCCGTGCCCCCCGACGTGTGGGTCTTGGCCCGCGGCATCGCCGCCGTGCTCGGCGAGACCCTGCCCCCACCCATCCGCACCATCACCCGCGTCGTGGACCGCCTCGGCCCCGACCGTGCGCGCGCCCTCCTCGGCCAGGCCCTCACCATTGAGGCCAGCGGCGGCGTGCTGCTCCCCGACGGCCACCGGCGCACCCCCGGCGGCACCTTCTTGTTCCTCGTGCGCACCGCCCCCGACCTCAGCCCGGACGACCGCGCCTCCATCTTCCCCAAAGCCGGATACCACGCACCGGGAGCGGGACGCGCCACACCGGCGTCAGCAACGCCCACCCCAGCGGCCCCCGCCCCGGTGGCCTGGACGGACGACACCTACCGCACGCTCGCACAACAGCTTCAGCACGATATAGGGAGGCTAACCACCGTGAAGATCACTGTCATCGGCCGGCCTGGCGCGGCCGTCGAGCAGGGCCAGGCCGTCGCCCTCGCCCTCGTGAGCGAGAAGGTGCCGGACCTGCCCAAGGGGCTGCCGGAGCCGCCCGCCGGCACACGCTACACCGTCTTCGTCGCCCGCAAGCCGTGGGCGATGGTGGCCGAGGCGCTCGCCGCCGACCCCGAGGACGTAGCCATCATCGAGGGCTATGCCGCCCTCGACCCGCGCGTGGAGGGCATCGCCGTCTATGCCACCAGCGCCACCACGAAGCGTCTGCAGGCTGCCAAGCGCGCCGCCCAAGCGGCGACACCCTGAGCACGACGCAGGAACGGCAGGAACGGCAGGAACGGCCGGAACGGAGAGCGCCGCCCAGTTCGCCCGTGCCTTCGCGGCCCTACGAGCGGCGCACCCTTCGCCGGACGGCGACCCTTATACGCTCCGCCAAGGTGGCCCATGCCGCGTACTTCTCGGTCGCTTACGTCCGCCTCTTGCCTAAAGGCCGCCTCCCCTGGATGGACCTGGACGAGGCGCGGCGGCTCGGCGATGTCTTCGGCGTGGGGCCGGCCGCCATCCTCAGCCGGCCGCTCACCCCCGAGGAGGACGCCGACCTCACCGCAGAGTGTCCCATCGTCCTTGTATGCATGTCCGGCGGTGGGGCAGCGTCATACGCGACGGGTGCATCGAGAGCGCGTCCCCCTCTCGGCGCAACGGAGAGACAACTCGTCACCGACCTCACCGCTCACGCGCACGGCATGTTGGAGAAGAGACACCTGGATGAAGAATGCGCGGAGATGCTCCCCCGGCCGGCGCGAAGGACTGAAACGACGTCCTGCGCGCCGTGCGGCAGCGCGAAACGAGCCAGCGACAGGCACGATTTGAGGAGCGAATGCGGGAGCGTGGACAGTGACGCGGCGGCCGCGAACGCGACGACATGCTTGGCCGATACCGCTAGCCGCTTTTACCCTCCTATTCTCGGGTGCACTACAATGAGGTCACACTTCCCTAGAGCAAACCGTCCTCGTAGAGAGGGTATCTAGATGCATATTTTCTCTGTGACACGAGCGCGGACAATGCGCCGACGCTCCCTTGCGGTTTTGGTGGCCGCCCTTATTATTGGGGTGCCAGCCTGCATCGGCGGCGCGCTCGCGCAGGCAGACCTCCTAGGCGCGGCGAAAGCGACGCCGTTCGACCGTCCCGTCGCGATGGCCATCGACACGCACACGGGGCGAGCCTTCATTGTGAGCGCCACGCGTACGGATCTGAAGCCGCCGACGCTGGGCGCGCTACGCGTCATTGATGCGTCGACCATGGCCGTCCTCCGGACGTACCCGATGGGCGCTGGGACGGTCGCCGTGGACGAGCGCCTCCAGCGGGCCGTCGCGGTCGATCCGACGACCGGCCTGATGCGCGTCCTCGATACGCGCTCCGGGGATATCCTGCAGACCGTGATCGTCGGCCACGAGACGGGAAGCACTGAGGGGGCTGTCGCGGTATCAGATCGGACGGATCGGGTCTTCATTCTCGACCCCAGCCCCTATCCACACGCCGGTCTCGTCCGCATGTTCGATGCCCTGAGTGGGAAGCTCTTGCAGACTATCGGCGTCGGGATCGCACCAGGCAAGGTCGCCGTCGATGAGTGGACGAGTCGGGTCTTTGTGCTCAACGGGGCCAACGGCATCCGTGGCCAGACGGGGAGCGTCAGCGTGCTCGACGCGCGCACCGGCCATGTCGTATGCACCACCGTCGTCGGAACGCTACCGAACGACGTAATATTTGACCCACGGAGCAGGCGTGCGTTCATTGTCAGCGGCACGCGCACCCTTTATGTGCTCGACGCGCGTACCGGCCGCTATCTACGCACCGTCACCGTCGGCGCCATGCCCGCCGCAGTTGCCATCGATCCCGCGCGTGAGCGCGCCTATGTCATCAACATGCAGAGCTCGAACGTGTCTATGCTCGACACACGGACCACAGGGGTGCTGCGCACAATCAGGCTGCCCGAGCCGCCATCAGCCCTCGCCATAGATGAGCGGACGGGGCGCGTTTGGATTGGATCTTGGGACTTCAACGCGCAAGGAGCACCACGCGGCGTGAACCATGTGTATGTCCTCGATGGTACGACCGGCGCGATAGTGCGACGTATCACCGAGGAGGGGGAGCCTGCCCAGATTCTGGTCGATGGGCGCACGCGGCGTGTATTCGTACTCAACTGCGACGGTTATACGTGGACCTACAGGACCGCGACAGATCGATGGTCGTGGATTCCGGCTAGCCTTCGTCAGCGGTTGCCCTTTATCCCAACCCCTTCACCGGCCATCAGCACACTCCGTCCCGTCTCGGGCAACATTAGTAGCTTCGCGACGACGCTATGACGCCTTAAAGCACGGGGCGGCGCATCATCCATGATGCGCCGCCCCACCTCGAGTATCGAAACTGTCGACGTTGACACCCTCGAAGGCCGTCCGAGGTTAGCAAGTCGCGTCACCAGTAGAAGACACCGGACCTGCCCAAGGGCCTGCCCGCGCCGCCTGCCGGCACGCGCTACACCGTCTTCGTCGCCCGCCGGCACGCGCTACACCGTCTTCGTCGCCCGCAAGCCGTGGACGACGGTCGCCGAGGCCCTGGCCGCCGACCCCGAGGATGCGGCCATCATCGAGGGCTACGCCGCCCTCGATGCGCGTGTGGAGGGCATCGCCGTCTACGCCACCAGCGCCACCACGAAGCGCCTGCAAGCCGCCAAGCGCGTGGCGACGCTGTGAAAGAGGTGCGAGCGCGAACAGCAGGACGTGCGGCATCATGGCGGTGTGCCCCCTGGGGAAAGCGCGCCCTCGCAGGCACGAACCACGTATGGATAGAGTAGGACGGACGACAGCACCGAGAGCGACTGGATCGACAGGTTCGCCCCGGCTGGCGACAGGACGGCGCGTCATCCTGGCAACGATGGGCAGGGCGGTGTTAGACCGGATCAGCCGGTCTAGACGTGAGTCGGAGGGTTACGATCTGCCCACTCCTGCGACCTTCGCATCGAGCACACTGACCGTCCCATCATCCCTGTTGGACACGAACACACGCCGTTCACGCAGCGCGACCGCGCTGCCCCCCTCCCCTGTGCCGACCGCGATCACGCGCACCTGCCGACCTGTTCCCGTATCAACGACCGCGACCTGTCCTGTCCCCACGGCCACGTCGCCTTTCTGCAGAGCGACGTTCTGGAACGCCACATACGCGCGCCCCTGTTGCTCGTCGACGGCGAGGGACACCACCACCGCGCGTGGGTATGACTGATACGCACCATCCGTTGTCGCCGGGCTCACGGGCAGACGGGTGACGCCGCGCACGGTCCCGCTTCCGATGTCCAGGACGCTCACAATCGCTTGACACGCCGGCGCTCCCGCTGCCGTCGCGCACGGCGCGACCACCACAGCGCGGCCCGCCCCTTGGTCGATCGCTAGCACGCCCGCGAGCCCGCTGACTGTCGTGGTCGTGCGGACCGCGCCCGTGGCCGCATCCAGGATGTTGACGGCGCTCGGGGTCCCGCGCTCCACATCCTCGGCGCGCCCTCCGATCGCGGCGTGCGCGACGACGAGACGGCCCGTGCGTGTGTCGACCGCCAGACTGCTGATCGTATCGGGGAACACGCTCGCCGCGTCACTCGCCGCCGGTAGGGTGATGGTGCGCCGCGTCACCCCGCGCAATGGATCGACAATGCTGATCTGCGCCGAGGACCCCTGTCCCGCGCGCACTACGGTGTCCCCGATGAAGGCACGCCCATCGCGGGCGTCCACTGCGACCCGAATACGCGGACCATACCCTTCAAGCGTCTGCATAACCGCCCCCGTCCTAGAGTCCAGGACGACGAGCGCCCCACGCATCCCGTCGGACGTCGGCACAAGCACGCGCCCGATCCAGGCGTCGGCCACCACAGCGATAGGAGCCTGTCCATTCGCACCGACAGTTGTCGTGCGTAGAACGGCGCCCGTGGCCGCGTCGAGGACGCTCACGCTGCCGTCACTTGTGTTGACCACGAAGACGCGCCCGGCCTGCTCATCGACCGCTACGGCGTTGGCGCCGACGCCGACAGCTGTGGTGCGCAGAACGGCGCCCGTGGCCGCGTCGAGGACGCTCACGCTGCCGCGTGCGCCAGCGTGACCGTTCACGGCGTCACGTCCCTCGTCGACAACGAAGGCCCGTCGCGTCCGCTCGTCCACTGCTATGGCTCCGGGATGCAGCCCGACGCGCACCGTCCGCAGGACGACGGGACCAGAGCTAGCGACGCCCGAAGGCGCGTGTCCACGGGCGCGCGGCGCTGTGAGCGCGTGTCCGGTCGCCAAGGCTGCCGGACGGACGCCACCCAGCGCGAGGACACAGCCGATACCGACGACGACACATGGTAGATGTCGTCCCCTGGTTGTGAACATGCCCAACTCCTTCCTATCGCCCTACCCTCGTTGCACACGAGGGTAGGAAACATACTTCCCGTCAACGAGTATACGCGCGCCCTTCGTTACGACCATGATGAATTTCTCACATGCGCACGGCGCACTCTCGATTCAGATGCGCGTCGAGATCTATTTATCACGATGACCATGGTTGGGTGAGCGCCACCTCGCCGCGTGCCTGCGCCGCGCCCTGCCCCCCGCCGTGTCCGCCCGCGCCGCCGCCGGCGCCGTCCTCGCCGCCCTCCTCCCACGCCTACCCCTCGCCCCTGCGGAGATCCCAGCTGTGGCCGGCTGCGCCCTTCACGGTGTGCTCGACGACCCGGCGGCCGTAGCCCGCGCCCTGGACGGCTGGCCTCTCGACCAGGACGCCCTCCGTACCGGCGTTGCCGCCCGCGCCGCCTTCGTCGCCGCCAACCACGGCCTCGTTCGCACTGTCGCCGCCCGCTACCAGCAGCGCGGCCTCCCCCTCGACGACCTCGTGCAGGAAGGCACCATCGGCCTCCTGCGTGCCGTCGACCTCTTCGACCCCACCCGGGTTCCGTTGGGTTCTGCTGATGCGCCTGAAAGACGTTCGGTTCGGTCGCTGCCGGATACCTGTAGTAGCGTCCGTTGAGACCTCTCGGGGTGCTGAAAGAACACGATAATGCTGCGGGTGACGGTCTGGACCGAAGGCTTTGCGTCAATAACGTGTCAAGTCAGCAGGCCCCAACGGAACCCTTCTAAGGACTGGCCGCGCCCACCGTCGGCTACCTCCGAGGCCCAACCGCGCCCGCCGCCCGGCGCCGACCGTCGTGCGGTCGGCGCCGGGCGGCGTCTTAGCGCCGTCCTCGCGGCCGGCGGTCTCGTCGACGACCGACGCGGCGGCCTCGAAGGCCTCGTCCGCGGGCATGCGCGCCCCGCCACCTATCCCGTTGTCTTCGCCCGCCACACGCCCCATGCGCCTGATACGCTTAGCACCGAATGTGCGGACGATCGGGTGAGACCCTCAACCTTTGAGGAGCCCGAGGACGGGGCTGCGATCGGGAGACGTCGTTTCCCGGAGGACGCATACCGATGCGCGAGACGATCCTGAGAGATCGCTACGAGGTGT
>JAABUY010005305.1_pt1 | contig 13028 bp, 17 predicted proteins | sample 5560271 | NCBI WGS metagenome assembly JAABUY01 (sample SAMN10711886, study PRJNA513374) | rock metagenome | isolation source: Antarctica rocks | place: Antarctica: Victoria Land, University Valley
CCCTCGTTGACTGCGACCCCACTCACAATACCGACACCAGCACAACCCTCCTCGACGAGGGTAAGTGTCCCGACTTGGCAGCCAATGTTTACCCCTTCACCAACAATTCCTCCTGAAATTCCGTTGGGGACTGTCTCGGTAACGGTGTTTCCGGCGCGGACCGGGTTGTGAAAGTCAGCCACCATCAGCAATTTCGATAGCGGGCTGAGGCGTCGTAGGGTGCGGTTCCCCGGCGTGGGTAGCTCCCGCCGATGCGCTCCCCCACGGGTGAGTCGTAGGGCATGCGGTGGTTTCGGTGGTCTCGCTGGCGCTCGACCGCCTGCACCACCGATTCGGATATGCCCGGCTCGGTCCTCACCGGGCGCAGCTGAGGACCGGGGCACCCGCTCGTCCCTCACGGCCACCCCGGCTTCTGTTTCCCCGGCCGCCCGACTTCGTCAAGGGTGGGTGCCCCTGCGGTGGCAAGGGGCCGATGAGCGATCGACAACTTTTGCGGCACCGAGCCTCGCTGCGCTCGGTCCCTGCGGGAGTCCCGCAAAACTTCTCTCTCTAACCCCCGCCCCTCCTCGCTGCGCTCGGACCACCTCCGGGGCCCCTTGAGCACTACGTGCTCGGGCGGCCCGGGGAAATGGTTGGCAGACCCACCTGCTAGCCCCGGGGCCGCGTTCAACACCGAACCTCACGAAAGCGAAGGGACACAACATGACCCGCAGCACCACCAAGACCAAGAAGGCCACCCGATGCGGCCCGAGCGCCCAGGCGGCCCAGGAACGGGACACGAAGATCGCCGCCCTGCACGCACAGATCGCTGAGGGGGTCGAGGCTCTGGTGGACTCCGGGGCGTGGCAAGCGATGCTCGACACCGCCGCCCGCTTCCACACCTACAGCCTCGGGAATCAAATGCTGATCGCCCTACAGGCCCCCACCGCGACCCGCGTCGCCGGGTTCCGCACCTGGCAAACCCTCGGCCGTCAGGTTCGCAAGGGAGAGAAGGGCATTGCGATCCTCGCCCCCTGCACCTTCCGGCCCAAAACCGAGACCCCCGACAACGCCGAGCCCCCAGCGGCGACCGGCCCCACGACGACCTCCGGTGAGGACTCCCCCACCCCTGCACGCCGACAGTTGCGCGGCTTCCGCACCGCCCACGTGTTCGCCCAGGAGCAGACCGACGGCGACGACCTGCCCACCCTCGGCGACACCCCCGCCACCGGAAAAGTGCCCGCCGGGCTCTGGGCCGCCCTTACCGCGCAGGTCAGCGCCCACGGCTACACCGTGCAACGTGGTGACTGCGGCACCGCCGACGGCTACACCGACCCGACCACAAGAACCGTTCGCGTCACCGGCACCACTGACGACGCCGAGGCGATCGGCGTCCTCGCCCACGAGCTCGCCCACATCGAATGCGGGCACGTGGACGACCTGCCCACCTACCGCACCTGCCGGGGTCGCTGCGAGGTGGAAGCCGAGAGCGTGGCCTACATCATCGCCACCGCTCACGGCCTGGACAGCGACACCTCGACGTTCGGCTACATCACCGGATGGGCGCACGGCGACGTCGCCACCGTCCGCGCCGCCGCCGAAACCGTCACCACCGCCGCCCGCACCATCCTCACCCGCCTAGACAAGAACGTCACGGACACCGACCCACAGAAATACCCTACAAATAATGACGGGTAACTCTTGCCAGCTTTACCCCTAATACCCTACAATAGAGGTAACAGAGACGATGCAGACCGCGGAGGAAATCATGAGCCGCGCAACACGACCACGATCACCTCGGTCCCCCATCAGGTCATCGACTATCTGTGCGCGAAGGCGGTCGATGCCGCTCTCACCCTCCTGCGCTGGCTCTACACCCCGGAAGACCCGCTCGGCCAGCCCTGACTTGAATACCTCTATTACCCGCCAATACCAGAAGGGGATTGCGATGACCACCACTGCCCACCAGGAAGCCCGGAGTGTCGGCGCGCTCAGCGGTGACTACGCCTGCGCTCTGCGCACCGCACTGCTGCGGGCCGGAGCGCCCGGCCGGGTCCAGTGCGACCAGTACACCGCCGACAGCATCGACGCCCAGTCCGGACCGCACACCCGCTGGGCCTTCGTCCGGCTGCACGTGGCCGGGCACGAGGTGCGCGTGTTCTGCCTGCCCACCAGCCAGGGCGTCGTGCTCGTCCTCACCGATACCGCAGGCGTCTCGCGATGCCTGCCCACGTGGGGCGCACCCGCCCGCGACTTCGGCACCGCCGCCCTCGCAGTCGCCCGCGAGGTCGCGACCGCCCACACCACTACCCCCTAGTTCTGTTACCCCTATTACCCGCGATAACGGGCAATAGGGGTAACGCGCGCCCTCAGTAACTCAACACTCAATGAAGGAGAACATCCCAATGAACAACACACCCGCATCCGAGCTGGTCGCGATCAACCCTGCCGACCTGGCGCTGACCGCGAACATTCGCCGCAGCACCGACCTTGACCCGACGTTCCTGGCCTCGATCAAAGACCACGGGGTGCTCGTGCCCATCGTGGCCAGCCGCGACGCCGAAGGCACCCTCACCGTGCTCTACGGGCACCGGCGCACCGTCGCCGCCGCCGAGGCCGGGCTCCCCACGGTGCCCGTCATGGTCGTCGACTCCGCCACGGAATCCGGGGCAGGGCAGGACAACGCCGCGGAGGTCGGGCGGATCGTGGCGCAGTGGGCAGAGAACGAGCACCGCACCGGCCTGCCCAGCAGCGACCGGGTCGCCGCTGTCGACCAACTCGCCGCGTTCGGTATCAGTGCCGCCCAAATCGCGAAACGCACCAAAGCCGGGCGGGCCGAGGTCGACGCCGCCCTGTCCGTGGCCAAGTCCACCACCGCGCACGCCGCGCTGGCCGACCCCCAGCTGAGCATCACCGACGCTGCGGTGTTCGCCGAGTTCGACGGGGACGAGGACGCGCTCACCGCCCTGCGCCGAGCCGTCACCGTCGGCCAGTTCGAGCACACCGCGCAACGCCTCCGGGACCGCCGCGACCAGCAGGCCCGCCGCCAAACCGCCGCCGACACCCTCACCAGCGAGGGAGTCACCCTCATCGACCCGCCCGACTACCGCCCCCCGACGGTGCGGCTGTCCCGCCTCGGCGAGGACGGCCACGGCATCGACGTGGGCGAGCACGCGGCCTGCCCCGGCCACGTCGCCTACCTCGACAATGCGTGGGTGTTCGTGGTCACCGCGACGGGGGAGGAGATCGGCGAGGACGACCTGGCCGACGAGGACACCGACGAACTCCGCTACAGCGAGGACGAGTTGGAAGAGAAAGAGGTCTGGTTCCCCCAATTCTGCTGCACCGACCCCCTCGGGCACGGCCACCCCATGCCCGCGTGGCTGGCGCGCAGCCACAGCCAGCAGACCACCAGCACCGAAAATGCCGACCCCGCGCGCATCGAGGCCCTGGCCGAAGGCAAGAGCCGCGAACGCCGCGAGGTCATCGACAACAACAAGGCGTGGCGCTCAGCGGAGACCGTGCGTCTGGACTGGCTGCGGACCTTCCTCACCCGCAAGACCCTCCCGAAGCAGGGCGCAGCGTTCAGCGCCGCCACCCTGACCCGCGACCCCTATCTGCTCACCGGCACCAACGCCCGCAAGGTCGCCGCCGACCTGCTCGCCCCCACCAAGGAAGGCCCCGCGCACGTCGTGCTGGCCGGGCTCATCGACAAAGCCAGCGAGGCCCGCACCCACGTGCTCACCCTCGGCCTGATCCTCGGCGCCTCCGAAGCCGCGACGTCCGTGCAGTCCTGGCGCACCGTGGACACCGGGACACAGCGCTACCTCACCTACCTCAGCGAATGCGGCTACACCCTCTCCGACATCGAGCGCCGCGCCTGCGGACAAGACCCCCTGCCCGTCGACACCGACGACGAGCAGTAATCACCGGCAGGCAGGGCCACCCGACACGGTGGCCCTGTCCTGCCCCACCGGGTCGCCGGAACCGCCGAGGCGGGCATCGAGCCCGCCCCGGCGGTGAGCGCAGTCGCCCAGCGGCAGATCGATTATGCCGGCGCACCCACCTCTATTACCCGCCAACACCCCCAAACCTGCATTACCCGCCAATACACGCAATCGCGGGTAATGTGGGTGCGCAACGCGCCCAGAAGGGATCACCGCATGAGCAGCCGCATCATCGCCGTCGCCAACCACAAAGGCGGCACCCTCAAGACCACCACCACCACGAACATCGCCAAAGCGCTCGTCGACCTCGGTCACAGCGTCCTCGTCATCGACAACGACGAACAGTGCAACGCCACCATCGGCCTCGGAGTGAGCCCCGAGACCACCGAGCACGACACGCTCAGCGTGCTCATGCGCGAGGCCAGCATCGACCAGGCCACCCGCACCACCCCGGCCGGGGTCGACCTCGTGCCAGCCACCAAGGAACTCGGCAAGGTCGACCCCTACTTCATGCGCAAAGCCGGATCGCACGAGAACCTGCGCCGCGCGCTGAGCGAGGCCCCACCACGGGACTTCGTCTTCCTCGACTGCCCCGGCAGCTTCGGCAACATCACCATCGCCGCCCTGGCAGCCAGCACCGAAGTCCTCGTCCCCGTCTCCACCGGGGCGATGGAGCTGGAAGCGGTGCTGCGCATCGACGAGCACATTCACGACCAGGTCGAGCTGCTCAACCCCACCGCGAAGATCGATCACATTCTCGCTGGTCGTGTCGAGCTGCACCAGATCGCCGACCAACAGGTCATCGCCGCGCTCCGGGAGGCGTACCCCGCCGAAACGCTGCGGACGATCATCCCCAAGTCCGTGCGGGTCACCGAAAGCTATTCCGCTGGCGAACCCGTCGTCACCTACGCACCCACCTCCACCGCGGCCCGCGCCTACCGCGACGCCGCCCGCGAGCTCGCCGAAAGGACACCCGCATGAGCCGCAGACCCGGCCTGGCAACCAACCCCGTCGCCGACCGCAAACCACGCCTACCCAACCTCGTCCACGCCGCGCAGGCCGGCCCGACCAGCGCTCCCGACACCGGCTCCAGCCACCAAGTGGGGGAGCCGGCACCCGCGCACAGCGACACCGAGAACCGAGTGGCCGCCCAAGGCGACGGTGCCACCGAGACAGCCACCGTCAGCAAAACCCCGTCGTCGACGACGAAGCTGAAAAACGGCAAAACGAAGCAAAGCGTCTACCTGCTCAACAGCACCATCGAAGACCTCAAGAACGCCGCCGACGCCCTCGCCGGGGCACCAGGCGCACCCCGCGGCATCTCCGACCTCGCCGACGCCGCCATCCAGTACTACATCGCCCACCTGCAAACCAAGTACAACAACAGCAAACCCTTCCCGCCCCGCACCGGACCGCTGCAACGCGGACCCCGCATGCACTAACCACCACCGACCCGCGGGGCGCTCGCCGCCCCCGCACCCCCGGCAGCCTCCAAGGACCAGGTGAGGCGGGTAGGGGAGTGGGGCAAGGGGACGGTGCGTGCCCCTCGACGACCGGCAGATGCCTACAGCACCCGGCCCGCAGGGCCGCAACCAAACAACGGTTGCCACCCCACGCACCGGCCACTGTCGCGACGGCACCAGCCGACGACGACCACACACCAACACCCCGCATGGTCTCTGACCGGGAAAACAACCCAAGAAGAATTCCGCAAAACCTTGCCAGTATTACCGCTAATACCCTACAATAGAGGTAGAGCAGCCGCGAGAATCCCGGTCACCCGAACCGCAGGAGAACAGGCAATGTCCGGAGAAACGATCCTCACAGTTCACGGAAACCTCACTGCCGATCCCGAACTTCGCTTCACGAGTTCCGGTGTGGCAGAGCAGTGACAGTGACCAGCACACGGATGGACGACGCGATGGCCGTGGGCGCGACCCGCTACGCCGACGTCATCGCCACCCTGAACGACGCGGGGCTGCCGACGGTGTTCACCCAGACCGGCGGCATGTGCGCAGCGCTGGAAGTCACCCTGGAGGCCGGGCAGCACCTGCTTATCACCGACGCTGAGGATTCTCTGTCCTGGGAGCGCGGAGAGCAGCGCGGCTGGGGCGTCGGCCGGTACGTCACAGACAGCGAGTACGACGACGGCCCACTCGCGTTCGCCGACAGCGACGACCGCAGCACCGAAGCACTGCTGGGCCTCGTGCGAGAGGTTCTGGGCTCAGCACGACGACCGGGGTGGGCGTCTGCTAAGGGATCAACCGGCGGCGGAGACGGCCGCCATGCGGGTATTGAGAAAGAGCAGGAACCGGCGAACTAACTCTGTGGCGCTGGGTGGCTCGTAGAGCTCGCGTACGGCACGGTGCATGACGGGTTCCCTGCTGGCAACCGAGGCGAGCGAGGCGGCGGAGTACGTCAGTTTTGCGCCGGTGCCCGCCGACTGGAGGGTATGGACCTCGAAGTCGACCTGGGGTGCGCCGAGACGACCCTCCAGCAGTAGCTGCATGATGTTGGCCTCGTAGAGCGGCTGGTAGAGCCGGTCGCTGCGGAGGCTTTTCTTAAGGGCGACGGCCAGCACGAACTCGCCGGGCTCAATGCGACCCTCAACGACCCGGTGGGCCCCATCTAGGGTCGCCTGCGCGGCGTAGCTGAGGTCGGGCAGCTCGGTACGCCACCGCGGGTCGCCGCGGTGCTCCTCGGGCAACGCGACGATGAGGAGGTCGGGGGTAGATGTCGGCAGTGACAAGTCGTTCGTACCGAGTTCGTCTCGCAGCTTCGTGATGACCTCCATGGCCTCGGCTGTGAGCAGGCGAACCCAGTCGTAGCGGCGGGGAAGACTCAGCACCGCGACCTGCCGACTGGCCGCGGGTGCGACCGACGGGCGTGGGTAGCGCGGCGAGGTGGGCCACGCGCCCCCGGTCATGTAGGTGTTCCACCGGGCGGCAGCGTTCCAGTGCACGGCGGCCTCAACGCGCTCGAAGATGTCGCCTTCGACCTTGGCCACGGCATTGCCGTCCACGGCGAAATCATTGCCGTGCAGCAGAGCTCCCTCTCTGCGGGCATTGACGGTGGGTCGCTCCACCAGTTCCGCGAAAGAGAGGTTGTTGATTCCCGCCTCGGCGAAGCCGGGCACGAAAGTGGGGAAGGTGTAAGACAGCATGTTCTGCTGCGCGAGCCGGAACCGGGTGGCCCTGCCGCGAACCGGGTTGTCGCGGCGGTCTTCAATGCAGCGCCGATCCGGCGGCAGCGCCTCGGTCGCGGCCGCGCTGAAGTCGAATGGCACTACGGTCCCTCCTGGCTGCCTGCAAGCGCCAGCAAGTCGGCCAGTGCGATGCCGAGGGCGTCGGCCACCTTGTGTTGTGTGGTCAGAGCCGGATTGCGGGTTCCCCGCTCCAGCCCACTGATGTACGTCCGGTCTAAGCCCGCACGCTCGGCCAGCTCTTCCTGGGACAGGCCGCGGCGCAACCGCTCTGATCGCACAGCTAAGCCCAAGTTCAGGCGAACGTCGTCGGGCACGAGTCGTGAACATAGGGGCATGTGCGCATTGAGTCCACGGACAATAAGTCACATGCGCCGGCGTGCCGCTCCGTGGTTCTGTCGTGAGTTCCCTCTACAGTCGGCGTGTGGCCGACCAGCAGAGCACAGGACCCTCATACCGTGCCGTCTCGTTGTTCTCGGGATGCGGTGGCTTTTGTGAGGGTGTGCGTCTTGCCGGGTTCGACACACTCGCAGCAGTCGAGCTCGACCGGTTCGCTGCCCAGACCTACCGGCGCAACTTTCCTGAGGTCGAGTTGTTCGAAGGCGACGTCGCGCACTTCCTCCGCCAGGAGGACCCTGCGTGGGCGCCCCACGCCAGTCGATTCGGGGGAGTGGCGCCCGGAAAGGTCGACCTGCTCTTCGGTGGCCCACCGTGTCAGGGCTACAGCCAAATCGGACAGCGGGTACTCGACGACCCGCGCAACGCCCTTTACGCCGAGTACGTCAGGGTACTGACGACCCTGCGCCCGCGAGTGTTCTTGATGGAGAACGTCCCGAACATGCTGCTGATGGCCAAGGGCATGTTCAAGCGGCAGGTCCTGGAGGCATTCGCGGAGGCCGGATACAGCAACGTCGCCGTGCGCGTCGTCGTCGCCTCCGACTACGGGGTGCCGCAGCTGCGCCGCCGGGCCATATTCTTCGGGGTCCGCGACGAGGACGACCTCGGCCTCGACGCAGGCGACTTCCTCGACAAGACTTTGGAGCAGCAACGGCAACCTTCGGTGACGGTTCGTGACGGAATCGGCGACCTGCCAGAGCGGACCGCAGAACACTACGAACCGCGCCGCTACCCGGACAGCAGCCGCGCAAGCGACGTGCTCGACGAGCTCCGGCTGGACCGCGATGGCCGCTGGTACACCGCGGAGGACAAGAAGGCAGCCGCCGGAGGGCACAAGCTCCACAATCACCACACGAAACAGATCCTGCAGCGACGCAAGAACCTCATCGCCCTGCTAGCGCCCGGCGCCAAGGGGGACTCCTTGCCCAAAGACGTCTGGAACGGCCTGCGGCCGGAGAAATGGCGACGCCTGCACCCCGACAAGCCCGCCTACACGATCCTCGCCCAGATGCACCGGGACCTCAGCGAGTGGGTTCACCCGGACTTCCAGCGGTGGATCACCGTCCGCGAAGCAGCCCGGCTGCAGTCATTCCACGACGGATTCGTGTTCGAGTCCAGCGAGTGGCAGATGCTCAAGCAGATCGGCAACGCCGTTCCTCCCCTGCTCGGACGGGCTCTCGGAGCGGCTGCCGCCGCAGCGTTGGACCGCCTCGCCGACCAAGGCGCGGCCGCCGTCTAGCTGGCTGGCACCATCACTGTGTGACCACTCCAGGTCGCGGTCGACCCGCGAGTACGGTGCGCACCCCCCGTGTGGGTCCTTCGTTCGCGTCCACCGCCGGGGTTCGGCGGCGCATGCAAGCCCAGCGCACCCGCGACACCGCTCCGGAATTAGCCGTCCGCCGGCTCCTGCACGCCCAGGGCCTCCGCTTCCGCATCGACCGCGCGCCCCTGCCCGGTCTGCGCCGCCGGGCCGACATCGTTTTCGGGCCCGCCAAGGTCGCCGTGTTTATCGATGGCTGTTTCTGGCACGCCTGCCGCCTCCACGGCAACAATCCCCGTGCCAACAGCGAGTATTGGGCGCCCAAACTCGCCAGCAACGCACGCCGCGACGCCGACACCGACGCCCAGCTGCGCGCCGCCGAGTGGGTGGTCGTGCGCATGTGGGAGCACGACAGTCCGGAATCAATCGCCACCGCCGCCGCGGCAGTGGTCCGCAGCCGGCTATCAACTGGCCCGCGGCGCCACGGCGCACCACAGTAAGAGGGTAGCTAGGCCGCGGCCAGCAGCAGCCGCTGTGACCTCAGCGCCCGCGCCGGGTCTAGCCATCTACTGGCGACCGAAGGTGTCGTGGCGTAGTCGTCAGCGGCGTATTCGTCCTTGTGCAACGGTCCCGAGGTGAGCCGCACCGCTGCCTCGACGTCTTCCGGGCTGTACTGGTGGGCGAAGAATCGAGTTCGTGGCGAGGGTGTAGCGAGCTTCTGATGTCTTCACGCCCCAGCGTCGCGGAAACTTGCGGCCGATGCCAGCAGCGGCCACCCTGTACCGCCGTGTGCCTGAGCTGGTCAACGCTCGCCAGGGCATCGACCGCCCCGCACAGATTGCCGCAGCCGCGCCGTGCGTTTCGGCCGAGCCGACTCTTGACCTAGAAAGTGAGCTGTAAGAGGAAGCCAGCTCGAACGCACCGATAGGCCACCCAAGCCTCGGGCCCCGGGTGGCCTATCGCCGCTATTTTCCCTTCTTCTTGGCCGACTCGTTGACGGTCATCTTCGGGCTCCTCTTCACCGTCGACTGTTTGACGAAACGACCGGAGATCGCGCTCCGGCCGCGTTTCCCGCTGGCTGCCACAGTGCCTGTCACCTCCTTCCTGGTGAAGGTTGATGCCGCTACGCGTACTGAGTAAGCCGCCAGGTGACGGCCTGACCGCTGTACGGCGGCATCGTGTTGTTCTTCGCGATGGGAGCGGTTGTCGACGGCGTGCCAACGACCTCCCACACACCGCTCTCGGGACACGTCTGTCCAGTTCTGGCTGTTGTACCGATCGGGGTCATGGTGCCTCCAATTTCGACGCAGTGCGTCGAAGTCGACGCATCAACATTCACTGTAGGTCGGCGCGCGTCGATTCGCAAGCACTGCGGCGGAAGTGACACACTCAGGGTCTGGAGGAGGTGGTATGGCAAAAACCAAGATTGACGTCACCGCCTTGTACGGCGCGCTCAACGCCGCCCGCGAGGCACGCCAGTTGTCGTGGCGGCAGCTCGCGAAGGACATCGAGGTCAGTCCTTCGCTGCTGTCCCGGATCGGGAACGGTTATCGGCCGGACGTCGATGGATTCGCCACGCTGGTGCGCTGGCTGGGTATGCCAGCGGAGAAGTTCATGGCCAGCGATGACGAGCAGGCAGGAGCGCAACCGGACCTCGTCGCGGAGCTGGCGCCGCTGCTGCGGGCTCGAAAGGACCTATCGAAAGCTGACGTGACCTATCTCGAAGAAGTCATCCAAGCCACGGTGCGCCGAGCCAGAGCCGAGCGCCAGGAGCAGCCGTGAACAAAGCGCAGCTCAAACGCCTCGCGCTGGAGCTGCGACAGGAAATCGATCTCGACCCGTTTGAAATATTCCACCCCTACCGGTTGGCGGAGCTGTACGGCATCGACGTCTACCAGCTGTGTGACCTGGAGTGCTCGCCAGAGGCGATGGCGCACTTCCAAGTGACCCGAAGCGAGGTGTTTTCCGGTGCACTCGTGCCCGTCGGGACGGGTGCAGTAATCATCGAGAACGATGTGCACGACCCTTTCCGGCGGCGCTCAACGGCGGCTCACGAGATGGCGCACGTGGCCTTGGACCATCCCTTCACCGCGACAATGGTCAACGAGCGCGGCTGCAGAACGGCCGAGCCCGAGCATGAGGCCGAGGCAGCCGAGCTCGGTGGAGAGTTGCTGCTGTCCTTCGAAGCAGCGAAGCGACTCGCTTGGTCCAAGCTCTCGGACGAAGATGCCGCGTCCCAGTACGGTGTCAGTGTGGAGATCGCCCGGTGGAGGCTCAACGCGACCGGCGCGCGAAAGATTGCCGCACGCGCACGAGCGAGCCAGCAGCGTCGCGGTGCTTGATTCACGACAACGCTCTCGGGGTAGCGGGGTGTTCTCGGGTGTGGACCGACACCGCCAGCGGCGCGCCGACGAAGCGCCCGCAGCTGGCGGCCCTGTTCGATCGTCTACGTGCTGGGGACGCGTTGGTGGTGTGGCGGTTGGATCGGTTAGGCCGATCGTTGCCGCTTCTCATCGAAACCGTCCGGGACCTGGAAGCCAGGGGAGTGAGGGTCAAATCGGTGCAGGAGAGCATCGACACCACCACGCCTGGTGGACGTCTGGTGTTCCACGTGTTTAGCGCGTTGGCTCAGTTTGAGTTGGTGCGTGAGCGCACCATGGCCGGGTTGGCAGCCGCGTGGGAACGCGGCCGCCTGGGTGGGCGGCCCACAGCGTTGACGCCGGTGAAGTTGAGGCAGGCCCAGCGAACCTGCCGACCAGTGCGGGACCCGTCGTGGGGGCCATGGCACCTGCCGGCGTGCCTGCTCTACAAGAAGATGGCGGGCAGTGGATCCGGGCAGTGGCAGCACGAGAAGGACGGGCACATCGCCGTCGACGGTCGGCTCGACACCGGCTTGACGTTTCCGTCAGCTCACGCCGTCGATTCCGTTCCCTACCGAACAATCAACACTGCTGGCCGACTTTGGCTCGCAGGTCGATTCGGATACTCCGTCCGCTGGGGCTCCAGCATCTGCCCACCACCACAAGGCCCGACCTAACCTGGATTGTTCATGGCAGCCGTGTCGACCAGATGCCATGAACAATCCAGGCTAGCAACAATCCCGCCTATTTCTACGGCGGATGACCATAAGGAGGAAACACCACACACCGCGCATCCCGGTGTCGGGACCCGGAAGGCCGCTCTTCCCCCAAGTTTTGGCCGCCGCAACTGGGAACGTAATGTAGAACGCCTTCTGACGCGACCTTGCGGCACGGTTCAGAGAGGGTCAAATCGGTCACATAGGTCGTTTAGTACGGTCGAAATTTGATCGAAATATTGCTTCACAGTGGCCATGGTGATACCCGTGTCGCCGCCATGCGCTACCGCGTTCCTTACCGTGGCAACACGGCTCTTCGATCTTGAGCGGGCAAGCTGGAATCTGAGGGTGTTCAGCGCGTCGATCGGCTGAAGGCCCTTGGTCTCCTGAAGTCTGGATGTTGCGAAGCATTCCGACGTCGGAAGGACCAAGGGCGTGATCGAGAGTACGACAGTGTTGTTTGGGTTGCCGGGAGTGAAGGTGACCGGTGTGTTCGCCCAGTCTGATGGCAGCCGGGTTGTGGAGGTCGTTACCGACGAGGACACCGCGGCGGCGTGCCCAGGCTGTGGGGTGTTCTCCACCTCGGTGAAGGCGCGGGTGCGCACGACACCGAAGGACATTCCCTACGGGGAGCAGCAGATTGTGTTGCGGTGGAACAAGACCCGTTGGCGTTGCCGGGAAGATTATTGTGCGCGTGGGTCGTTCACCGAGGCCATCGTGCAGGTCCCGGCCCGGGCGCGCACGACGGGCCGGTTGCGCACTCAGATCGGGTCGGCCATCGGCGACGCGGCCCGCTCGGTCGTCGAGACCGCCGCCGCACATCATGTGTCGTGGCCGACCGCGCACCGGGCGTTCATCGCGCACGCCCAGCGGTTGCTGCGCGAGCCCGCGCCGGTGCGGGTTCTGGGCATCGATGAGACCCGGCGGGCCAAGCCGAGGTGGGAGTACTGCGTCGACACCAGTCGGTGGGTGCGGGTTGATCCCTGGGACACCGGGTTCGTTGACATAGACGGTGACCAGGGTTTGTTGGGGCAGACCCAAGGGCGCACCACCGCGGCGGTGGTGGCCTGGTTGAGCGAGCGGACACCGCAGTTCCGGGAGGCGATCGAGTATGTGGCGATCGACCCGGCGGCGGTGTACGCCGCCGCGGTGCGCACCCCGGGGTTG
>JAABUY010005307.1_pt1 | contig 13025 bp, 14 predicted proteins | sample 5560271 | NCBI WGS metagenome assembly JAABUY01 (sample SAMN10711886, study PRJNA513374) | rock metagenome | isolation source: Antarctica rocks | place: Antarctica: Victoria Land, University Valley
GCTGATGTACAACCAGATCAAGGACATGAAGGCCGGCAAGCCCGTGCAGAAGCCCATCTACAACCACGTCACCGGCCTGCTGGACCCGCCGGAGGAGATCAAGGCGCCCAAGGCGCGGCGCCCGCGCCCGCGCGCGCGCCGCGCCGCCGCCGCCCGCGCAGCGGCTGCGAAGGCCTGCATGCAAGATACATGTCAAATATATACGCGGAGTGGTCATCAAACTGGTCATCAAACAGCTGTGGCGCGCTGCGCTGCTGCATGCCTGCGCCCAGCCGTTTTGCTGGCCCCAGCTCCCTGACGTCATTGGCAAGCAAGTGCAACTGCGGTGCATGCGGCCCCTGTCATGCATGCGCTTCATGGCGCAGCAGCATGCAGCATAAGCATTCGCATGCACAAGCGACATGATCACATGCAAGCCTGGCACGGCTGCTGCCGGGTCGCTGCCAAGCAAGGGCCAGGTCGAGGGCTGAGTCGCGGAAAAATCTTTGGAGGGGGGGAGCCCTAGCTGGCGCAAGCGCCGCAACGCCGTGCCGTCTTTCGAGCACTCAAGCCAGCCGTGTTTGCGGCGCGGCGCAGATCCTAGTTGCGGAGGGCCTGCACCCCTTCTACGACGAGCGCGTGCGCGAGCTGATCGACTTCAAGATCTACCTGGACATCAGCGACGAGGTCAAGTTTGCGTGGAAGATCCAGCGCGACATGGCCGAGCGCGGCCACTCGCTGGAGAGCATCAAGGCCAGCATTGAGGCGCGCAAGCCGGACTTTGACGCGTACATCGACGTGCAGAAGAAGCACGCCGACGTGGTCATCCAGGCGCGCCCCCGCTGCGCCGGACCAGGCGCAGGGCCTCGCCCCAGTGCCGGTAACTACATACCTCGTGCTCAGGAACCTCATGGCTTGGCGCTCGGGCTGCAGCGCTGCGGCGCGCATGCGCCGCGCCATGGCGCCTCAGCAAGCCGGCGCGTGTGCCGCAGTGCTCACCCTCGGGGGCGCGCAGCGCAGGCAGCCCCGCCGTGCGCAGCGTAGGCAGCCCTGCCATGCGCAGCGCAGCGCAGGCAGCCCTGCCATGCGCAGCGCAGCGCAGGCAGCCCTGCCATGCGCAGCGCAGGCAGCCCTGCCAAGGCAACTGACGCTGGCATGCGCGTGCGGTGCCCACCGTACCCTGACCCAACCCTGCGCTGCGCGACAGGTGCTGCCCACGCAGCTGATCCCGGACGAGAAGGAGGGCAAGGTGCTGCGCGTGCGCATGATCCAGAAGGAGGGCGTCAAGTTCTTCAACCCGGCCTACCTGTTCGACGAGGGCTCCACCATCTCCTGGATTCCCTGCGGCCGCAAGCTCACCTGCTCCTTCCCCGGCATCAAGTTCTACTACGGCCCCGACACCTACTTCGGCGAGGAGGCGCGCGCCGCGCCCGCGCCGGCCCCTTGCTCCTGCTCGCGCGGCGCTGCAGCGGGGCGGGCGCTCCGCCCCAGGGCGGTCGGGGCCGCCGGTCGGCAGCGGCGCCTGCAGCAGCAGCCGCGAGCGTCCAGCGCGAAATATGGCAGCTGTAAACTTAGCAGGCTGGCTAGCATTCCAGCAAGGCAGCCGTGCCGCTGAGCCTGCTGGCTGATGGGACATGATACCCGTTCCTGCTTGCACACCTTCCCAGGTGGTGGGGGCAGGTGCGTTGCGTAGGCTGGAGAACATGGCCATGCACCACAGGGTCTTGGGAGGGCTTTGTCACTGAGGCGTCTGCTTCAGCTGAGTTTGCGCGGCGGCGCGCCGCAGGTGTCCGTGCTGGAGATGGACGGCGCGTTCGACAAGCTGGAGGAGCTTATCTACGTGGAGAGCCACCTGAGCAACACGTCCGGGCGCTTCTACGGCGAGGTGACGCAGCAGATGCTGAAGAACTCGTCCTTCCCGGGCTCCACCAACGGCACCGGCCTCTTCCAGACCATCTGCGGGCTCAAGATCCGCGAGGTGTACGAGCGCCTGACGCAGAACACGGTCATGCCGGTGGTAGGTTAGGGCGGCAGGGTTCTCGTGATGCCAGCAGGGTGTTTGTGATGCCGGCAGGGTTCTCGTGATGTCTCGGGACGCCACCCGCGTCGACGGCTTGCAGCGTGACTTGGTGTCTTTGGGCACCGAGTGAGCGCAGCAGTCCCAAACACTGCAGCGTGCGGGGGCCTGGGGTACAGTGGGCGCAACAGTGCGGGGCGCAGACGGGTCTCGTGGCGAGCCCCGCGAGAGACAGGTTGTTGAGCCTGCTGCAGCGACCAGTGGGGGGTGCTGGTCGGCGCCTGCCTGGTGGCAGCGCTGTGCTGTGTGAGGCGCAATTGGGCTCGTGTCGTCAGCACTGTCCGCGTGATCAGATTTTTTATGGGTCAGGCATGTCCAACCGGCGTGCTCTGAGCTTGTAAGCATCAGTCCAGCACTGGCCTTTTGCCGATCGGCAACTGTCCGAGTCGGAGAGTGGTTGGGCACTGTACGATTTCACAATCTCCCGAGCGGCATCAACAACCGGGTACCCGCTCTGAGCGCTTCGCCATGCTGATCACCTCAGGTGATCCTCAGCCGGTGGAGCCTGGAGTATTCCTCATCACGAATGAGTACAGGTGTACATCGCCAAGGAGGGTGGCGCAGAGGGCGCACATGGGGTGCAAAAGCAACGGCCACTGGATGTGGTGTGGGGCGCAGGCAAGCACCTCCTTCAGAGCAGCTACACTCCTCGACAGACCTTGGGCTGAGCATGCTTTTGCTCGCTTGGTAGAAAGAGGCAGGCCCATGCTGCGTCTCAAATCGTGTGCACGCTAGCATTCAGGCACAACAGGCAAGGCAGTCACTCACGTGTTGGACACAGGCTTCTGCGGCTTAGCTCGAGACTGGAGCCTGCTCTTGGCCTTGCACGCTAAAGGAGTCTAGCAGCTGGCTCAACAGCTGCGCTATTCAACTTTGCAGCTGCGGCGCCCGTCTTGGGCTTCAGGTCTGTCACCTGTGCTCCAACACGGCGTGAGCTGGCTTTGTGGCCCCTCTCCCTGCCGCGCGAGCGCCGGCATTGCCGCACGTGGCTGTCCGGAAGCGGCTGTGTATAATTCGCGCTGTGGACCCTGCTCCCCTATGTGAGACGTCTGCTCTGCCTGGCAGCCACACATGCTTCTGGCACCTGGAGGACAGCCAGGCCTGCACGCACCGCAGGCGCGCCGCGCCTCCATGCTCCCGCACTCGCCGCACTCCTCGGGCTTCCACCTCGAGCTGCGCAAGGAGGCCGCGGAACGGCACCCGCAGCCGCGCTCGCGGCTCGGGCGCGTCGTCCTGCACTTCACGCCGTCATGGTTTGCCGTCAACATGGGCACCGGCATTGTCTCCGCCGTCGAGAAGATCGCGCCGTGCGCGCCCCGGCATGCAGGCGGATCTTGCGCGGCTGCGCAACCCGGTTGCAGCCGCCCGCCGACTGCACGGTCACAGCATGCGCGCCGTGCGGCGCGGCGCAGGTACCAGTTTCCAGGCATGGAGCACGTCGCCACGGCGTTCTTCCTGCTGAACATCGTGCTCTTTGTCATTTTCATGGTGGTCACTGTCGCGCGCTACATCGCCTTCCCCTGGGTCCTCTGGCGCATGCTCAACCACCCGGCGCAGTGCGCGCCTCTGCCCCCGCTGGCCCGCAGCATGGCCCACACAAGGCCCGCCGTGCACGGAGGCTGCTTGCATGCATGCAGACTGACTGCTTGCCACATGCACCTACGCCAGGCCTCGTTGGTGCTCCTGTCCCCTTTACGTACCGCATGCTCCCCAAACAGCTCTAGTGGCCAGCAGAATGCTGATCTCGAGAAACCTGAAGAGCATGCTGCCTGGCAAGCTGCCGCACCTGCGTCCTTGCTGGGGCGCAGGGCCATGTTTGCGGGCACGCTGCCGATGGGCCTGGCGACGATCGTGACCGGCATTGTGCTCATCGCGGTGCCGTACTGGGGCCCGCCCATGGCCGCGCTGGCCTGGGCGCTCTGGTGGGTCGATGTCGCGCTCACGCTCGCGGCGTGCTTCGGCATCCCCTTCATCATGTTCTTCGCGCACCAGCTGACGCTGGAGCACATGACCGCCGCCTGGCTGTTCCCAATCGTGCCGGCGGTCGTGGCCGCCGCGACGGGCGGCGTGGTCGCGGGCGTGCTGCCGACCGAGCAGGCCATGCTCACGCTGGCCGTCTCCTACATGCTCTGGTGCGGCCTGCTGAGAAGCTAGGGTGTGATTAGGGTCAGGGTAAGCGCCACAGGCCGGAACAGCGCGTGCATGATCCGAGCACGGTCGCGAGTGGCCGTGCATGACTTCCAGTCTCGGCCGTCGAGTGTGCGCCGGCGAGGGGTGCGCATGCGCTGTGCGACGAGGGACGCGATCACGGACACGACATCCCAGCCGTGCTGTGGAGGCGGTATGTAATATCATATGCGCGGGTTGCACAGACCCCTGCTCACGCATCATGCCGCTTGCGCAGCGCGACAGCACGCCCGGGCGGAGCGGCCATGCTCCGCCGGCCTTGGGCGCGCGGTGGCACAGCGCGCTGCACCCGCTGCGCCCACACAGGCCGGCCGCCGCGCAGGGGCATCGGCATGCTGCTGAGCTTCATCGTCATGGCGCTCTACTTCCACCGCCTCACCGTCTACTCGCTGCCCAACGCCGAGGTCATCGTCAGCGCATTCCTGCCGCTCGGGCCGCTCGGGCAGGGCGCGTTCGGCATCATGCAGCTGGCCGCCGTCGCGCGCGCTGTGCTGCCCGCGAGCGGCTTCGCGGCCGACGCGGCCGGGGTGGCCGTGCCGCAGGCGGGCGAGGTGCGGCCGGTCGCTGCCAGGCTGCCCGGGTGCCGGCAGAACGAAGTGCTTGGGGCCTGGAAAGAAGAGCGCAGGGGCAGGCGTCGAAGCTGTGACTTGCGCCGGCTCCCCAGCAGTGCATGCAAGCAGACCGCCTGCGGCGGCTGTGCTCGCCGGGCCCTCATCTCAGCGCATGCATGCCGCTGCGCACTCGTGCGGTGTCGGTTGGGAGGTGCGGCCAAGATACGTCTGCTGCATTACGCCCGCTCTGCTAAGTCAGGCACGCGCGCGCGCAGGTGGTCTTCGTGGTGTCGACGCTGGTGGGGCTGATGATGTGGGGCGCGGGCGTCTGGTGGCTGGTGCACGGCGTGACGTCCGTGGCCACGCGCTTCCTCGTGGGCGGGCTCAAGTTCAACATGGGCTTCTGGGGCTTCATCTTCCCGCTCGGCGTGTTCACCACGGCGCGCACCTCGCAGCCTCCCTGCTTGCAGGCGTCTAATGTCCTCCTCACCCATGCAGGAGGTTCCAAGGGATAAGGTCGGACCCCCCAAACAACCCACATGCCATGCGTCTTGTCGCGACCTTGCGCTGGCACCCAGCGCTGTCTGGCATCAAGATAGGGTAGGGTAAAGCGGTAACAAAGCGCGTGACGTCGCGTGCATGCGCGCTGCGCCGCAGGCCACCATCCGGCTGGCGTCGTCGTTGCCCTCGCGTGCGCTGGCCGGCCTGTCCATGGCCTTCACGGCCGCGCTGGTGCTGCTCTGGCTCGCGGTCGCCGGCGGCACCGCGCGCGGCGTGGCCACCGGGCAGCTGCTGCAGGCGCCCTGCCTGACGCGCCGGCCCAGCCTGGACCTCCTGGCGGACGCCGGGCCGCTGGAGGAGTCGTCGGTGTCGCGGCGCGCGACGCCGCGCGCGCTGGACAGGTTGTAGGTTTACGGTAGGTCAGAATTGGGCGCTATACCCTATTATACGCGCGCTGGACAGGGCGTAAGCGGGTGCGTGGGCGGCTGTGTTGGGATGCCAGCGGCAGGGTGCGCCGGCGGAGCGGCGGCCGTTCGGCCGGCGGGCGGGGCGCCCGGGCGCCCTGCCTCGCCCGCCGGCTCGGCCTGCACGGCCGCCTATGCTCCGCAGCGCAAGAGGAGGTGTGGGCCGTGATCCATGCAGATGTGTGTCCTGAAAGCGCCGGCGGCGCACGGTGCGCGTGGCCCCACAAGGCCACCTGCATGCGGTGCGCACCTGCAGTTTTAGCACCTCGTGCAGATCACAGAGTTGCCGTGATGCCATTTGTTGCGAGCTGGCAGTCCTGGCCCAAGACTGCCAGCTCGCGAACTCAAACCCAAGAGTCTTGGGTTTGATTTCGCGCGCAGCCCAGGCAGGGTGCACATGCAGCTGCACACATGACCCACCCACCCATAGTTATGGAGCACCACTGCGCCAGGTGTGCATCTGTGCTGTTGTCCAGATCAGCATGTGAGACGGAGCAGCCTTGAGTACTTGTACCCGGTCCAAGTACAGGGCAGGACACTTCCGGAGGTTGGCAACCCAGAGTGCAGGTGTTTAAAATCTTGCAAGCTTGCGAGCATGTAAGGTGTGCAACTCCACATTTGCATGTCACGGGGCAGTTGGTTCATGCGCCGCTGCGCCGCACGCCAGCACACGTGAAGTTGCACCTCCGGGCCGCTTGCCAGCTAGACATGTTACATTCAACTCAGCGTGCTGGCCTGATAGCCGTATGACGAGCAGGCCTGGCCGGTGCAGCGCGCTCATCTTACACATGTGCGCACCAGCGGCAGACAGCCACCGACACAACAGCGCCCTTAGGTGCACAGAGCAGGAACAAGCCAAAGCAGAAGAGAGGCAGGAACAAGCCAAAGCAGAAGAGAGACACAAAGGAGGCACAAATGCGCAGAAGCGCATCAAATCAAATCCGCCGCTTCTTGCCGCCCGGGCCGCCACCCCTGCCGCCGCCGCCGCCGCCGCCGCCGGCGTCTGCAGTGCTAAACGCGCGGCTGTAGTCCTTGCCGTCCTTCTCCAGCACTGCCTGTTGCCACCGCGAGAAATTTGATTAGCGCCAGCGAGCACGAGGCGCATGCAAGGCCTCAGCCGAGGACTGCGCATGCAGACGGATGGAGGCAGAGGTGCCTACAAAGCTGCCGAGCTGCCTGGTTCCCCGAGGCGAAAGAAGGCACCCTCTCCCTTGCCCTCTGTCGGCACGCTCTCTCTTGGCTGCCAACGACAGGCTTCCCTGCAACCCCGGCCCAAGGTCACGGCGCGCGCCTGGATCTTGCGCAGCTGCCCGCTGAGCTTGTTGTCCTGCTTGCGTGTGAGGTCCTTGCTGGACTTGCGCCCGTCGCCGGCCTTCAACCCGAACTGGAACGCCGCCTTGGGCAGCATCTCCTTGTTCTGCTTGTACGCCTGCGCGCGCGGCGGCCGGCCAGGGCTGGCAAGCAGTAGCAACCAGGCCTTGCGCCTGGCCCCTTTGGGTTTCTTGCTGAGCTCCTACAGCCTGTCCACGCTCCAGGCGGCCGCCGGCGGCCTTGGCTGAACACCACCAGCCCAAACTCCCGCAGCTCTGCGCGCTGCCGCATGACCCGCACGGGCGCGCGGCGCCGAGCAGGGCTGCTGAAGCGCTGACAATGCGCGGTCGACCGCCGCTCCCCGCTCGGCCGGGGCTGCGGCTCGCCGCGCGTTCTTGCCCGGCCCCGCGCGCGCGCCTGCCACTCCTCGTCGGTCGCAAAGTCAGTGCGCGAGCGCCCGCTGCCGGCCTTTCCGTCCATGTGGCTGAAGTCAGCCTCGTCGTCGGAGTCCACGACCGCGCGCGCGTAGTCATGGTACGCCGGGTAGCACTCCGCGTACGCGTCGCTGACGAAGCCGGGGTCGCGCTCGCGGCCGTCCGTCTCCCGCCTGCGCGGCGCTGCGGCTCAGGGCCGCTGCCGGCGTTGCTCAGGTGCGGACAGGCCGGAAAGGTAGGTACGTGGGACTTGAGATCAAACCGCGAGCGGATACAGACGGAGGGGGGTCCGCCAATCAGTGCTGCTGTGCTGCTGGCGGCGAGCCATGCGAACGTGCTGCCTGACGCCTCTGCCTACACATCGCTGTCGCAGCGCGGTCCACAGCCGGGCCGGGGTTGCTCAGGCGGGGGCCGCGGCGGGCAGGGCCCTGCGGGCCCGGGCCGGCGGCGGCGGCGGCGGCGGCGGCGGCGCGCCTGCGCGACAGGTTGCCGTCGTCGCGCTTGAAGACCGACGCGAGGCCCGCCGCCTTCTGCTGCGCGGTCAGGCCGCCGGGCTCGGCGTCGCCAGCGCCGCCCGCGTCCGCGCCCGCCTGCCGCGCCAGCAGCGCCTGGAACTCCGGGTCCGTGCGCGCCTGCGCGCCGGGTCAGGGTAGAGTTGGGGCGCTGGCGCGCTGCGCTGGCCGCCCCAGCTGCCGCGCGTGTGCGGCGCGGCCGAGAGCGCACAGCGCGCCCGCGCGCTTCGGCACGCCTGTCTCACTGGCAGTGCAAGTGCGCATGCACGCGCTCGTCACGATTGCACGCTTGTGTGGCGGGAGGCTTGGCCTCCGCGGGCGCGGCAGATACAACGTAGTCTGCCCTGGGCCAGCAGCACGGGGGCGGCCGGGCGCGCCTGGTACGCGATGCTCTCCTGCGCGAACGCCTCGTAGCTCATGCCGGCCGGCCCCGCCGCGTCGCCGCCGTACGCGGCCAGCGCGTCCGCCGCGCTGTACCCCGACGGCGGCGCCGCCGGGCCCGCCTCGGGCGGGGGGGGGGGGGGGGGGGGGGGGGGGGGGGGCGCCCGGCGGGGGGGGGGGGGGGGGGGGGGGGGGGGCGCCCCCGCCGCCGCCGCCGCCGCCGCCTCGCCATCCTCCACCTCCATGTCGTCCTCGGCGCCTGAGGCAAACCGCCCAGCCAGTGTTGCATCCGTGCGCATCACACCTGCAGAGCCGGATGGCGCTCGCAGTGTGCAGGTGGGCGCCGGCGAGCGCCCGCCCTCACGATGCCACCGCGTCGCAGCGGCGGCCACGGGTCCCGCGGGTGGCGCAGATCGCCACAGAGGCACATGTTGCGCCCATGGCGCCCGCCTGGTGGGCGCGCACCGGGCTTTGGCAGCGCGGGCAGGTCGCGCATGTCGTCCACAGTGTCAAAGTAGGCGCCGCGCGCGCGACCCCCTGCGCCGTTCGCGGGCCCTGCGCCCTGCGGCGCGGCCTCGGCCGGGGCGGCCGCAGCCGCTGCGCCGTCTCGCGGCGTGTGCGGCAGCGCCGGCTCGTACGCCTTGCCCGCGTCGCCGAAGATGTCGTCCTCGGGGTCAGCGGGCGCCAGCGGTTCCGCCTGCGGCACGCGCCACAGACGCTCAGCTAAAAAGTGCTGGCACGCATGCGTCGCAGACGCTCAGCTGAGCGGTCACATGATAATCAGTGATGTCTAATGAGCCAGCTGGTGCTGCTTGTGCCGCCCGGAGTGCAGCAATACCTCGTTCACAACCGCTCAGCTGGGCATGCTGGCGTGCCTTCCTGCAGAGGCTATTCATGCAAGCTCTCTCAGGGACCCAAATTGAGCAAGCGCTGCGACAGTGCTCGAGATGCAGCAAGCAACCAGATTCTCCATAAGGGTCCCGGCGACAGCCTGCGAGCGGCCGGATGCGCACGGGGGCGGCCGGTGCGGCGGCCGCCAGCGACGCGCGCGGCGCGCCATTCTCGGGGCCCGCCAGGCCCAGCATGCGCAGCTTGTCCTTGCGCTTGAGCCGTTTGCCGGCCGCGGTTGGCCGCATGTACGCCATGATCTTGGCCATGCGCTCCAGCACGCTCGCGTCCACGCCGCCCATCAGCGCGTCCACCGGCTGCGCATTGCGCTGCGCAGTCAGGCGCGGCAGGCCTGAAACACGCCTGCCCGCCGCTGGGCAACCAAGGGCGCCGCGATGCCTGGCCGAGTAGGGTGTGCACTGCCCTCAGGCAGCGCAATCAGTTGGCCTTCACAAATGATGAAGTCCTAACAAGCAATGAAGCTACTTTTAAACCCCATCCCGCACTCCACTGGCGAGAGCCGCACCGGCGGGCAGTCGGCCCGCGAGCGGCGCAGCGTGGTGGGGATGTCGGGCGCGCCGCCGCCGCCGCCGCTGCCGCCGTCCAGCTCGTACACGAACGCGGTGCGCCCGGGCTGGAACAGCTCGGCCGCGTTGATGCGCTCCGGCTCGAACAGGGCCGCATACACGCCGCGCGCCAGCGCCGACTTGAAGGCCATGTCCTGCGCGTCGCGGCCGCGCGTGGGGTGGCTGCTCGTCGGCGGCCGCTGCCGCCGACCTGTTTGCCCACGGCCGCCGACTCTGCGAGTGACGCCGCAGCAGTGCCCGAGCGAGCAGCATGCCAAGAGCGGCCCTTGCGGCGTTCCCTGTGCTGCGTGGTGCCAGCAGCGCTCTAGCCATGCACTCGGTGCCAGAGCATTATGAGCATCGTACCCTGACAAGTCTGTCCCACAGACCATAGCACAACCACAGCTGGAGTGAACGCATTGGGCTGGTAACAAGTGAACAGCAGTCCGCACACACAGCAATGCGCGCCACTCCTCTGTCCTGACAAGCTCACGTCCCCCCGGCCGCTCAGCACGGGCCTCGGACGCAAAGCAGGGGCCGCCGCGGGCGCCGCACCTCCTTGCGCACGCGCGCCTTGGGCCGCTCCGCCTCGGCCTTCTCCTCCACGTCCGCCTGCGTCAGCTCGCCGCGCACCTGCGCCCCGCCCGCGCGCGCCTGTGAGCGCCTGACCCGTCAGGAGCACAGGCGGAGACGCCACGCCCATCAGGTACGCCTCCCAGCACCTGCAGCGCACGTGTATTGGCTCCCCCGGACATCACGCGCGACAAGGCCAGGCAAGCACCCAGGGAAAGAACCGCAGCCAACAGTCAGCACCGCGCGAGTAGCGAGTATGTCCGCCTCGGGCGCTCACGCGCCCGCGTCCGAGCGCAGGCGGCACAGAAGAGCACCGCAGCGGCCCACCTTCTGCAGCAGCGCGTAGTCCAGGCCCTTGACCAGGTGCGTGTGCTCCAGGTCGCCGCCCAGGAACTTGGAGTCCTCGACGCTGATCTGGGTCATGCCGCCCTCGTCCAGCGCGGCGGTGCCCGTCGCCAGGCCGGACAGGTCGGCCGTCACGCGCTCGTAGTCCGGGTTGACGCCCTTGCGCCGCTCCTCCGCGCGGTCCCTGCGCGGCAGCGCTGCGCGCTCGCGCCCGCCGACCCGGGAGCCACTACCCGCTGACACGGGAGCAGAGCTTGCAGGACCGCTAGCTAGTTACAGGCCCCGAGGCAAGCTGTATGCAGACCAGCAGTCGCCCAGCAACTCCTGCCCATGCTTTCTACAGCAGTGCCGGTGTCACTCTCGGCAAGCTTTTGTACAGAACACGTCTGCAGTAAGCGGCGCGGACGCGCTGTGACTCAGAAACACGTGCAAGGCTCGTTGTCGGTGACGCAGCGCCTGGCCCTGCAAGCGCACCGGTACTTCTCCTCAGCGTCCCCCTCGCCGTCCTCGGCGACCGGCTTGGGCCGCCGGCTCTTCTTCTTGGCCTCGCCGGGCTCCCCGCCGGCTTTCTGTCGGCGCATCCGCGCCCCGCCGGGCGCGCCGTCCTCGCTGCGGTCCGTGCGCGGCGTCTCCAGCATTCGCCGGAAGTCTGCGTTGGTCTTTGGCGCCTGGGGCGCCGGTGGCGGCATGTCCGTCTCCATGGTGCCCGCTCCGGCCACCAGCCAAGCCTCCGCACAGCGCTGTCACAAGTGTGCACCTTGCCGTCGGGGTGTAGTGACTGGGTACAGTGATTGGTGATCAGCTGCTGCAAACTGGGCTCCGCAGCACTGCTTGGCAAGCACAAGAAAACCCACCCAGGTTACATAGATCTGTGTCTGGCACTAGTTCTAGTGCAGCGCTGGTGCAACTGTAGGCTTCAGCACTGAGTGCAATCTTGAGCCTCTTTCTGGAACTGCTTCGGACTCCTCTGTATCCAACACTTTCTGATCTGGCACCTAAGAATGTGTGTTCAGAGGTACAGGTGATGCCTGCCTGACAGCGTTTGAGGGACAGCGCCCGACCATATGTCCTCTGCGCCTCGCGGCGCTGACAAGAAAGTCAAAGGTGCCACAGCTTTCTAGCACGTGCGTTGGTGCTTGAGGAGCCAATGTCGTAATGTCAAGTGGTGTTCACATGTTGCAGGCAGCAAGGTGCCGCCAGGACCAGCGGTGGACACCAGGAAGGCAGAGATGGAGAAGGGTGCGCTGGCTCACGAGCACTATTGCTGCTCTTGCCCTCCTTGCGTCTGATGGAGCGTCAGCGCAACTGCGTGACAGTGCTTGCTTCCACACATCGTGTCTCACGTGATAGTGTGCCACTGAGGATGAGCACCTCAGGATTTACTTCCTTATTGCCGTGCACTCAGCTGGTGCGCCACAGGGACTGCAACGCGTCTGCAGCTGACTGGCAGCTGACTGACAGCACGAACTGTGCGGCTCGCAGCCGTCCTGGCCAATGTGACTGCGGAGCTGCGCAAGGAGCTGAAGGAGCTGGACAAGGACAGGCGCGTATCCCGGACAAAGCAGGCCCCTTGCCTGCCCTCCGTGCACCCCCTCGCCTCCTCTGATATCAGGCGGCCGGCTTGCAGCTGGATGTACGAGGCGCCGCGCTACTCCTACCGCTAGCTGGACGCGCTGCCCCGTAGCGCTGGGCGCCCCCGCCGCCCAGCAGCGATGGCGCACACCCCGCCAGCCGATAACGGGCCGGCCGACGCGCGCGGCGCAGCCGCCGCCGCGCTGCTCGGCCCCGTGTCCTTCTTCATAGAGCCGGATGAGGGCGACGCCGACAGCCTGGAGGACGAGGACAGCTGGGCGCCACTGGCCGCGCGCCCGGAGTGGGCCGGCTTCGAGCCCGGGCCGCTCGACGCGCCGCAGGGCCGCGTGCCGGTGGCCGCGGTGGAGTACACGCCGCGGCAGCGCGAGGCGCTCGCGTACTTCCGCGCGGTGGTCGCCGCCGGCGAGGTCAGCGCGCGCGCGCTCGCGCTGACCGAGGAGGCGCGCGCCGCCGGCCCCCCCGCCCGCGGCCGCGCTTCTCAGGCGCGGCAAGCGCGAGCGCGCGCGAGCGGCGGCGGGCGCAGGTGATCCATGCAAACTCGGCCAGCTACACGGCGTGGGAGTGGCGCTGGCGCTGCCTGGCCGGCGCGCCGGGCTGCGCGGGCGGGCGCTCGCTGGCGGCCGAGGCGCGCTGGCTGGCCGACCTGGCCGCCGCGAGCCCCAA
>JAABUY010005313.1_pt1 | contig 13014 bp, 20 predicted proteins | sample 5560271 | NCBI WGS metagenome assembly JAABUY01 (sample SAMN10711886, study PRJNA513374) | rock metagenome | isolation source: Antarctica rocks | place: Antarctica: Victoria Land, University Valley
TGCTGGGCGGGCGCGCGCTGGGCGCGCCGCCGGGCTTCCCGCCTATGGACGCCGCCGCGCTGCGCCTGCAGCAGCAGATGGCGCTGCAGCAGCAGGCGCGCCGCCCCGCGCCCCACGCGGCCGCTCGTCGGCGCTCCACTCCTGCTGCTGTCGCGTCTGCGCTTCTCCCTGCGCGCGCTGACAGAGGGGCTGACTGGCAAGCCAAGTATCTTTTTGGAAATATGTATTCAATGTCTCGGCCTCATGCCTAGGTAAAAGTATTATTTTCTGTTAAACACTAGGAGAAGAGGGTGAGGTGCCGTGACGTGGGTTCTGTCGGGCTAGGGTGCCCAGGCTCTCTGCGCCGCTGTCTGGGCGCCCGCCCAACACGCTGCCGAGCCTCATCAGGCAGGCCGGGCGCAGCGCGAGCGCCGCCGGCTCGACCCATACCCTCAGGACCTTGGCTGTCGCCACCAAGCTCTCCAGGCCTCCGCCTGTGTCGCCGCTCCAGCCACTGCCAGCATTGGACCCTGACCCCCTGCGGCTGGCGCCGCCGCTAGCATCCTCGCCCTGACCATGACAGGGCTCTGCACCCTGTTCGGATCCACCGGGAGAGCCGCGCCAGTCACCGCGAAGTGCGGCAGCGGCGTCATCGGCAGGCTCGTGCGAGTCCTGAGAGGGCGCGGAGCCCCTGGCAGGCCCCGTCGCCAGGCGCAGCCGCAGGAAGGGCTGCGCGGCAGCAGCTGCCGCGGCGCCCGCCAGATGCTGCGCTGCAAACGGGCTCGCGCTTGGCTCGAGCGTGTGTGCCGCCTGCGGGGATGCCGGCCAACCCTCCAGGGAGTCGCGGCGCACGCTGCCACCTGCAGCCCCATGCATGGGCGCGCGCCTGAGCACTGTGGGGCTCGCGCTGCTCAAGCTGGCCCGCAGCGCCTCGGTGCGGCTCCTGTCAAGCGTGCACTCGCATACGGCGCCGCAGCGCCGGATGTCTACAGCTGCGTATCAGACTTCAGCGCCCATGCAACTGTAAGCATGGCGGCAGCGCTAAGGATGCTTAGACACTGCCACTTCACTCTGGGGCCGGTTGCCAACTCCATGGAAGCAATGCGGTGCAATACAGAAGAGAGAGCTGAAACTGCGCCGCGCACCGGGAAGCCAGCGCTGCAGAAGCGGCTCGGCCGCGCCCCCCTCCCGCGAGCACAGGTCCTGCAGCGCAAGCTCCTGCGCGGCCGCCTCCGCCTCCATGCGTCCCGGCGCCAGGCGCAGCGACGCGCCCAGGCCGCCGCCCTCCAGCGCCACGACCGGCTCGCAGGCGCCGTCCAGCAGCGTGCCCACCAGCACGGCCACCTGCGGCGAGAGCCCGTGCGCCTGGGTCGCGATGCCGAAGCCTGACAATCGGCATTGCAACCTTATTGCGCCATCCTCCAGCAGCGTGCCCGCCACTAAGGGCGCCTGCGGCAGCAGAAACAGGGCCAGCGTTGCCCACGGCAGGCAGTGCGTCAGGTCACAGGCACGCACGCATCCGTCCTGCAGCGCTGCGCGTCCCTGACACGGCTCGGGAGCAGGCTCCTGGCTGACGCCTGTTGCGCACACTCCACACGGCCACATCGCATGGCACCGCAGGAAAAACAAGACGTCGAAACTGAAAACGGCAAGGGCGCTCGGGGAGCGCGCCTGCAGGTTGACTGCGAGGTGGACGGCGCTTGCGGCGGCGGGGCTGGGGCTGGCGCCCAGCAGCGCGCGCGGGTCCAGGTCCAGGTCGCGGTACAAGTCGCGGATGTCAGCCTCGCTGGGCGGCGCCAGGGCGGGCGCGGGCGCCGGCGGCAGCGCGCCCGGCACGTACCCCAGGTACCCCGCCACGCCCGACAGGCTCCAGTCCAGCCACCCGCGCCGCCTGCCGCGGCGGACGCAGATCCATGTGCCCGCATTGGGGCCTCACTCAATCTGGATTGGTGCATGTGCCTGTTCAATGGACGATATGCGCTACCTTCTGGGTCACCACTTTACCCTTACCTGCACCTCACTAAGACACTACTTTCATGTGCCAGCATTGCACAAGCCCTGGCGCAGGTGCTGAGCAGGTCTGGGCCAGCAGAACCCGACTCAGCGTTGAGTGTGTTCTGGAGTCGAGCGGCGCACCCGGACGCCTCGGCAGGAGCCTCGCGGGCGGCATCCGGCTGGCCTCCCCTACTGCCGGCTGCCGCATCTGTATGTGCTGCCGCATGCTCCGCGCCGCTCGCGCCCGCGGCCTCGGACGCGTCGCCGCCGGAGCCGCGCGCGCTGCCGCTCGGCGCCGCGGGCAGCGCCTTCCCCGAGCCGGATGCCGGCCGGGCCAGCTCGGCGCCGCCGGCGAGCAAGCGCTCAGCCAGGGAGCGGTAGAGCAGCGTGTCGTCCACGGACAGCTCCGCCTCCAGCGCCTCCAGCGCCGCCGCGCTCGACTGCGCCTCCTGCACTTGCAGGCGAGCACAAGCAGTGAGTGGCTCAGTGAGTGGCCCCAGTAAGGAATTCAAACTGGCGCGGGACGAGCTGCGCGCTGCAGTCAGCGCACAGCCTGGTGCGCAGCTGCTTGCTGGCAGGAGCACTGCGCGCATCCCGGCCCGGTCAAGCAAGCGTAAGAACAGGCCAGTCCACCTGCTCAGGCATGGGCGCGGCGCCCGGCCGCAGCGCCTCCAGGCGCCGGCGGTACAGCGCGACGTAGCGCCTGCGCTGGCGCTGCCAGGCGCGCGCGCCGCCCGCGGCCTCCTGGCGCGCGCGGCGCGCCGCGTCCTGGCGCACCGCCGCGGCCGCATACTGCCAGACGCGCCTGCGGCGGACGCGCAGCGAAGGTCCGCATGCTCATGGCGTGCCCAGGGCGCCTTCTCTTACAGACACTGCTGAGTCCGCTGTGGATGTGCAAGGTACGGGAACAATCGTCTGCCCGTGGCAGCGTGCACACGTGTCCTTCAGCCCATCATCCCCACAGCCTCATGAATGCGCATGCATGCGCACAGCAGCATCTGTGCTTGCCCATAAAGGCGGCACCAAGCATGGCGACCAGGTTTCACACAGTTGCAACGCTCAGCGCATGCCGCCCGCACCGCCAGGGTACGCGCGCGCCCGGCTGGGAGCGCCAGCCGGTCGGCCGCAGCGCCGCATAGCGGCTGCGCAGCGCCCACAGTGCCGCGCGGTCCGCCAGCGCGGCCGCGCCCGCCGCCTGGCGCGCCGCCAGGCGCAGCTGCACGCGCCGCGCCAGCGCGGTCGCGCCCAGGCGCATGCGCGCGTCCGGCGCGCCGCCTGGGCGCGGCCCAGCAGACTCTCAGCTGCGGCCGCTCGCTGCCGGTGGGTGCGAATACTGGTGTGCCAGAAGGCGTGCGACGGTGTTGTCGCGGGCGCCTCCGTTTGCCCTGCAGGGTGCTGGCAAAGGCGAGCAACCTCTGTGACTGGCGATCTGGGGCCGCCTGCCGCTTAGCCGGCTTGTGCCAGGGTTGTCAGAGGTGTCGGAAGTGTTAGCTTAGTTTCTCATGGGTTGCAGCACACCCTCTGCACGTTCAGAGCCACATGCATGGTGGACCAAGCATGCGGGGTGCTGCACCAGTCTCCAGCGTGAGCCGGAGTAGGCAGCTGAGCGGCAGCAGCACCAGGTCGGCGTACTCGACCGCTCCCTCCCACGCCGCTCCGTCAGAGCGCCGGCCCCCGGCGCCCTCCGGCGCCCCCTCCTCCGAGCCCGCCGTCCCAGCGTCCCCCTCTCTATCGCTCTGCTCCGCCGCTGACGCAGCAGCAGCTGGACCAGGCTCTCCACTGGTGCCGCCGCCTCCGCCAGGTACCGCATCCGGCGCGGGCCGCTCCTCACGCCAGTACAGGCTGAGGCCCTCCACGGCCAGGTCCTTTGCCACCTGCGCCTTCTGCGCGCGCAGGAGGCAGCCTCATTGGCCATGTGACCTTGTGGGTTTGCAGCGCGCATGTCAAGCATGTGCTTATACCAGCTCTATACCAGCTCTATTCCCGATTCAAGAGAGCCCCAGGAATGCTTCACAGGCATATCCTGGCCACCTATCCCTGAGTTGTGCCGACCATGCGCGTAAAGAGCACAGTCCACACCTACCGTGCGGATAAACAGTACAGCCTACGGGTGCACGGCGAGCTACTTGTCACGGCGAGCTAGTGAAGACTTCTTCGGAGCAGCAGGCATGCCGTACTGGCAGTTCGCTCGTCTCAGCGCACACCGCTGGGGGCTCCGGGAGGCGCAGGCCGTCGTATGACGCATCGGGCAGGCACGTCTCCAGGCGCTCCAGCCGCACGCCCGCCTCCACTGGCGCCTGCCCGTCCGGGAGCAGAGCGTCCTGCGCCACACCGGGCGCACTCGACATGCAGCTCTAATCAAAGTTGCCGTCGCGCATTCACAGGTGCATGAAATGCGCCGACTCCGGACGCACGGAGCACAGCGGGCCGCTATGCTTGCTGCCTTCCAAGCAAAGGTACCGAGCAAACCAGCGGGCAGCCTTTGTCTGCTGGCTGAGCGCTTGGGACGGCAGCAGGAGGGTACTGAGCAAACCAGCTGCTGCAGGCCCCGCACGTGGAAGCGCAGGTGCACGCGGCACAGGCGCAGCTGCAGGTGGTTCAGCAGCAGCGTGCCCAGCGCCGACAGCAGCGCCCAGCCCACGCCGCGCGTCTCGCCCGCCCCGGCCGGCCGGTCCTGCGCGGGGCGCGTGAGAGAGGGTGCGCGCTGCAGTCGCTGCCACTAAGCAATGCCAGCAGCGCTGCAGTCCCCAGGCCCCCAGCCTCCGAGGGATAACTTGTGTGCACCTGCTCCGCACGCTGCGCTGCATGCTCAGCCTGGCGGCTGTCACTTGCCCAGACACACAACTTGTGTGCACCTGCTCCGCACGCTGCGCTGCATGCTCAGCCTGGCGGCTGTCACTTGCCCAGACACACACCTCGTCAGCAAAGCAGGGTGACCAGCATTGGCCACGCCGTCAGGTGTACGCTGCCGCGATGCACCTGCGCGCCGGCCTTGGCCAAGCGCTCTAGCTCGGCCGCGGCCAGCTGCGCCTGCTTGGCGGCGAGCGCGCGGCGGCGCGCAGGGCCCTCCTCCCAGGCCGCCTCCCCGCGCGGGCTGGCCGTCAGGCGCACGTCCGCCATCTCCACTATCACTGGCCGGCTGCGCAGCGCGCGCCATGGCACCTGCGCGCGCGCTCCCGGGCTGAAACGTGGCCTGAGCTCGCAGCGGTCGGCTGCGCTTGTTAGCAGTGTGCTGAGCTTACCGTCACCAGCGCCAAGGGCGGAAGTGCACCCGAGCCCCGCCGCTTGGCTGTGCCAATGCGGGTGCCCCCGCAAGGTTGCTGTCTGTGTTTCTGCCCAAGCATGGAGCCTTCGCGCAGCTCTTTCAGCACGGAGACCGATACGTGCGGCGCTTGCTCGCTCAGGTAGTGAGGTAGCGGCTGCAAAGCACGCAAGCAGACTCCTACGTGCGAGGAGGCGGTCCATGGTGTTGTATGTAGTTATGCAGTATCAGGCACACGGCTAAGCAAGCCGAGCGGAGCATACAGTGCAGTCAGTTGCCAGGCTCCACGCCTGGACACCACTATCGGTGCTGTGAGAGTGGCGCGCCTGGACTTCCACGCGGCCGATGCATCCCTCTGTGATATCAAACGGCAGCTGCAGGTATTCAAACGCCTCCACCTTCAGGCGCACGTTCTCCAGCACAAAGCCGGTGCTCCAAGCTGGCGCATGAACGGGAACAGCATCAGCATCAGCATCTACTGGAACTGCAGGTGCACGTACACGGGCTCGCACAAGTACTTTCTGAGCAGCAAGCAGGCACCGCAAAGACGCTTGCATGTGACAAGCACAGCTCTCTATACATCTCAATGCCCCGTTCACACCGCTCCAAAGGCTGACACGCAGCTTCTCCTTCTTGACATCCAGGAAGTGTCCGAGGTAGCTGGCCAGCAGGTCGCTTAGCCAGCCCTCGAACATCCTCAAGCATGGGCCGTGTCGATAGTCAGCGGCACGCGCATTGCTGCTTGCATATGCAGTGCTGTACTACTCTGGCAGCAGTCTTCCTGCGAGCGCTCTGTTGAAAGCTCACACAGGAGACTGGTTGGTTCCAGCAGCATGTGCCATTCTTGTTCAAGTCGTTACTGAAGGTGCATGGGAGTCCCGAGAGGTTCCGTGACGATGTAGAAGTGGGTGGATACAAGAATCCTGTTGAGGCCCAGCAAGGCAAAACCACGCCGACGCCAGCTTCCTTTGGGCCGCTGCTCTGGGGCTGTGCTATTTCAATTGCGCGATGTTGTGGCTGGCATTCGTTTTGCTTCTGGTGCTCTGGGTACGCTGACAGCGCTCCTGTGTAGCAACAACGCTACAGCAGCATGCATAGCAACGTGTCATTGGCACCTGCAGGTAGCGCTCTATGGCTTCTTCCCGGTGCAGCGCTGGCGTCTTCGTTCAATACCAGGTCTGCTCCGTCTCTGCACTGCGTCACTCGAGCCTTGCCACCTATGCATAACTGTGATACATGCGCAACGCGTTTTCAAGTGTCATGCGTTACATGGCAGGGCCTCCTGGCAACTGGCTGCTGGGCCACCTGGGGAAGATGATGAGAAAGCACTCTTTCTACTACTACAGCGAGCTGTCGCACCAACACAAGATTTTCAAGGCATGCCCGCACTGAAACGTGTCTAGCTCTTTCAGTGTTCCTGACCACGTGCCTTTATCTATGACCTACATCACTGCTCTTGCTGCAGCCGTCTGTCGTGACCACGATGCCTGTGCAAGCGGCGTGCTACCAGTGAGCACTGGCATGAGCTTGACGGGGTGCAGGTGTTCCTCGGCGCGAGGCCGGTGGTTGTTGTTGCTGATGCCGAAGTTGGTAAGAAAATGAACATGCGGTGCCCCATGCGCCCGGAGATCCTGGGACCGGGGCTGCTGCTGACGGCAAAAGACAACGTCCTCTTTGAACGCGGCATCCTCACTGTCCAAGAGTGCGCCCTTACCTTGTTGGGGGCTTTGCGCTTGCAGCCTGGAACAAAGCTAACGCAAGCAAGGAAAGCAAGTGTAGCCTTCAGGAAGGTGTGCTCAAGGAAGGCACCTCACTGCACAGACGAGCAGTGCCGTCGCACTTTTGAGTTCCACGCACTACACAAATGCATATGATTGAGCGTATGCAACTTTTTACATGATTATTGCACAGGAATGAGGCAAAGTCCCGCTTATCCAGTGAGCCGTCCCTCTCCAACCACGCATCAGAGCAGACGAGGCACACGGCACTTCCTAGGAGCAATGTCTGATAGAGCATCATTCTGACACACTGGCGGCATCGGGGTACAGCCGTGCGTACCATCGCTCGCTGCGCACAGCTTGGCAGCCCGCCTTTCTTCAGAAGACCTTGGATAACAATGCCGCGCAGGTGTGCGGCGCCTGTGAATGCGCTTTAAGGGGGTCAGTGTCGCCCAGCTCCACATCTAGCTGTGCTCCTGTCGCCAGTGTGATCACTTGTGTATTTTTGGTCTGCAAACAAATGCCTGTTACATCCTGATGTGCATGCACACGATGCGTGTGAGGCCGTGCGCTGAGCTGGGGCGCGCTGCGGCAGATGAACGCGGGTGTGGAGCACCTGCAGGCGGTCCTGGCGCGCGCGGCGCAGGCCGGGACGGAGGTCAACCTGCATGAGCTGCTGGGGCGCATGACGATGGAGGTGGTGGGCACGACTGCGTTCGGGCGCGCCTTGCCACGCGCAAGGGAGCCCGTGCATGTGGCCATGATACACAGCAAGTACCCATGCGGAGCGCATGTGCAGCAGGTGTCGCGTGCTCTTACACACTCGATCGAAACTTGGGAAGGCAGCAGATCCAAGAGGAACATTTTGCACGCAACACCTGCGCCGTTGCTGCTATTGCCAAGGTCTGCACCCACCAGCTGGGCGTATGTTCCCTGGTCTTGTTATCATTGCACATGCGTCACGGACAGGAGCTCTAGGGCGGGTTGCCGCAGACAATTGGGGCAGCAATGCGACCGTGTACATGCACTGATGGTGAGACGTTGCGGGGGCCAGGGTTGAGTTCAGGACGCAGGATGGCGCGCAGATGGACCCGGAGGTAAAGAGCCTGATGGAGGCAGTCGAGACCGTGTTCAGGGTGTCTGGTACGCCCTAGTACTTGTCACATTGCTGCGCCTGCCAGGGTCATAAGCCACACAAAGGCACATGTGCTGTGCCAAGGCGCACAGACCCTGCATGCTGTCGCACGCACGCGCAGATCTACAGAGAGCAGTGAAGTCATCCCAACGCGAAATAGCACCAGCAGCAAGACTGTGCTCAAGCGGCCACGTCTGCCTGTCGGGATGCTGCACGAGGTGATCAAGAAAGCGCTCACTATGGTGTGCAACCCGCTGTGCACGTTGGGCACAGACGCGGCCGCGAGTGCGTTCATGCTGCCCATTGTCTGCTTCCCCTTCCTGACGCCCGTCATGCGCATCGTAGCCAACCTGTTCCCTGATGCGGGCATGCGCCAGGTGCCTGCCCTGCTGGTGACATCACCCGGGCCATTCGGTGCTGTCTGTCATGTAGGGGAGCAGTGCCCCATCAAACGTCGACGCAACAGTAGAGCGTTTGCTCGAGTACATGCATTCAGGGCAAGGCCATGCTCCTGGGGCCTCACTACGTGGCTGCTGGTAACCACCTGTGTGCGCATCACGCGTCATGCAAAATTGCTGTTGGCCGTGTCCCCCCCCACACTTACGCTTTCGCCAGTTATGAGATAGAGGGCACATGAGCACTGCCAGCTCATTCAGTTGCCCTGGGCTTTGTCAAAGCGAAAGGTACTGAGCCTATGCGGCTGCGCAGGTCATCACCGCGCAGCGCGTGCTAATCAAGACATGCCAGGACCTGCTGGACCGCTCTAGGACCACCCGTGTGGGCGCCTGCAGCAATAGCACCCAACCTGTTCCCCCGCCAGGCGATGCATCTCGCCCCGTCCCGGACGCGCGCACGGCCGGTGCGCACTGTGACATGAATAAGCAAGTTGCGAGCAAGGCAGCCTTTGGGCTGCCCCGTGATATGACATTTGCACTGCCGCCTTTTTATTGGCGGGCTTGGGGTTGTGAAAGGCCGGAAGTTTATGGTAGCTGGGCTGCCCCACCGGTTGCTCCCCATTTGCGCTGTGCTGGCGCATGAGGAAGGCAGTGCTGACAAAGTGTGAGTGTAAGCGTGTGCCCCCGCGTGACGCTGTAAGCCCACTCTGGTGTGCACAGCATGGTTGTGACGGCGGGTAGCGTGTATGGAGGGCATGCGGCTTCATCTGTCTCTGCGTGCGGCCACGAGCGTAGGAAGGGCTTCGCTTGTCTTGAGAATGCACCTGGGACTTGTCTGCACGCGGGCGCGTCAGCGAAGTATGTGGGCATGGTTCCAGCAACGCGGCCTGTTAGTAGCACGTCTACGACTTTGGCCGCCCCTGACCCTGTGCCCGATGCAGGCGCGCCGGCCAAGCGCGCTGCTCTGGCGCCCGGCAGCTTCATGAAGTACATGTCCGAGCAGAGCCACTCGTCCGGCGAGCGCCTGAGCGATGTTGAAGCCATGGCGCAGGCGCGGCCCACCCGGCGCCGTTCTGCTGGAGCTGGCTGTAAGTGTGGTTGCAGCATGCTTGCTTGCGCACGTGCTGCTGCTGCGCTGCTCAAGTAAGAATGCCACCCCTGCTTGTGTTGCCAGCTTGCTCAGCCGCTCTTGCAGCGGCCGCTGACCTTCTCCGCTCGGATGCCTATGCGCAGGCAAACACGTTCTTGCTCGCGGGCTACGACACGACCGCCTCGGCGCTCGCGTCCACCTGCTACCTGCTCAGCAACAACCCGGACAAGCAGGCCAAACTGCTGCAGGCGCGTCTTGCTCAAGGAGACATGTCAGGGCGAGCGCGCTCAGGCCCCTGCTGATGCCATCTGTTGAACGCGTCTGATGATGAGTCTGGTGGATGCGCGTGTGTGCTGGCAGGCTGCTGCGCTTGACGCCCCGCTGCGAGCCTGCTGATCTCGGCCGCATGTCGTGCAGGAGGTGGACGCCTTTGGCGGCGGCCGCGTGGCGCTGGGCGACCTGGCAGAGGGGTTCCCGTACGTGTCGGCCTGCTTCCGCGAGGCGCTGCGCCTGTACCCGCCTGGCCACATCACCGTGCGGCCCCCGGCCCATGCGCCTGTTCAAGGACCAGGACCAGGCGCCTGTGGGTACATGGCATGGCAGCTTGCCGGTGATGTTGGTGGCGCGCAAGGCATCGAGGTCACCGTGCAGCATGCTCGCACCTAGCTCCACATGCATGTCGAGCGCTATGTGATAGGGTTCAGGGTAGGGTTAGTGTAGGCTTATTGCCGGCGCCTTCATCAGCATTTGCGGTTGCAGGTGCGCGAGGCGAACGAGGACCTGGAGCTGCGCGGCATGCGCGTGCCCAAGGGCACCGAGATACACGTGGCGGTGTGCGCCATCCAGCGCGACCCCGATGTCTGGCGCCAGCCGGTGCGCCGTGCAGCCGCCGGCAACGCAGGAAGTGATCCCATTTCAGGGTGCTTAGTCATGCCGCAGCGCGACAGCTGTGTTATCAGGGGTTACTGTGTTTGCAGGAGGCCTTTATGCCCGAGCGCTGGATCGACGGCGCAGCCGAGGCGGCAAACGACGTGGAGCGATCGGCGTGGATGGCTTTCGGTGATGGTGCGCCGCTGTGCGCAATGCGCATCAGACCACTGCACCAGCCCAGCTACATCGCATTAACTCTGGCACCTACTTGCAGTGCGCGCGAAGCGCTCAAGGAAGGGGTGCCCCTCACCAAAGCGCCGCGCGCCAGGCGCGCGATCCTGCATCGGCAAGCGCTTTGCAGAGCTGGAGGCGAAGATCGCGATCATCCGCCTCTTTCAAAAGTGCACGCGGCGCCCGGCCCACTCGGCAGCTCATCATGCACTGGCAGGCTCTGCATGCCACTCAGCGGGCCCGCGTGACACACCTACAGCGGCCTTTACTTCGGCTAGTGGCAGACAGGACAATCTCAAGCACGCGCGCAGGCTTTTTGTGCACGTTGTGCTGCACTTTCGAGCCGCAGCTGGCGCATTCTATCCTGAGTAGGCGGGTTGGCTTGGATGCATGCCGCAGCTTGAGGTACCAGCGTCTGACTTTGCTCTGGGTGTGCCCCGCAGGTTCACCTTCACGCTATCGCCCGGGCAGGTGCCTCTCGAGATGTCCAGCTTCTTCACGCTCAGCCCCAAGGCTGGCGTCTTTGTGACGCCGCAGCTGCGCGCGGTCAATGCGCCCTGAGTGCGCGTGCTTTTAGTTGCAGTTGCGACGTCGCGCGCTGCGGCGTTTGCATCATGCTGCCTGCGTGAAGGTGATGAGTTACGGCTGCTGCCAGTGAGGCCAGCAGTATATTAGCTGTGTTCTTGCAGTGCATTCCAAATAAATGAGCATTTTCTAGAACAGTCAGCATTACACTGCATGCTTTGCCTTGCTTGGAGCCTTCTCGCAGCCTAGATTGTGGCGGCCTTTTCTGTGCCCAAGCGCATATGCACTGTGCTGGATGTTATCTGGAACTGGTGGTGGTAAGTGAAGTATCCGAATAGCTGGGTGACTAGCTGGGCAGTGCGCGCTTGTTCTACCCTGTGAACCTTGTTAGCTTGTGCGTGCCATGGCTGGCTGTATACTCATGGCCTGGACCACTTTAGCTAAGATGCGTATTCCTGCCTGCAATGGTTGTCTGCACAGGCGCGACTGGCGAAGCTGGCTGAGGTGTAACGAACCTGCACAAGGGCTCTTCCCAGCTTCCTCTTAATCTTTACCATGGCCAATGTAAAGGCAGCCATGCGTTGTTGTATCATTCGCATAAAGGCATGCCGTCAGCCAAGACATGTAGGTCCCTCGACCTGCAGGCGCAGCCGGCAGTGGCCAGCAGCAGCCTGTTCTCGCCCGACACTTCCGGCGCCACATACTGCACCACGCGCGCATGCAGCCCGCGCTCGCGCAGGTACGCTAGCCGCCCTGCGTCGATGAGGTGCTTGGCCGCGGCGCCGAGCGCCATCCGCTCCGAGCGCGGGAGCACGTGGTGCGGCTCAAACCCCGCATGCCTGGGTTCCGCGGCGTGCCCGCTGCCCCGGTCATCCATGCACACGCTCGCAGCTGCCTGCTGCCAAGCTTGCGGCGCCCGCCGTCCACCATCACCGCCATTCACATCCTCAGGTGCATGCAGAGCCGCTGCGCGGCCACCTCCAGCGCCTGCGGACGAGGCTGGCCCCCGTGCAGGCCCGGTACCGCGCTGCTCCAAGCATGCGGATTCGGCCGAGCAGGTGGCGCTGCGCGCAGTGCCTGCACCAGCATCCCGGCCCCCGTCGCGCCCGCTGATGCCCGCGGCCGCCAGCGCGGCAGCCGTGCCGCCATCGGGGGCTGCCGCGCCCGCGCCGCCCTGGCCTGCCTCCGCGGAGGCGTTGCTGGCGTCGTCGGGCGCGTCGGGCGCCGCGTCGTGCCCGCACAGTGCCCTGCCGAGGTGGCGCAGGCTTATGAGTCAGCGGCACACCTTCTCACAGGTCCTCCACGCTGCTGAGGTAGGCATCGCAGCCGTGATCACGCCATGCATGCCTCTGTAGTAGCTCACCCAATCTGTGGGAACTCGCCAACTTTATTGACATGAACTGGAGCTAGGTCAAGCAGCCTCGACAGGAGGGCGAATCGCCGCCTGTCCGACGCACAGGCTGTCGTGTCGCTCCTGGCAGAAAACACGCAGCAAGGCCGTGTCGCCCGGGGGGCGGCCGGTAGAGCTGGGGCGCGCACCAGCCGCACATCCAGGAAACAATTTCGAACTCTTCTGGCGAGAACCCGGCGCGGAGGAGGAACCGTTTGCCGACGTAGTCCCGCCACATGCATCGATGGTGGCAGCATGTGGCCACCGCCAGGCCCAGCAGCCCTCCGCCCGCCGCGCTGCCTCCTGCCCGGGCCCCGCCCTCCGCCGCACGCGCGCCCGCAGCGGGCCCCGCTGGCGGCGGCGCGCCGCCCGCGGCCGCACAACGCGTCGCGGCGCTGTCGCCCGCCGCGCGCGCGCCTGCCGG
>JAABUY010005314.1_pt1 | contig 13013 bp, 9 predicted proteins | sample 5560271 | NCBI WGS metagenome assembly JAABUY01 (sample SAMN10711886, study PRJNA513374) | rock metagenome | isolation source: Antarctica rocks | place: Antarctica: Victoria Land, University Valley
AGAAGACGGGGCGCCCATGCCGGCGGACGAGGAAGGCCGCGGCGCCGCGCACCTGCTCTGTCAATACCTCCAGCGTGACTTGCGGGCACAGGTCGTAGGACGGGACGGCCAGCGCGACGCCGTGCGCAACAAAGCCCTGCGCGAGATGGCTGAACCAGGAGCGGTCCAGCGCCTGCCAGTAGCCGCCGTGGATGAACAGGGCGACCGGCCCGTCGCGGCGCTCGTCCGGCCAGAATAGGTCGAGTTGCTGCCGGGCGCTGTTTCCGTAAGTGAGGTCGAGTTCGCGGTACGGGTGGGCAGCCCGGTACGCCGCCGCGTCCTGCTTCCAGGACTGCATGATGTCGGGGTGGCCTGGCACCTTCGCGCGGTTGTCGTACTCGGCTTCCAGCGCCGGGTCGATCAAGATTGGGCGGCTCCCTTCAGTGCGAGCGGGTCGAAGGCGTAGTCGGCCGGGTTCAGGAAATGCACCTCGCGCTGCGCGGCCTCCCGCACCACCTGCTCCGGGTCGCTCATGTTGTGCAGGACGTCGAACAGCTCGCGCAGGCGTCGGCCGGGAGCAACCCAGAACATCGCCCGCGTCGGCACGCTGCTGAGGTTGTAGTAGCCGTGCGCAATCCCGGCCGGCAGTCGCACCAGCTCGCCGGCGTGCGCCTTGTGGTGCTGGCCGTCGAGGTAGAGGTCGAACTCGTTTTCGAGCACGTAGATGAACTCGTCCTGGGTCGGGTGGACGTGCGGCGGCACGAAGGTGCCGGGCGGGTCGTAGGTCTCGAAGGCGAAGGCGTTCGCGCCCTCTGCCTTCAAGTAGTAGGTGTGGCCGAGGATGTTCCACACCACCTCGTCGAGGCCGGCGCCGGCGGGGGTGACGCCGGGGTCGAGCCCAACCTGCACTTGGTTCGCGCTTGCCTTCTTCATCGTGCGGCCTCCTCGGCGGCCAGGCCGCGGCCCGGCGCTGTTTCAAGCAGCTTTGCGTAGGCGCTCGGGCTGATCGGCACGAGGTGCGCCGCCAGCACGTTGGCGGGCTTCTTCTTGGCGCCCATGTCCTCCATGAGCTCGTCGAAGTGGACGTGGTGGAAGGGCGCTATGCACAGCCCGCCATAGGTCGACGCCACCTTGCGGTCCCGCCGTTTCCATTCGAGCGTGCGGGCAATCTCGGCGCGCATGCCGGCGTCCGTCGGGGGCCGGCTGAGTTCGCCGTCGAAGTAGCGCGCCAGCCAGTGGGCGCCAAGCTCCGCCGACAAGGCGCTGGCAAAGCTGGAGTTGAAGCCCACAAAGCCAAGGCCGGGCAGGTCGGGGTTGACTATCATGCGGTGCAATCGATACTGGCCGTCGGGTTCGATCAGCTTGGCCTGCGTTTCCGCGTCGAAGAATGGCAGCTCCTGCAGCCAGCCGACCGCCAGCACGACGACATCGGCGGCGACCCGGACGCCTTCGACCATGGCGTGGCCTGGCTCGTAGCCGGTGAGGCTGCCTTTGACCATGCGTATGCGCCCGTCGCGCACCGCCTTGTAGAAGCCGGGCGTCTCGATGCTGGTGGCGCAGTGGATGCCGTCCTCGATCCGCGTGTCCGGGCGCAGGCCGGCCTTCTTGAGCCCGAACTGCACGCCGAGCAGCGCTTCGAGCGCCCGCCAGTTCGCCCAGATCGCCGGCGCCAGCAGCCTGCGCGCGAGGCGTCCGGCGCGGCTCGGCCCCCACGGCATGAACATCGCCTCCGAGGCGCGGCAGTAGAGGATGTTCTTGAAGTTGACCACGCCCCCGAAGAAGTACGGGATTTTCCAGGTGGCGCGGCGGTAGGCGACCGACACGGTGCGCGCCCCTGCGGCGACGGCGTCCATCGCGATGTCAGTCGCCGATTTGGAGAACCCGACGACGACCACGTCGCGGCCCTTTGCCAAGGTGCCGTCCCCATACTGCGACGAGTGCCGGATCGAGCCGCCGGCCGCAACGAAGGCGTCCTCGCCTGGCAGGTGCAGGGTTTTCGGCGCGCTGAACTGGCCGGTCGCGACCACCACGAGATCGAACGGCTCGGTTTGCACGGCGGCACCGGCCCTGCGCAGCACGACGAACCAGCCGTGCCCGCCGGGTTGGCGCGAGACGGAGAGGATTTCGGTCTGGAACCGGATGCACGGACGCAGGCCGAAGTGCGCTGCGTAGGCATCGAGGTAGGCGTGCATCTGCGGCCCGCTCGGCCACTCCGGATACTCGGGCGGCATTGGGAAGTCGCTGAAGCAGTAGAGGTCGCGGGGCGTCTGCGTCTGCACGCCGGGATAGGACCGGGCTGGGTCCCAGACCCCGCCGAGGTCGCCGCTCTTTTCGACCACCGTCACGTCGTAGCCGCGGCTGCGCATCACCTTTGCGGCGACGAGGCCGCTGATACCCGCGCCGATCACGCACACTGTGCGGCCCCGGTCGATGGGTCCGCGTGTCGAGCCAATATCCGGCATTGCCACCTCCACGCCAAGCACCCCGAGCGGCCAGCTTGGGGACTAAGCGGCACCCGGTCAACGAGGACACCGGACGCCGCCTGTAACAACGTGGTCACGGCTTCCAGGTGGGTAAGGGGACCATCACGGCATTGCCACTCGGGATCGGTGAAACGCTGTGCCATGCCGCATCCTTGACCAACTGGGCCGCAGGCCACTCTCATGCACCCATGAGCACAACACCCACGCCGCCTCCCGCCCCCAAGCAGCCGAAGCGCATCGAGCAGCTCGGCCGCGTCCGCACCGACGACTACGCCTGGATGAAGGACGAGAACTGGCAGCAGGTGCTGCGCGACCCCGCGGCGCTGCGCCCCGACATCCGCGCCCACCTGGAGGCGGAGAACGCCTACGCCGAGACCGTGCTGGCCGGAACCGCGGCGCTGCAACAGGAAATCATCGGCGAGATCAAGGGGCGCATGAAGCAGGACGACGCGAGCGTCCCGACCCCCGATGAGCCGTGGGAGTACTACACGCGCTACGCTGTCGGCGCCCAGCATCCGGTGCATGCGCGCAGGCCACGCGGCCAAGACGGCGGCGAGCAGGTGCTGGTCGACGCCGACGCGCTCGCGCAGGGCCACCAGTACTACGCGCTGGCGGCGGCCCGGCACAGTTGGGACCACCGGCTGTTCGCCTACGCCGAGGACACCCAGGGCTCGGAGGTCTACCGCATCCGGATCAAGGACCTCGCGACCGGCGCGCTGCTGCCGGACGCCATCGAGAACTGCACCGGCAACTTCGCCTGGTCGGCCGACGGGTCCTGGCTGTTCTGGACGTTTCGTGACGACAACGGCCGTCCGGCGCGAGTCTACCGCCGTCCCGTGCCCGGCGGCCCCGCCGAGGACGTCCTAGTCTATGACGAGCCGGACCCCGGATTTTTCTTGCAGATCGGGCCGACCGCGTCCCGGACCTGGCTCGTGATCGGCTGCGGCGACCAGCAGACCAGCGAGGCGTGGCTGATCCCCGCGGGCGACCCCACCGCCGCGCCGCGCCTGGTCGAGCGGCGCCAGGCGGGGGTGCGCTACGACCTGGAGCACTGGGACGGCCGCTTCATCATCCGCACCAACGCGGACGGCGCCGTGGACTTCAAGCTGGTGAGCGCGCCGGAAGCCGCGCCGGACCGGGCGAACTGGCGGGACTGGGTTCCCCACGAGCCTGGCTGTTTCATCGTGGGCATCACCGCCTACGCCGGGCACTTCGCCCGGCTGGAGCGGGTGGACGCCAACAACCGCATCGTCGTCACGGAACGCGGCACCGGATGCGATTCTGGGCATGAGCACATCATCGCAGTCGACGAGGAGGCGTTCGTGCTGCGCCTCGGCGGCGGCCACGAATACGACACGGCCACGCTGCGCTACACCTACGAGTCCCCCTCGACCCCCCGGCGCTGGTTCGACTTCGACATGGGAACCCACGCCGCGGTGCTCCGCAAGCAGCAGGAGGTCCCCTCCGGCCACGACCCCGCGCAGTATGTCACCCGCCGCCTGCACGCCCGCGCAGCGGACGGGGCGGAGGTGCCGATCACCGTCCTGATGCGCCGCGGCACGCCCACCGACGGGTCCGCGCCGCTGCTGCTGTATGGCTACGGGTCGTATGGGATCGCGATGGAGCCATCGTTTTCCATACGCAACCTCAGCCTGGTGGACCGCGGCTGGATCTGGGCAACGGCGCACGTGCGCGGCGGATCGGAGAAGGGCTGGGGCTGGTTCCTCGACGGGCGCGGGGCGAAGAAGCCGAACAGCTTCACGGACTTCATCGCGGTCGCCGAGCACCTGGCGGACCAGGGGTTTGGCTGGCGCGGCGGCATCGTCGCCATGGGCGGGTCGGCGGGCGGCCTGCTGGTCGGCGCGGCGCTGAACATGCGGCCGGACCTGTGGGCGGGGGTCGTCGCCGCGGTGCCGTTCGTCGACGTGCTGAACACGATGTCCGACACCAGCCTGCCGCTCACGCCGCCGGAGTGGCCGGAATGGGGCAACCCGCTGGAGGACGCCGCCGCCTACGACGTGATCGCCAGCTACTCGCCCTACGACAACGTGGCGTCCCGGCCCTACCCGGCGGTGCTCGCCACGGCTGGCCTGTCCGATCCGCGGGTGACGTACTGGGAGCCGGCGAAGTGGGCGGCCCGCCTGCGCGTGGCGACGAGCGGCGGCCCGGTGCTTTTGCGGACGAACATGGGGGCGGGCCATGGCGGCGCCGCTGGGCGGTTCGACGCGCTGAAGGACACGGCGCTGCACTATGCTTTTGCGCTCTGGGCGTATGCGCGCGGCTCCGCTTGAGTGAGGTAGCCCGCTTCGCCAGGCTGGCGCGGCGGGCGTGCAGCCCCACTCGGCTTAGCTGCTGGGCTTGATCAGCGGACGCAGCCGCGCATAGAACTCGCGGACCTCGTTCAGCTTGAGTCCAGCCCTGTTCACCTTGTAGCGCGCTGCGCCAACATCGCCCGTGTCGGCCAGTGCATTGCAGCCATTCACGCTCCAAACCCGCTGAACGCCACGCTGCCTGCCATTCCTCCCAACGGTGCGGATCGGCTTGAGAGCGCTGGATTGCGCCTCATCGGGTGCAGCGTCGCCCGCGCCCGCGAACACAAACAGGCGTTCCCCGAAGCCGGACCGTGTGGAAGCGGCCAAGGTGGCCTGGATGGCTGTCGCCCCATTCGTGGCGCACGGCCAGCCCTGCACACAGGATGCCCTTGCCTTTGGATTGTCTGATTTCGAAAACCGTCCGGCTATCCAGCCGGAAATGCCTGACGACTTACCGCATCTCGTGTGGCGTGAACCACCAGTTGCCAAATCTTTCCTTCCCAACCAATCGCAGCAACACGACTCCTGCTGGAAGCGCGACCTCCAATGGGTGGAATATGCCGCCGCTCCGGTGCCCGTCGTCCGCGAAGCCGCGGGCACGGAGGTAGGTCTGCTCGCGAGCCGTTAAGTTGAAGTGAGTCTTTGCGTTGGGCAGCGCTGTTCACTGCTGCCCCAACGCCACCCGCACGCCGTTCGCAGGGTAGCGTACGTTGCTGTCGTAGAAGTTCCGGCTCGACGCGGTGATATCCGTGGCCGAGTTCATCCACGAGCCGCCGCGCAGCACATGCTGCGAACAGTTCGGCGAGCGCCAGGGCGAGCCATCCAATGGGACGCCCTGGTAATTGGGGTGCCAGCAATCCTCCACCCATTCCGCGACGCCGCCCGCCATGCCGAGCAGGCCCCAGGGATTCGCTGGAAACTCCGCAGCGTCGGCAGGGCCGCGCGCGTTGTACGGGCCGCCGCAGCCTTTGCAGTTCGCCAGGCGGAACCCCGGCTGGTCGCCCCAACTGTAGCGCGTTGCCGTGCCCGCCCGCGCGCTGTACTCCCACTCGGCCTCGCTTGGGAGGCGATACGGCTTTCCAGTCAACTTGCGCAACCACTGCACATATTGGTTGGCGTCGTCCCAACTCAGGTTCGCCATCGGCTGCTTGGCCTTGTCCTCCCCCTGCGCCGGTTTGAAGGCGCAGCCGCCATCAGCCGAGCACGCCTCCCACTCCGCCACCGTCACCATCGACTTGCCCAGCGCGAACGCTGGGACGGCCACCCGATGCACCGGGCGCTCGCTGGCGTCGCCATTGGACCCCATGGCAAAGTTTCCGGCCGGAAGCCGGACCATCACCGGACAGGTTGGGCAATCGTTGAACTCGCTGCCGTTGTTCCCGACCGCGGGAACGGCAGTGGTGACGGCCGGCGCCCTGGCACCGGGTTCGGCGGGCAGCCTACCTAGGTTCGTTGACGCCGAAAGCTGCGCTGGCGGCACCGGGCCTGATGCTGAATCAGCGGCCGGCGCCTTTGCGGCTTGCTCCTCCGCCGGGTCGCTGGCAGGCGGCAGGGCAGCGGCACGGGCCACAACTCTGCTGATATGGTCCCCATAAAGGTAGCCGACGCCCCCATCGGGAAGCAGCACGCGGACCCAGTTGGTGTCGTTGACCAGACCCGTGACTAGGATGCGCTGCCCATTCTCTGCAATGCCGACATAGGACGAGTTCGCATTTGGCGCGGCGTGGATGATCGCCGTTTGCAGCACGTCGTAGGGGTCCTCGACCTCGTTGACCACCTGGGTTTCCCGGACGCAGACCGTCTGGACCTGGCGCGTGCCTTTCTGGCGCTGCGCCGCGAACTCGCCGAGCTGCTCCGCCTTCGTGGCAAGGGCCGCGCCGCACTGCTCGAAATTTGGGTAGGAAACGCCTGGCTCCGCCTGCACCATCTCGCAATTGCTGCCGGCGCACAAAAGAACCGCGATAACTAAGCTTGCCGCCATGCCGGCTCCTTAAACCCGCTTCACCTACTCATCTCCAGGCCGGCGTCAAGGGGCCGCCGCCTGCGACGCCGGGCCGGGCCGGATCAAGACCGTGACTTGGCGCGAGTAGAGCGGCGGATCGTGCGGCACGTGGGCGGCGTCGCCCATCAGGAGTTGCAGCGTGTGCGCGCCCGGCGGCAGTTCGAGCGTCGTCTCGGTCTGGCCGGCGCCGAAATGCAAGTGGTTCTTGTCGTTGGGTATTGGGGCGTTCATGTCATCGGGCAGGGGCACGTCGATCAAAAGGTGATGGTGGCCCGTGCCGCCTGTCGTGACGCCAGCCGGGGCGACGCCGATGTTGCGCGCACCGAACCATAGCTTGAAACGCGCCGAGCGGATCACGGTTTTGTCTTGCGGCCAGCCAAGGTAGACATAGGCGTCGTGCGGTGCGGGTGTCCGGGGCGCCGCCGTCTCCGGGGCCGCTGCGTGGGCCGCATGCTCGCTTTGCGCTTCGGAGGGCGCCGGAGGCTGGGCCTGGGGTATGGTGGCGTCGTCTTGGGCACGGGCCGGACCGGCTGCGAAGCAGGCCAGCAACAGCGCCAGGCTGCTCAGCCGCGTGACCTCAGCCATCGCAGGGGTGCTTCGCATTCTATGGGGTGACCACGACCGAGATTTTTTTGGAGTAGAGCGGCGGAGCCTGCGGCACATGCTGGTCGTCCCCTAGCAGCAACTGAAGGGTGTGCCGGCCGGGGGGCAAGTCGAGCTGCGCCTCGGTTTGGCCGCGGCCAAAGTGCAGGTGGTTCTTGTCGTTGGGAATCGGTTCGTCCATGGGCGGCAGGCCCACGTCCACCAGCAGGTGGTGGTGCCCGGTGTTTGGCCTGTCCACGCCGGCAGGCGCGATGCCGGCGCCGCTCAGGCCCATTCGGACCCAAAACCTCCCGCCATGCACCACCTGGCCGTCCGATGGCCATATGATGTATTCACGGGCGCCGGCAGGCATCGGCTTGGGCTCGGCAAGCGCGACCTTGGCCAGCATCATCAAGCTGCTGGCCAGCAACGCCAACGCAGCGCCTGTCCTCATCACTTCCCTCCCAGGATCGTCGGTCGCAAAAGCTTCGCAGCAAAGGTGCTGTTTAGGATGCCGGTTAGGTTATGAACAATTCAAAAATAATAGGAGAGCCATGCAGCAGAGGCATAAAGCCTTCATGGCTGGTCATGTAAACAATGCTTTGATATAAACAAAAGATACGTAAGCTTTCTAGATTATACGATCTTATCTGCATGGCGTAGACAGTCAACGTCCTCCTCCGGCCTCTACAAGGAGCATTGCGCCACGATGCTGTTTGCCCCCCGACACCCTCAACGGCGCTGTTGCCCTGCGTTGCGTGCCCAGGCAGGCCCATCAGGAGTTCATCACGCCCTGAAAAGCCGTCGAGGGCTGCTTTCCCGTCACTATATCGGCGGCGCACCTGAAATGGCGTGTTCACCGTCGCCGCTCCCCAAGGCGCCATCCGCCACTGCATATGCGGGCATGACCGTGACCGCCAAGCCTTTTGTCTGGACCAAGCCGGCCAGTGCCGTCCTCGGTGAAGCCAGCCACCCGCCAGGTGAGTAGGGATGCGCCCCAAAGGTCAGCAGTTTACAGGATGCTGCGGAAATCTACTGTCCAACGATTTTAGCGGTCTCGGTGTCTGGATTTACGAACCCAAGCAGCAAAGGGAAGACTCACAATACAACTTGGGTGGCGGGACGGACGGCAGCAGTATACGGGTCACGAAAGTGTGGGCCGGAGCGCGAAAGGCGTCGGCGCACTCTTGAGAAGACAGCATGCAGATCGTTGAATTTCGGTCTCGCGGCGCAGCATTCGGCGATGCGTTCGCGCACACGAGGACAGAGGGCAACACGCTGCACTCTGCCCCGGTGGGGCACCTATGGCACTGGAGAGGGCCGACACAAAAAGGCGGTCAACACGGCGACTCCGTAGGCGTGACCTTATACCGGGGCAGGGAAAACCGCACGGTGGTGCCCTGGCCCGGCACGCTTTCCACCCGCAAGGCGCCAGCCGACTGCCGCACGAACCCATGAAGCTGCGACAAGCCCAGCCCCGTCCCCTGCCCAACCGGCTTGGTCGTGAAGAACGGCTCAAGCGCCTTCGCCAGCACGTCGGGCGCCATGCCCATGCCGGTGTCGGCGACGGCCGTCTCCACGTAGTCGCCCGGCGCTGCCCCGTCCTGGTCGACCAAATCCGCCGCGGACAGTCGGACGTGCCGGGTGCCAATGGTGAGCCGCCCGCCCTTGGGCATGGCGTCGCGCGCGTTGATGGCGAGGTTCAGCAGCGCGCTCTCAAACCGGCTCGGGTCGCACAGCACGGGCCAAGCGCTGTCTTGCAGGTGCAGCTCTACCTCGGCCGCCGACCCCATCGTGCGTTCGACCAGCTCCATCAGGCCCAGGACAAGTGCCGCCGGGCTCACGGGATCGGGCGGCACATGCTGCCGGCGCGCAAAGGCGAGCAGACGGGCCGTGAGCGCCGCCGCGCGGTCGACCCCTTTGTGCGCCGTCTCCACATAGCGGCCCGCCTCGGCCGCACGACCTTGCTCCAGGCGGTGCTGCACCATGTCCAGGTTGCTGCCGATGCCTTGGAGCAAGTTGTTGAAGTCGTGCGCGATGCCGCCGGCGAGCTGGCCCATCGTTTCCAGCTTTTGCGAATGGTGCAGTTGCTCCTGCACCACGCGCAGCGCCCGGCCTGCCGCACGCTCGGCCGTGACGTCGCGCCCTGTCGCATAGCTCAATCCGCCGTCGGACACCGCTGTCCAGGTGAACCAGCGCCACGACCCGTCCCGGTGCTGGCAGCGGTTCAGGAAGCACGACGTCGGCAGCCCGGACATCAGACGGCCCAGCTCGGCAAGCGTCGCGTCGCGGTCGTCGGGGTGGATCAGCTCCAAGACGAACCGTCCGAGCAGCTCCCCTTCCGTCCAGCCCAGGATGCTGGAGCAAGCCGGGTTGACCGCCGCCAGCGTGGCGTCGGGGCGGAGAACCACCAGCAGGTCCTGGCTGAGTTGCCAGGTGTGGTCGCGCTCCTTGGTGCGCTGCGTGACTTCGGCCTCAAGGGTCTCGTTCAGTTGCCGCAGCCGCGCCTCGCTCCGGGCCAAGGCCGTCTCAGCCAAGTGCCGCCCGGTGCGGTCGCGCATGATCTTGAGGAAACCATGCTGCTTGCCGGCCTTGCCGAGCAGCGGCGTCAGCGTCTGCGTCGCCCAGAAACGGGTGCCGTCCCGGCGCTGCATCCAACGCTCGCTGTCCAGGTGGCCTTTGGTCGCTGCGGCCTGCAACTCGGCCGCGGGCACGCCGGCCTCGCGCTCCGCTGCCGTGTAGAGCACGGCGCCGTCAAGGCCGAGGGCGTCCGCCTCGGTCCAGCCCAGGATGCGCTCGGCGCCGGAGTTCCAGCTTGTCACGCATCCTTGGCTGTCCAGGGTGAGGATCGCCTCATTGGTGGCGCTCGCCAAAACGGAGCAGAGCCGGTCTTCGTGTTCGGCCAGCGCAGCACGGCCGGTCTGCAACTCCTCATGCAGCGTTTTGTGCGCCGTTAACGACGAAACGTTAAGCCCCACTGCTCTATAGCGTAGGGGCTTTCCTTTGCGGGCAGCATCGCCAGGCATCTGATAGGGCATATTCGTGTCATATATTGAGAGCGCATCGATTTCAATCGCAAAATATTGACGACACGGCTTCGTGATGTCATGAGTAGAACAACAAAGGCGCGCATCCGCTAGCAAAACACCTGAGTATGGACAACTGTGAGTCTATGCAGGTGTATGAGATGCAACTTTTCTTTGTCGAAGACGACGCCATCATCCGAGATGCGGCAGTCGAGTACCTGCAAGAGCACGGATACGAGGTGGTTGAAGCCGCGACTGCTGAGGACGCAATGCAACGTCTGGTTAGCTCTCCGGCCCCGCAACTCGTAGTGACGGATATCGATCTCGGCAAGGGGCGGAGCGGTATCGAGCTCGCCGACTGGCTGCATGCACGCTGGCCGGAGCTCAATATCATCTTCGCCAGCGGCCGGCTCGACCAGATGGAGGGCCGCGCCCCTGACCCGCGCGAAACGTGCTTGGCCAAGCCATTCAGGCTCGGCAAGCTGATCGAACTCGTGCGCAACGTCGCGCCGCATTCCGCGGCGGCTTGGAACGGCTGAATAAAGCCCTTCCCAAGCATACAGCGCGGGGCGGTAATCGGCACGCCACAGGTCGGCCACCCTGATCAGAGTGCCGCCGACAATTTAGGCGGCGCCTTAGCGGTAGCGTGCCCAGCGCCCTATGCAGCCAACTGCGGAGTCCCGAAACTCGCGACTGGAAAAACTCGCGGATTGAAAGAAGATGATCAAGGTCATGTATTCCCGGCCGCTCTGACCTACTCTGGATTAGCCAGTTCAGGCTTGCTTTAATTTATAGCATTGCCTTATTTAAGAAGCACTCGTTCTCCCAACGTCAATTATTCGTTGCCCGCCAAGCGCTGCTTGCTTTGCTGCAAGGTTTTGCGTGTAGTTGGTGGGGTCGCCCAACGAGGCGACGGGTCTCAGGAGGGGAACAGCATGCAGAACGGGAAATCGCGGCCGGGCATCAGGTTGGCCTTGCTGGCCGGCGTGGCTGTCGCCGCCGGGTCATGGGCGACTCCGGGCTGGTCGGCGGACGAAGTCACCCAGGACCGCCTTGTCAACGCCGACACGGAATCGGGCAACTGGCTGCTGCACCACAAGGACTTCTCGGCGCACCGCTTCTCCGACCTGAGCCAGATCAACAAGGACAACGTCAAGAACCTGCACGTCGCCTGGACGGTGCAGCTCGGCGGCGTGGAGGGCGGCGGCATCTGGACGCATGGCGGGCTGGAGGGCACGCCGATCGCCGAGAACGGCTTCCTTTATGTCACCGACGGCTGGGGCTCGGTCTACAAGATCGACACGCACGGCGGCAAGGGCGCCCTGGTCTGGAAAATGGACCCTAAGACCGACCACGACTGGGCCGGCGCCGTCGCGTGCTGCGGGGTGGACAACCGCGGCGTGGCGCTGTGGGACAAGCTGGTGATCTCCCATACGCTCGACGGCCGGCTGGTCGCGACCGACAAGCAGACGGGCCAGGTGGCCTGGCAGCGCCAAGTGGCCGACCCCGACAAGGGCGAGGCAGTCACGGGCGCTCCGCTCGTGGTGAAGAACATGGCCATCACCGGCGTGGCGGGCGGCGAGTTCGGCATCCGCGGCTGGATCGCGGCGACCGACCTCACCACGCAAAAAGAGCTTTGGCGCACCCACACCATCCCGGCCGCGGGCGAGGCGGGCGCGAACACCTGGGGCGGCGCCAACAACGCGGCGGCGTCCGGCGGCGCTCCGACCTGGGTCACTGGCAGCTACGACCCGGCCAGCAACACCCTGTATTGGGGCACCGGCAACCCTGGGCCGGACTGGGATTCGCGCTACCGCCCCGGCGACAACTTGTATAGTGACAGCACGCTGGCGCTCGACGCCGACACCGGCAAGATGAAGTGGCACTTCCAGCACACGCCGAACGACCCGTTCGACTACGACAGCGTGGCGGAGAACGTGCTGGTGGATGTGCCGGGCAAGGGCGGGGGCACGCAGAAGCTGGCGCTGGAGGCGGATCGCAACGGCTACGCCTACGCCGTGGACCGCACCAACGGGCAGTTCGCCTGGGGACTGCCGTTCGTCAAGCGGATGACCTGGTCGGGCGGGCTGGACCCGGAGACGGGCAAGCCGCGGGAGTATGACCCGTCGAAGCAGGTGCAGGTCTACAACGTCGCCGTCACGCCGACCGCGGAGAACTCCCCCACGACGATCTGCCCCGGCAACATGGGCGGCAAGAACTGGCCTCCCACGGCCTATAACCCCGGCCTGCACACCTGGTACATCCCGGTGATTGAGAGCTGCAACAAGATCACCTTCAAGGCCGAGCCGGGGCAGAACAAGCCGCGCGACTGGTTCACCGGCGGCGGGCCAAGTGCCGCCGACGTGATCACCGGCAGCGTGACCGCGATCGACGTGACGACCGGCAAGGAGACCGGCAAGTTCGAGACGCCGTTCCCGATGCTGGGCGGCATCCTGGCGACGCCGGACCTGGTGTTCGCCGGGCAGCCGGACGGCGAGGTGTTCGCGCTGAACGCCGCGACCCTGCAGAAGCTGTGGTCGTTCAGCACCGGGGCAGGGGTGAACGCGCCGCCGATGACGTTCACCTCGGACGGCAAGCAGTACGTCGCCATCCTGGTCGGCATGGGCGG
>JAABUY010005316.1_pt1 | contig 13013 bp, 20 predicted proteins | sample 5560271 | NCBI WGS metagenome assembly JAABUY01 (sample SAMN10711886, study PRJNA513374) | rock metagenome | isolation source: Antarctica rocks | place: Antarctica: Victoria Land, University Valley
TGAGGGGTCCCTCCAGCACCCGGCTGAGGCTCCTCCACATTATTGTACGCGGTCGAGAGCGTTCCTCATGAAAAGTTTAGCCAGCAAATGGTGGTCACTAACAACCTTTGTCATCAAGCCAACATCGACATACTCGATATGTCATTGGTGAGTCTGCGCGGCTAACGATGGCTTGCATCTTCTTCGACAATTTGGGAACGCCAAAAAGGTCACCATTCACCAACATTGAACAGCGGAGATATCTAGCTCAAGCGAGTTGTCAAATATTGATTGATGCGAATCCCTTGTATGACAAGCAGGAACGAAAGTCCATATTTCCCAAAATTGAATAAAAAAAGGATCTCTTTCGCGACCGGGAGGGGGGAAAACGTACGAGGAGCGTGGGAGGCGCACCCGAAAAGTAAATGGAGAATTTTAGTGAGAAGCTTTGCCCCTTTTACTCTCTCTCATAGTCAGGTGATCCAAAATTGTCTAATTCTCTAAATGTAGGTGTGTGTAGACTGTTTTTAGAAACAATTCATGATAATTGTAAATTTGAAAGTCTCACTATGTTTGCATGAGAGAAGTCGTATAAATTCCTATTTATTTTCTGGGTGCATCTGAAGTCGAACCGTCACCTTCCCAAAGCGCTTGTCCCCATCAGAGTCGGGAATCTCCTGATCTTATCGCAGAATATGTACTTCAAGTCTTGCGTACGTTTTGCAATGTTGCTGGTAGCGCCCAGAGAGATCTTTGATATCACTGAAATAGTTTTGAACAGATAGCTTGCTTTCTTCGGTTGTGAACATCGACCAAAGCTGCGAATGGAATTGAGGTATGTTCACGGTGCCGTGATTCACTTCACTTACCTCCGCAATGTGCAGCAATTTGAGCTTCTCATCTTAAGTTTAGGATATCTCTGTTACGGCTTAGTGACTCTTTGAGAAAGACGCCTCTTTTTCATTTACATATGTAGAGTTCCATTGTCCCGGTCTTTTTCAACAAGAAATACTAACGTCTCTAAACATCCTCCCCCAATTTTCCCTGTATACCAACACCACTATCGTCTTGCAGTGTGAATGCCCCTCTAGCAGGCAAACCCACAGTCCATGTCATTAACCAAATATCCAGGCGTCTGAGCAGTACCTCCCATGGTGCATCTAGAAGTATCAATATTCGCCCACTTATCGGTTCCATACGCAAAGGTGATGTGTGTCATGCCCAATGAATTTTTATCTATATAACGAGCGACTTCCATTGTAAACGGTAGCTGACTATCAACGCTGACGGAGGGGCTAAGTTCAATTCTGTCCAAGTGCCCGATCTGAACGTGATTGGCATCTTTCAGAGTTACTTCCACGGCAAATTGGCTGCTGTACATAAGCCCCGTCTGTGTGTATAGGGTGACGTGCATGCCGCAAGCACCTGTTGCGTAGTCGCGAGCTGCGAGGTCTGAGTCCCGAGTTGCGAGAGCTGCGGTGGTTGGGAGGACGACGCTGGAGATGGTGGAGAAGAAGGTCGCGAGAGTCGCGAGAGTGGCGATAGAGAATGAGAGGAACTTCATGATCGGAATTGAGAACGTGAGAAGGTAGCACTGTCGACACTAAGGAATGAAAAGTATGCTGAAGGATCAAGAGTTTTTGAAATAGGCTGCTGTGAACACTGATCTTTGATCTTTGCTGAGATAAATGATGAAGATATTCGCATGCTGTTGGCAAAGGAAGGAAATCCATCGACCTCTTATACCTCTTCGTAATTCGCTTGAATGATGCTTTTGCTGCGCCTTCCAACATTCATCGATCGACTCTCATTCTATTTATTCTCTTCTTGGTATGTGTTAGTCGTCAAATTAGGCCGAAATTCTTCAAACCCGATTGAAATAGGAAATTGTCTTGTTCACTGCCGAATAGCTCAAGTATCTAAGAGGTTGTTCTATTGTCGCTATTTGTTATGTTGGCTTTTGAGAGTACGCAGATTGGACACAATCTGCTAGCTCAAGTCGAGTATCCTTAGCAAGTCGTCCGGGTTTCAGCTGGTCGAAGTCGTTGGGTAATTTAATTATATTAGGTTCGATTCCTAACAGCGCTGGTACAATGATGTTGTGGTTTCTGCCGGGGGTTGGAAAAGCTCCGGGGCCTATGCGAAGCATATGGGCACGAACATGTTTAAAACATGTTTATTGACTAATCAAATGAAGTTAGTCAAAACATGTTTTAAACATGTTTATTGAAGCATGTATTAAACACAGGGGTAGCAACAGGGGGTATATATTTATAGTATCAACTAAAGTGGCTGTTCCATGAGCACGTGACCATCGATGGAGCTATTCAGAAAGTGCTTCAGCACCTCATCGTTCGAAGGATTCAGCCTAGCCACAGCCAATTCCTCCTGTAGTAGTTTATCCTTCATTTCATATAGCTTCTCCTCATCAATTTCAATGCTCTGTGTATAGCGAAGCTTCTTTTGTAGGTCCTTCGGCCGATTAAGCGTTGGTTCGTTCATGTAAATATACTGTTTTAATCACTGCGGTAGATAGTGGTTTAATTGCTGGTGGTAGCATCGTTTGAACTAGTGCAGCTGGCCCATTGCAAGGCCTGTTGATGCAAGCAGTGCATTGATTCAGATGAGCCTGCTGACGACTGGTTCCGGACGCCATTTGAAGGTGACAGTGTAAGCACTTCACTGCAGGAATGATTCGGTTTGGTAGGATTATGCTCTGAAAGACAACAGTAACAGCCTGATTGCGAGGTTTGCCACCGCGTTGAGGAGGCATGGCTAGTGGTAGGAAGATAGATCTACTCCATACTCGTATGGAGCAATGGTGACAGCGAGGTCAAACCCCCCGAGCTAAACCAGCTGGGTTTAGCTTGCTTACATAATATAAAACCAATAAACAAACATGAATAAACCGCTAACGAGTTTTAAACACGTTTATTGTAGAATAAACGGTTTTATTCTACTCCTACACGGTACTTTCGAGTTAGTTTTTAGTGTGTCAACCGAGCATAAGCGGCCTAATTTTAAATAAATAAACCACCATGCCTCATAAGAAGAGATTTACAAAGGGAACAGCTAAAATGGAAGCCTCGCGAGTCAGCAAGTCAGATCGTCAGCAAATTCATCCGGCAATTAGATCTGCAGCAACGGTCCTGAGCGAGATCTCGGGAAACTCTTTACTTTCTATAGGAAAATCTTTAGATCTCAAGCCGAATACAGTGCATTATATAGTCAAAGATGCAGAGAAGAAAGCTGAAGATAACAACCGAAAGCTTCTTGATCAACGCAATTTCGAAGACGCCTCGCGATCAGATAGATCTTGCATTCGGGAGACAGCGTTGTCCCTGTCCCAGCGTCTAATCGATCCAGATAACAGAGTCTCGGGGCCATAGTCATAGATCAAAGTCACGCTCTTCTCATCGATCGTATCGCTTCGGCGTTGCTCAAGATGAACGATATCGTTGACTTCAGAACGTTGATGAGAGGTAGAGAAGTTGCGAAGGCAGTCTATATACAGTAATGTCAGAAGAGATGAAAGGGGGGGGTACAGGATTTTGATGAACCTACAAACAAACAAACTGAAACCTCTGAGCCATGTGATCTGAATAGCTTCAAAATTTACGAAGGCAGCGACAGCGATAATAGTAATTCTGATGGGGATGAGGCGGTGGATAGGCCCAAATTTGTATGTGGGAGGTGCGGGGTTCCCGCTTATGCTCGGTTGACACACTAAAAACTAACCCGAAAGTATGATACAGATACTTGATTTTATATGAGCGGCTCACCAAAATGAAGTATCTTTGGAGTCAATATGTTTTTCGAAGCTGATTTACATTTGCAACTACATATCAAATTTGAAACACCCCGTAGAAGCCTCCATCGTTTGGAGCTTCCTGCTGATGTTCGGATAGAGGCTCAGCCGAAGCTTCACCCTCTCCATCCCCTCTACCTCCTCGACCTAGCTCTCTACCTCTACCTCCGCCCCGCGCCCTATCTTCCCTACCCCTACCCCTACCCTTCGCTTGTGTTTGCCCTAGCTCTTGCTCAGCCCGTTGTTGCAGATGCGCTTCAACGCGTTCCTATTGGCTTGATTCGCGTTGAGTAGAGTTCTCTAGCTGTTGTTCACGACGTGTACGAGCTGCAGCTGCAGTTGAACCAGCTGATCTACTTCGAAGTCTTGCAGTAGATGAACTTTGCACTGATAGTAGTGAATCGATGAGTTTCGAAGCTACCTTCGGTTCATTGTTTGCACTCACTATTCTAGCTGATTTGGTGAAACGTCAGTGAGAATGCACGTCCTTCAGCTTCAAAATGTAGGACGCCTCGCTATAAGTTTGAGCTTGAATTCGATGACCCTTGAATCGGCGTGTAGTCTCTTTTGCCCGACAGGACTCGTAGATTTACCACCTCTATCACCCTTCAACCAAATTTTATCCTTGATTCCCCGCTTGTTTTTGCTCGAGCGTTTGATATTGAGCGCGTAATCGTGAGCTCCAGCCCATATATTGGCGGCGACGATGAGCTCCTCGTGACTCACATAGAGCTCACTCACCGGAGGGGGTGCAAGATTCATGGCGGCGATGAGGTAGGGTTGGGTGGTGGGTAGGTAAGTTGATGAAGGACGCGTGCGCGTTGCTATGATTATCTAGCCGCTAACCCCAGTTGGGTAACCGCTAAACCTATCTGAGGGGGCGTATATGTAGTGAGCAGGGGGCGTAGCTGTAGTAAGTAGGGGGCGTCGATGTAGTAAAAAGGGGTGTACGTTTAGTGGTAACCTTAAATAATGTAAGGTCCTCGGTATTCCGTAGAAGGGTCCACCTAGCACTTGTCTAAACCTAGCACTCGTACAGCCCTATAGGGCTGATAATCCACATTTCATATTTTATTGCTACCAACGTATAATTCTTCAACATATCAGCAAAACGATGGCAGCCACCCCCCTATGTCCTTCATACCTTCTGAAGATACCGAACTTTCACAGGAAGAGCGCATAACGCTTGCTCAAGCCCGTTGGAATGAGGCTACAGCAGCCAACGAAAATCCTTCCAAAGCAAAACTCGCTCGTCAACATGACATACCAAAGAGTACTCTTACGGATCGAATCAATGGTCGAAAGGCTGCTTCTGTACGCAATCAGCATTTTCAAAGACTTAGCTCCGAAGAAGAAGCAGCTATATGTGACTGAATTCTACGTCTTCAGGCAGCAGGTCAATGATCTACTACGTCTAGGCTCTGAGCTCTTCACTTCGGCATCAATGACAGCAAGCTCTAGACAAAAGAAGAAGAAGCAGCTGATAGTCAAGCTACGGGTCAGGCAGCTGAAGCTGAAGCGGAAGCAGGATCAGGATCAGGACCAGGATCAGGATCAGAAGCAGAGGAATAACGTGATATCTATAACTGGCCAATCGCATGCGTATCAGAAGGGCCCCAAAGAGGTCCTATTAGCTACGTAGTTCACCTAAAACGAATCGTTTGAAGCAATAAAATATAGAATGTGGATTATCAGCCCTATAGGGCTGGACGAGTGCTAGGTGGACTCTATGTCAAGACCATTAAGCGAGATCACCAAAAAATTCACATCTGGTCACTACCTAAGGCCTCGACTGTGCATACAGGTTGGCTAAATGGTTTGAATGTGAGAGTTGCAGTCCGCATATGCCGCGCATATACTGAAAAGAAAATCAGCTCAAGATCCGTGCAATGCAAATGTTGAAGACGATGAGAGAATTGATGATGCAGAAAACGCACGAGATAGATAACGTGAGCGATAGCTTGTGAATGAGCATGTTTTGTGCATATGCTAAGTATATGCCTGTTCTGTCCTCTGGCTATTTTAGCCTAACAGTATCAATTCTTGAGCTCATGATTAGCATATGCAGAAAGCTGAGCCGGGGTTGGAATAATTTTGAACTCATGGTTAGCATATGCAGAAAGTTGAGTCGGGGCGGCCCTGGCTCAAATTTTCCAACCCCCCGCCAGCTGTAACCCCCAAGTCGTCCATCATGATCTACCTTACGTCCGTACTTCGCAAAGCATCGCGGAATATAGAGAATACGCTAACATCATCATTTCGGCACCAAAGATAGAAAGAAGACAGCAAACCTCGAAGTCCGTAGAATCCAACACAACCATCTCATCATAATAGATCGGGTTTCAGTTGCCGTAATTTTCGAGGCTCACCCACAAGAATATGGATACTCATAATATATCCTGTGGACTTGCTCCAGATACGCAAATCTCTACGGCTTCAAAGCTCATTATAACTAGAGCGCAGTACCGCCTCCGTTATCACACCGTCAATAGTGAGCATTTCGATAAGGTTGTTATCGGTGCAGCAATATTTCAGTCCTCGATGCTATCTGACTTGGGAGAGACTCCCAGGATTTTGTTGCTCAAACAAAGCACACATGAGATCTATTATCCGAATGTCTTTGAGGTTCCTAGTGGCAATGTCGATGACAACGACATCTCTTAAGCACGCACTGGCCAGGGAAGTCGAAGAAGAGACGGGCCTCAACGTTAGTCGCGTCATCGCTGAGCTCCCAACTTCTTGTACCAGACAGAGAAGCAGGTGCCAAGTGGTGATGGAACAAGCGCAATCCATCCGGAAATCATGCGTACAGCTCAACTTTGTGGTAGAAGCCGAGGCCGACGTAATACACGTCAATCCAGACGAGCACTCGGTCAGTGGGCTACCAGGAGGTACGTCGAAGGTTTGGAGACGACAGACGGCACGCGGAGCGTCTTTGCGAATGCTTTGACATGGAAGGAGTCTTACATTGAGTGGTTCTGGGAACTAGTAAATAGGATTTCTCTGATCTTCTAGCGAATGTTGTAAACCCATTGGCATAAGGCCGTAAGGTTTTATAACGTCCATACAACCATGCTAGTCGTCAGTTGCCCTTGCAATATGCATTGCTTTTGTTTCCTACACATGGTCCAAGCCTTTTAAAATCTCTTCTGTGGTAGACACATTGCAGAATTCTCCATTCAGGCTCGCCAAGTGGACTGCGTGTACCAGCTCACCGTCGAATTCCTCTTTTCCAAAGGTGGCCGTAGCGTCCCCCACCAGGATGACTTCTCCAGGAGTCGATACTTCGTAGTCGCCATCTTGAGCAGGGTAATCCAGGACCCGCAGGTTTCCAGCCATCCTCACTGTCGTACTAACACAATGGTCTGTCGTCAAGCCACACACAACCAACTTTGTTATCTCGCGCTCGCGAAGGATCTTTTCGAGGTCTGTACCGATGAAGGCGGAGTTAACCGTCTTTGATAGTACAGCCTCATTGGGGAGAGGAACAGCGTAAGGTTGAAAAGCAGCGCCAGAGCATGACGGGTGAAGTGGTGAACGATGTGGTATTGAGTGATGGCGGACATGAATTATTTGGGCGCCAGGGGCTTTGCGAAAGGCAGAAAGTAGTCTACTGACGTTGGACTCGAAGGAAGGGGTAGAACGCGCTGAGCCCCAGTACGTTGGGTGATCAAAACCCTGTTGGATGTCAACCAGAAGCAAAGCGGTTTGAGAGTGAGCCTTGGCCATGTTGTTCTGAGGCAGGTTCGTTGATTGTTGTTCGTTCACGGGACTGGGGAGCATTTTATATGTCGGCGAAAGCAGTCTTTGTCGCAACCAGTGCACGATCCAAACTTGGTACTGTTACTCTGGCGTCTGCGTTGTGCAAAAAACAGCCTGAAAAAAAAAACAGAAGTCTTCTGTTGAAGATGGCTCAGGATGCAAAGTAAAGCAATGAATCCCGTGATGGTCTCTTTGTAGCAAAGAAGTCAACCGAGGGAATCGAAGAGTCAGACTCAGGGGCTTAGGTAGACTCCGGCTGGGGACGACCCACTCACAGCCCTACTCTTAGGTACCTAGCTTCCCGCACCTGTACAGGCTACAGTACTCGTACATTGGGGGATTGGGGGCTAGGCCCGCTAACCGCGGGGCTTGAGCGACCAGCTTGAGAGTCGACAACAAGGCTGTGTCAATGGCGATAGCTCGCATATGAGCTGAGTATACTCAGCCGAGCTTCCATTATCCTCCAAATCAAGTGCGAAGCATTCAAAACCCAGTGTTGGCCCTACAAGTGCGATTGTCAGGCTCAGCATCTCTCTTTGCTATAGTCTGGATGAAGCTTCTCGAGAACGATCCAGTCACACTTACTCCTATTCCATACCTTCATTGAGCGCTTCGTTACTTTTCTGAGCCATTGCACCTCGCCCTTTTCACTCACGAGCCTTCCAGGAACACCTTCCCGCCTTCCCAAGCAACAGACTCAACAACAACTGGCAGGGGCTACCACAGGCACGCGCCTGCTAGCTTTTAGCTGAGAGCAGCTGCGTATCTCAACATGAGTCGTGAGTCTTCATCTTAACCATTCCGCTCGTTTAGCAAGCTCCTATGGTCTATATTCTTATCCTGTTGCTATTAATTCCTTAGACAATGAAGCATGGCAAGCACAATGGGTGAGCGCTGTTACGAGCTGTGTGAAATGGACACAGAAATCTGTAAACCTGTCATGAAGCATCATGTTCTCATAGGCTTCCCAGTGTTAGCACATCACATTACGGGGAGCATATCATGGATTTGTCATGCTGACAGTAATTCTCGCATCTAGTTTCCAACATGTTCAACAAGCTGCAAGGCCAACCAAACAGCTACGACAAGAAGTTCGTCAACCCTATCCCAGGCTTTGAAGATGGGTCTAATGTTGGCGCAGATCCCAATACAAATTCGGGAGGACACTGGGCGCCGGTACCTATGGAGTTGTACGCGAGGCTGAATGTGGTGGGAAGAAATACGCAATAAAAATCATTCTCAAAAAAAACGTCAAAGGCAATGAGCAGATGGTTTATGATGAGATGCTGTTGTTACAGAGAATGAAGCACCCTCACATTGTGCGGTTCCACGACTGGTTCGAGTCAAAGGTATACTGGGCTTAACCCATTATCAGGCTTCTAGATTCTAATACTCTTTCGCTAGGACAAGTATTATATCGTCACGCAATTGGCCACCGGCGGAGAACTCTTTGACCGAATATGCGAGTATGGCAAGTTTACAGAAAAGGACGCTTCCCAGACGATACGACAGGTCCTTGGAGCAGTGGACTATCTCCATTACAACAATGTCGTCCACCGAGGTTTGATCCGCACCAATTATATTATGCTTCAGTCATTGATAATTTCTAGACTTGAAACCCGAAAATCTTCTGTACGTGACGAAAGACCCGGATTCGACCCTCGTCCTCGCAGATTTCGGGATCGCCAAAATGCTCAACGCCAAAGACGGTATGCTAAGCACAATGGCTGGCTCGTTCGGCTATGCTGCACCTGAGATCATGCTTAAACAAGGCCATGGCAAGCCGGTCGACATGTGGTCCTTGGGTGTCATCACATACACGCTTCTATGCGGCTATTCTCCGTTCCGTAGTGAGAATGTTGCGGACCTAATCGATGAGTGCAAAAGTGGCCATGTCGTATTCCATGGGCGCTACTGGAAGGATGTTAGCGAAGACGCTAAAAGATTCATCACAGCCCTCCTGCGACCGGATCCCAACGAAAGACTCACTAGTGAAGAAGCACTGGACGACGTTTGGATAAGTGGAAAGACAGCAACAGATTTCAACCTACTACCAGAATTCCGAGCTTACATGGCGAAAGCACGACTAAGGCGCGGCATCGAGATCATCAAGCTTGCAAATCGCATCGAGTCGCTCAAGATGCAGGAGGAGGACGAGGATGGTGGTATAGCTCCAGTAGACATACCCGCCGATGCTGGCGAAGCGGCAGGTCAGGCGTTGGCAGCCAGAAGTACCGATCATGGTCTAGCAACAAGCAACCAGCCGAAAAAAAAGAGTCTGACAAATGTCGCCAAAGGTGCTATTTTCCGAGAAGTTGTTCTGGCAAAGGTACGAGAAGAGAAAGGAAAAGCAGAGCGAGAGAGGGTTGAAAAAGCTGCTGCGGAGAGTGCAATGAGAGCCAAATCGGGTGGGGGATGAGCCACTGTCTGTCCTTTTGCCACTTTCCGTTCTCATTCAGCAGCCAGGCTTTAAAGGGATGGTTACGCATGCCCCCTAAGCCTTATTCTGCCCGAGTCGTTGATACCAGATTAGTGTTACATTCATCATTATGATACGCCCTTGATCTTGATGCACAGCCCTCTTATGACAGGATGGAAACCCCGGGCCTACCTGAATGTTACTTGTCTATAATTCCGGAAAGCTTTGTGCTTGAGGTAACGAATAATGCCCTCAAAAGCCATCGCCATGCTGAGACTCATGGTCTGCTCGTAGTCTCGTTTCCACAAGGGGATCCTGGTGGATGAGCCGACCAATGTAGATTATGCCTTGCGTGATCCTTTACTGATCCTACAGAATGCAGGTCGTTCGACCCAACCCTAACTTTGATGTCCGATTCTCAAGACCGAGTTCCAAGGCACAATGGTGGAACTATTGCCCGAAAATCGGAAAAGGGGTAGGACCAAGGTAGATCAAATGGCCAAAAGAGGTCAGAACAGAGCATGACCAGTGATCAAGTTGCGAGAAAGGTTTGTCGTTTCAGGAGTTACCTACCTTGTTCGACACTTGATGCATATAACCCTAACCCTAAATCATGAACAATCGTAAAGGTACCTAGCCCCATTGCTTCAACCTAGTGTCATGTGAGACCTGACCCTGTTCTGGGTTTCGGGGCTACCAGTAGTTGTCGATCACCCGCCGAGCCGCAAAGTCGTTGTTCATGGATGACAAACACGGTGAACAACATTACAAGGGAAGCGCAGATTGCGTATGGTATGGGCACAAGGTGTTGGTCCCCAACGGTCAAAGAAGTGCTTCCTAGATCTTAGAGCCACATTTGATCCTACCGCAAATCTCTCCCCAGTTCACCGTTGTACATATCCGTCATGCGGTCTCGGAGAATTACAGCGGCGCTGACACCATACGTGTGCCCTTCATGTATAAGATCATTGAGGTTGAAGGCGAGAACATATACTACAGCAGACTCGACACCAGACATCTATGATGTCGTTTGTGTAGGTGGTGGACCAGCTGGATTGAGTCTTTTGACAGCACTACGTATTTGGACCTCACCTCTCCAATCACACAAGGAGGGAATCTGACCGTCGTTCCAGGAGCCTCTCCCAAAACTTCTTATCTCCGCCTGGCCCTTGTCGAATCTCAACCCCTCCCCCCCTCCCTCAACTGGTCTCCTCCCCCAAACCACTTCTCCAACCGCGCCTCCTCCCTAACCCCTTCCTCCCTCTCCTTCCTTTCCAAGATTGGCGCATGGCCCTACATTGACCAATCCCGCACCGAACCCTACCACCACATGCAAGTTTCGGACGGCCTCTCCGCTAATTCTCGTATTTCCTTCTCGTCTCCTTCCCCCGGGGGTCCTATTGCCACCATGACCGAGAACCCAAATCTTACGCGTGGGTTGCTTCGACGGTTGGACGAGTTACCTCCAATCTCCGTCTTCGATAAAACTTCTGTCTCCTCAATCACCCTCGGGGCACCCCCATCCCCCTCACCCTCTCCTTCGGAAGTCAACCTCTCCTCCTACCCCCACCTCACCTTATCCAACTCACACACCCTAGCCGCCCGCCTCCTCGTCGGCGCCGACGGTCTAAGCTCCCCTGTCCGCACTTTTGCAGGCATACCTTCTCGAGGCTGGGACTACAATCGTCACGGTGTTGTCGCTACTGTAAAACTCGCACCTGAGAAACTCGAGAGCAGAATGACAGATAAAGCAATCGCTTATCAGCGCTTTCTGCCCAATGGGCCAATAGCCCTACTGGCGCTGCCGGACGGGTGTGCGACGCTGGTGTGGAGCACGACACCGCAGCAGGCAGCACAGCTCAAGCAGCTGAACGGAGAGGACCTTGCAGCTATGATCAATGCAGCGTTCCGCCTCGAGATTGTCGACATAGACTACATGTCCACCATGCAAAGCGGACAAGTCAGTGAACTCGAATGGCGCCAAAGCGTCACAGGCGCCAAAGATTCAGAACGAGGAATTCCGCGGCGCGTCACAAGCGTCCAAGAAGGCTCTATAGCCTCCTTCCCCCTACGAATGCGCCACGCAGACACCTACACCAGCGAGCGTATCGCCCTCATCGGCGACGCCGCCCACACCATCCACCCTCTCGCCGGCCAAGGCCTCAACATGGGTCTTGGGGACGTCGAAAGCCTAAGCCAAACCATCGAGTACGCGGCCACGCACGGCGCGGATATAGGCACTGGGTTGAGTCTCGAGCGGTATAATGCGGAGAGGTGGGTTAGTAACAATCGCATGCTGGGGGTGGTGGATAAGTTGCATTGGCTTTATTCTGTGAGGTCGGGGCCGGTGGTTGGGTTGAGAGGTCTGGGTTTGAGGGCCGTGGATAGCGTAGAGCCGTTGAAGCAATTCTTCATGGGTCAGGCTGGTGGGGCGGCGAGGGAAGAGGGCGTGGGTAAGGGTAAGGGGAGGGGGTGGTTGGAGGGGTTGCTAGGGCAGGTGCAGGGGGCGGGCAGGCAGTAGGGTTCATAACCTGGGGCTGAGGTTGATAGATGCCATTACCACCTCTGAAACGGTAATTTTCCAACGGGCCGGCCAATAGAGCAGGCGGGAGAGGCATGCATGGGGTCAAGGGAACCGAATCCGATAATTGCGAGAGCATGGCTACGCTGGCGGACGCTGTGGAAGTACGGTGATAGGCGGAGAACGGTGAGTTGGAGCGGTTAGTCCCGCCGGGGGGGCAGGGGGGGGGGATTAGTCGATGGTGGGAGAGCTGTGGCGGGCGATTTGGTGATGATGAGGTATGCGAATTTTGCGCTGGTTGGAGGAGGGTGGGTGAGGCAGAGATCAGGGTTGAAAAGGGGTGTTTGGGTTGTGTGTGGTGGTTCAGAGATATGTATATGTGGTACATTGTGTATATTGTTTCATCTGAACCGAAGGACTAAAGTAATGCAGAGATATTTCTGGAATTCATGAGATCGAAAAATTGTATAAGAAAATCGTGGCATTGACAAGGAGGTTGGCAGTTGAGAGCTGTCGTCATGCTC
>JAABUY010005317.1_pt1 | contig 13012 bp, 16 predicted proteins | sample 5560271 | NCBI WGS metagenome assembly JAABUY01 (sample SAMN10711886, study PRJNA513374) | rock metagenome | isolation source: Antarctica rocks | place: Antarctica: Victoria Land, University Valley
GGTGATCATCGACCTGATCGGCTCGACAACGACCAGCACCGGACTGAAGATTACGCGCGCCTTGATCCCGGCGAGTACGTCAAAGGCATCAAAGTCAGCGACGCCAAGCTGGCCGCAGTGAACATCGTCCGAGACGCCTTCCACCCCGACTGGAACTACGTGATCAGCCCAACACCCACCACCGCACTAAGACACCCACCACCGCACTAATTCATTCGTGAGGCCTAAACGGGTTCCGCCTAACCAAAAGGCCGAGCCGCGATTCCGAGCAGCCGCGATCACGGCGCCTCGCCCGCCCCCCCTCGTCCGAGCCCGCTCAGTTCAGCGATGGATCCAGGGGCATCCGGGCAACCAGCCGGAAGCGTCCGCCCTTGCGCTCCAGCAGGGTGGTCCACAGGCTCTCGGGATGCTCGTCGAACGGGTCCTCGGGTCGCAGCCCCTCGATGATCCACGACTCCTCGTCCAGCTCGGCCTCGAGCTGACCGGGCCCCCACCCGGCATGCCCGGCGAAGACCCGCGCCCGGCGGGTGACGGCGGCGACCTGTGAGACGGCGACGGTCCCGGCGGGAAGCCCGAGGTCCCCGAGGATGCGCACGCCGATGACCGAAGGATCATCGAACTCGCCGAGGACCATCACCTGCCGCGGGGCAACCGGGCCGCCCACGTGCAGACGCGCGTCGGCGCCGGCCACGCCATCGAGCTCCTCGATCATGTCGGCCACGGAGGCCTCCGACGGGCGGTTGAGGACCAGCCCGAGAGCGCCCTCCTCGCCGTGGGCGGCGACGAGCACGACGGTGCGCCGGAAGTTCGGCTCGACAAGGGTGGGGGCGGCGATGAGCAGCTGTCCGGCGAGCGAGTCCATCCCCGGGGCACGGTACCGCCCGACCGCGGTTCGCCGCCCGCACTACTTGGGCAGGTAGCGCATCCAGAGCTGTCCGTCGTGGCGGAACAGCGTGTAGTTGGCCACGTAGCTGGTGACCGGGTTCGTCGAGCCGCCCGCCAGGGGCGGGCAGGTGTAGCACCGCCGCGAGCGCAGCTTGACCACGCGGTCGGTGGAGCCCCACAAGAAGACGTCGGGAGCGTTGTTGTCGTCGAGGAACGCCCGGCCCGGGTTGACGATGTTCGACGCGGTGGAGTCGAACAGGATCAGGTCACCCGGGTAGGTGCTGGTCGGGTGATCGGAGTCACCGTTGGGCGCCCCCTGCCGGCCGCGGGAGACCCAGATCTGCCCGGGCGGGCGGCGGGTGACGTCGGCGCGGATCACGTCGCCGAGACCGGTGGCGCCCGAGAACAGGTTGATCGCCCGCGAGTGATAGGTCACGAAGGTCCCGTCGGCGTTGATGGCGGGGTGGTCGGACAGCGCGTCACCCGGCGACCCGGCGCTCGACTGCGAGACAAGGCTGGTGTCGCGGATCAGGCCGAGCGGCCGGCCGGTCCTGGGCGACCCCGCGCCGGGGGCGAGCCGGGTGGTGTAGACCTGGCTCGTGCCCGGACCGTTGCCCCCGGGAAGGTTGGAGGCCGTGCAGGAGTAGGTCAGGTTCAGCCCGTAGTTGGCCATGTGGGCATCGACGCAGGGACCGTTGGAGGGCTGGCCGCTTGCGTTGGCCGACACGAGGAAGGTCTTGTCGACCAGCCCGCGATTTGCCCGGCGAGCCGGGTACCCGCGAGCGCCGAGCACACGGACGTACACCTCGTCGGTCCCGGCGGCCGGCGGCAGCGAGCGCGCGGCGCGAGGGGCACCCGCCGTGAGGTTGGTCGCCGTCGAGCTGAAGGCCACGCGCTCGCACTGTCCGTCGACCGATACCGAGTCGGTGGGGCCGTTGGCGTGGGCGCCGGTTGCTGGCCACCGACACCCGGCGGATGCGGCGGGTGCGCAGATCCTCGACGTAGGCGTCGTACTGGCCGGCGGCGTTGCCGGGGAGCAGGTTGGTGGCGTTGGAGATGAAGGCCACGCAGCTCGCGGGCGAGAAGAAGCCCCCGTTCAGCGCGGGGGCGACGACGTTGCCGTTGGGACGCCCGCCCCCGGCCGAGTGCACCGGGGCCAAGACGTGGCCGGCCCGCCAGACCGAGCCGCTGTCGCCGAAGTGCCCGGCGCGCCGGACCAGGAAGACATCGGCGTCGCTGCCGCCGCGGCCGTGGACGAGGTTGGTCGCCGTCGAGGAGAAGGCGGCCAAGGCGGCATAGCGCTGATCCTGGGAGATGGCATAGGTTCCCAAAACGCCGTTGGTGGCCTTGGACAGCAGCCGGTAGGCGCTCTCGCCCGCTCCGGCTGGCGCGGCCGAACCGGCCAGGCCGAGGGCGAGGACCGACGCGACGAGGGCGGGACGACGGAGAGCGGGCAGGTGACGAGACATGGCGCGGGAGGGTACCCCGGGCACAACCCGGAGGCCCGCGGCGGGTTTCGCGGGAGCCACACCCTTGGACGAATGACCCTCGTGCACCCCGACCATCATCGGCACGCGGTGGGCTTCGCTGGAGTGCCACCCTTGGACGCATGACCCTCCCCCGCTCCCACCGCCACCGACACGCCGTGCTCGGGCTCATGTGCCTGGCCGTTCTCGCGGCCTCGCCGGCACCGGCGGCGCGGGCCGCCCAGCCCGGTAATCCGATGGCTGGCGGCCCGTGGTACGTCGACGACGAGACCCTCGCCGCGCAGGCCCAGCGCGCAGCGGCGGCAGCCGGGCAAACGGGGCAGGCCATGCTCCTCGGCCGCATTGCCCAAACCCCCCAGAGCATGTGGTTCGTCGCCGCCGACGCCGCCCAGACGGGGTACGTCGGCGACTTCTGGAGCCGCGCCGACGCGGCCATCGCCGCCGCGCCGCAGACCATCGTGACCATCACCCTGCACGGCCTGCCCTCCCAGGTGTGCGCCGGCGACAACGCGCCAGGCGCCGCCGGCGCGGCCGAGTACCGCAGCTACATCGACGGCTGGGCGTCGCTGATCGGTCAGCGACACGTCGTTGTCTTCCTCGAGCCCGATGCCCTGGCCGCCGCGATCTGCCTGTCTCCGGCCGGCCGCGCTGAGCGCCTCGCCCTCATGCGCTACGCGGCCCGGACGCTGTCGGCCCTCCCCCACGTCGGGGTCTACGAGGACGCCGGCGCGGGTGACTGGCGTCCGGTCCGCGAGATGGCCCGCATGCTGCGGGCCGCCGGCGTCGGGTTCATCCGCGGCTTCACACTGAACACCACCCACTACGACTGGACGGGTAACGAGATCGCCTACGGGCTGAAGCTGTCGCGCCTACTCGGCGGGGCGCACTTCGTTGTCAACACGGCGTTCAACGGGCGTGGCCCCCAGCTCCGGGCAAACGGCTCGCACGAATGGTGCAACCCGTCCGGCCGGGCGCTGGGACCCCTGCCCACCACCCACACCCCCAGCCCCCGGATCGATGCGTTCTACTGGCTGGGCAACCCCGGCCTGTCGGACGGCACCTGCCACGGCGGTCCGCGGGTCGGACAGTTCTGGGAGCCTTGGGCGCTGGGGCTCGCGTCCCGGGCCGGCGGAGCACCCGACTATCCGGTGTACCGGACCCCGCCCGGCCGCCGGCCCGCCGGACGCTGAGGGAGCCGGCGGCGCACGGCCTCAGCGCTGCTCGGCCGGGCACCACCAGGTGGTGCGCCCGCCGACCCGGTCGCGCTGGAGCATCGCCCCACACCGGGGGCAGTGCCCGCCGGGCCCACGCGCCGGCACCAGGAGCCCGGTATGCACGCCGCCCCCGCGGATGGCCGCGCGCGTGGCCGCCCGCAGCTCGCGGCGCAGGCGATCGAGCTCGTCCTCGTCGAGCTCGCCGCTGGGTCGTCGGGGCGAGAGGCGGGCCTGCCAGAGCGCCTGGTCGGCCAGCAGGTTGCCCACCCCGGCGATGACGCCCTGGTCCATGATCCGCGCCTTCAGCGGCGCGGCGCCGCGCCCGACCCGGGCGCGGAACGCGGCGCGGGGCACCTCGGCGGCATCGGGACCCAGCCCGCTCAGGTCGGGGTCCAGCACGGCCCGCGACAGGCGGCGGCTGTCGCGCAGGCGCATGCTGCCCCCGTCGCCGAAGTGCAGGGTGAAGCGATCCCAGCGCGCGGGAGGCTGGGCCCGGCGGTGCGGATCGCCGGCCTCGTCGGCATCAACGACGATGCGCCCGGCCATGCCGAGGTGCAGCCCGAGCACGGGTCCGGCGTCGGTGCTGACCCACATCGTCTTGCCCTGGCGGTGCGCGGCCTGCAGGCGCGTGCCGATCAGCGCGCCGGCGATCTCGCCGGGGGCGTGCGGGCGGCAGACGAAGGTGTCGCTGTCGTCGACGGCGACGATCCGCCGGCCGAGGGCCAGACGCGCGATCAGCGCCCGGGCCCGCTCGACCTCGGGGAGCTCGGGCACCCAGACAACGCTAGCCGCGCCGGCGCGAGCCGGCGGGTGGCGCCCCCACCCGGGGCGCCACCCGCACATGCCCCGCGGCGCTACCGGGCCTGGATCGTCACCGCACCGATGCCGATCAGGTCACCGGCCGCAAAGCCGGCGGAGGGGAACTGCTGGTCGAGAAGCGCCGCGGCGACCGGGTCCAGCGTCGCCGTTATGCCCGTCAGGGTGATCGTCCGGGCCTTCGGGTTGACCGTCGGCGGCGATGACGGCTGCAGATCGGCGAACGGCCCCGCCAGAGCCGCCGTCAGGTTCACGAGCAGCTTCGGCGGGTTGATCGTCGTGTCGACCGTGTAGTTGGTCGTGGTCACCGACTTGCCGCTCGACGCCTGGTTGAGCACGAGGCCGCCCTGGTTGAGCAGCTTGCCGACGGGGATGCCGTTGGCGCCGAGGGTGAGGATGGAGCCGCGGGCGACCGCGAAGCTGACCGTCGGCCCGCCCGGCGTCACCGTGACGGCCGCCGGAGCGATGGCCGACGCGACGATCCCGCCTGCGACCAGCCTCTGGCTCGTCGTCGTCGAGAGGGCGACCGACGTCGTTCCGCCCGCCGTGACGATCCCACCGAGCTTCTCGGTGGTGGTCAGGGAGCCGAGGGTCTGGCCCTTCCTGAACACCCTGACCTTGAACGCCCTGTTCAGCACCTTGGCCGTGACGGTGTCGAGCTTGACCTTGGCGCCGGCCAAGCCGGCGTCAAAGCCCGAGCGGGTGACCCTGCCACCGCTCAGTGGGAGCCTGGCCCGGCCGAAGGCCAGGGACGCCGGACGGCCGAAGGTGGCGACCGGGTCCGACAGCGTGACCGTCGTACGACCCAGGGTGAGGGCAAGCGAGCCCCGCTGGGTGACGGCGCCGGCGTCGGTCGCCGGCGTGGTGATGCTGCCGCCGGTGACGGTGAACCGCCCGCCCCGGACCTTGAGGCGCAGCCTCTTCAGGGACCTGGAGAAGGTCTTGTCCAGCTTGAGCGACGTCTGGCCGCCGGTGACCGGCACCCCGGCCGGCGTGGCGGTGGGGGTGGCGGCCGCGGCCGCAGGCACGGCCGCGAGCGCGGCCGCCCCGAGCGCCGGGAGCACCCGGCGCGTCACGAGATGGGACATGGACCCTCCTGGTTGCTGGGTGTCCGGGAGCGCCGGGTTGTCGGCTCGGCGACCCGTTCGCGTTTCAACCTACCCCTCGGCCAACCAGCCGCCGGCCGAAGGGCCCCGGCGCCGCCGTCCGGCGGCGTACCCGTCAGCCGGGCCGGCCCGAGCCGTCAGGCCGGGAACTCCTGGGCCAGCGAGGCGAGCACGTGATCGGCCCCCGCCCCCCGCAGCGCCGCGGCGTCGAAGTGGCCCGTGGCCACGCCGACGGCCGTCGCGCCGGCGTCGTGAGCGGCCTCGATGTCGTGGGGGGTGTCGCCCACGACGGCGACCTGGGCGGGGTCGAGGTCGGCGCCGAGGACGGCGCGCGCGCGCTGGATCCCGCACCGGGTCAGCTCGGTGCGGTCGGGCGAGTCCGAGCCGTAGCCGCCGAAGTGGAAGAAGCGGTTGAGGTCCGCCCGCGCCAGCTTGATGTGAGCGGCGGCCTCGGTGCCCCCGGTCGTCAGTCCGAGCAGGACGTCGCGCTCCTGCAGGCGCTCGAGCACGGCGGGAACCCCGTCGAGGACCCGGTAGCCGGTCGACTTGGCCACGGCGTCGGGCAGATGGTGCTGGCGGCGGGCCATCACCCGCGCCAGCTCCTGCGGCGACGGCTCGTGGCCCACCACCGAACGAAAGGTCAACCGCCCCACCTCGGGATCGGTCATCCCCGCATCGGAGAACTGGCCGATGTCGGCGGGCACGCCGTAGAGGTCGAGAAACGCCCGGCGCCAGGACTCGGCCCCGGCGCCCCCGGTGCTGATCAAGGTCCCGTCGATGTCGAAGAGCACGGCGAGGGCGGCCATGCCGCGGAGGGTACGCCACCGGGCCCGACCGCCCCCGGGCGGGCGGCGCGCTCAGCGGCAGCTGGCGCAGCTGCCGTGCAGGACCACCTCGTGGTGCTCCACCGCGAAGGAGACCTGCCCGGCCAGCCGGTCGATGCTGCGCTCCAGGGCCCGGTCGCTGAACGGCGCCACCGCCCCGCATCGGTCGCAGACCAGGTGGTGATGGTGGTCGCCGTCGGGCTGGGCGGCCTCGAAGCGGGCGTTGGCCTGGCCCACGACGACGCGGTGCACGAGGCCGAGCGCGACCAGCTGCTCGAGGGTGCGGTAGACGGTGGCCCGCCCCACCGGCCTGCCGCGGGCCCGCAGCCCGGCGTCGATCTGCGGGGCCGTGAGCGCGCACGACTGCTCGCCCAGCAGCTCGATCACCGCCCGGCGCCCGCGCGTGCGCCGCGTCCTGACGCCGGCCAGCACGCGGTCGGCGTGATCCACCCAGGAGGTCGTGATCGCCACCGTCTCATCGTAGTGCCGGCGCCGCCCGGGACCACCCACCTTATTGAGAATGAGTCTTGGTACGCTGACGCCGTCGGCGGGCTTGCGCCCGCTCCGGGACGCCACCCCTTCCCCACCTCTCCCCCCAATCCGAGCCCCACCAGTGCCTCCGAGCCCCCGCCTGCCCGTCGCGTGCCTGGCTGTCGCCCTGGCCCTCGGGCCCGCGGGCTGTGGAGGCGGCGCGGGTGCCGGCGGGACCGGTGGACGGCCGTCGGTGGTGGCCGCCGAGAGCATCTGGGGATCGCTGGTGACCGAGCTCGGCGGCGACCGGGTGGCGGTGAGGAGCATCGTCGCCAACCCGGGGACCGACCCCCACGGCCACCAGCCCACCGCCGCCGACGCGCGCGCGCTGGCCGGGGCGCGGCTGGTCGTCGCCAACGGGATCGGCTATGACCCGTGGGTGAGCCGGACGCTGGCCGCCAACCCGGTCGACGGCCGGCGGACGCTCACCGTGGGCGACGTCCTCGGGCTGGGCCCGGGCGCCAACCCCCACCGGTGGTACTCCCCGTCCGACGTGCTCCGGGTGATCGACGCCATCACCGCCCAGCTCTCGGCCGTCGACCCGGGCGACGCCGGCTTCTTCGCCGCTCGCCGCTCCGCCCTGCTCGGGCCCGGGCTCGCCGCGTACCGGCGCGACCTGGCGGTGATCCGCGCCCGCTACGCCGGCGTCCCCGTCGGGGCCTCGGAGAGCATCGCCGTGCCCCTGACCGACGCGCTGGGTCTGCGCCTGATCACCCCCCCGGGCTACCTGCGGGCCATCAGCGAGGGCATCGACCCCAGCGCCCAGGACACCGCGACGGTGCACAGTCAGGTCGACGCTCGGGCCATCCGGGTGTGGCTGCTCAACACCCAGAACCAGACTCCGGACGTCACCCGGCTCACCGCCGAGGCGCGCGCCCGGGGCATCCCGATCGTCACCTTGACCGAGACCCCCGACCCGGTCGGTGCGTCCTTCGTCGCCTGGCAGACCGCGCAGCTCGCTCGGCTGGGCGATGCGCTTGCCCAGTCCTCGGGGCGCTGATGACCACCGCGGCGCCTGTCGTCGCGCTGCAGGACGCCGCCGTGCGGCTGGGCGGCCGTACGGTCTGGAGCGGGGTCTCACTCGAGGTTCGGGCCGGCGAGCTGCTTGCCGTGCTGGGACCCAACGGCGCCGGCAAGTCGACCCTGCTGCGGGTCATCCTGGGTCTCGACCGCCTGGCCGCCGGAAGGATCTCGGTCTTCGGCGGCCCCCCCGGGCACGGTAACGAGCGGATCGGCTACCTGCCCCAGCAGCGGACAGGGGACGCCCGGCTGCGCGTCCGGGGGGTCGACCTCGTGCGCCTCGGCCTCGACGGCGGGCGCTGGGGGGCGCCGGGCCCGCTGGCCCTGCGGCCGGCCGCCCGCCGGCGCCGTCGGGCCGAGACGGCGCAGGTGGAGGAGATCCTCGAGCTCTGCGGCGCCACGCCCTTCGCGCGGCGGCCGATCGGCGAGCTCTCGGGCGGCGAGCAGCAGCGTCTGCTCATCGCCCAGGCCCTGGTCCGCCGCCCGGAGCTGCTGATCCTCGACGAGCCGCTCGATGGCCTCGACCTGCCGAGCCAGGGGTCGATCGCCGCGTTGGTCCGGCGCATCAGCCACGAGCGGGGGATCGCCGCCCTGCTCGTCGCCCACGACGTCAACCCGGTCGTCGACTGGCTGGACGGCGTGATCTACCTGGCCGGTGGGCGAGCCGAGCAGGGGCGGGTCGACGAGGTGATCGACTCAGCGACGCTCTCCCGCCTCTACGGCGCACCCATCGAGGTGCTGCGCACGCCGGGCGGGCGCCTCGTGGTCGTCGGAGCGCCCGAGGCCCCCCACCATCACGGGACTCGACATGGCTGAGGCGGCGGGGCCCACGCTGACCCTCGATCTCGTCCACGACGTGCGCGAGCTGACGGCGTACCCGTTCATGGTCCACGCCTTGGAGGCCGGCGCGTGCGCCGCGATCCTGGCCGGCGCCCTCGGCTGGTTCATGGTCCTGCGCGGCCAGAGCTTCGCCGGCCACGCCCTGTCGAGCATGGCCTTCCCGGGCGGCTCGGGGGCGGCCCTGCTCGGTGTGACCCCGGCCTACGGCTACCTGGCCTGCTGCGCGCTGGCGGCGGCGACCATGGCCGGAGGCGGCGGTCGCCGGCGGCGGCGCCGCGACCTCGAAGGTGGTGGGCGCGGTGCCGGCATCGGGGACCCGGTGACCGTGGCGGTCGTGCAGGCCGTGGGGCTGGCGGCCGGGTTCGCCTTCCTGAGTCTCAACGGCCGAGTGCTCGGGGATCTGGAGTCTGTCCTGTTCGGCACGCTGCTCGGGATCTCGGCCACGCAGGTCGCGCTGCTGGCCGCGGTCTGCGCGGCGGGCCTGCTGATCCTCGCGTTCATCGGACGGCCGCTGTGGTTCGCCAGCGTGGATCCCGCCGTCGCCGCGGCGCGCGGGCTGCCCGTGCGCGGGCTGGGCGCCACCTATCTGGTGCTGCTCGGCCTCGCCGTTGGTGCCGTGAGCCAGATCACCGGGGTACTGCTCGTCTTCGCGCTGCTCGTCGCGCCCGCGGCGGCGGTCCGCGAGCTCACCGCGCGCCCCGGGCTCGGTCTCGCCCTGTCGGTCGGGATCGGGCTGGGCGTGTGCTGGGTGGGGCTGGCAATCTCCTACTTCTCCCCCTATCCGGTCGGGTTCTGGATCAGCTCGGTGGGCTTCGGGACCTTCGCGTGTGCGCGCCTGGGCCACGCCCTGGTGCGGTGGGGTGCCGGACGTCGCGGCGCGGGCCGCGCTCTCCCGGGCGGCCGCTGAGAAGTGTTCGCGCACGAGTTCGTACGCAACGCGTGGCTGGCCGGCACGGCGGTGGCCGCGGCCAGCGGCCTGGTCGGGTGGGGGCTGGTCTGGCGCGGGCAGCTCTTCGCCGGCGACGCGCTGAGCCACGTGGCCTTCACCGGCGCGGTTGCCGCCGCGGCGCTCGGGGCCGACCCTCGCATCGGGCTGTTCGTCGCGTGCGCGGCGATGGGGGCGGCGATGGCCGGCACGGGCCGCCGCGGAGCGCCCGACGACGCGGCCATCGGGGTGAGCTTCGCCTGGGTCCTGGGGCTCGGCGCCCTCTGCCTCGCCCTGTACGAGAGCTCGGCGGCCGCCGGGATGCCGACCCTCGGGCCGCGGACGCTGTTCGGCTCGGTCTTTGGCCTCAGCGCGGCCGAGGCGCAGCTGGCGGCGGTGGTCGCGGTCGGCGTGGCGGTGGCCATGCTGACCATGGCCCGGCCCCTGCTTCTGTGCACTCTGGACCCGGCCGTGGCCGCCGCCCGGGGACTGCCGGTGCGGCGGCTGGGGATCGCCTTCCTCGTGGTGGCCGGCGTGCAGGCCGGTGAGGCGGCGCAGGCGGTGGGCGCGCTGCTGCTCCTCGGCCTCCTGGCCGCTCCAGCGGCGAGCGCGCGGCGGTTGACCGCCGCCCCCTGGCCCGGGCTTGCCCTGTCGGTCGGGTTGGCGGTGGGGGCGACGTGGGTGGGGCTCACGCTCGCCTACCTGCTGCCGGGCTTGCCCCCGAGCACGGCGATCGTCGTCGTCGCGTGCGGCGGGTATGGGGCCGTGGCGGGCTGGGATGGGCTGCGCGGGGGCTGGTAGTTCCTCCTGCAAGTCTGTTTACTCATACGGCGACGACCTTGCCGGTGTACATCCGCTTGAACGGCTTGGCGGTCTGCTTTCCTTCGAAAGGGGGTCTCTATCTAAATCAGGTTGGCCCCGTTCGGCCGCGCGATTTCTGGGTCAAGCGAGAAGCCACGAGCGGCTCCAGGAGCGGCTATCCGACCGTCGGATGCGTTCTGGCCCTCTTCCCTACGGCGGGCCCAGGGCGGCCCCTACGCGAACTCGTTGGGGCGCTGCCTGAGTTAGATGGATACCCCAGTCCTTCGATACTGACTCGAACGGCTACGCGCAAGGACCTCAGCGAGCCGACCCACGTCTTTAGCAGAGGTATCGCCGGCCACTGGGGACGCGGTTCTAGTCCGGCCGCGTCCACATCAGAGACGAGTAAGCCGGGTGCCTCCCAGCGGAGGGGCCGGACACTCGGGTCCTCCCCCTCTGCCGCTTCTCTGCCCCTCTCCCCTCGATCTTGTCGCGCGAATCCGCAATCAGCTCTGGCTCGCCCTCGTACTCCGTGGTGGCACTGCTCGCAGCCACCGAAACCCGAATGCAGCGTAAGGTCGCGAGCACGCTGGAAGGCGTGTCTCCCGATCAGATCGTCGCCGTGAGCTACAGCGTCTCCCGGCTCCTCGGCGTGGCCTCCCAGCACCACGCCTTGATCATCCTCCGCCGCGACTGATCGCGCTAACGCCAGGAGCAATCGGGATCTACTGCGACGGCCAGCGGCTCGCCTATGCGGCGGTCGCGGACTCCCGGCAAGCTGTTCTTTACGGAGACTCTGGGCGACGCCGTCTCGACGAACGCCCTGGTCTACCTCCCCTTCCACGGCTGATGCCGACGGGCCAACCTGGCGGCATCCGACGAACTGCGTTCGCCCGGCAGGGGATCCGTCCCATCAGCCCGCGTCGACGACGCGCCGGTCGTCCTCGAGGCGCCCTGCTCAGAAATACCCCACCGCACCAGGCCATCTTGCGAAGAGTTTCCGGGGCCGCGCGCGGCCGCCTCGACGACGGGGCTCTTGCCCGTGCCGGTCGCGCCGCACACGCAGAGGTTCTCCGCGCGCGCGACTCTCTCCAGCGTCCGCAGCGCCTGCTGGGTGGCGCCGGGACGATCAGTAGGGCGACCGAAGACCGGGAAGCATTGGAAAGTGACGCACGTTCGTCGTCAGCAGCTCGGCGTCGAGGACGATGGCGCTGGCGGCAATCAGGTAATCGACGTCGTCAATGCCGCTGTAGGCGTTGCGGTGCTCGCGTGCGAGAGAGCCGGCGGTTCGCGCGACACCCTCGTCGACGTTGATCCACGAGAGCGCCGAGACGAACTGCTCGAGCGCTTCGATTTCGTCGTCGCGGACGCCTGCGAGGAGCTCGAAGCGGACGACCTCGCTGGCGGCGACGATCTCATCCTCGTCGATGAGGCTTCTCAGGAGATCGACTGCGTTCTCCTCGCCGCGTAGATGGTCGATAGCGACGGTCGTATCTACGAGCTTCATTCGAGGCCGAGGCGGCTCAGGCGCTCGCTGAGGTCACCGCGGACCGCGTCCACGTACTCGGCACCGGTGAAGCCGCGGCCACGCCACGAGCCCGCGCTGGCCTCAAGCGCTTGGAGCTTGTCGGTCTTCGTTCGGTCTCCGAACGCGCTCCGGACCGCGCGGCGGATCAGCTCCGAGCGAGAAGCGCCCGTGGCGTGTGCGACGCGGTCGAGGAGCTCGAGCTCCTCGCTGCCCAGGTAGATCTGAGTTCTACCCATGACGCCACTATACACCACGTTGTGGCGCTGCCGACCCGTCCCGGCCGAGCTCGAGCGTCTCGATGCGGGCGTGATCACGGGCCGCCGACGCGAGCCCGCGGTCCTTGGTGGCCAGAGGCTCTCCCAGGTGTTCGGCCAAGGCCACGAACAGGGCGTCCGCGGCGGTCAGGTTCTCGCACAGCTCCCATGCGCGCCGTCGTAGTGGGAGGGTGCCGAACAGCTCGACGGGCAGATCTCCCAGGTCGTCGATGGCGCCCTGGGCTCGCTCGGGCTCGAGCATGTGCCGGCTCACGTCGCGACGCAGGACAGCGAGCACCTCGAAGACGAGCAGATCGGGCGCCGCCGCCGTGCCTTCGCCGGCGAGCAGCTCCTCGACGTCTGCGGCTACGCCGTCGGCGAGCAGGAAGTCGATTACGACCGAGGTATCGAGGACCGTCACTCGCCGCGGTCGCGCAACCGCCGCACGGAGCGGGCGCTCGGCTCATCGCGCGCAACCACCCCCCGGGCCCGGATGCGAGCTGCGAGCTCCTCGGGCGTCGGGCGGTCGGCGGTGCGCGCGAGCACCGTTCGGAGGTACTCCGAGAACGACATCCCCGCGGCCGCGGCACGCCCCTTCAGCGCCCTGTGCACGGGCTCGGGGACATCGCGGATCTGTACGAGCACGCCCATACGGCCTCGAACTCTAATAGTACTTTGGGGTGTTGTTGGTAGGGTTCGCTGTGCTTTGGGCGAACCCTTCTCGTGTCTGGGTGTTGACACGAGGAGGCATGATGGCGGCAGCGGACGTAGAGGTGGATCG
>JAABUY010005319.1_pt1 | contig 13002 bp, 6 predicted proteins | sample 5560271 | NCBI WGS metagenome assembly JAABUY01 (sample SAMN10711886, study PRJNA513374) | rock metagenome | isolation source: Antarctica rocks | place: Antarctica: Victoria Land, University Valley
ATGAGGCTTGTCGTCGATGCAGGACGTGCTATATCCAGGAAATGCAGGCGAAGAAGTGCGTGGATCTAGATTCTTTGAGGCTGCCACGCCACGCTTGCGTCCTCGGCTGACATCCGAGTGGGGGCGGTGTTGAAGGCAAGAATAGCCTAACAAAAATATCCTAACAAAATGGCCCAACAAATGGCCCAACAATAGTTAGTCAGCCGAGCGGGGTTAAATACCCGTTCGGCCAGTTTAGAATTAATCACTTCTTTTCCAATAGAAATCTGAATAGCCAGTTCAGTAGTTTTCAGATGGCGACCATGACCCCGATTGCTTCCTTTCTATAGGAACCAGACGCACCAGACCTATTACGTTCAAAGGACTGAACGTATAGGAGGAGTCACTACGTTCAAAGGACCGAACGTAGATGAAAAGCTCAAGAACCGACCCCACACCCACACCGCCACCAACCCCCTCATATGCTCGATCCACTGCCAGTAGCAGAACTCGTCCAGTAAGGTGGTCTGCTAAGCTACCAGTTAGAACCAAATCTCCCACTACCTCTTCAACGCCAGCACTAGATCCTACCTCACCGGCAGGACATTCTACCTCTTCATCATTATCACTATCACCAGCACAAGATCTCACCTTCCTCTCATCAGGTTCTAAATCACATATTCTCAAAGCTATCACCAAGATGAGTGATACAAAGATAAGATCTTTTAAAGAACTGAAGAACGAAAGAGAAGATCTCATCGAATATTTAGAGAATATTGAGTGAGCCTATGCACAGAACTTTTCGTTCAATGAATCAGAAGCTGCGAGTGCAGTTGAATTCTATAGATTCAAAACATATCGCATTCTATTTCGTCAGAACCTGAAGCTCAAGACACATGATTGATATCAAGAACTTGATTCGAAGATCAAGAATAACTGAGAGAAACTTACTAGAAAGTTCTTAATCAACTACAAAGTCACTCTAAAGAATGTTCAGATCAAGAAGTTTGAGCTCAAAGTGCAGTTGACGAATCTAATCGAAAAGAATATCGAGAATATATTCGAATATCTAGATAGAGCTGATGATCTAGCTGTCAAGCTGTCGTTTGATGACATCGACGTAGAAATGACAGTTCTCAAAGAAATGAAAGACGAAAGTAAGAAAGAGAGAGTGTCTTTCGAATGTCACAAAGATGCTAATTACTTCTATGACATGATCAAGAAGCTGATCAAAGCTGTCTACAGCGAAGTAGAAAAGATCAGCTCGTTTGATCTCAGCTATAAGAAATCTATGCAGATCAGCTTAAGAAATAGTGAAATCATCACTACGAATGAACTGCTTAGACAGATTCTAATCAATACAAACGTTGCATTTCTCGCTCTTCTTCAGAGAATGAGATCTCTTAACACAGCAGTAGCATCAGACGTCTCTATTGCAAAGTCGAAGATCACTATCACAGCGAGTTATAGTGACAAGAGTCAGAAACAACGAAAGTATAAAAGCATCAATGACATCGAGTGTTATGTCTGCGAGCAAAAAGATCACTATGCCAGTGCTCATAGAAAAAAGAAAGGTCAAAGGAACGAAATTCTTGCTCACGCTGTCATATCTGATCAATCGATAGTAAGCAGCAAGATGATTCTAGTGAACGAAGAGTATAAGCTATCAGCGATGACGACAGTTCAATCTCAAAGATCAGCTATAAAGCAAAGTCTCGCAGTCATAAAAAAGTTCAAGATCAAGAAGATCGCAGCTGCAGAAAAACAGAAAGTCAGATTCGATTTCATCGTACTAGAAAGAGAAATTCATCAGAACGATTATGATGAAGAACGAGAGCTAGCAACTTCGAAAGATATGAAAGTAGAGAAGAACAATGAACTCGTTCTTCGAGAATCTACTTTCAGAGCAAATCAAATCAGAAAGAGACTGTCTCAGATCAAGATCAGCAAGATCGAAAAGGTTCAGAAACTGATGATGTCAAAGAGACTCAAATCTACGAATTCAATTAGAGGCATGCAGAGTCGTGATAGATTCGATATCAGTAGAATTCTCGATCTATCGCTAGAACTTACTGTCGAAGAACTGTTGAATCGATCTGATATCACTATCAAAGATCTGACGTTTAACATGCAGAGATCTACACTCAGATATAGAATCAAGAGATCAAAGATCAACGTCGAAGATGATGCTCAAGAAGCAGAAAATGTTCAAGTCAGTATGACAATTTCTGCAGCGATTCTATCGTCGAAAGTAACGATCAGAACATACGAAGATGATGATCTAAGCAAATCACTAATGATTAATTTCTGAATAGAAACTCAGCGTCTATCAAAGTCACTGCTGAATGAAGATTCTCTGATGAAACTACTTAATCGAAAGATCTATAACAAAATAAAGCTCAAATCAAGAATTCGAACTGACGAATATATTCAAGTTAGTCTGATCAATGATTTCATTACTACACTACGAGAATATGTTTTGATCTCAATCAATGTAGAAGAAATTGAAGCAGTGATCAAAGCTTGACTGATAGATGTAGAAGTATATGATCTACTACTGAGAGTCTTCTGACTTAGACGAGTGCATTGCAATCAGAAGTACGATCAGAGCAAAATCATCATCATGAAAGATGATATGACAGTAAGAAAGATATCAGTTCAACTGATGTCTGTATCTACGAATCTATCTGTGGTAGAATTGAATGAAGATGATGATTGAACGACAGATGAAGTCTGTCAGCATCTGTTAGAGAAACAGGAAAAAGCACAGTTCTGAACTTTCTATCAGAGAAGGTTCGAAGTCGAAATCAATCAACTGAAATCATCATAGTCGCTATTGCATCAATGACTTTAGAAGCATCGAGCTATCACTCAATGCTTACTACTAGAGACTCGATCTCAGAAGATCTGAAACCCTTGCCATCTACGAAGTATGCACTGAGCAGAGAAAACGTCTTTCTCATTGAAAGACGTCTCGAAGTACGAGAGCTTAGTCAGAAAGAAAGACAGATGATCAACGAATGATTTGAATTAAGCAAAATCACGATAGAATCGAAGATGAATACATCAGTCAGAATTGAGAAGACAAAGAGACTACTCTATATCTGAAGAAAGTGTTTTGCTGAATCAGTATGAGATATTAAAGTCACAGACATAATTGAACATTTCATTGATCTGAAATCAAATGCAAAATCGATCAAAGAAACATTACTCAAATATACAGCTCAGGAACGAAAGTTCGCTAATACTATCTTTTCGATCATGAAAGATGTCGAAATAATAGTTAGAAGAAGCAATGCTTGAAGGGCTCGAACGAAGTTCTCGCTCAAAAAGAAAGAATTCACTCAGCTACGAGTGATACACAATTTCATACCGATCAATAGTCATACGATCAAATCACAGTATTCGATTCATAGACTGAAGAAAGTGATTGACATACTCATCAAACTCGAATTCACGATATATTTTATCAGTGACGCAGTCAATAGCTACTGGGAAATCTCAATGAGAATTACTGACATCAATAAAATCGAATTTCTAACTCTCAATGATCAATGAGTATATCTTCGAATGAGTCAAGAATTGAAGAAGATGACTCATATCTACTTTCAATTCTCGAACCTGATCTTCGATTTTCTATCTGTTAGAAACCAGCATAGAGCGAGTCATATGAATGTAATGTAACGAGTATATAAATGCTAAGAAAGGAAAGTATCTAGAAGGGAAGAGTCGACTATCTATATGACTCAGAAGAACATAAGCTAACTCTGAATAGGGTTGACCTCGAAACAATTCTATAGTCTAGCGACGAGCGATCGACGATAGTCATCAACATAGTCATCAACATAGCTATCAACATAGATGCGTAGCTAGAATCGTAACATTACTCTCTTTCTTCAACGATTTATGTTCGCATGAATGTATTTTCTTAGCCTTGTGTAGAATCGAAATGTCTATTGTAACAGACTCACTATGCGAGGTAGAATGATGCCATTGTAGCAGGCTCACTAGTTGCACATGAACGTATGATCAGATTCACTGATGGGTAGAGCGATGAGAGTGAATAGACCATCGCATTGACCGTGCCATTGAAGCAGACTCACTAGTTGCATGTGAACATTTGATCAGATTCACTGATAGATAGAGCGATGTGAGTAGGTAGATCATCACGTTGACGAAAGACGCCTTTGTAGCAGACTCACTATTTGCACGCGAACGAGTCGACAGATCGATTCACTGATTGATAGAGCGATGTGAGTAGCTGAATCATCGCATTGACGAAAGATGTCATTGAAGCAGGCTCACTAGTTGCACGTGAACTCGATGACGAGTCAGATTCACTGATAGATAGAGCGATGAGAGTGAGTAGATCATCGCATTGAGAGTGTCGTTGAAGCAGACTCACTGAAGTTTCGATATAGAAACAAGCTCAAAGGTTTGCTTGTTGTCAAAGACATTATCGTGTCATTGTAGCAGGCTCACTAGTTGCACATGAACGAGTAGGCGAATCGATTCACTGGTGGGTAGGGCGATGAGAGTAGATGAGTCATCGCATTGACGATGAGTGTCATTGAAGCAGACTCACTGTTGAGGTTTGCTCATCGAGATAGAGACTTCACGCAGTTCTTGACTGACCTCTTTGATTGCTCTTTGAAGTAGAGACTTCACGCAGTCATAGACTGATCTCGTTTGATTGTTCAACAAATTCGAAGAATTCCTTGCGAATCTGAATGAACGATTAATTCGCTGATCTTTGATCTAGTCGAATGATTTCGATCGTTTGTTTATACTCGCTGATCAGCGCACGAGTTCGAATCTTTTGTTTATTCTCGCTGAATCAGCTCACGAGAGAAGAGAGATGAGTGCTGCTGACGATTGCAAGTCGGCTAGACCAAATGTCGATAGTGGGTTGAAGAATCGACAGAAGCACTCGAGGATCGATGCAGATTATTTCACTTCGCCTGTAACGAAGAAGCATTTATATAATGTTAGAGACCAGCATAGAGCGAGTCATATGAGTGTAATGTAACGAGTATATAAATGCTAAGGAAGGAAAGTATCTAGAAGGAAAGAGTCGACTATCTATATGACTCAGAAGAACATAAGCTAACCCTGAATAGAATTGGCCTCGGAACAACTCTATAGTTTAGCGGCGAGCGATCGACGATAGTCATCAACATAGTCATCAACATAGCTATCAACATAGATGCGTAGCTAGAATCGTAACACTATCAGCTAATGAAGTGAGAATGAGAAGAATGATCACTATTCTGAGCATCAAGAAGGAAACGACTTTTTCGATCTATATGAATGATCACGTTGTCTCTGTCAGAATCTTTGATTTGATGTTTGAGTTTCTACATAAGCAATACTTTTCCCGAGTCATCTTCGAACCAGTGTATTTATCTGAGCATAAGACAGTGATTATGAGCGAAAATCTAGAGCTTCTAGAATTTCAGAAGACGTCAGAAGAATTGAGACTCTCACTGAAACATAGAGAGAAGATTATTAACTGATTTATCTTCACTAATCGAGCGAAACTAGATGCGTTTCTATGACTCATCTCGTTTCTAAGAATCTTTATTTCAGGTCGAGCAGAACATGTTCTTAAGCTGAAGAAAGTCTATCTGATAGAGGTTTTAGTCGAACCTAAATCAAAGAAATCTCATGACGATGAGATAAAGAAGTGTGACAAGAACTTAATCAAAAAGAGGTCAACTACTCGTTCAAAGAAGCTCACTATTCAAAGAAAATGAGCGAAGAAAGATACATTTGACTGAGACTCTAGTCAAGAGAAATCATTCAATCACATCAAGAAATTCATCACAAATAACGCAATGATCGAAGCGAATTCAACTGCACAGTATCATCTGATCACTGACGCTAGTAAAAGAGATGTAGACGAAGTTCTTTTTCAATTGAAAGAAGTACTCATAAAAACAGAAGCAATCTTCAAACTTCTATCAAACGAAAGAATTGTTATGTTTTTATCGTTTAGACTTGAGAATGCAGAGATCAGATATTTCAATTCGAAACGAGAGTGTCTAGCAGTGATAAAGTGTCTAGCAGAGGTAAAATGATTGATAATTGAGAATGATCACTCAGTATTGATCTATTCGAATCATGAGACACTAAAGTCTATCTTCGTCATCGAAAATACTGATCAAGTCAGAATCGTCGACTGAATGAATAGACTAGAAGAGTACGATCTAAAGCTGACATATCGTTCATCAAGAAATCAGCACATAGAAATTGCAGATGAACTCAGTAGAATGTCTACTAGATTAACGTCTATTATCAGAACTCATGATGAGAAGAGATTGACGATGACAACGTCTATTCAGAAATCGAGTCAGCGACATAGATCACATACATCGTCTATAGATATACTGATCTCTACAGAGAACTCTAGAATTAATAAATATTGATCGTCACTCATGTATGAAAGATTAGTTGAGTTTCTACAAAAAGAAGTCTTCGCTCTAGAAGAGTTAGATCGAAATCGACGTCGACAAATTATTTGAAAAAGCAAAAAGTTTATTTTGACCTCAATCTCAGAAATATCAGCTTTGAAGTACGAGAAAAACAACGAATCTTTTAATCTATGCATTATAGAATTCGAAGTTTCCAGATTTCTAAAAGCGACTCATGAGAATCACGAACACTATGCAGCAGCATTGACTCTGAATTTTCTGATTGACAGAGCTTACTGATCAAATCGAGTGAAAGACGTATATCATTGATGTCAAACCTGTCATGCATGTCAAATGAAAGCTCACAGATCTATCAAAGTCGATGTTCAGTCAATTCAGATCTTTGAACCTATGACAATGATTGAAATGAATTGATTGAAACCTGTTATCTTCGTCGATCTGAGAATCGAAGCTGTCTACGTACTTCTGATAGTTGACTATTTTTCGAGATTTGTATGAGCAAAAGTCTATCAGTTTCACACAGCTACGAAGATAGTGAATATGTTCTCAAATCACATTGTCTCTATCTTTGAGATGTCTGCTACTGTATATTCAGATAACGATTCACATTTCGTGAACAAAGACGTAAGAGAACTCTTTAGAGAGCACGAAGTCGTGCACTACATTGATTCTATAATATCGTCATCATTCACAGAACTGCTTGAATGAGCAGTTCAAGAAATGATTGAATATTTACGAATCAGAAGCGTGAAGAAAGAGAACACATTCATCTGAGACGCAGATGTGAAAGATAAAACGTTTTTCATGAATACTAAATCAGTCAGAATTCACGAATACTTTCCTTCGAAACTGATGCTGAGATACGAGTCTCAGAAGCTTCACTTCGACATCAAACTAATAGCTCAATCGATCACAGAATTGAAAGAAATTCAACGAATGAAAATAGAAGAAGCTTCTGCACATCAGAGACAGATATACCTAGCACTAAGGAATGAGAGAAGGCAAACGACTAGAAAACTCATCTCTTATGTAGTCTATCATCACTTCAGAAGAAACAGATTGCAGCGACTACTCAAAGCAGAGAATCTGATAATCGTATGACATTACGTCATCGATAATCAGAGAGGTAGAAAACTGAAACCAAGATGGTTGAGATCTCGCCTCTTAGTCAAACTAATCTCTTCAGGAAACTCGAAACACATGCAGAAATTGCACGAGAACGAAGTCACTAAAAGATATCATTTGAATGATATCTTACTATACAAGAAGAGAGAGATCTTTCAAAAGAAGGGAATAACTTTCGAACCAGGTTTCAGAGAGACTCATTCTATGATAATAAATGAAAGAGAATCAGGAAGTCCGGGAGCGAGAGCTGTTCTGCTCTCAATATACTTCTATTAACCGGCCCAAATGGGGTCATTGCTTGGGATCTGTTGCTTGGTCTTTGCTAGTTCGACGTTGCATTACTATTCGCTTTCCTTTCTTTGCTTTCATGGAATCAGCTGAGATCAGCTGGTTAATCCTATATCATCGAGAGCTGTTGAAGGCAAGAATAGTCTAACAAAAATATTCTAACAAAATGGCCCAACAAATGGCCCAACAATAGTTAGTCAGCCGAGCGGGGTTAAATACCCGTTCGGCCAGTTTAGAATTAATCACTCCTTTTCCAATAGAAATCTGAATAGCCAGTTCAGTAGTTTTCAGCGGGAGATGAAGGGCTCCCCGGTTGCCGACGTGGAGGTTACGGTAGATCCTTTAGGGCATTGTGGCATTGTCATCATGTTCCAGTACATGTACTTCGTATTCCGTACCTGTTAACCCTCCAAAACCCCCCTCACCAACTCACACCTGTGAAATGGACGTGGGTATCTCTTCGTTACCGTTGTGCTGCCCTTTGTCCATACTCGATTATCCCGCACCCCCACTCTGAACGTGCTTGGACTTGAAACCTCGTGAGCGCAAATCATGACGGAATGGTAGAAGGGTGGGTTTCGTGTTTCATCAGGCTATTCCAACTCCGCAGTCACAAGGGCGAAAAGATCTGCTTTGCGCCTTTCGAACGCAAACCAATGCTCATCATCCACTTCATTCAACAGATACGATGACTTTTCTCTAAACCCCGACCTTGTTGGAGCATTCTACTGTCCGATTGTTGACAGTGAACTCGACTCGCATCATCATCGCAGTCATGGCTCGACCCTTTGATGAACGGATGCCCTCTCATACCAGCAGCAGTATGTCGTCGCAAACGAACTTGAGCAGCCACAACGCCGGGTTGAACTCGAGGGATGAGCCATATTACCATTCGTCGACACAATACAACGATGATGATGGACAACTGTGGGTTCAGAGGAAAAAAGCTCCAAGACCGATACAAGGGTCAAGGCTAGCGAAAATAAGGTCTTCGCCGAGTGATGGTGCTTTGGCAGCCGCGAAGTCAACCTCAAGTCATGGGAGACTACACAAACGAGGAAACTCCATCTCAGGAACTGACAGCCCAGCTTCCGAAATTTCTGATTCCAATATTATCGCGAATTACAGTTCGCAGGGCGTGAGCTCACCTCCGAATGCTCTAACCGATCCGTATTCATTGAATTCTTCAAAATCTACCTCAAGGAGTAAAGTGAAGATAAAACCTCTGCTGCGGAAGTTATCCGCCCACGATTCAAACACCGTAGACCTGTCACGATCTACCGCAGAGCACGAAGGCTTGGGAATATACACCTCCTCAGAATATTGTGGGCCGAGACCAAGTGTTGATTATCCCCCAAGTGGACCGGGTTATCATCAACGAACGACGAGTACCAATTCCGACAGATCTACCACAACACCTGGTAACCAAAGATATGGCGCTAACTACGTTCATCCCATGCGACAAACTCCGCGACCTTACACACCACCACTAGCAAATTCATACAAGAATTCACTCGATAGTGAAGCGCTAGCCCCAGGATCAGCCATTGCTTCGAGCGAAGGGTCTCACCTCGACTCTTCACTTCGCAAGCCGTCGCCAACACCTATACCTTACGCCCCACTTCCTTCATCGAGGCGCATACCTCCACCACTTCATGTTCGCACTCATTCGTCTTCACGCTTGACGAGCTCTTCCCAAACAAATCTTCCAGGCACACCGTCTTCCTTACGCTTACAAAGTGACAACATCAACTCAGCAGATGCCATGTCGCCCACTGCAAGATCATCGCTAGAGAGCGCATTTCGCAAGCGGAGTCGCGGAAATACTGTCAATGACCCTGCTGCCCAAGCCGCAACTGTGCAAGCTCTTCGGCAACAATTCAATGAAAAGGAAGCGGCCAAAGACTTGCGGTACCAACAGGCAGAGGCGAGAGCACAGGAAAAGGAGGCAAGGAGAAAAGAGAGACGAGACGAGGGCCAGAGACGAAAGTCCGAGGGCAAAGAACGTAAACGAGCTAGAAGCAATGCGGCGAGTGAGAAGTCATCGATGATTTTTGGGGCCCACCAGCACCCATTCGCAACCGAGTCAACTACCGAAGAGATTCCCCGATCACAGCAGCAGCATCGGCGCCGAGGAGGAACGGCGAGCTCGGCGGGGAAATCAGTTCAAAGCCAATGGATGTTGTTCTGGTACAAATTCAAGACCATGTGGTTGAAATTAAAGAGGAAGATGGGATCGTCGTGAAAGAGGATAGCTGGGAAAGTGGAGAACACAAAGGGCATCTATGGAGCTTCAGCACTGGCTTACGATGATCTCTACGCGACCATGAGGGCAGGCATTGGATCTATTAGCGCAGGCGTTCGTACTGATTGAGATTGCAATGGAGGTTGACTGCAATTGAATTACAGTCTTGGATCACTGTTGAGGCCATATTCAGGATTCTAGAGAGCTATATGGACGGGGTCCTCGAGACCTGACGGGGCTTCTTGGACCTTTTTTGGGGGGTCATTAGGGCGCACACGGCGTTGTGGAGCGACTGACCTCTACTCATCACAGGCGCACGGGCTCCTTACGGCTTTTGGGGGACACAATGGACATGTTTAGCGAGGGCGTTACGCAGTTTCTACTCCACGACGGGTTCAGTGTATATGATATTAAGACTATGTTCAGTCCATCGGATCTCTTTGGTGGCATTGGCGGCATATTCCTTTTCTTCGAATCAACGGATTCGATTAGCTAGATAGCGTTCACAAAGGACACTGCTCTATCCTACCTGATTCTCACACTCGAAGCTGCCTGACGGTTTGTGACATGCCGCTTCGTTGACATTGCCCAGTTTCGATACTGATGTTTTTAGCTTCATATAGACGCGTCCTAGGTAACACATCTTCACAGACATTCTACCCTTGGCCATGATAACAACAAACATCATTTCCGTCAACTACCACACCTGCATACATTACCAGTGTGGCGCTGAGGACTTGAGTCACTTTTTAGGGCTTCGTCTATTTACCGCGCGTATACTCGTCCTGAAGTTTAACGATCGCCTGTACGGAAGTACGGGGAAACATGTCTCCGTACCCGGAGAACCCGTCGGTTTACCTCGAACACCACACATGCTACTATTACGGAGCACTGCACCGCCAGCAGAACGAAGTTGACGAATACAATCAGAGACATAACTTAGAGGACAGCAATATGGTCTACGATTGGGAAGGAAAGGAAGTCACGTGCTTCCAGATGTATATTCAAGAGAACAAGTCATTGGAAGATATTATGGAGTTTTTCAAGCTTGAACACAATTTTGCTCCGAGGTATGTGATGAAGCAGTTGTCGAGTTGATTGCGGAAGACTTCGGTGGCCGAGGAGAACTTAGAAGAGTAGGCGAATTGCTTCAACGCATATGGTCCTTCCACACTTCCGTACCGCTGCCGACTTGGATTATATCATTTTAACTCGAACCTCGAGTCATGGCTAACTTACGATAAATCCAGTAAACGCGCGTTCCAAACCCAAATCAAGAAATGGAACTTCCCCAGCAAACACCATCCCGCTACCAAGAATGAAGCCCTCGTGCAACGAGTCCTTGAGCTATGGAGGAAAAATACCTCCCAGAAGGAAATGCTTCTGATCCTTCAATCAGAAGGCTTTGACATCAAAGATCGCGAGCTCACTCGAGTGAGGCACAATAACCAATGGAGATTGCGAATTGCAAACAATGCCAAGCCGCAGACCGCGAAGAACAACGATGAGATAGCTATCGCCCCAGAGCTGGAGCAGGCTGGAGGCACATACACTGCCAACAGCCCAGGAGAAGAGCAAAGTGTTCTTGTTACAACGGAAAATGGGGCGAGAAAGCGATCGGCATCTATCGAATTAGCTCCCGAAGTTCAAGCCAAACGTCAGGCCCGCCTTGCTAAGCTCGAAGCAGAGAGTGCACAACGCTATCAGCAACGGACTCGTCGTCGTCGTACTAAGGAATGGGCTGGACTGCCGGCTGATCCTCCCGGTCCTCCTCGATTTCCGTCAGAAACCACTATCGAAGAGAGCAAAGTGCTACTGAGACTCGATGATGACACTTACAGACGTCTACGCGACCAGTTCCAGCGAATCTGTGAGGATCACAATGTTGTGAAGAAGACCCAAGCCGGCCCGGAACAATGGCAGGCGATAAAGGACCAGCTCGTCCGAGAGAACCCTCATTTACCGTCCGTTTTCTATGTTGGTGATGGCGCAAATCTCGTTCAACAGAACTTGGCATTGGACGTAATTTGCAGCGACGTCACCAAACGTATCCGTACGCTGAAGACTCGTGTGACAATCGCAGAAGCCAAGAACGAGATGGGCGTTGACCCCGAAGAAGCAAGACAGCTTAGAGCAGCATTCTATAACATCCTAGTGGCCGATCATTTCACTAGCAAGCTCGAAGCCGGCGAAGATCATTGGAAAGAGCTCAAGGAGAAATGGATCGCCGAATCGCCTCTTCTACAACGCATCCTCGGTCATGGAGATGCGAGTCCTGATCATGCGGCCAAAGTCAAGGCTGCCGAGGTTCTATGTCGAGATGTGATGAAGCGGCTAAGGGATGATCAGACGAAGAAGGATCCATCGCGTAGAAAGCGTTTAAAGACGACTACCAACATTGGTCCTAGCATTCAGAATGGCATGAGCAACGGCGCCGACAACAGCATGGACGACGTCATGAACAATAACCACGGGATCACCAACGGCATCGCCACACTAGCATCGCAAGCCCTGGCAAGCGCCCACTCCGCCGCTTCACCACCACTCCAACACCAGGACTACGACGGTCAAATCGATCCAACGCTCCTATTCGCCGCCAGCGCTCCACCCATCGAAATGACCCACCACCCCGACCAAACCCACCGCACTTACGACCTCAGCAACGGACACGACTTGAGCCACCACGCCCACGACCTAACCCACCAACTGAGCCACCACGCCCAATTCCCCCTCCAACCCCCCCACTCCCTCAGCCACCCCACCCCCATCTACTTCCGCCTCTCGCCTCTCTCGCCCCTCCACGCCCCCCCAACCCTCTGGCTCGACACCCTTCCCGCCCCACCCACAATCCGTGCCCTGCACGCCCTCGCTGGCTCAAAACACGCGGCAGCGCACCCAGGCGTTGAAGTCAGGGTGGTGAAGATTGAGGGG
>JAABUY010005321.1_pt1 | contig 13000 bp, 12 predicted proteins | sample 5560271 | NCBI WGS metagenome assembly JAABUY01 (sample SAMN10711886, study PRJNA513374) | rock metagenome | isolation source: Antarctica rocks | place: Antarctica: Victoria Land, University Valley
CATAGTTGAATCTCTGCTCTGACTCATGATTAAACATTCGCTCTCTTTGACAAAATGACACATAGTCAAATCTCTGCTCTGATTCATGATTAAACATTCGCTTTCTTTGACAGAACGACGCATGATTAAATCTCTGCTCTGATTCATGATTAAACATTCATTCTCTTTAGCAGAATGACACATAGTTGAACTCACTTGCTGAATTATGATCAAACATTTGCTTTTTTCAGCAGAACAACACTTGATCAAACTTGCTCACTGATTCATGATCAAACAATCGCTCTTTTCAGCAGAGAAATTTACTTTTCTGCATTTTCATTTCATTTGAATAATATTTCTTTTAATCTCAGTGACAGTAATGTTCTTGCAAAAGTCAATGTTTTCTCTAGTTTCAATAACAGTAATAAACGTTGACTTTATATTTTTGTGAAGACATGTATTCTTCTGACAAGAAATAATGACGTTTTGAAATCATCATTGAAACTTTTCATCAGCAGTTGAGAGTTTCTTCAGAGTCTGAGAAACTTCTATAATTCTTTTTGCAGATGCTGATAAGTTTATGATTTTTTCAAATGATTTAACAATTATCTTTTCATGATTTCTGATGCTCAGAGTTCTGAACTGTCAAGTGAAAATGATGAGCGTTAACACTGATTGATCTAAAAGATTCTTCAAGAGTTCTCTTATATATGTCAAGTTATGATTGAACTTTCTCTTGTCTGCATCAAAATCTTTCTTGTAGTCAAGTCTTTTTGATGAATCATCAACAGAATTACTCACTTTCTTTTGATAAAAGATCTTGAAGTTGTACACAGTAAGCTTGTTAACTCACTTCATCTGTCTTTGAAAGAGCTTGATTATTATCATGAAGTGTTGAAGATTTGCATGATTGCTGATTACATTTATTTGATGTCAAGTCTCTTTCAGATAATATCTTCAATGATTTATGCTTTCAATGATCATCAGCATTTCTTGATCATGTACATCATAGTTTCATTCAATTGATTGTCACTTTCTCAATCAGATGACTATTGAGTGTCAATGTAGATTCTCAAGTGTAACATTTATTTGTTGAAACATCATTGTTCTTTCTGCAAATTCAAAGACATTTATCTTCAATCTTATGACTTTTGCAAAATTAAAGTGCTGAAGAACAAGATTTTAAGCAAAGATGACTTTCAGTTTCTGAAAAGCATTTCAAGCACTGTCAGTTGACTTAATTTGCTTCGTTTAATCTTTGAGAATGTGTCTCTTCTTTGCATTAGAAAAGAGCTCTGTTTTAAGATGATTAATCAAGAATGAGACTATTTTTGAATAATTCTTTATGAATCAACGATAAAAGTTAACAAAGTTGAGAAATGTTTGAATTTCTTTCATCATTCTTGATTGTGATCAATCTTGAATGATTTGCACTCAATTCTTCTTCATTGAAATTTCTTTTTTTTTCATTTTATATTCTAGAAAGAATAACTTCTTCTTGAAGAATTCGCATTTGAAGAGCTTGATGTAAAGCTTTAAAGTCTGCAATTTTTCAAGAATTTATTATAGATGTTGAACATGCTTCTTACGAATTTCGCTGAATATTAGAATGTCATTCAGATAAATGAAACAGATGATATTGAGAAATTCAAACAAAGTTTGATTCATATAGATCTGAAAGAAAGTTGATGCATTAATGAGATCAAAGAGCATCATGAGATATTTGTATAAGTCAAATCTCGTATGAAATGTCATCTTTCATTCATCTTCTTCTTATATGCAAAATTTGTTGAATGCGTTCTTGATGTTAAGCTTGATAAAAAACATGACATCTGCAAGATGATTTAAAGCTTCATTGATCAGTAAAAGAGAACATTTATTCTTGAGAGTGATGACGTTGAGTTCTCAATAATCAATACATAATCGCAACGTTTCATTCTTTTTGAGTGTAAAAAGCATAAACGTCTCAGTTGAAGAAATGAAGTATTGTATCATGTCTGCTTGAAGCTGTTTCTCAATATATATCTTCTGTACAATGAGTTCAATTGCAAAAAGATTGTACAAGAGATTTCAGAGAATAATATGATTCTTCTTATTGCAAATAGCATGATTGTAAAATTCATGAATTGAAAGAACTTTGCTTTTTTGAGTGAAGAAAATCACGAAATTCGCGAATTTCTTTGAAACACTTAAGAATTGATTGATTATTAATTCTTATGCTGTGTGAATCGAGAATTTTCTTCTGTCACTTAGAGATTCAGAGAGTTGTACAGAGCATCTAAAAGTGATTGAATGTATATTCAAACACTTAATTGCTTGAAATCTTGAGATAATTGATTGCTTGAGACTTTTCATTCTTTCTGACAATTACATCTGCAAAAGAACTTAAATGTGACTTTTCTTACAAAGTTAAATTGATGAATATTGTACATAAGAAGACTTGACGTGAGTATGAGAATGTATTTCATTGACTATGAATGATGTGTATCTGTGAGACTAGCTTGCAAGATTAGATCGAAAGAAACTAATGAGTGAATAAAGATAATGATTTAACAGAAGATGAAAACTCTGTCTTTCTTAGCAATTAGTTCTATCATCAATAAAGTGCTATCTTATTATCTTTTACTATGCAGTTTCATGTAAAGAAATCTCGTCACTTCACAGTTTTAATTGCTTTATTTGCATAAAGCTGCTCAGTAAGAAATGTTGAACATGCAGTGATTCACTAAAAGTTGCATGATCAAAAGAAGCAACAACTTCTTTTACATTGAAAATTTATCATTTTATCAAAACAGATCTGAGAATCATGCATTTAAACATGCAGATAAAAAGTTCAAGTTGCAAGAATTTAATGAATAAACAGATTATATTTTTCGTTGATTAACATGTGAAGTACATCAACAGTTAAAGAATCTGAAAACACAGAACATGCTGTTTATCTTGTGACTTTATATATCAAAACTCAAGCGAGAAACTTGATCAACATCTGATCATCAATGTCAACATAATGATGATCACTATTGAAGTAATGCACGCAAACGTGTTAATTAATCTTGCAAGCTTAAAGAATAAAGCATTATGAACTACAACTTCTTGATGTTCTGACTGCGAAACTGTGAAGACTTTATGATCATGACATGATCTAATTTCATCATGAAAAAATAGAAGCTGCGATGATTTGCATTATACTTGTCAAAGAAGTCTTGCAATCAATGACGAGATCATGTGATGAGCATGCACAATCATGATAAGAAACTCAACTGAAAGTATTACACTGAATACTTGCATGCTAAATTTAGCAATTCTGAAATTTGCAACTTTCAAACAAAATGTTAACTTGAGACTGCAAAGCAGTGAATCAATCAGAGCATCGCGAATTTCAAGAAATATTTCATCAGACTGTATACAGATCTGAACTATCATATATTCAATGAAATTTGCATGATGTACTTGCAAATAAAGATTAATAAAATTATTATGAATGAGTTTCTTTGCATTTCATACATCTTTATCAATTATGTTGATCTGCTAAAGCATCTTATAAACATTGACTTGCATTTGCAAGACACTGACACATTGTCAAAGTTAAATTCGCAGCAAGATAAAAATGTATCATCTCAGAAGAAATCTTGATTTTTGCATGAAAAGATGAAGTCTGTCGCTGCAACAGAGACTTTGAAGTTCTTTGCTTCAAGCACGCAGTTTAAGAATAATGCAACATTCAAGTTCAGTGAATTCAAGCAAAATGCTGTTTCATTCAATCTTACATGCTGATCATGCAAGAAGATGAAACATAAGATTAATAATTTAATGTGTTTCAATTATGCATTCAGACAAGAGACTTGCAATCATAACAAAAAGATGAAAAAAGAGAAAGTCTGATGTTCATCATCAAATCATTAAATATAACTACGAAAAGATGATTGTCATGTGCATTGATGATATCAGTACTGACAAATGTTTCTGAGAAAATGTATAAAGCTCACTGTTTTATTGACTCTGAAGTCAAGTGAAACTTTATATTGCAATCATGAGTAAAAGAGCATAAATTATTAAAGAATCATGCAACTCTGAAACATATTCAAACAATTAATAATCATTAAATTCTCTGCTATGATACACATCAGATTGATAATGAGTTGATCAATCATAAGAAAGTTTGTAAGAGCTGAAACATTGAGTTTCATACTGTGAACATGCAAGAATATGAGATAATTCTTGATTATTCATAATTGAATAAAATCAACTTGAATATTCGCTGATGCAAATATCACTGATCATATTGAGAAAACAGCACTCAGCATGCAAAGCAAAAACAAGTTAATCTGTGCAAGATATTGAAATTTGTTGAACTGACAATGCTTGCAGCTAAGAAAAGAAAAGAGACTTATGTAGCTCTGTTCTATCAACTGCTATCTACAGATAATTTATCACAGAATGCAGATCATCATACTGCAAAATGCAATGCATTTCAAGCGAAAGAATCAGAGATACTCTCTGTTATTCAAGATTTCAAGAAAGTATTTTCTGAAATTCTCTTTGATAGTTTGAACATGCATAATCAGATGAAACCTTTCATTAATCTGATAAAGAGCAAAATGTCTTGCATTGAATCTATTTATAAGATGACATAAGATGAGCTTAGTGTGATATGAAATTATTTAAACAGCATGTTAAAGAAGAAATGAATTTGTTCATCAAGTAATTCTGCAAAAGCATCTGTATTGTTTGTAAAGAAGTTGAATGAAAGTCTTTATTTATGCATGAACTATCATGATCTCAATGAAATAATAATAAAGAACAATTACTCATTGTCTCTACTGTCTGAGACGCTGAATCGCTTTGCTTATGCAAGACACTTTATCAAAATTGATATTTGCAACGTTTATCATCACATTTGAATTCACAAGAACAATGAATGAAAAATGATTTTTCATACATGTTATGATAAGTTTGAATATCAGATGATACTCTTTAAACTGACAAATGCTTCTGCAATCTTTTAGTTTTATGTAAATCATGCACTTAAGTCATTTGTGAATATTTGCTGCATGATATATCTGAATGATATCTTAATATACTCTGAGATGAAAGAGCAGCATTGAGAGCATGTGTGCAAGATTCTTCGCACGCTACTGAAATATTAACTGTATGTCAAGCTGTCAAAATGCACTTTCAATCATAGTGAAATTATCTTTCTGAGATTCATGATAAAGTAAAGAAGTATTCAGATGAATTAGTTTTATATCAATGTAATCACTAGCTGATTTAAGCTTGAGTTTGCAAAGAATATTCTTGTATTCTTAAGATTTGCAAGATTTTATTGACAATTTATAAAAAAGTTCTTTTAAATCATTGCATTCTTAACAAATTTAATCAAGAATGCGAAGAAAAAAGCAATGCATTTATTCTTTGTAATAATGTTGAAAGTAAGAAAAGCTTTTGAAAGATTGAAAACAATCTTTGTCAATACTTTCATTTTGAAACACTATGATTGAGATGCAGATTTTCATATGAAGATCAATGCATTCAATCATGAAGTTGAAAACATGCAGAAACTGATCATGTTGAATTGAATCATTAAGATTGAGTCGAGTTTTCAACTCGTTAAGACTTGATTCGAGTCAGAATTCTTGACTTGAGTATTCAAGTCAAGTCAGAATTCTTGACTTAATTATTTAAGTTGAGTCAGAAGATTGAGATCAAGTATTGACTTAAAATTTTCAATTTGACTCATCAAGACATGAAGTGAAGTACTACTAATATTTATCTGAGTGTCTGATAATGCAACAGAATAATGCAATTGATTGAAGAAAATTCATGCTTGTTTCTTTACTACTGCTAATTTGAGATCACTATTATTTCATCATCTTTCTTCTTCTTCTTCTTGTACTTCTTCTTGTACTCATTCTCATTCTCAATCATATCTGCATCACCATTTCTCTTGCTAAATTTCATCTTCTTATCATCATCATCAATCTCAATGATATCATCAGATTCATCATCTGATGAATCTAGTGAATTAACTATCTTTTGATCAATCGCATTTTTTTCATTCAAAAATGCGCTCATAAATTTGCTGAATTCTTGTATAACATCTGAATCATTCATCATCTTCAATTCATTCAATTCTTCATGATGTAAAATGCGTTGCTGAATTAGTTCAATAGTAGATATTATGTATCTTGACATGTTTTCTTCAAGTTCATCTTGTTGTGCAATAGTTTAATGCATACATTAGTCTTATCTTTCACATTAAACACAGTACATACATCAACAGTAGAAGTAGTATTGAACATCATCTTCATGACTATTGCTTCAAGCTTCGCTCGCTTTGCAGTCTTCTTCTCTCTCATCTTCTTCATCAAATTCGTCTTGAAGCATTGAGCTATTATACAATCAGCTTTTGAAACACATATGCATTACTCAAATGCATTATCATGTAAACTCTTTCTCACTCGATCATTCGTGATCATATTTCGCATATTGTTCTTCATTTTCATCTGCTTCGCTTTGATGACTTTCTGATAAATGCTGATGCTTCTCAATTTGATGAGTTGTTTATGTTACAATTCTAGCCTTCGTCTATTCTCTCTAGTCTTCGTCTTGATTTCATTCTAATCGAGTCTAGTGAGCATTCAAGCTAGAGATGATGTCATTGAAACTCTGCATCATATGTGTAAGACGTCAATTCAATCAAGTCTAGCACAGAGCTGAGAAACACACATATAAGAATCGAGTTCTTTTCTGTAGATACTTTTATTTCTTAGCATTTATCTATTAGTTAAATGACACTCATATAACTCGCTTTATGCTGGTCTCTAACAGTAGATAAATGCTCATCAACTACTCTGCTATCAACGTGTAGATGATACGAAATAATCTACTTCATTTATTCAGAAAATTCGCAAGAAATTCTTTGAATTACTTTCATCAAATTTATTCAAATTTATCAAAATCATCAATTTCTCATTATCACAATCTATCTATCTTTATCTTCTTATCATGATACGCGACAACGAGTCAGTCGAGTCACGAACAGCTTGCTTGCTTAGAAGCACTGCAAATAGACGAGTTTCTTTACTATCTTTCGATGCTTCAACTGAAGCTAAAAACGTCAAGATCTCATGAAACATCAAGATCAAAGAACAACTACGTCAGTGAGTTCTTGATCAGTTGAACAAGATCATCAAGATGTTAGATGAGCTAAGAGATCAATGAGACATGATTCTGAAATGCAATAAACACTGAATCATTCTACAGATTGAACATACTCAGAGACTGAAACAGCTAGAGATCAATCATGCAATCATGAACACTTTAGAAGAGATAAACATTCAACTACGAAAAAAGATGTTGATTCTTCAGAGAGAACAGTCGTCACCGAATCAGTCTCAATCTCGACAAAATATCGAGTCGCAAGCTTCTATTGAGAATCATACTTGACGAGAGACGTTTAAATCATTGTTCAAATTATTCGTAAACAATTATCATTGATTCTACAAATTTTCAAACTTATTTATATTCACTGATGAAGGTGAATTGACTTAAGAAGACTGAAGAAACAAGATGAATGACAAGCTGATTGTCAATGTTGATCAATTTGATGATGAGACTATCTGTATTGTCTACATAATGTCTAGACTAGAAGATGACGCTGCGAAGCACATCTTCGCTTGATGTTGTTTTGATTCTTTGAATTCATTCACTTCAATCTATGAGCTATTCGATCATTTGAAAGAAATATACGATGAACTGAATAAGAATCGAAAGTCTTGACGTGAATACAACGCTCTGAGACAAGCAGACAAGTCTTTCAATGTTTTCTACTTCGACTTTATGAAGCTATTCAGCTATCTCGATTATGATGATTGTATTCTGATAAACGATCTTCAGAATAAAATCAACAATCACTTGCAGAACGCTTTATCAGTCTGTTCAGAAAACTTTACTTCGCTTCTTCGTTTAAAGAAATTTCTTCAAGATGTAAATAATAAACAGCGAGTCAACTATCAGCTACGCAGTGAACGTCGCACTGTCATTGTCAAAGTCACTGTCGTATCTGACAAATGCACTACTTCATTATCAGTGATGACTTTGATAATTGATTATGTTAAGTCTATCATCTTTTCTATCTCTGAATCAGCAAGATCATCTATCATCTGCTATATCTGCAAGATCTCGAGTCACTTGTCAAAGAATTGTTCTCAGAACAAGATCAACACTTCTGCTTCTCAAGCTTTCATTTCTCGTCTACATGAAATCATCATTTCGAAGAATAAAGAGAATAAGAAAATGTCTTCTTTCAAGAATAGCGAGGCAAAAAACTAGTGACTTTCATCAAAGACGCGATGAAAGATGTGTTATTTTCTTCAATGATGAGCATGTCAGATGACTCTTTTGCTTCTGAATCTTTGACTACTGAATGTGTACTTTCTAGCAATGAAATTAGTTACTCATTGAAGTCATTGATTGACATTGAAGCTGCTGACTATTCGTTTATTGATGAAGTGATCGCGCAGATCATTTGTGATCAGTTGCAAATTGAGTCTCTGACTTTGATCAAAGCGAAGTCAATTCGAGAATTCGACGATCATTATGCAAAGAAACTCATTACTCATGTCATTTATTTGAATCTGACGATTCAAGATCACATGATAGACATCGCTTCTATGTTGATCAGTTGATTAAATCAACATCAAATGATTCTTGAAAAAACATGAATGAACAAAATCGATCTAGTGATAGATATGCAAATCGATTTTCTTCGGTTTTCAAATTTCACTCATAGTCAGAAATCAACTGTTCTATTCTCAAGCAATAAAACAATCACGAAACAGAAGAGCTTGAATTCTACTCATATACTGAAGAGATCTTTCACTTTCTTTACATCTCAATTCAGTCAGAAATCATTCTCTTTCAGTCACAACAAGAAGTTCATTGAACCGTTAAAATCGCGTGACGCGACTTTAACTAACGTCAATTCTAAATCAACGTTCAGTCTAAAATCATTCTCTTTCAGTTCAATGAACATTGTAATGATAGAGACAACGACATATAGAATGTTAGTCAAACAATCAGACGTGAAGATCTTTGCTGTCATCATCTTGAAAATCGATCAACTCATAACTACAGTTGAAAACAAGTCTGAAGAAGTGAATCTGCATGAGCTTTCACACGTTGAGACTTTCAAGCAGGTTAAAGCTAAGCTTTTCTTCGAGTATCATGACTATCTAAACGTGTTCGATCGAGCGATGATCAATCAGCTTTCATATCATCATTTCTATGATTACAAAATTGAGCTGATTGATGAAGAAATGTTCTCTAGAAGCAGACTTTATCAGATGTTTGATCACAAACTTCAGAAGATAAAGAAGTATCTGATCGATCATCTAAACAAAGAATTCATTTTCTTCAGCTTCGCATCATACGTCTCGCTCATTTTGTTCACTGAAAAGAAGAACGAAAGTCTACGTTTCTGTGTAAATTATAGAAAGCTCAATGCTTTGATCAAACGAAATCACTACTCTTTGTCATTGATAGACGAGACTTTCGCTTGTATACAAGAAAGCAAATATCTGACTCAATTAAACATCATTGTCACGTTCAACAAGCTACATATGCATTCAGATAACAAAGATTTGACTATCTTTATTACTTTCTTTGACTCATACAAATATCATGTAATGCTCTTTGAATTAATTAACGAATCAACGTTCTATCAACACTATATGAACGACGTGTTGTTTGAATATCTACATCAGTTTTGTCAGATCTATTTAGATGACATTATAATCTACAGCAAGACTTTGAAGAAACATAAGCGACATGTATGATTGATCTTGAATAGACTACGAGAAGCTGATCTACAGATGAACATAAACAAATGCAAGTTTCATGTACAAGAGATCATCTTTTTAGAACTTTTGATATTCATCAAGAGACTGAAGATGAATTCTCGAAAGATACAAGCAGTTGTTGAATGATTTACATTCAATAATCTCACTCAGATTCAGTTCTTCATTGACTTCTGCAATCTTTATTGATGCTTCATAAAGAACTTTTTGAAGATTGTTCGTTCAATGATTCAACTCACTCAAAAGAAGATCATATTTGAATGAAATGAGATCTGTCAGACAGCATTCGATCATATGAAGAGACGTATGATTAAGACTTTTATACTTCGTCACTTTAATCAAACTCATGAGACTATTCTTGAAATTGACTCATTCAACTACGTCAATGATGAAGTTCTGTCTCAATATGATGATGAAGAAATACTACATTTGATTGTCTTCTATAGTAAGAACATGTTTTCTGCTGAATGCAACTACGAGATATATGATAAGAAACTGCTGATTATAATTTGAGTCTTTGAGCATTAATGACTTGAACTAGAGCTAACTGACATTTTCATCAAGATGTTTATCGATCATCAAGCGTTCATCTCATTGATGAAAGACAAGAAGTTGAGCAGACAACAGATGCGTTGAATTTAGAAGTTCGCTGACTTCAACTTCAAGATAATGTATTGATTTGACAAACAGAACATCAAGATCAATGCATTAACTCGTTGAGTTAATGTCGTGCTCAGAAGTCTTGAGAATGAGCGTGTTCACTATCAAAGAATCACTATTCTGATATTGAATCAAATGAAAATTGCTGATCTAAAGAAGAACATCAGTGAATCAATTTATAAACAGGTTCTTGAGACTAATGAGATCGACAAGAATTGTACGTTACTTCGCGAAGCAATAGCAAGAGATAAGACACAATATGAAGATATCAAATTGAAGAATTGTCAAACTCAGAATGAAATCTTGTATCATGATAATCAGCTATGAGTTTCGTTCAACGAGCTTCTACAAATGAATCTGATTCATGAGATGCATAAACAATTCTCAGTAAATCACTCTGACATTCTTAAAACTGTGAAGATCATAAAACGAAACTACTATTAATCTTTCATGCGAAAGACAGTAGATTATTATATTTGAAACTGTTATATCTGTCAACGCTCGAAGATGTCTAGAGATAAATCAAATGAACTGCTACATTCTTTATCAATATTCGAACAGCAATGACAGAACATAGTCATGAACTTCATTATTGATCTATCTGATTCATACGACTACAACACTATTGTGACTGTCATCTGCAGATTGTTAAAAGAAAGACATTATATTTCTTGCATCATTGATGATGAAGATATCACAGTCGAATGAACAGCTGAGATGTTAATTCAGTGAGTATATTGAACTCATAATTTATCAAGCTTCATTGTATTCAATCGAGATACTCAGTTCACTTTCATTCTCTGAAAGTCTCTTTGCAAACGACTGAGCATTTCTCTTTGATTGTTCATCGTCTATCATCTTCAGATTGACGATCAAAGCGAACGAGTCAATCAGAATGTCAAAAGATATCTTCATTTCTTCTGTTCATACATGCAGAATGACTGATTTAAGTGATTGCTCATGATCAAGTTTGTCAATAATAATGTCTTGTTTTCAGTCATCTTCTTGATTCTCTTCTTCATGAATAAGAACTTTCATTCTCATATGAGCTTCAATTCTGACATCATTGAGTATGAAAGCACTCACGAACGCTTGCAAATCGTCAGAGTCAAAGATATATTCAATCACATGAACAAGACATTAATCTTCGCTCGCGAAGCTCTGATTAAAACATAAGAACGAATGATGAAAGAAGCTAATAAGCATAGAAAGAAGATCAATTATGAGATTGAATCAAAGATGTTTCTGAACGAAAGAAACATCATTACAGCGAGACTTTTCAAAAAGCTAGATGACAAGATGCTTGATTCATTCAAGATCACAGACTTTGTTGACTTCTTCTATAAATTGAAACTATTAGACACTATGTGTATACATGATGTATCTCATTCAAAGCTTCTTCATTCTGCTGTTGATGACTCTCTGTCTGATCAGAAGAATAAATCTTCAGAATCAATAGTGATAAACGATGAGAACAAATGAGAGATTGACAATATATTGAACTCTCGATGATATCAAAGATGACTTCAATATCGAGTTAAATAAAAGAGCTTTGACAACGATCTCAACTGATATAACGTTGACGATGACGAATTTATGAACGCTCAAGAGATGATTGACGACTTTCATATCAAATATTCAAGAAAAGCGCACTAAGAAATAACATTCATGCAAACATAAATAGTCAAGAAAGAAGAATAATGTTATGATTCTAGTCTTCGTCTATTCTTTCTAGTCTTCGTCTTGATTTCATTCTAATCGAGTCTAGTGAGCATTTGAGCTAGAGATGATGTCATTGAAACTCTGCATCATATGTGTAAGACGTCAATTCAATCAAGTCTAGCACAGAGCTGAGAAATACACATATAAGAATCGAGTTCTTTTCTGTAGATACTTTTCTTTCTTAGCATTTATCTATTAGTTAAATAACACTCATATGACTCGCTCTATGCTGATCTTTAACAGTTTATAAAAAGTCACTTAATCTGCACTTTGTTTGATATAAAGAGTTTTCTGATTTTCATTTCATCTCATTGCATGATTTCTACTTGCAATTGACTGCAACTCGATTAATAAATTGAACATTCTGCGATTTTGATTAGTCTCAATGATAATGCATATAAATAATGCATAACAATCTTCTTATCTGATAGTGATGTTGAAGTGCTTTTTCTAATAAACTTAGTCACAATAAATGAGTGCAATGAATAGATGTGAAGCGTAGAAAAAGTTAAAGTTAGAATAGATCTTTGACATAAATAAAGTTAGAATTAGAATAAATGTGAGATGAAATGTAAATAAAATTAAAGTTAAAGCTGAATGTTAGAATTTATTCATCATCTTTGAGCTGCAATCAACACATTCATCATATTAGTGGTAATATCAAAACATTCATCATATTAATTCTACTACAAACACAGTCAACAGTCATCATCTCTTGTTTACACATCATTTCTTGTTTACATCATACTTCACTTTGCTCTCACTCAACTCAATAGTCTCAA
>JAABUY010005322.1_pt1 | contig 13000 bp, 21 predicted proteins | sample 5560271 | NCBI WGS metagenome assembly JAABUY01 (sample SAMN10711886, study PRJNA513374) | rock metagenome | isolation source: Antarctica rocks | place: Antarctica: Victoria Land, University Valley
CGATCGCCGAGGCCGGCACGCACGTCGGCGTGCGCCGCTTCCGGTGCGCGCGCCGCGCGCACACGGCCAGGGCGCGCCTTGTGTGTTGACCCTGACGCAGTGCATCATGGGAACCACGTGTTGCCAGGCGCGGCCGGGGCGCACCTTCTGTGCCGCATATATACGCCAGCCCACTCTTGGCTCACACTGGCGTCCATGTGTGCAGCAGGCGCACGCGCGCCACTGTGCACTGCATGGACATGCTCTCCGTATCATATCTCGTGCTCTGCATAAAAACCCGCCTGCCGGCCCCTGAGCGTCCCGCGCTGCCGCGCCAGGCTGGTGGTGGGCGTGTACGAAGAGAGCGGCGTGACGCTGATGGGCGCGTGCTGCTCGCCGCCCATCCGCGTGCTGGCCAACAACGACGTGCCGACCGGCGCCGCGTTTATTGCGCTCACGCTGCCGCTGCGCCACGACTGGGAGGGCTGGCACGGCGGGCCCTGGAAGGCGCGCCCGCTTGCTGCCTCCTTTTGGGCCGGAACATAGTTTGTGGCAACCGCATGGGGCACATGCATGGCATCGTGCACATGGGACCAGCGTCAGGGGCACTGCACAGCAAAGCCGTGCAATTAGCGCGCACCAGCTCTGGAGCGGCTCCAGCCTCGCGTGCCTGGTTGGCTGGATGCAGCTTTGTGTACTGCGCGCATGATTTTGCGCCGCCGCCTGCACAAAGTTTGCTACCGCAGCGCGCCTGGCGAGCTGACGCATGCGCGCGCGCGCGCACGCAGCGCAACGCGGGCCTGCGCAGCATCGCGCTGGGCCGCCACGGCGCGACCGGCAGCCTCAGCGGCTCGCCCGCGCTGGTCACCAGCTCGCCCGGCGGCCGCAGCAGCCGCAGCGGCGCTGCCGGCGCGGAGCAGTCCTCGCACTCGCAGGACACCTCGTTCGCCGCGCCGCCGCCCGTCGGCGGCGCGCCCCATACCTGCCGCCACCCTAAAACCTTGCCCTGCCCTACACCTACCCCGCACTTGTGGGCGCCATGACAGGGCAAGATAGGGCAAGCAGGCGTAAAAGTGACAGGCGTAAATATGGCTGCGCAACACGCGCCCGCTGCTGGCCGCTCCCCGCCTGCTGCCTTGTTTCGGTCCTGATCCGCGCAGGGCGCCCGGCGCACGCATGCCCCTGTATGCGTGACCTTGCGCCGCAGCGCGCGGCGCGCGCGCGCCGTACCTGGGCAGCCCAGCACTCTGTGTATGTGTAGGCGTGCGGTTGCTCTGTCTGCACGGGCAGAGCGCCGCCGTTTCATATTGATGAGAGCCGCGGCGCATGCTGACGTGGCAGTGCGCGTCGCCAGGCGCGCAGTACATGTGGGGCCGGCCCATCTCGGGCGTGCAGACGCCGCAGGTGCTGTTGCAGCACGCGATGGCCGCCTCGGCGCCCCGCGGTGCGGCCCTACCGCCGCCCCGCTGCCGGCAAGCCTCCCTGTGCTGTGTTCGGATCTGAGAGAGCATCTGGGGGGCCACCTGCGTCCTCACCGGCAACGCAGGCCCGTGCACGGCCGGCAGGCTGGTGCTCCGTGACGGCATGCGTGCCGTGCCGCGCCTCTGCGGGCCCCACGAGCCGTGCCGCACGCGCGTGGCCGCGCCGCGCGCTCCAAGCTGACATGGTGTGGGGCGCCAGGGCCGCCGGGCGGCGACGAGCACGGCCCCGTGCTGCTCGGCTGGGGGCCCGGCGGCCAGGAGCGGCCGCTCTCGCTGCACCCTGCGCAGGATGTCATGGCGGGCCTGCCGGCCTACGACGACATGCAGGCGCGCTCCTGGGCGGGCATAACAAGCCCAAGCTGCGGCTTGGTGTCTGGACTGCGACTACTTCGAGCGGCAGCGTTGTACGGTTGTCCAGGGAATGGCTTGCATGATGCATGAGTGCACGGCAGGCGCCGCCGGGAGGCGCCCTGAGCGGGGACGGCGCCGCGCGCCAGGGCGCGGCGGAGCTGCAGGCGCGCCTGCTGAGCGCGGCGTACGCGAGCTCGGGCGGCGCGGCGTATGCGAGCGCGGGCGGCGCGGCGTATGCGAGCGCGGGCGGCGCGCCCAGCCGCGCGCCGCCCGCCGTGCACGTGCACGCCGACGCGCGCGGCGGCGGCGGCGGCGCCGCCGCCCATGCGCTCGCAGACCTGCTGGGGCCCTGCGCGCCGCTCAGCATCGGCGCGGCCGGGCCCGGCGGCGCGCTCGGCCCGCTGCAGGGGCCCTTCCCGGGGCTGCTCGCGGGCGGCGGCGCGGCCGGCGCGCTGCGCGGCCTGCACGCGCCGGGCCGCGGCCATGGTGGCCACCGCGCCAGCGTGCTGGGCCGCCGCAAACGCAGCGACGCCGACGAGGACGGCGGCGACGGCCCCGTGGTGGACCTGACCGAAGACACGGGCATGCACGCCGACTCGCCGCGCGGCCACTTCGCGGCGCCGGCGGCGCGCGGCACGCCCGGCCGCACGCTCTTCACGCCCATGGACCCGGGTTTCCACCCGCACCCCGGCCACGCGGCCGCCGGCCGCACGCCGCCCGGCGCGGAGGGCGGCCTGTGCGCGCGGCGCCGCACGAGCAGCGACTCGCCCGTGCTCAGCATCGACCTGATGCGCTTTGGCGGCGGCGCGCCGGTCAGCGGCGATGGCGGCGGGAACCCTGCCCTGTCCGCCGGCGGCTACGCCGCCTTCCACGGCCCGCACGAGGCGGATACGCGCGGCGCGGTCCGGCAGGCGCTCAGCCGCCACCTGTCCGGCCACGCGTCCGGGCACAGTCAGCCGGAGGCGTCGGCGGCGGCGCCGGAGGACGACGCCGACGAGGAGGCGACGGTGCGCGGCGGCGTCTTTTTTTATTTATTCAAATTTTTTCCTTGCCTTCCAGCGTCCTGGCTCCCTGTGCACCTAACCGGAGGCAGGCTGGAGGCGTCTGCACCCTGTCAAACAAAGGGGGCTTGAAGGTATTGCGTTGAGGAGCACACTCTGGGCCCGGGTGCTCGTCCAGGCTCCCCTGTCTGTTCGTGTTATCGTGACAGCTGTGCGGCAGGCCCGCGAGATGGCTGCCCACCTGCGGGACGTGGACTATGACGGCGAGGACGGCGCCCGCGCTGCCGCCGCATACGGCGGCGGTGGCGGTGGCGGCGGCGGCAGCGGCGGCGCATATTTGGCAACGCTGCGCGCGCGCGCCGAGGCCGACGCCGCTGCTGAGTGCGCCGCGGCGGTCGGGGCGGCGCAGTGGGACGACCCCGTTGGGCACGGCGCGTGCGCCGCGCCCGGCGAGCCGCCCCTCGCGTGTCAAGGTGCGGCGCGGAATAAACGGTGGGGTCGAGTGATGGGGCAGGGCGCGGGTACTGTGCGATGTGCGCGGGTGATGTGCGATGTGCGCTGGATCTTCTGTGCGCGCTGAAGTTACGCATCAGACTACGGGCAGCCAGCGCCCCCTGCCTAAATGTCAATGTCCTGCGGCCCCGGCGGTATCAGGGATTCAGGACACTGTGGACCAGCGCACATGCAGCACACCAGGGTCAGTGCAGCCAGCGCGCTGCGCTTGTGGTGCAGTGCGTGATATCTGCGCATGGCCATGCCCTGAACGACGTGTACCGACTTGCAGGCACGCCTGCGTGGCTGAGCGCACTCGCCGCCGGTCACAGCGCCAGCCCTGCGCACGGCGGCGGCGCATATGGCGGCGTCGGCGAGGACCGCTCCGGCAGCGGCGCCGAGGGCAGCCCTGGCGAGGCGGACCCTCACCGCGCGATGCCCGCCCTCGAGGCGGCCAGCCTGCCGGGCGGCGCCTACGCGGATTCGGATTACTCATCGCCCGAGGTCTCGCTGGTGCGCAACCTGCTCTGCTGCATGCCGCAGCTGATCCAATTTCGCCCTAACCGAACCTCACCTCCGATGCGCACCCTGTCACCAGTTTTGCTAATCGCCCGGTCTGTCAAGATGCATGCACTTTGGAGCGCGCCGCTGGCGTCAGCACTGCCTTTGGCGAGCAGTGCGTGCAGCGACTGTCGGAGGGTGTCAGAGCTCCGGCAGAGCGTGTGCGCCAGCGCAGTCGCGTGGGCGACAGCGCCATGGCAGGTGCCAGACACGCGGTGGCTGTCACCACACTGACAGTGTCTGCTGCCTGCCGGCAGGACGGCGGCCCCGCGGTCGTGCCTGCAATTGCCGCGCCGCCCAACCCTGGCAGGTGGTGAGGTGGCTGGCCAGCTCTATACCATGTCTTCTTGCACTGAACGGGGCCGCATGCCCAGCGAGGGCGGCTGGGTCGGCGCCACCGCATGCAGAGCTGCAAGCAGGGAATCCTCTGCCTGGTGCTGTCATGGTGCTGCCGCCAGAGCAAAGCTGCACCTGGCATGCAGGGCCCCGTTGAATTGAGCGCCTACATCGCGCTGGCGTTGTTTGCACTGAACAGAGCATCTGCGTTGCCTGAAGTCCGATCTCTCGGGTGGTTGTGGAGGGAAAAGCTTCACTACCGGAGTTTTTTCATACTCTTGCTTGCGCAGGCTGGCGGGCATGGGGTTTGTAACAGCAGACTGGTGCAATCATGTCATCGGGGCAGTCCGGGCGGCCTGTCATGTCCGCGTAGTGCATTGGCCTCTGCGCAGGCATGCACTCCCCCACCCTAGGCAGCGTGGCTGGCGAACTGATGTATCATTTCTTGTGGGGTAGAGGCAGGGTGTAGCGTATCCGAGAGAGCAGACAGCAGTCTGCTGCTGTGCGCCAGCCGGCCTGCAGGACACTGACATTTGCTGGCGGCTCCGGATGCCATCGCACATGCTCTAAATGGGCGCCGACCCCTGCGCAGGACATTAGGCTGCAGTGCAGGCACTTGCCGCAAGCCTTGCCGCCTAGTGGGCATACTACGACGGGCAAAACATCCAGAGAGGCTGTCGCTGCAAGCGGCTGCTGGTGCGCTTGCAGTGCGCCTGGCTGTTTCAGCGTCTCTGTAAACACTACATGTGCGTGCGAAGAAGCGCCCTCGCCAGCCTCGTGCAAGGTTGGAGAAGGCATCAGGCTGTCTATTGCGCCATGCCATGCCATGCCAAGCCAGTGCCAGAGCATACACTTGCCAAAGCATGCATCACTGGCGCGCTTCATGCGTCAGATAATGTTTCAATTGAGCCGTTTGTGGCACTCACAGCGTCTCGCCATAGCACTACACCAGGCTGCCTTGCAACATGCCCAGCCGTGCCCATTAATGGTACTTCGCATTCTCGCCTACTGAATAGCAGTGTGCACATGCCGCGTGCATGTCAGCACAAATAGCGGTCCATGGCCTTGCGGTCCTGCAGCTTTGCGTCATTCTGCGCAGGCACAGTACTATATCAGTACTTTTTCCATCGACCGTCTGACAGTCGAGGCCAAGCACCTCGCACCCGGCCAAGCATGTGCGGCGCAAACATAGACGAGTGAGGTGAAACGCTCTGCATACCGTGCTGGAGACCGCGGCAAAAGCAGGCCACTCAAACACTCATGTGCGCTCCGGCTCACTGCTGCGCAGGCGAGGCGGGGCCGCGCACGTGTGCCAGGTAGCCAATGCGCACGGAGGAGTCAATGTCCAGGATCTGCTTCAGCTGCTTGCCGACGCTCATCTGCGGGTCGCCGCGGACGCCGTCAGGGCATGTCTGCTGCGGCAGGATATGCGCAAGGACCAAACCAGTCACCATAAGCCGCGTGTTCCAAGGCAAGGGGTGGACGCTCGCTTCATTGGTCTGGGGGACCAGCATGCAACATGCTGTGTCACGCAGAAGGATTCCTTCCCGAGCCATTGTACTGAGCTCATGAACTTCATCATGCCTCCACAACAGGGTGTACAGGGCGCTACAACGGCGCAGGATTTGGGGAGGTCACCGCGGCTGAGGCGGAGTGCGCGCCTGCTTGGCCTCGTTGGCGGCCGTGCGGGTCCACACGCACAGCTTGTCCTGCTTGCCGCGCACGTTAGAGCAGACTTGGCCCGCTGCACGGTCCCCTGTTCATATGGCAAGAAGACCTGCATGGCGTTGCCCTTTTTTTTTGGGCAAATGCATGACTTTCCGCGATTGGGTTACAAACGTTGGACGCTCCTCAGCCTGCTTGGGGTGCACAGTATAATATGCTGTCTTGTCTGATGACACGCGTGACAACACAAACACGCAGGGCGCGGGTGCCAAGCTCTCATACAAGTACAGAAATGGACAAGCGGTATGCCTTTGCAGGCATATCTCGATCGTTCCCGTGGTTGCAGCTCCTGGCGCTGCCCGCGGATGCGTCGAGGTGAGCTAGGGTAGGGTGGGAAACTGCACCTTGCGAAAAGGCTCGAAATTTGCAGAGGTTTGTGGTGTACACGGATTGATTCTGACAACATTGGTCATCTTTGTATGACAAAACCCCAGTGTACTAAATCGCTTCCGTGCCCATGTTGCGCTCGGGACGTGCCCGTCTGGGCGCTGCGCGCAGTTCCTGGCTCAGTTTCACGCGATTTCACTCTCAGCCAGCGGCTTTGGAGCGCAGATGAATGACGAGGACCCGGCCATCATTGACCGCGAGAAGAAGAAGTATGACCGAGGTTGCGCATCGCTAGTCTTTTACCAGTTGGTGCTGCCACTGCAGACAGTGACGCTGTACAGCGCGTTGAGGGCTTAAAGTCTCCTGCAGCATCCAGATGAGTGTTAAAAAAGCAGCTTGCAGCAGGGCGCTGAGACAAGCTGAAAGGTTTACAGGCAAGGTCCCTGCCGTGATTATGGAGGTGCGCGGCTGGAGCGAGAAGCTGGCGACAGACTCTGAGGCGGCGGTGCGCGCAGGCTCGCAGCCTGTGCCCTGGTACCCCAGGTCACTCAGATCCTTCACAAGACAGGTGGCACAACAGCGCTGCACCGTGCAGGTGAAAGCGGACCGCCACGTGCGCGACGTCGCCTTCGCCGTGCTGCAAGCAGACAGCGTTGCGGCTCTGCGCGAGGCGGAGATCTTTGACACGTACTGCGCGGACTGCGAGCCCGTGTCGTACCTGACCGGCGCGCCTGTCGTCCAGCGCAAGGGCTTCCGGCCGCTCAGCAGGCTCCTGAAGGGCTGGAAGAGGGGCAGGTAGTGTCTGTGTTGAGCAGGTGGACTGCACATTTCACGCCTGCGCTCAGGGCATGCAGATCGTCCTCAAGCTGTCTGGATATTGCATGAATTTCTGCATTTGCTTAGAAGTGAGGCTGCACCTCACAGTGCTTTGCGTAGCTAGTGCCTGAGCAAGGGCCCTCGTGTGACACAGGAAGACTTTGTTCTTCCTGCGCTCGAGTTCCCCGCCTTGCTGTGTGCCCCTGCCTTGCTGTGTGTTCCCGTCTTGCTGTGTATTTTCACTTGGCATGAACTTGATTTTTCTCCTGGGCCTCCCATCAAGACTCCCGCCTTGCTGTGTGCTGCCGCCGTGCTGTGTGTTTTCACTTCGCGCTAACTTGATGCACTTTGGTCAACCAACCTCAGCAAGTTGAGGCTTGTTAGAGTACGTGCCTGCGTTGCATGCCCATGTCATTTCCACCATGCTGTCTCCCATGCAGCACGCATGCACGTTGTGCGCTGAGGGGCATGCGCATGCGTGCCAATAGGTCATGTCTGCCCTGCCAGTGAGGTTATGCGGGCGCTACATAGCTGTCTAGCTTTTGTGCAAAACTGCTTAGACGTTGTATGGTCATTAGGTGCAGGTGTGCAGCGCACGCAACATCTGGTCCGCTGTTCAGCTGACACGCCTCTAGAAGTAATTCTTTCAGAGTCCATTGCCGGCAAAGGCATGAATATGATTGTGCTTGTGAACAGGAGTGCAAGACAACTGATACTCTCTCGCTCCGCTGCTGCTGGTGTTTACAGCTGCCAACCACAATTATGCAGCTCCAACCCACTTGCTTCTACTTCTTTGGAAAACGAGCTGAATCGAGCAGCGTGCTAGTTCGTCAGCAAAGGTGAAACACTGTGCTTTCCCCTCAGCCTGAAGCACGCCAGCGAGCTTCAGGCTGGCCAATGCAAGAAAGACCCATCACACACGTCTATATTAAGCTAGCATACCCTTTCCAACGGAAAAGAGTTCTTTTCCTACTTGATGCTGTTGAGCACAAACGCCGCCCCAGACCTCTCCATTATGTATGTAAGAAACAGCTCTCCAACACAAAATCACTCTCTTTAGCACGTGGTCGCTCTTTGAACCTCCGACCGCCACACAGCCAGGCTGCCGGGCGGCGCATCAGCGGCCCTTCCACTGCATGATAGCAGACTTGAGCGCGCGGTTGGGCGTGAGCGTCGGGTGAGGCATTGGCTGGTTGGTCATCGGCGACGTCGCGTGGCCCAGCTGCAGCCACTGCGCGCATGCCACCAGGGGGTCAGCCCCTGCTGCCATGGACACCCTGTAGCTACACAGCAAGCCTTTCTAGGTGCTGCAAGGCAGGTGGCAGCTTGCAGGCAAGGACTGGTTCAACACAGGAGGAGCCCGGGCGCATGCCTGCATGATGGCGCTCCGCTCGTATGTGAAGCCTGCAGAGCAGCACACATCCTGTTTCGGGGTTGAGGAATGGCGGGCGTGCTCGTTATGTTATATGGCATGAACACGGGGACAGCAGGTGATGGCCCATGGCCAGATACAGCCCAGCAACGACCATGCAATGCTCTCGGCTCCACCTCATTTATACCTCTACTATACATGTAGCTAGGCCGTGCCAATGCACACTCACACCACACTACGTGCAACCGGGCACTGGACTCGCGACCTGGCTGTCACTGCATTGGTGGCATGCAATGCTTGCCATGATGGACTCAGCGAACAGGGCCTCACCGTCGGATGCTATGGTAGGGTCGCTCATCACCTCCTGCAGCACAGCCCATCCGCGTCAGTTGCCTTGGAACACAGTGTCCCGTCATCAGTTGAGGCGGGGGTCGCTCGTCAAAGATCCCCAGAATGAAGATCGTCTTCAAGATCATACATGTGCTCTTCATTGCTGCTGCAAGAGCCAGAACGCGACTGTCGCGTTCATTTCACGCAATGCCTTTGCAACGCAACAACACTGCTTGCTGCTTTCTTTCAGCCCGAGCTCCCACCAAGGCCGGCGGCTGTTGCTCTGCAGACATTGCAGGGGCAGACGTGGACCTTGGGGCGCGCGCCTGCGTGATGGGGCAGATGTACTCTACAGGCGCGTGGCCGTCCCGCGCGCGCTGCATCACCGTGCCCTTGCCCACAGCCTATGCCAGGCCGGAAGCCCGGTCAGCATCCTCTGTAGTATACATTGTAGGTGTATTCCACGGGGATGGGGGAAAGCACACACTCTGACGCGTGGAGCGCCTCAGGCACGGAAACGCAAGACACCACTGCACAGTCCCACCCATGCAGCAGGTGTACACGGAAGGAGAGAGCGTTGCATATCACGAGCGGCATGGCGCATGGGTCACACCGCTCGGCAGCCGCGCCTACACTGCTTCCGGGTGCCGCTGCACATGCAGAGGACGAAACCACACAAACCCTGTGTTACATTGTTGGGGCAAACCAGGGTTTGCCCAGGGTTTTCAAAGCGCGCCTGCATCGCCTCCAGCTGCCGCCGCATGGCCGCCAGCTGCGCCTCCTGCGCGCGCAGCCGCGCCGCCTGCTCCTGCGCCTGCGCCGCCTGCGCGCGCGCAGGCCGTCTCGTCTCGCACAGGGCCGCCGCTTGGACTGTCATCACCGCTCCACACGTGCTGTAGCAACGAGTCGAACGTAGAGCGCCATCCCTCCCAGACGACTGGACACGGAACTGTAGAGCAAGGTTTCCAGGCCGCGTCTCACGCGAGCGTGCCTTCACGGTGAAGCAGGGTCCCGAGCCCACAGAGTGCGCGCCCCACACGGTGCTGCCCTGCAAGCCCGCCCGGCCCCGGCAGCACAAGCTCCGCCAAACCCTCACCCTGCGCCAGGCGCGCACCTGGCCCTTGGTGCCGCCGCGCGCCCAGCCCTGCTGGCGGTCCACGTCCAGCTCCAGCTTCGCCAGCTTGCGCCGCACCATGCCCTCCGCCTGCACAGGGAAAGGTGGGGTCAGTACCCTATCCGCCCGCGCCCGCCCTATAGGCCAGCGCGCCGCGGCAGCCAGGCGTCACAGCCGGCAGCCACTGTCCGCAGCTGGGATACCAGCTCGAGCCCCTGTCAGCGCCAGCACTGCCAGCCTTTGCAGCCTCAGGATCGCTGGGCATGCTAGTGGTCCAGCGCGCGCCATAACAGGCCCACCGTCCACCTCAGGGGAGAGGGTCCAGCGCTGCCTGTGACGTGCGTCCTCACATGAGCCTGGGTGACAGGACCGGGCGCGCAGACAGGTGGGGCACACGAGTGCTTTCACACACAATGACTACGCGCACAATGAGGGCTCACATGCGTTGCTCCTCCGCCGTCCCGAGCATCAGCGGCCTCAAAACGTTGGGCAGGCTCCAGCTGCTTGCACGTGGCGTCCACCTAGGCCTGCCTAAGCCACTTGCACGCCTCCCAGGGCAGACACCCTCTGTTGAATCAACAACGCGGCGCGGGCGCACCCGCCCATTGTCGGCCTTGCCCTCGGAGGGCTTCAGCTCGTAGTCGTCCTCATCCTCATAAGGGTCCTGCATGCCCAGGCACCCGACACTCTGTTCACCCTATCCTGGTAACCCTATCTTGACACTCTGTCCTGGTGCTAGATAGGAGAGCAGGCAGAATACCAGGCATGTGCGCAAAGGCAGGATGCGGCGTGTGAGAGGCTCATAGTGCAGCGTCGCTGGGCGCCCAGCTCGGCGCCGCCAGCGCCCGGCCGCGCACAGGCTGGCTGCGACACCGATGCATTGGCGGAGCGCATGCGAGCGCACAGCACTGCTGCGCAACTACCACAGACGCAGATCACAGCCCAAGACCCAAAGGCGGGTCTGCAGCTGTGGGAAAGCACCAGCGTGTAACGGTGCTGGCCTGGGCCGTCCTTGGCGCCGCCCGCGCGCGCCTCCGCCGGCTTGTCCGCGTCGGGGTTCTGGCCGTGCAGGCGCTTCCACAGGCCTTGCGCCTGCAGAGCACACGCCACTGGTCAGGCATGCAAGCAATGTGGCTGGGATTAAGTTAGATATTCAGGTAAATAAATAGCCCGATCCCTGGCGGAAGCAGTGCAAGCACACCCAGATCTGCAGGCGCTGGGAAGCCCAGCCATGGAGAAGCAGGTGCAAGCGCGGCGTGGGCCGCATGCAGCACGCAGCGCCGGCGCGCGCGTGCGCTCCCAGATATCAGACGCAACGCACAGCCTCAGGCGCACAGGGGCATTCAGCTAGCACATGCAGGCGCCCAGGCACGCCTGGGGCGCACTCTGTGGCGCACTGCAGTGCTGCGCCATGAAAGCAGGCAAACCTAAGGGTCACGCCGCCCCTGCCAAACGCAGGCGCGCCTGCTTCAGCAGGTTCGCCTCGAAGTTCTCGCGCGAGTCGAGCGGCCCGGCCTTCTTGGCTGCGCTGCCCTCGCCGCTCGGCGGGCCTGCGCCGTGCGCCAATGTGTCACTTGCTCTTTATGCATATTCAATTCCCTGCTGAACGCTCTTTGCAGGCAACTGCTGCCTGCCGGACCAGGCCTGTCACATGATTGAGCGCCAAGCTGCCAGCTGTCCTGAGCGCACACGTGCCCAGGCAGAGATGGATGTGGCCCCAAGGCGCCGCACAGCCGGAGGCCGCTTGCATCAGCACTGCCGTCACACGCAGCGGGAGCCTCCCACTAGCTTGCAGGCGTGCTAGGACGTCCTGTGCATCGGCGCCTGCAGCCGCCAGCTTGCAAGCCGCCGCATGCGCCAGCACCAGAAATGTGTGCAAGGGTTTGCGGCCCGCGCAGACCCTGCAGGCCGGCGCGCACCGCCCAGGTTCCACGCGGCGGTGGCGCGCTGCAGCTCCGCGTCGCTCATGCGGCCGCCGGCGGGGCGGGGGCCGGGCTCCGAGACGGGGTGCGAGTGCAGCGCGGGCGTCGCCGACACCGGCGTCGCCCGCGTGGCCGTGCCGCTCTTCGCATCGTCGCCCAGGTGCTCCGCCCACCAGCTCGCATTCGCGGAGGCTGGCGCCTGCGCCGCACCCAGGGTCAGGGTTAGGAGTCCCTCACAACAGCCCATGGTGCCGCATGGAGATGCAATAGCCCATGAAACCGATAGCAACCAAAGTTTTGCTCGGCATGTGCCGAGTCACGTTGTCAGCAGGCACCACGTACTTCAGCAGGCCTGCCCCCGGCGACAGCCCCCGCAAGCCCTCTGCAGCGCCCTTCTGCGCCTCGTGTCGCGCCCGCAGCACCGGGACACACGGCCGGCGCTTGGCGGGGCCTTGCCTGTGCCGGTGCCGGGGCGCCCTGCGCGCCGGCCGGGCCCTGCGGGCGGTAGACGGCCGGGTAGGCGACCGGCAGCGCCTCCCAGGTCGGCGCGCGCTGCGCCTGCGGCAGCGGCAGCGGCGGCGCCGACGGCGCAGCCAGATTGCTCTGCGCCGCGAGCAATTCCTTGCTGAGTTGCGCTGCTCGCTGGCCTGCAGCGTGCTTGTGGCGAGCGAGGCACGCCCGGCCCCCTGCCTGGCTTGGAGGACCCGCGCTGACCGGCGCATGCCCCGTGCTTTGAGGGCGCCGCCCAGGGTGGTCCCCGCTGCCCGCCTTGCAGCAGCCTGCTGTGGGACCCTGCAAGACACGGTAGGGCCCCTGTGCGGGCTGGCTGCGCCTGCCAAGCAAAGCTGCGCGACTGCCCCCTCCAGCACCATTGCGCGACGAGCGCGCCCCAGTCACCCCATTCCTTATGCGCATGGGGGGTGCCAGCTTGCTGACGCCCGCCATCAGCAGACACCCTGCTCTGCGATCGACGCCAGGCAGCCCGCCCCCGCAGGTCAGGCAGGGGCCGTGATGCGCACCGAACGCTGCGCGCCCGAGAAGTCCGGGAGCTGCATGTCCAGCGAGGGCGCGGGCGTGGGCGGCACGCGCCAGTTGCGGCGCTCCTCGCCCGCGCGCTCGGGCTTGCCGCCCGCGATGACCGCTGCCAGCTCCGGGTGGCCCGCCTTGCTGGCCACCATGGCCGGCGTGTAGCC